>JACXTT010003120.1_pt1 | contig 25851 bp, 26 predicted proteins | sample 9270951 | NCBI WGS metagenome assembly JACXTT01 (sample SAMN15532306, study PRJNA645909) | rock metagenome | isolation source: weathered quartz diorite | place: Puerto Rico | collected 2017-06-21
GCGAGACTCGAACTCGCACAGCTTTCGCCACTACCCCCTCAAGATAGCGTGTCTACCAATTTCACCACGTCGGCTGGGGGAGAAACAATATTGCCTGGCGCCGGGTTTTCAGGCCCTTCGGAACTCTTGCAGCATGACAGTTTTATTATTACCGCCGCCGCTTAAGCCCCGTCGCTGGGGAATCGTTTCAAGCCTTGCATTCTAACCCAAGATTCCAGTTTTGTTCAACGCACAACTGCAAAAAAACTCAGGAATCCGGCGCAAGGCCAAAGGATTATTTCGGTACGGCAGGCGCAGCCGGGGCCGAAGCCGCCGCGGCGGCCGCTGCCGGGGCCGAGGCGCCAGCCGGAGCCGGAGCTGCCTGCTGCGGCGCCGCACCCATCACGCCTACCGACGCGGCGGGCTTGTAGTTGCCCATCAGCGTCAGGCTCAGCGTGCAGACAAAGAACACCGTTGCCAGCACCGCCGTCGTGCGCGACAGGAAGTTGGCCGAGCCGGTGGCGCCGAACAGGCTGCCCGAAGCGCCGGAGCCAAACGCCGCGCCGACGTCCGCGCCCTTGCCATGTTGCAGCAGCACCAGGCCAATTACGCCGAGCGCCGACAACACTTGCGCCAGCACCAACAAAGTCTTGAAGATTGTCATGTGAGTCTATTCGTTTCGCTTGCCTGATCAGACGATCGGTACGGCCGGCACTCAGGCGTTGCCGATCACCAGGAAATCTTCCGCCTTCAGCGAGGCGCCCCCAATGAGCCCCCCGTCGATGTCGGACATGGAAAACAACTCGGCCGCATTGTCAGGCTTGACGCTGCCGCCGTACAGAATGGCCAGGCGATCCGCCACGCCCGCGTCGCGCGCGGCCACCTGCTTGCGCAGGAACGCGTGCACGGCTTGCGCCTGTTCGCTGGTCGCGGTCTTGCCCGTGCCTATCGCCCAGACCGGCTCATAGGCCAGCACAATGCGACCCAACTGCTCAACGGACAGCGCATCGAGCACCGCTTGCAACTGCGCGCCGACCACGGCCTCGGTTTGCCCGGCCTCGCGTTGCGCCAGGGTCTCGCCAACGCAGACCACCGGGACGATGCCAAACTCGAGCGCCCGCAGGGCCTTGGCAGCAACCGTCGCATCCGTTTCACCGTGATACGTGCGGCGCTCCGAATGGCCAACCAATGCATAGGCGCAGCCGAACTCGCCCAGCATCGACGCGGCAACTTCACCCGTAAACGCGCCGCGCGCCTGCGCGGACACATCCTGCGCCCCCCAAGCCACCTGCGAGCCAGCCAAGATTTGCTGGCACTGTGCAAGATAGGGGAACGGCGCGCAAACCGCCAGGCGCGCACGCGCCGGCGCCGCTTTCACGGCGGCCAGCAGGTCCGCATTGGCGGTCAGGCTGCCATGCATCTTCCAGTTGCCGATGACCAGCTTGTGTCTCACGAGGCGCCCCTCCAAATCAAACCCGCTATTGTAGCGCGGGCATCAGGGCCGCGCCACCGGATGCCGACAAACCCGCACAACGGCGGGGCACCCTCCCCGCCTCACCAGGTCAGCACGATCTTGCCGATATGCTCGCTCGACTCCATCAGCCGGTGCGCATCGGCCGCCTGGGCCGCCGGGAACACCTGGTGGATCACGGGCTTGATCTTGCCGGCCGCCAACAGCGGCCAGACATGCTGGTGCAGCGCCCGCGCGATCTCACCCTTGAACGAAACGGGGCGCGGGCGCAGCGTGGAGCCGGTCACCGTGATGCGCCGACGCAAGATATCGCCGAGTGGAATCTCCGCCTTGCCGCCACCCAGCAGGGCGATGATGACGATACGGCCGTCATCGGCCACGCACGACAGTTCGCGCGCGAGGTACGACCCCGCCACCATGTCCAGGATAACGTCGACGCCCTTGCCCTCGGTCAGTGCCTTGACCTCGGCCGCGAAGTCCTGCGCCTTGTAGTTGATCGCACGATCGGCGCCGAGCGACTCGCAGGCGCGGCATTTCTCCTCGCTGCCTGCGGTGACGAACACCTTGTAGCCCATCGCCTTGGCGACCTGGATCGCCGTCGTGCCGATGCCGCTGGAACCGCCCTGGATCAGCAGCGTCTCGTCCTTGCCGCGCGGCCCCTGCCCCAGTTGGCCGCGGTCGAACACATTGCTCCAGACCGTGAAGAAGGTCTCTGGCAATGCCGCAGCCTCGATGTCGGTCAGGCCAGCCGGCACCGGCAGGCACTGCGCGACGGGCGCCGTGCAAAGCTGCGCATAGCCGCCGCCCTGCACCAGCGCGCAGACGCGATCACCGATTTTCAGCCCGAAGCGATTGTCGGCATGCGCGAGGTCGCCGCCCACGACGACGCCGGCGACCTCCAGGCCCGGCAGATCGGAGGCGCCCGGCGGGACCGGATAGTTGCCGGTGCGTTGGAAGACGTCCGGGCGATTGACACCGGCCGCCGCGACGCGGATCAGGATCTCGCCCGTCGCGGGGACGGGGTCGGGGCGCTCGGTTTCGCACAGGACGTCCGGACCGCCGTATTCGCGGATCTCGATGGCTTGCATGGCTGCTCCTTGTCTGGGGATGCGCGAAGGCCTCGGGTTGCCTCGCGACTGGGCTTGGTGAGCGGGACGGCGCGACCGCGCCAAACGAATGCCGGCAGTGTAAACAAAAAAACGGCTGGACATCGCCAGCCGTTTTTTTGGGGGACACGCGCCTTGCGGCGCGTTTGCCGCGACGGATTACTGCTGCTGATCCGACGGTGCGGCCGGCGCCGCCGGAGCCTCGCCAGCACCCGGCAGCGGGCTGATGCTGCCACCCTCTTCCGCCAGCGCGGCCTTCAGCGACAGACGCAGGCGACCTTTCTCGTCGGCCTGGATCAATTTCACGCGGACCTGCTGGCCTTCCTTCAGCCAGTCCTTGATGTCCTTGACGCGCTCGTTGACGATCTCGGAGATGTGCAGCAGGCCGTCCTTGCCCGGCAGGATGTTAACGATCGCGCCAAAGTCCAGCAGCTTGAGCACGGTGCCGGCATAGATCTTGCCGACTTCGGCCTCGGCCGTGATGCCTTCGATGCGGCGCTTGGCTTCGGCCATGCCGTCGGTCGAGGTCGAGGCGATGGTGATCGTGCCGTCTTCCTGGATGTCGATGGTCGTGCCGGTTTCCTTGGTCAGCGCCTGGATGGTCGAGCCGCCCTTGCCGATCACTTCGCGGATCTTGTCCGGATGGATCTTCATGGTGATCATGCGCGGCGCGTGCTCGGAGAGTTCCGTGCGCGCGTGGCCCATCGCTTCCTGCATTTTGGACAGGATATGCAGGCGGCCTTCCTTGGCTTGCGCCAGCGCGACCTGCATGATTTCCTTCGTGATGCCCTGGACTTTGATGTCCATCTGCAGCGCGGTGATGCCGTTGTCGGTGCCCGCGACCTTGAAGTCCATGTCGCCGAGGTGATCCTCGTCACCGAGGATGTCGGTCAGCACGGCGAACTTGTTGCCTTCCAGGATCAGGCCCATGGCCACACCGGCCACATGCGCCTTGACCGGAACGCCAGCGTCCATCAGTGCGAGGCAGCCGCCGCACACCGAAGCCATCGACGACGAACCGTTGGACTCGGTGATTTCCGAGACCAGGCGGATCGTGTAGGCGAACTCGTCGTCCTTCGGCAGCACCGGGATCAGTGCGCGCTTGGCCAGGCGGCCGTGGCCGATTTCACGGCGCTTCGGGCTGCCCACGCGGCCCGTTTCGCCGGTGGCGAACGGAGGCATGTTGTAGTGGAGCATGAAGCGGTCGCGGTACTCGCCGGCCAGTGCGTCGATGATCTGCTCGTCGCTCTTGGTGCCCAGCGTGGCGACGACCAGCGCCTGCGTCTCGCCACGGGTGAACAGCGCCGAGCCGTGCGCGCGCGGCAGCACGGACGAACGGATCTCGATCGGGCGCACCGTGCGGGTGTCGCGGCCATCAATGCGCGGCTCGCCGGCCAGCACCTGACCACGCACGATCTTGGCTTCCAGATCGAACATGATGTTGCCGACTTCCACCTTGTCGGCTTCCACACCAGCGGCTTGCAGCGCGGCCGCCACGTTGGCGGACACTTCCTTCAGCTTCTGGCTGCGAGCTGACTTCTGGCGCAGTTGGTAGGCTTCCTGCAGCAGCGGCAGCGCGACTTCCGTGACCTTGGCGATCAGCGCCTCGTTCTTGGCCGCCGGCGCCCAGTCCCACTCGGGCTTGCCGCCGTCGCGCACCAGTTCATGAATGGCGTTGATGGCGATCTGCATTTGCTCGTGGCCATAGACCACGGCGCCCAGCATCACCTCTTCCGACAGCTGATGGGCTTCCGATTCCACCATCAGCACGGCGCGCTCGGTGCCAGCTACGATCAGGTCGAGGTCGGACGTAGCGATTTGCGAGCGGGTCGGGTTCAGCAGGTACTGACCATCCTTATAGCCGACGCGGGCAGCGCCCACCGGGCCGCTGAACGGAATGCCCGACACGGCCAGCGCGGCCGACGCGCCGATCAGCGCGGGAATGTCGGCGGGCACTTCCGGGTTCAGCGACACCACGTGCACCACCACCTGCACGTCGTTGTAGAAGCCTTCCGGGAACAGCGGGCGCAGCGGACGGTCGATCAGGCGCGAGGTCAGGGTCTCATTTTCCGACGGACGGCCTTCGCGCTTGAAGAAGCCACCGGGGATCTTGCCGGCTGCGTAAGTCTTCTCGATGTAGTCGACGGTCAGCGGGAAGAAGTCCTGGCCCGCCTTCGGGCTCTTGGCGGCGACCACGGTGGCCAGCACCACGGTGTCTTCCACATCGACGATCACCGCACCGCCGGCCTGGCGAGCGATTTCACCGGTCTCCATGCGGACCGTGTGTTGGCCCCATTGGAATTCCTTGACGATCTTGTTGAACATGCTCATGAGCGTTCCTTGAATCTTGCGTGCGCGCCATGCACTTGCGTGGCGCGCGGCGCCTGCGTTCCCAGCCGCAGGCGAACTGCCGGAGAAGTGCCGGACGCAGTTTCAGGGAAGTGCTATGCCATTCCAGCGCGGCACGGGCCGCCGCATGTGGTGCGCCATGCCGCGCTGGAATGACACAAAGCCCCGATTCCTTGGCCGGCTCCGGTGTCTGGAAATGAAAGAACAGACTAACTTACTCCGTTGCGCGCATTGCCGCAACGGGACGCCGGCGCCATTGGCGCGCGGCGCAAAGTGAAAGCGAAATCACAACTGCATCAGACACCGCGCGAAGCGCGGCGCCAGAAATGCAAAATGCCTGCATCAGCGACGCTGACGCAGGCATTCAGGCCTCACGCAAAACCGTGCGAAACCGCGATTTGCGCTGCCATCCGGCCTTCCTTACTTACGCAGGCCCAGCTTCTCGATCAGGGCGCGGTAACGGTCGGCGTCGTTGGACTTCAGGTAGTCCAGCAGACGGCGGCGACGGCTCACCATGCGCAGCAGGCCGCGGCGGCTGTGGTGATCCTTCATGTTGGCCTTGAAGTGCGGGGTCAGTTCGTTGATGCGGGCGGTCAGCAGGGCGACCTGGACTTCGGAGCTACCCGTGTCGTTGGCACCGCGGGCGAACTGCTTGATGACTTCGGACTTGTCGATATTGGCGAATGCCATGATGATTTCCTTTCACTTGCGAACGCCGCAGCGCGGGATGCGCCGCATGCGTCGTGCCTTTGCCATGTGGCCTTTGAGGCATCTTCGTCGTCACCGAGCAGCAACCAGATAGTCGGTCCGGCAACAACAGCGGCGCATTATAGCCGAATTCCGCCGCCCGGAGAACCGCCGGGCGTGGATCGCTTATGGGCGCTCCATCCGGCAGTCGGTCGGCAGCGCCGTCTGGGCCGCCTTCAGCTTCCTGACGGTCCGGAAGCCGTAGCCCGAGCCCTCGTTATCGAAACGCACTGCCCCACCCTGCCTCTCCATCACGGAAACATAAAGCGACTGCAGGACCTGGTGATCCTCGGCGCGCACGGTGGCTTCGTGGAAGGCATTCGTGTAGCGCGCGCCCTCCAGCGCGCGGGCCACGCGCACGGCGTCAGTCGAGCCGGCCTTCTCGATCGCGCGCGCCAGCATCTCCACCATCATCTGCATGCGCAGGTGGACGTAGTCGTCCTTCGGCTCCGGATAGCGCGCGCGGAATGCCTCATAGAACGCATCGGAGGCAGCACCGCCGACGTTCGGATGCCATTCCGCCACCGCCAGAACCCGCCCGACGCCAGCATCGCCCATTGCCGCCGGCGCACCCAGCCCGTTGCCGTAGAACGTGTAGAACTTCGCCGCCAGCCCACCTTCGCGCGCGGCCTTGACCATCAGCGTGAGGTCGTTGCCCCAGTTGCCGGTGATGACCGCATCCGCGCCGCTCGCCTTGATCTTGGCGACGTAGGGCGCGAAATCCTTGATCTTGCCGATCGGGTGAAACTCGTCGCCGACGATCTGCACATCGGGACGCTTGGACGCCAGCATGTCGCGCGCCAGACGAGACACCTGATGACCGAAGCTGTAGTCCTGGTCGATCAGGTAGACGCGGCGCACCGACTTGTCGAGCTTGATGACCTCGGTCAGCGCCTGCATCCGCATGTCGGCGCCCGCGTCGAAGCGGAAGTGCCAGAAGCTGCAGTTGTCGTTGGTAAGTGCCGGGTCGACCGCCGAATAGTTCAGAAACAGCACCCGCGCATCGGGCTGGCGGGCATTGTGACGGTTGATGGCGCCCACGAGCGCGCCCGCCACCGCCGAACTATTGCCCTGCAGGACAAACGGGATGCGTTTGTCGACCAACCCGCGGAACTGGATCAGGCTCTCGTCCACGTTGCCCTTGCTGTCGAACGTGACCAACTCCAGTTGCCGCGCGCCGTCGGCGGTCCGCACACCGCCCGCCGCGTTGACGCGATCGATGGCGATGCGCAAGTTGCGCACCACCGCCTCGCCCGCGTTGGCGAATGGTCCGGAAAGACCTTCGATCATGCCCAGCCGGATTGGCTCCTGGGCATGCGCGCCCGCCCCCGCCAGCAACGCGCCGACCACCATCCATCGCCAAAAACTCTTGCCGCGGGTCTTTCCCAGCATTGGTGCACTCCTACGAAAGCGCGCATGGTAAGGCACGTGGCAGCACGCGGCAATGGATGAGGAAGCCGGCCGGTTGGCAACCGATTAGCAGCCGAACCCGCGACACTCGCCGGAATAGGCGTCTTTTGCCGCCAGAAGCAGCGTGACATGCACATGAAGACTGGCTGGCGGCTACACTGTCGGCTATTGATGATCACATTCGCGAGGGTTCCACCATGACACTCCCGTTGCCGCGCACGCGCCGCTGGCTGGCCGCATGTCTTGCGGCCGGTGCCTTGTCGGCCTGCTCGACGCTCATGCCGGTGCCGGAAGGACAAAAGCTCATCGGCCAGCCGCAGGCCGCCGTTCAGGCCACCTTTGGTCAGCCGACCGACGTCTTTCCGCTTGCCGATGGCACATCGCGCTGGATCTACTCGAAGCAGCCGCTTGGACAGTACGCCTATGGCGCGGACTTTGACCGCAACGGCAACTTGACCGCCTTCCGCAACATGCTCGATACGCAGGAGCTCTACAAGGCCAAGGTCGACACGTGGACCAAGCGCGACGTGTTGGAGCATTTCGGCAAGACGCTCGCGGAGCCCGCGCAGTACTTTCCACTAATGAAGCGCGAGGTCTGGTCCTACCGCTTCAAGCACGAGGGCCTGTGGCCGTCGCTGTTCAACTTCTACTTTGACGACGGCGGCGTGCTGCGCCAGACGCAGATTACGCCCGACCCGCTCTACGACCGCGGCGACCGCCGCCGCTGACGCCCTCCAAAGAAAAAAGCCCGGCATCCTCGTGTCGAGAATGCCGGGCTGTTCCGTGCGTTCGGGCCGGGTAGACCTTTCGCAGCCTGTCGCGGACCTTGGGTCAGATCTGCGGATTGATCTTTTGCACGGCCTTGTCGTGCAGCTTGTTCAGCGCCGCCAGGTAGGCCTTGGCCGAGGCCGCCACAATATCGGGATCAGTGCCAACGCCGTTGACGATGCGGCCAGCCTTGGACAGACGCACGGTCACCTCGCCCTGCGCCTCGGTGCCGCCGGTGATGGCGTTCACCGAATAGAGCACCATCTCCGCCCCGCTGTGGACCTTCGTCTCGATGGCGTGCAGGGTGGCGTCCACCGGGCCGTTGCCCTCGCCTTCGCCGATCTGCTCCTGGCCGTCCATGTTGAAGACCACACGCGCATGCGGGCGCTCGCCGGTCTCGGAGCGCTGCGACAACGACACAAAGCGGAAGTGCTCGTTGGCGTCGTGCGCGGCCTCGTCCGACACAATGGCTACGATGTCTTCGTCGAAAATCTCCGACTTCTGGTCGGCCAACTCCTTGAAGCGGCCAAATGCGGCGTTGACTTCGGCTTCGCTCTCCAGCTCGATGCCAAGCTCCTGCAGGCGCTGCTTGAACGCGTTGCGGCCCGACAGCTTGCCCAGCACGATCTTGTTGGCGGACCAACCCACATCTTCCGCACGCATGATCTCGTAGGTGTCGCGCGCCTTGAGCACGCCATCCTGGTGAATGCCGGACGCATGTGCGAACGCGTTGGCGCCCACCACCGCCTTGTTCGGCTGCACCACGAAGCCGGTGATCTGCGACACCAGCTTGGAGGCCGGCACGATCTGCGTGGTATCGATGCCGACGTCCATATCGAAGTAGTCGCGACGGGTCTTCACCGCCATCACCACCTCTTCGAGGCTGGTGTTGCCGGCGCGCTCGCCCAGGCCGTTGATCGTGCATTCGACCTGGCGGGCCCCGCCGAGCTTGACCGCCGCCAGCGAGTTGGCGACAGCCATGCCGAGGTCATTGTGGCAGTGCACCGACCAGATCGCCTTGTCGGAGTTGGGGATGCGCTCGCGCACCGAGCGAATCAGCGCCGCGTAACCTTCCGGCACCGCGTAGCCGACGGTATCCGGCAGGTTGATCGTGGTCGCGCCTTCTGCGATCACGCCTTCGAGCACGCGGCACAGGAAGTCCATGTCGGAACGGCTGCCGTCTTCCGGCGAGAACTCAATGTCGTCGGTGAACTGGCGTGCGAAACGCACCGCAAGGCGCGCCTGCTCGTACACCTGATCCGGCGTCATCCGCAACTTCTTCTCCATGTGCAGCGCCGAGGTGGCGATGAACGTGTGAATGCGGAACGAGTTGGCGGGCTTGAGCGCCTCGGCCGCGCGGGCGATGTCCTTGTCGTTGGCGCGCGCCAGCGAGCAGATCGTCGAGTCCTTGACCACCTGCGCGATCGAGCGGATTGCCTCGAAGTCACCGTTGGAGCTGGCCGCGAAGCCCGCCTCGATCACATCGACCTTCAGGCGCTCCAGTTGCCGAGCGATGCGGATCTTTTCCTCGCGGGTCATGGAGGCGCCGGGCGACTGCTCGCCGTCGCGCAACGTGGTGTCGAAAATGATGAGTTTGTCAGACATTTGTGGAGCTCCTGGGCTTTTCGTTTGCTGTCTTGTGTGCTGTCCGGTCCATCACACCGCCGGGAAGACAGCCTGTCTCGCGATTCTCATTTGCGGAATGCAAAACGCCCCGGCGTGCATGGATGCAGGCCGGGGCGTTGGAAATTCCTTGGTGATTCCGCGCTGGGGTATTGGCTTCCCTCAGCGCACGCGCGTCCCGACCTGATGGCCTAGTAGGCCACCTAGGGTGGTGCGAGCGGCTAGGAGGTGGGCTTGACGCGAAATCATGTCAGCGACTATAGCCGAGTTGGCGCGCGGGTGCAACACGGGGCTTGCCCCACCCCGCGCGCAGCGCCTGTCAGGCGTCGGCCGGGATGCGCAGCTTCTGGCCCGGGTAGATCTTGTCCGGGTGCGACAGCATCGGCCGGTTGGCCTCGAAGATCTGGGTGTACTTGGCGCCGTTGCCGTAGGCCGCCTGCGAGATCGCCCACAGCGTGTCGCCCTTGACCACCGTGTGCCATTGCGATTCGGTGGACTCGACGTTGACCGACATCTTGTCTTCCACCTGGTCGACGCCCTCAACATTGCCGCAGCACAGGATGATCTTCTCGCGCGTGGCCTGGTCGGCCGCCACGCCAAAGACCGTCACCTTGCCCTGCGCCCCGTCGACCTGCACCATCAGCCCCGTTGCATCGAGGCCCTGCGCCTTGATATAGGTTTCGATCGCGTCGCCGGCCGCGCGGTTGGCGGCGTCCACCTTTTCCGTCGAAGGATCCGCGGCGGCGGCTTCCTGCGCGGCCTTGGCCTGACCGATGCCCAGCAGCTTCTCGCCGGCTTCCTTGATGAAATCAAACATGCCCATGACACTCTCCTTGTGAGGAACAACAAGTTCCGCCGGCCAGCCTCCAACCGGCGACACGCCCCTGCCCGAGGGTGGACAGGGTCACGACAAAACCATGCGACCCCAAAAAGCAAAGGGCGCCGAAGCGCCCTGTCATGCCATCGCGTTCAGGAACCGCCGTTCCCATTCTCGCGCACTTTTCTTACGCCGCTGGGTTGTCCTTGCAACGCGCGCCAGGCCCACAGCACATAACCCGACATCGCGTAGACCACAAACAGGCCGAACAACGCCACCGGAGGGTCCGTGGACACCACGACGAACAGCACCAGCACAAGCACCATCATGCCGAACGGCACGCGGTAACGCACATCCAGCGCCTTGCCGCTGTAGAACGGCGCGTTCGTTACCATCGACAGCCCCGCGTACAGCGTGATGCCGAATGCGACCCACGGCATCCAGAGTTCCTTGACCGGCAGCTTGTTGTCGATCACCAGCCAGACGAAGCCGGCCACCAGCGCCGCGGCGGCCGGGCTTGGCAGCCCCTGGAAGAAGCGCTTGTCCACCACGCCGATGTTGGCGTTGAAGCGTGCGAGGCGCAGGGCCGCGCAGGTGCAGTAGACGAAGGCCGCGATCCAGCCCCACTTGCCGAGGTCGTGCAGGATCCATTCATACATCACCAGCGCCGGCGCCACGCCAAACGAGGTCATGTCGGACAGAGAATCGTACTGCTCGCCGAACGCGCTCTGCGTATTGGTGATGCGCGCCACGCGGCCGTCCATGCCGTCGAGCACCATGGCCGCGAAGATGGCGATGGCGGCCACGTCGAAGCGCATGTTCATCGCCTGCACGATGGCAAAGAATCCGGCGAAGAGCGCCGCCGTCGTGAAGGCGTTGGGCAGCAGGTAGATGCCGCGCCGGCGCGGTCGCACGTGCACGAAGTCCGCGTCGTCGGCCGGATCCTCGAAACCATCGCCCTCGGTCCCGCGCAGCTGGTTGTGGCGGAACGGCCGCAGATTGGTCACGTTGCCGCTGTTGACGCGCTTGCCGCGCCGGTTGAAAGCACCCATACGGTTCTCCTGATCGGGCCCGCGCTTACTGCAGTTCGTCCAGTTCGGCCAGGACGGTCGACGATGCCGAGACCTTCTCACCGATCGTCACGCGCGGACGCGCGGTGAGCGGCAGGTACACGTCGACGCGCGAGCCGAAGCGGATGAAGCCATAGCGCTGGCCGCGCGACAGCTTCTCGCCCACCTTGGTGTAGCACAGGATACGGCGCGCCACCAGGCCGGCAACCTGCACCAGCGTGACCACCTGGCCGTCGGCGGCACGGCGGATCACCACGGCGTTGCGCTCGTTCTCGGTCGAGGCCTTGTCCAGGTCGGCATTGACGAACTTGCCCGGGAAATATTCAAGCTTCTCCACCGTGCCATCCACCGAGGCGCGGTTCGAGTGGACGTTGAACACGTTCATGAAGACGCTGATCTTCAGCGCCTCGCGGCCCGCGTACGGGTCCTGCGTCTTTTCCACCACCACGATGCGCCCGTCGGCCGGCGCCAGCACGACGTTTGGCTGCGCCGGGATATGCCGCGGCGGATCGCGGAAGAATTGCAGCACGAACAGCGTGATGATCCACAGCGGCAGCGCCAGCCAGAAGCCCGCACTGATGTGGACCAGCAGCGAGATCACAAATGCGCCGGCCAGGAACGGCCAGCCTTCGCGGGCGATCAGCGGATGAGGATAGTTCATGCAGCAGTAATAGTTATGAAGTTCACGGATTCGCGGCGGCGCGCGGCGCGTTGGGCCGGGGCCGCGGGGCCAGTTACGGACCGCCGTCGCGGACAATGGCAAAGTGGGCGATGCCCGAAAGTCTGACAAGGATAACAAAAAGCCGTTCAGCTTCCGCGGAGAATGCCCCCTCGCCTGGCAGGGCATATGCGGAAGACTGAACGGCCAGGGCCCGCCACCGGGGGCGGGCCGGCATTGCCGGCAGGCAGTGCTTAGTTCTTCGACTGATCGACCATCTTGTTCTTGGCGATCCACGGCATCATCGCGCGCAGCTTGGCACCCACTTCCTCGATCTGGTGCTCGGCGGTCAGGCGGCGGCGCGAGATCAGCGTCGGCGCGCCGGCCTTGTTCTCGAGCAGGAAGCTCTTGGCGTATTCACCGGTCTGGATGTCCGTCAGGCACTGCTTCATCGCCTTCTTGGTCTCTGCGGTCACCACGCGCGGGCCGGTGACGTATTCGCCGTATTCCGCGTTGTTGGAGATCGAGTAGTTCATGTTGGCGATGCCGCCTTCGTAGATCAGGTCGACGATCAGCTTCAGCTCGTGCAGGCACTCGAAGTAGGCCATTTCCGGCGCATAGCCGGCTTCCACCAGGGTCTCGAAGCCGGCCTTGATCAGCTCGACGGTGCCGCCGCACAGCACGGCCTGCTCGCCGAACAGGTCGGTTTCGGTTTCTTCGCGGAAGTTGGTCTCGATGATGCCGGCACGGCCGCCGCCGTTGGCGGTGGCGTACGACAGCGCGATGTCACGGGCGGCGCCGGACTTGTTCTGGTGCACGGCGATCAGGTGCGGCACGCCGCCACCTTGCGTGTACGTGGCGCGCACGGTGTGGCCCGGGGCCTTCGGCGCGATCATGATCACGTCCAGGTCGGCGCGCGGGATCACGGCGCCGTAGTGCACGTTGAAGCCGTGGGCAAACGCCAGCGCGGCGCCTTCCTTGATGTTGCCGTGCACGTCGTTCTTGTAGACGTCGGCGATCTGCTCGTCCGGCAGCAGGATCATGACCACGTCGGCGCCCTTCACGGCCTCGGCGACTTCCTTGACCTGCAGGCCGGCGTTGGCGGCCTTGTTCCACGACGCGCCGCTCTTGCGCAGGCCGACCGTCACGTTCACGCCCGAATCCTTCAGGTTCAGCGCGTGGGCATGGCCCTGCGAGCCGTAGCCGATGATGGTGACGTTCTTGCCTTTGATCAGGGAGAGGTCGGCGTCCTTGTCGTAAAACACTTTCATGATAATTCCTTCAGTCTCAATCTTTATGTCAGGGAGGCGGCATCATCGAGCACATCGTGCGCCCGGATCGCGCCGCCGGAAAATACTGCGCAATGAATCAGGGGTGCGCCGCTCAGACCTTCAGGATGCGCTCGCCGCGGCCAATGCCGGAGCCGCCCGTGCGGACGGTTTCCAGGATGGCCGTGCGGTCGATCGCATCGAGGAACGCGTCGAGCTTGCCGCCGTTGCCGGTCAGTTCGATCGTGTAGGTCTTCTCGGTCACGTCGATGATGCGGCCGCGGAAAATATCGGCGGTGCGCTTCATTTCCTCGCGCTCCTTGCCAACCGCGCGCACCTTCACGAGCATCAGCTCGCGCTCGATATGCGCACCTTCCGTCAGGTCGACCACCTTCACCACTTCAACCAGTCGATTCAGGTGCTTGGTGATCTGCTCGATCACGTCGTCCGAGCCGGTGGTGACGATCGTCATCCGCGACAGCGAGGCATCTTCGGTGGGGGCCACCGTCAGCGTCTCGATGTTGTAGCCGCGCGCCGAGAACAGGCCCACCACGCGCGACAGCGCGCCGGGTTCGTTTTCCAGCAGGACCGAAATGATGTGTCGCATTACAGGTCCTCCGCGCCGAGCAGCATTTCCGAAATGCCCTTGCCTGCCTGGACCATCGGCCAGACGTTTTCAGTGGGATCCGTCTGGAAGTCCAGGAACACGGTACGGTCCTTCAGGCGGAACGCCTCGCGCAACGCCGGCTCCACGTCGGACGACTTCTCCACGCGCATGCCGACGTGCCCGTAGGCCTCGGCCAGCTTGACGAAGTCGGGCAGCGCGTCCATGTAGGAATGCGAGTAGCGGTTGTCGTACTCGATCTCCTGCCACTGGCGCACCATGCCGAGATAGCCGTTGTTCAGCGAGCAGATCTTGACCGGCGTGTCGTACTGCAGGCAGGTGGACAGTTCCTGGATGCACATCTGGATCGAGCCTTCGCCGGTGATGGTGACGACTTCCTTTTCCGGGAACGCCTTCTTGATGCCCATCGCGTACGGCAGGCCCACGCCCATCGTGCCCAGGCCGCCTGAGTTGATCCAGCGGCGCGGCTCGTTGAACTTGTAGAACTGCGCGGCCCACATCTGGTGCTGACCCACGTCAGAGCAGATGAAGGCATCGCCCTTGGTCAGTTCCCAGATTTTTTCCACCACGTACTGCGGCTTGATGATCTCGGAGTTGCGGTCGTACTTCAGGCAGTCCACCGAACGCCATTGCTCGATCTGGTCCCACCACTTGGCGAGCGCCTCGCGCTTGGGCTTGACGTCGCTCGCCTGCAACTGGGCGATCAGTTCCTGCAGCACGTCCTTGACGTTGCCGACGATGGGAATGTCGACCTTGACGCGCTTGGAGATCGACGACGGGTCGATGTCGATGTGGATGATCTTGCGTGCCTGCGACGTGAAGTGTGCCGGGTTGCCGATCACGCGGTCGTCGAAGCGCGCGCCGATGGCGATCAGCACGTCGCAGTGCTGCATGGCCATGTTGGCTTCGTACGTGCCGTGCATGCCGAGCATGCCAACGAACTGCTTGCTGGTGCCGGGGAACGCGCCCAGGCCCATCAGCGTGTTGGTGACCGGGTGGCCGGTGATCGCCGCCAACTGGCGCAGTTCGTCGCTGGCATTGGCCAGCACGACGCCACCGCCCGAGTAGATGTAAGGACGCTCGGCGTTCTGCAGCAGCGCCACGGCTTTGCGGATCTGGCCCGAATGCCCCTTGTTGACCGGGTTGTACGAGCGCATGTCGATCGACTTCGGGTACTCGTACTTGCAGGCGTTGCGGGAGACATCCTTGGGGATATCCACCACCACCGGGCCCGGACGGCCGGTCGCGGCAATGTAGAACGCCTTCTTGATGGTCGCGGCGAGGTCGCGCACGTCCTTCACGAGGAAGTTGTGCTTGACGATCGGCCGCGTGATGCCGACCGTGTCGCATTCTTGGAAGGCGTCCTGGCCGATGGCGTGGGTCGGCACGTTACCAGTGATCACCACCAGCGGGATCGAATCGAGATACGCGGTGGCAATGCCCGTGACGGCATTGGTCACACCGGGACCCGAGGTCACCAGCGCAACGCCCACCTTGCCGGTTGCCCGCGCATAGCCGTCTGCGGCATGGACCGCGGCCTGCTCGTGGCGCACCAGGATGTGCTCGAACTTGGTTTGCTTGTGGAGCTCGTCGTAGATATACAGCACTGCGCCGCCGGGATAGCCCCAGACGTACTCGACGCCTTCTTCGGCAAGTGCGTGAACGAGAATTTCCGCACCGATCATTTCGGGTGCGGTGGAGGAATTGCTGTCCGCGTGGGAAGATTCCGCGCTAGGCATATTCATTTCAGTCCTTTGCAATTTTCGGCAAAAAATTGTTCGGATGCTCTCTGCCGGGCTTGTGGCTCGGGTTCAAGCGGTGCGCGTCTGCATGAGGAGACCGCCTTATAAGCGGTCTGATGAGACAACCACTGATGTCGTGAACCAATGATAATACTGCAATGCACCAGTGCGGTCTACGGTATTTTGCGGCGCGCCTTTGTCTGCAAATCCAGACAGCAGTGGCCAGGCGCACCTGTTCTTTGCTAGGATCGCACCATTTTGGACGTGCCGCAGGACGTAGGCGGCACTTTCGCCAGCACCGAGCACACCGTCAGCACCTGCCTGCATGGCCACCGACCAGGAACTCTCCGATTTTCTCGCCAGCGTCGAGCGACGAGCCTTCAAGCAGGCCGTATTTGCAGTGCGCGACGATGAGGCGGCTCTGGACATTGTCCAGGACGCCATGATCAAGCTCGCGGAAAAATACGGCGACAAGGGCACCGCCGAACTGCCCCCACTGTTCCAGCGCATCCTGCAGAACACCATTCACGACTGGTTCCGACGCCAGAAGGTCCGCAACACCTGGGTCACGCTGTTCTCCAACCTTCGCGACGACCGGGACGGCGAAGAGGGTGACCTTCTTGACACATTCGAGTCGGAAGTCGGCTCCGAATCCGCCGAGAGCAGCGCCGACAAGGTCGAGCGCGCGCAGGTCATGCATATCATCGAGCAAGAGATCCAGCGCCTGCCCACACGTCAACGCGAGGCTTTCCTGATGCGTTACTGGGAGGATATGGACGTGGCCGAAACCGCCGCCCTCATGGGGTGCTCGGAAGGCAGCGTCAAGACGCATTGTTCCCGTGCCACGCACACGTTGGCGCAAGCTTTGCGCGCGCGTGGAGTCCGACTATGAGCAGAAACGAACGAGAAATCCAAGAACTGCGGTTCGTCAATGAGATCCGCTCGGCACTCGATGCCTCCGCGGACCGCCTGCCCGCAGACCTCGCCGAACGGCTCGCCGCCGCGCGCCGGATCGCGCTCGCACGCAAGAAGGCCGAAGCGCCTGCGCGCGTTCCGCAACTGGCCGTGGCAGGCATGCATGGATCGCCACTGGACGATGACGACGGCGCGCTGCACCGCGCCGGGGCATGGCTGCGCCGGCTGGCGCTGGTCTGGACCCTGATCGCGCTCGTCGCCGGCCTGACCGGCATCTACCACTGGCAGAAGCAGAAGCGCGTGGAGGAGCTCGCGGATGTCGATACCGCCATGCTGCTCGACGACCTGCCGCCGACGGCGTATGCCGACCAGGGCTTCCACGCATTCCTCAAGCGTGGGCAATAAGATGGTGAAGGTGCCCTCCCGACCCGACGTTTCCATCCGCCGGCTGGCGACGCTGCCCGTCGCGGCCGTCGCGCTGGCGGCGGCGCTCTGCCTGGCTCCGGCCGCGGTGCTGGCCCAGCAGCCGGCATCGGCGGCGGACCCGCACGTGATCAACGCACGCCCGACCTGGGCGGAGCTCAGCCCGGTCCACCAGCGCATCCTGGCGCCGCTCTCGCCACTCTGGGACAGCCTTCCGGAGATCAACCGCCGCAAGTGGCTGCGCATCGCCGACCGCTATCCAAAGTTTTCCCCGTCCGAGCAGGCCCGGCTGCAAGCGCGCATGACCGAATGGGTCAAGATGACGCCGCAGCAGCGTCGCCTGGCGCGCGAAAACTACCAGATCACGCGCTCGCTGCCCGCCGAAAAGAAGGCGCAGGCCTGGGACGAGTACCAGCAGTTGTCGGATGAGCAGAAGAAAAAGCTTGCTGCGACCGACAAGGTGCCGAAGCGGCCGGGCGCCGTCAGCGCACTGCCGTCGGGCAAGCAATTGCCGCCTGACACCAGCCGACAACTGCGCCAGCAGCAAAAGAAACCCGCTCCGGTGACGGCCGGCGCGCCGGCCGCGCAGCCCGCTGCCGCAGCGTCGGCGGCCATGGCGGGCGCAACCGCGCCAGTGCCTGGCGAGAGCATTGCCGAAACCGCGACCGCACCCGCGGCGCCCCCTTCGTCCGACACGCCCGCCCAGCAATAACGGCGGCGCTTCTCCCGCCTTTGGCATAATGCCGCTTCCCGGGCCGACCGCGGGACGCCAAGGCGTGCAGCGCGCCGTCGGCAAGCGATCGGCCCCGATCGCTTCCGACCTTCGCGCCATGCCCGCCGTCACGCCAACCGCCACGACGTCCCAAGCTTCCACCGTCCCGGCCACGCCTACCGTGCGCCGCCGCCTGACCTGCATGCTGTACGAATGCGTGCTGCTGTTCGGCGTGCTGATGGCCTCCACCGCCGTCTACGTGTTTGCCCGCCCGCTGCTGCAGCGGCTCGGGATCGACGACCCGCTGACCATCCAGTTGTGGAGCTTTCTCGTGCTCGGCGCCTATTTCACCTGGTTCTGGCAGCGCAGCGGCCAGACGCTGGCAATGCAGACCTGGCGCATCCGCCTGGAAACCTTGGACGGCAAGCGGCCGAGTTGGTCGCAAGCGGCGCTGCGCTTCGTGCTGGCCTGGCTGTGGCTGCCGCCGGCCGCCGCCGTCGGACACGGGCTAGGACTGGTCAAGGGCCCGTTCGTCGGTGCGCTGGCCGTGGGCTTGCTGATCTGGGTGATGCTCGCCTGGCTGGACCCGCGCCGCCAGTTTCTTCACGACCGGCTGGCGCGCACGCGGCTGGTCGATCTGCGTACACCCAACTCGTGAGCCTGTCGGCGGCCGGCGTGCGGCGCGTGGCGGTGGCCGTGCAGGTGGCCGCCGTCGCGGGGGTTGCCGCCTGGCTTGCACATGAAGCGCACTGGCCCTTGCCGCTGGCCTGGCTTGGCGCGGCGACCCTGGGACTGGCGCTGTTTTGCCTCAGCATTGCTTTCGCCTTCGCCATCACGCTGCGCGGCTTCGGACTCACCGCGGCCACCCGCCCGCCGCAGCCGCCGGCAGCGTTGCTGGAAACCCGCACGCCCCTGGGCCTGACGCAGGCCATTGCCTGCTACCTGACCGAGTGCGTGGCCGTGTTCCGCATGTTCAACTGGCTGCAACCGTTCTGCTCGGGACGCGCATTCGCCGCCACGGCAGGACCGCGGGCCGACGCACCACCGGTGCTGCTGGTCCATGGCTACGGCTGCAATCATGCGGTCTGGCTCGATCTGCAACCGCAACTGGCCGCGGCCGGCTACTCCTGCGAGGCGATTGACCTGGAGCCGGTGCTGGGCGACATCGACGACTACGCGGCCGCGCTGCTGGCCCGCATGCATCGAATTGCCGCGCGCACCGGCCGCGCGCCGCTGCTCGTCTGCCACAGCATGGGTGGACTCGCGGCCCGCGCCGCGCTGAGGCTGGCGCGCCGGGAAGCCCACGCCAACGCGCCACTGCCGTGCGCGGGCATCGTCACCCTCGGCAGCCCGCATCACGGTTGCCCGCTCGCCCATTACGGCGCCGGCACCAACAGCCGGCAGATGCGCGGCGGCGACTGGCTGCGCCTGCTGGCGGCTGCCGAAACGCCGGGCGAACGGGCGCGGATCGTCTCGGTCTTCAGTTGGCACGACTCGATTGCCGGCCCGGCCGGCACCGCCTGCCTGGACGGCGCGCATCACATCGCGCTCGCCGGCATCGGTCACGTTTCGCTGCTGCGCCACCCCCGCGCGATCGCCGCCGTACGAAAAGCCCTCGAACTGCTGGCCTCGCCGCACGCATGAGATCACGCCCCTGTGGCGTTCCGGTCGCCTTCATGTGACGGTCATGTTTCGGTCACGGTCCCGTCACGGCGCGCTGGCTCAATGCTGCCATCGTCGTCACCGGGGCCGCCATGGTTCAAGCAATCCGACCCGCGCGCGGGGGTCTTGCCAGGCTCGCGCAGAAATTGCGCGGCAAGCCTGACCCGACGCGTCCCCTTCCCATCTCCCCAGGCTCCATGCTCGCGGCCTTCATGCCGCCGGCGGACCTGAGCCCGACCCCACCCCGCACCAACCCGCCCGCGCAGCGCGCGGCCGAGCCGCAGCAAGCCTCGCCCGCCGAGCCGCATGCAACCCACCACTACCGCGCGATCTGGCTATCCGACATCCATCTCGGGACTGCGGGCTGCCAGGCGACCTACCTGCTGGACTTCCTCAAGCACAACGAGTCGGAGCAGCTCTACCTGGTCGGCGACATCATCGACGGCTGGCAACTGCGGCGCGGCTGGTACTGGCCGCAAAGCCACAACGACGTGGTGCAGAAGCTGCTGCGCAAGGCGCGCAAGGGCACCGAGGTCATCTACGTGCCCGGCAACCACGACGAGGCCGCGCGGCAGTTCGACGGCCTGGCATTTGGCGACATCACGGTGCGCGAGGAAACGATCCATGTCACCGCTACCGGGCGACGGCTGTGGGTGGTGCACGGCGACCTCTTCGACGGCGTGGTGCAACACGCGCGCTGGCTGGCCTACCTGGGCGACTCGCTGTACACGCTGATCCTGGCGATGAACCGCCACCTCAACCGCGTGCGCGCCAGGCTTGGGTTCCCGTACTGGTCGTTGTCGCAGTACCTGAAGCACCAGGTCAAGAACGCCGTGAGCTACATCAGCTCGTTCGAGCACGCGATGGTCGAAGAAGCGCGCCGGCGCGGCTGCGATGGCGTGGTTTGCGGCCACATCCACAAGGCCGAGATCCGCGAGTTGGACGGCCAGCTCTACTGCAACGACGGCGACTGGGTGGAAAGCCTGTCCGCGCTCGTCGAAACCATGGAGGGGGAGTTGAAGATCGTCTACTGGACAACGCTGCTCGACCCGCCCCAGGCCGCTTCGCGCCGGGGCCGCCGCGCCGCCGCCGCGATTGCTGGCTGAACGACTGCCGGCTGAACCTCCCGGGCCGCGACCGGCCTGGCCCATGTTGCACGCACGACTGTCCACACGACCTGGCCGCAAGGAGTCCGCATGAAAGTCCTGATCGTCACCGATGCCTGGGAGCCGCAGGTCAACGGCGTGGTCCGCACGCTCAAATCCACGCAGCGAGAACTGGAGGCCATGGGGCACACCGTGGACCTGCTGACGCCGCTGGAATTCACCACGGTGCCCTGCCCGACGTACCCGGAGATCCGCCTGTCGCTGCTGCCGGCAACGAAAGTCACGCGGCGCATCCGCGAATTCGCGCCCGACGCGCTGCACATCGCCACCGAAGGCCCGCTCGGGCTGGCCGCGCGCCGTTACGCGCTGCGTCACGCCCTCCCCTTCACCACGGCCTACCACACGCGCTTCCCCGAATACGTGCAAGCGCGCTTTGGCGTGCCGCTGTCGTGGACCTACCGCTTCCTGCGCTGGTTCCACGGACCAGCGCGCGCCGTGATGGCGCCCACCCCCGTCGTGCTGGACGACCTGCATCGCTACGGCATCCTGAACGGCGTGCTGTGGACGCGCGGCGTCGACCTCGACGTCTTCACGTTCCAGCGCGCCAACGTCCTCAACACGGCGCACCCGATCTTCCTCTACGTAGGCCGCGTCGCCGTGGAAAAGAATGTCGAGGCGTTCCTGGCGCTGGACCTGCCCGGCTCCAAGTGGGTGGTCGGCGACGGCCCGGCCCTGGCCGGGCTGCGCGCGCGCTACCCCGCCGCCAACTATCTCGGCGTGCTCAAGCAGCCTGAACTGGCAAAGGTGTATGCTTCGGCCGATGTCTTCGTCTTCCCCAGCCGGACCGACACCTTCGGGCTGGTCCTGCTGGAAGCGCTGGCGTGCGGATTGCCGGTGGCGGCGTACCCGGTCACCGGTCCGATCGACGTGCTCGGCGACAGCCCGGCTGGCGTGATGCACGAAGACCTGCGCGAAGCCTGCCTGGAGGCGCTGCGCATCGACCGCGCCACGGCGCGTGCGCATGCCGAGCGCTTTTCGTGGCGCGCCGCATCTGAGCAGTTCCTCGCGCACCTGCGCCCGCTGCCCGCATCCGGCGTGGACAGCACGGCATCGCCCGTCCGGACCCCGGAGCCACCCGAAGACCATGCCGAAACCCTCGCATCCGCTGCCGTCCGCCCCGTCGCTGCACAAGCCTCCCCAGACGCCGGCGGCCGCGCCGGGCAGCGACTATTCGATTGAGCAGAATCCCCACAAGGGCAACCGCGGCGTGGCGCGCGCATGGCGCGCCGCCATCAACTCGCTGTCCGGGCTGCGCTACGCCGTGCAGGAGGAAAGCGCGTTTCGCCAGGAACTGACGCTGCTCGTCATCCTGGCGCCCTGCGCCTTCCTGCTGCCGACCACCGTCGTCGAACGCATCCTGCTGCTCGGCACCTTGCTGCTGGTGCTGATCGTGGAATTGCTCAATTCCAGCGTGGAGGCCGCCATCGACCGCATCTCGCTGGAAAAGCACGGACTTTCCAAGCGCGCCAAGGATTTCGGCAGCGCGGCGGTGATGCTGGCGTTGATCCTCTGCGCGGGTACGTGGCTCGCGATTGCAGGCCCGCATGTGGTCGGCTGGCTGCGCGCAATGGCCGGCTGAAGACGCCTAGAGTGGCGCCAACGTCCCATGTGACGACTGGGTGACAGGGGGATTGCTTATAATCGCAATCCACAGCCCCGATTCACCGAGACTCACCGATCGTACGGACGCCCATGGAATCCAAACTGCCGCAAACCGGCCCCCGCCGCACCCGGGACCGCATCCTCGACGTCTCGCTGCGCCTGTTCAACGAACTCGGCGAACCCAACGTCACCACGACCACCATCGCCGAGGCGATGGAGATCAGTCCGGGCAACCTGTACTACCACTTCCGCAACAAGGACGACATCATCAACTCCATCTTCGTGCGCTTCGAGCAGGAGATGGAGCGGCGCCTGAAGATGCCCGATGACCACAAGGCCACGCTCGACGAGAGCTGGGGCTACCTGCAGTACATGTCCGAGTTCCTGTGGAACTACCGCTTCCTGTATCGCGACATCAACGACCTGCTCGCGCGCAACCGGATGCTGGAGACCAACTTCAAGCGCATCGTCGAACAGAAGAAGCGTTTTGCGTTGGAAATCTGCCGCCAGTTCGAGGAAGACGGCGACATGGAGGCGACGCCCGAGCAGGTCGATGCCATTTGCACCAACATCGTCGTGATCGCCACCTACTGGCTGTCGTTCCAGTTCGTACAGCATCCGCGCCAGTACAACGATCCGGAGCAGATCCGCGGCTATCTGCACGGCTCCAGCTACCACATCTTCTCGATCCTGGCACCCTACCTGCGCGGCAAGGCGCGCCAGGCATTCGATCAACTCGCCCAGGAATACGCCGCCGGCAAGGCGGCGCAAGCCAACAAGGAAAAGAAGTGAAATCCGTTTGCGTGTATTGCGGTTCCAGCATCGGCAACCGCCCCGAGTATGCCGAGGCAGCCCGCGCGCTGGGCAGGACGATGGCCGAAAGCGGCCTGACACTGGTCTACGGCGGCGGCAAGGTGGGCCTGATGGGCACGGTCGCGGATGCCGTGCTCGAACACGGCGGCACCGCCATCGGCATCATCCCGCAGGCGCTGATGGACAAGGAGGTCGGCCACACCGGCCTGACCGAGCTGCACGTGGTGCGCAACATGCACGAGCGCAAGCAGATGATGGCGGATCGCGCCGACGCGTTCATCGCCATGCCCGGCGGGGTCGGCACGTTCGAGGAGCTGTTCGAGACCTTCACATGGCTGCAACTGGGCTATCACGCCAAGCCCGTCGGCCTGCTCAACGTGGCGGGATTCTACGACGGCATGCTGGGCTTCCTGTCGCACGCCGTGCAGGAAGGCTTCCTGAAGCAGGTGCACGCCGACATGCTGCATGTCGGCCAGACGCCGCGCGACCTGCTCGACAAGCTGGCCGCCGCGCCGCGCGTACGCGTGGACAAGTGGCAGGAAGCGCGCGAGCAAACCTGAGCCGCGGCTCCCCTGCCCGGTCGTCGTTCGATCAGAACGACGACCCTGGCTCTTTCAGGAACGCCAGTTCCTCCGGCGTGCTCTGCCGGCCCAGGAGAGCATTGCGGTGCGGGAACCGCCCGAAGCGGCGGATGACCGCGCGATGCTTCTCCGCCCACTCGACAACATCGACCTGTCCTGCGGTCTCGTCGCGCAGTTGCGTCATCAGCCGTACCGCCTCATCCTGGTCGGGCAGCGACTCCGAGTGCTCGAACGGCATGTAGCAGAACATCCGGTGATAACCCGTCGGCAGCTCGCGGTCCCAGCCGCCGGCCACGATGCGTTTGGCCAGTTCCAGCGCATGGGCGTCCGTCGCATGGCTGCGCGGATCGTTGCGGAACAGGTTGCGCGGAAACTGGTCCAGCAGGATCACGCGGGCGCAGGCACCCTCGTGCGTGGCGCACCAGTCCTCGCCATCCTCGGGATCGCCGCTGTGCGCGGCCTCCCAGGCGAGCAGGAAGTGGGCGCGGATGGTGTCATCGAACGCGGCCGATTTGGTGAACCACTGCGGACGTGTCGTGTTCCAGGCCGGCGAGCCATGGTGGCCGAACCAGAAATCCAGCACCTGGCGGGCAACTTCGGGCAGCTTGTCTTGCATCGTTCAACCCTTTCTGAAGAGATCGGCCCCGGCGTCAGCGGGCCACGTTGCGCATCCAGTCGGCCGTCTGGAAGAACGCTTGCATCAGCCGCAGGCGCAGGTCTTCCGCGAGGCCCATGTCTTCCATCGCCATGGCCATGCAGCGCATCCACTGGTCGCGCTCGTCGATGCCGATCTCGAACGGCATATGGCGCGCACGCAGGCGCGGGTGGCCGAAGCGATCGATGAAATGGTTGGGGCCGCCCAGCCAGCCGCACAGGAACCAGAACAGCTTGTCGCGCGAGCCATCGAGCGACGCCGGATGCAGCGCGCGCAGGCCGGCGAACTGGGCCTCCAGGTCCATCAGGTCGTAAAAGCGGTCGACCAGCTCGCGCACGCGGGCCTCGCCGCCGACCAGTTCAAAGGCGGTGACCTCGGCGCCGCCGGGGTTGTCGTTGGAATCGGTGGACATCGGATACTCGGATACTCGGATAAACAGCGTGGACAAGCTGGGATGTCACTCAGACATCGCGCAGCGTGGCCAGCGCGGGTTGCCGCAGCACCTCGCGCAGGCCCAGCCAGCCGCCCGCAAAAGCGCACAGCATGCCAGAAACCACGCCGACCGGCACGATCCACGGATTGAACCGGTACGGAAAGTCGAACACGTGCTGCGACAATCCCCAGCCCACGGCGACGGCGCCAAGGCTGGCCAGGAACCCGGCCAACCCGCCCACGACGAGGAATTCCGCGTACTGCGTCTGTCGCACCAGCCGCGCCGGCGCGCCCAGCGCCTTGAGCAGCCCGGCGTCGCGCTTGCGCTCGTCGCGCGCGCCCGACAGCGCCGCGTAGAGCACCGTCACGCCCGCGGCCAGCGTGAACACGAACAGGAACTCCACCGCCGCGATCACCTGGTCGAGCACGTCCTGCACCTGGCGCAGGATCAGTTCCGTGTTGACGACGGTGATGTTCGGGAATGCCGCGATCAGTTGGTTGCCGAGCGCCGCCTTGGCGGGCGGCAGGTGGAACGCTGTGATGTACGTCTCGGGCAGGCCGCGCATGGCGGACGGCGGCAGGATGACGAAGAAGTTCACGCGCATCGAGCCCCAGTCCAGCTTGCGTAGCGACGTCACCGGCGCCTCGACGATCTGGCCGGCCACGTCAAAGCGCAGCGTGTCGCCCAGGCGGATGCCAAGCGTCTTGGCAATGCCCTCCTCGACCGAGGCGCCGCCCGCCTTGTCCGCGCCGCCCAGCCAGTGCCCGGCCACCACACGGTTGCCCTCCGGCAGCGCGTCCGTGTAGGACAGGTTGAACTCGCGCTCCACCAGGTTGCGTGCGCGCCCTTCCTCAAAGCTGTCGGCGCGGATCATGCGGTCGCCGATTTGCGTCAGGCGACCGCGCACCATTGGGTACAGCAGGTCGCTGACACCCGCGCGTGCCAGCGTGGCGCGCAGCGGCTCACGCTGGTCGGGCTGGATATTGATGATGAACCGGTTCGGCGCATCGGCCGGCGTGGCGCTGCGCCACGAGGCGATCAGGTCGTTGCGCGTCATGCCGAGCAGCAGCAGCGCCATCAGGCCCACGGCCAGCGCCACCGTCTGCAGCACGGTCCCGCCGCGCCGGCGCACCAGCACCGCCAACGCGAAGCGCCAGCCCACGCTGGGTCCAGTCCCCCCGCGCCAGCCCCGCGACCACAGCCTCCGCAACCCCCCCGCCAGACCCCCGAAGCCCGCCCCCGCCACAACCCACACC
>JACXTT010003121.1_pt1 | contig 25846 bp, 22 predicted proteins | sample 9270951 | NCBI WGS metagenome assembly JACXTT01 (sample SAMN15532306, study PRJNA645909) | rock metagenome | isolation source: weathered quartz diorite | place: Puerto Rico | collected 2017-06-21
CGTGTGGGACTCGTCACCGTCGGTCCCCGCTCCCAACGGTAAGCTGAACTGTCGACCACAAGTTCATCGGCGAACGCGTCAGCGTGTGTCAGTCTCGCCGCCCTAGGGTCCTCTCTCGCCGAATAGCGGACCGCGACAACATGGCCCACGCCCCCTGTGAGAGGGAGGCCATCATGTCTCTGCACGGCCGCATCGCGCTCCACCTGCTCGGGCGTCGCACGGCGCCGTTCCTCACGGCGCTCGTCGCCGTCGCCGCCTGCGAGCACCCTGCGCCCACCGCTACCACACCACCGGAAGGAACGCAGCCGGATTCGCTGCTCCTGTCTCGCAGCCTAGCGGCGGCCGCCGCGCAACCCCTCGGCGGTCCGTTGCAATTCCTGACCCCGTCGGAGCGACAGCTCTTCAATCGCGGCAACGTCGTATTTCGAACCGTGTTCACACCCGCGACCGGCCTCGGCCCCACCTTCAACGACGTTGGCTGTGCGGCGTGCCACCAGAGTCCGGTAGTCGGGGCCACCGGGGAGGACGTCGAGACCCATGCGACGGCGTTTCATAACGGCGTGTGCGATGACCTCGCTGCACAAGGCGGACCCGTGATTCAGGATTCAGTGACGCCTGCCTTGAGGGCGCTCGGATTCACGAAGGAGCCTATTCCACCTGCGGCCACCGGCGTGGGGCGGCGCACGACGCCATTGGTGCTGGGGTTCGGCTTGCTGGATGCGGTACCCGATCGAGAGTTGCTCGCCCTGGCTCAGCTTGAGCGCTTGAGCCGGGACGGCATCCATGGGCGCCCTAACCGATTACCTGACGGACGCATCGGGCGCTTCGGTCGCAAGGCCAACGTGGCAACTTTGCGCGAATTCGTTGCCGGGGCATTCGTGGCGGAAATGGGGGTTACGAATCCGGAGAACACGGCTGAGGAGAGTATCGGCGGCCTGCCGATTCCGCCGGGCGTCGAACCGACCCCGCAACCGGAGCTGTCACAGGCGGACTTGGACGCGACCGACGCGTTCATGCAACTGCTCGCTCCGCCTCCACCCGTAACGCTTACGCCAACTGCGGAGCTCGGCATCGTCGTGTTCTTCCAGACCGGCTGCGCTGGGTGCCATGTCCCCGTGCTCGTCACCGGTCCGAATCCCGTTCGGGCGGTGAGCAACAAGGCCGTCCTCGCGTTCACTGATCTGCTGCTGCACGACATGGGTCCCGCCAACGCCGACATCTGTCGGAATGGCGCCAGACCCGAAGATTTCCGCACCGAGCCACTGATGGGCCTGCACCTGAAGCTGGCGGCGAACACGGCCCTGCTCCACGATGGTCGGGCCGCGACGATCGCTGACGCGATCGCGTTGCACGCGGGCGAAGCAACCCGAGCCCGCGATCGATTCTTGGCGCTCTCGCCCCGAGAGCGTGCCGCGCTGCTGGTCTTCCTCCAGAGCTTGTAGCGCCGCGCTCCAGACGTCCGTGGGGCCTCTCATGCTGTCTCGAGAGGCCCCGGCGGGCGTCGGCCTTGCTGCGCTGCGTGCTCGATCCCAGCTTTTGAGACCTCATGCTTGCCATCCTGTGTACGCTATCTCTTGCCCAAGCTCCCACCGCTATGGCACGCGTCGTCGTCACGCCACCGGTCATCGATGGGCGGCTGAACGACCCGGCATGGCGGGATGCCACGCCCATCACCGGGTTCATCCAGCGCGAGCTGCACGAGGGTGCGCCGATCACGGAGCGCACCGAAGTCCGCATCATCACCGACGGCCAGGCTCTCTACGTGGGGGCCTGGCTCTACGATGCCGATCCTGCCGGCATCGTGTCTGGCGAGAAGGTACGCGACGGCGACATCTCGAAGAGCGACTACTTCGGCATCCTGCTTGATACCTACCACGACCGCCAGAACGGCTTCGTCTTCACGACGACCCCCGCGGGCATCGAGTACGACGCGCAGGTCGTGAACGAAGGCGAAGGTGGTGGTATCCAGCTGCCCGGCCAGACCCGGGCGCTGGCCGGATCGCTGGGAGGTTTCAACCTCAACTGGGACGGCACCTGGACCGTCGCCACCTCGGTGGACTCGGCAGGCTGGTATGCGGAGTTTCGCATTCCATTTACGACGTTGCGCTACGGTGCGGGTGAGCAGCAGACGTGGGGCCTCAATCTCGTGCGCAGCATTCGGCGCAAGAACGAAGAAGCGTTTTGGTCCTTCGTGCCGCGGCAATTCAGCCTCATGAAGGTCTCGCGCGCAGGCACGTTGCAGGGCGTCCAGGTGCCGTCGCGGCGCGTGTGGACGGTGACGCCCTACGCACTCACGGGGGTGGAGCGCAACTACGTGCTCGATACGGTGGCGCGCAGCCGCGGCGATGTCGGTGGCGAGATCAAGTACGGCGTGACGCCGAGTCTCACCCTCGACCTGACGTACAACACCGACTTCGCGCAGGTCGAGGTGGACGAACAGCGTACCAACCTCACCCGCTTTCCGCTGTTCTTTCCCGAGAAGCGACCATTCTTTCTCGAGAATGCCGGCATTTTCTCCGCCGGCACGCCGCAAGCGGTCGACCTGTTTTTCACGCGCCGCATCGGCATCGACACCCTCGGCCAGCCTGTGCCGATTCTGGGCGCCGGCCGGCTGACGGGACGGGTTGGGGCCTTCACCGTGGGGGCGCTGCAGATCTTCACCGATCGAGCCACGACGCAAGGCGCGATGTCGTACTCTGTGCTGCGGCTCCAGCACGAGCTCGCCGCCCGCTCGCGCATCGGTGTGATCGCCGTGCAGCGCATGGCGACCGCGCAATCGGGAGACTGGAATCGCGTCGCCGCCGTCGACGGCCGCATCGGCATTCGCGACGCGTGGACGATCGACTGGTGGGGCGCGGCTTCCGCTACACCGGGTCCCGACCGCGACGCCACAGCGTACAGTGCTCGTGTCGGCTACGAGACCGGGTCTTGGAACAATCTCGCGCGCATCATCGAGGTCGGGCGCGACTTCGATCCCGAAGTCGGGTTCCTGAATCGGCGTGGCGGCTATCGGTTTGTCGAGACGACGCTGATGTGGAAGAAGCAGTATCCGAACAACAGGTTGTTCAAGGAATGGCATCCCCACGTCGGCTACCGCGGCTACTACGGGCTCGACGGTTTTCGGCAGGAAGATCGCATCCACATCGACATCACCGAGTGGTCGCTCACAAGCGGGGCCCTAGTCGGCCCCGAGGTAAATGTCGAGCACCAGGGTCTGCAGCAGCCGTTCGCGATCGCGCGCAACGTGACGCTGCCGGTTGGATCGTACGAATACACGTCGATGGGGTTCGACTTCGGGACCAACCCGAGCGCACCGGTTTCGGTGCTGCTCCGCGCCGACGTCGGCGGATTCTACAACGGGTCGCGTCGCGGCGGCAGCGTGACGCTGGCCGCGCGGCATGCCAGCTCCCTCACGACGTCGCTACTGTTCGAGTACAACGATGTGCGCCTGGAGCAGGGAAACTTCACCCGCGTACTGATCGCGCCGCGTATCGCGTACTTCTTTACGCCCCGGATCATGCTCCAGACGCTCGTGCAGTACAGTAATCAGGCACACATCTGGACGGCGAACGCGCGGTTCGGCTGGCTCGGCACGGCCGGAACGGGATTGTTTGTCGTCTTCAATGAAGGACAGCAGGCGGATGGCTTCTTCCGCTGGAATCAACCACAGGCACGGTCGTTGATCGTGAAGTACACCCGCCAACTGGGGAAGACCAGCTGACCCCGTGCTACGATTCGATGATGCCGAGCGCCGGCGTCCGCTGCCATGCGCCGCGCGTGAAGTCGGGAATGTCTTGTGCCTTACCGCGGGCCGTGACGGAGCGCTCCGTCAGCTCCACGATGGAGCTCCAGGCCGCGGCATCGTAGACATTCTGGTCGGTGGGGAGGCCGTGGTGCAGGCACTCGATGAGTCGCCAGTCCTCCAGAAAATCCATCCCGCCGTGGCCACCCGTCGCGTGTCGTACCTGCTCCGACTTCCAGAGCGGATGCTCGAACTCGTTGTAGTAGCGGTCGAGCGACTCCCATTCATCTTCCGGACTCCGGCCTTCAACGTAGATGCGGTCGGGCCATCCTTGAATGATGCCCTTGGTGCCCTGCACGACGTTGATACGGCTGTAGGGACGGGCGTTGTTGGTGTTGTGCGTGAGGGTGATCGTCTGGCCGTTGACGGTACGAATGAGTGTGCTGTTGACGTCGCCTAGCCTGTAGACTTCACGCCGCCTCGGATCGGTATCGGCGAAATGCTCCGCGGCGTACAGCTCCAGGCCGCGGTGGTTCGAGCTGATCGAGACGAGAAAGTCGAACCGGTTGCCGCGATTGATGTCCATACATTGGGCGATCGGGCCGAGGCCGTGGGTCGGGTACAGATTGCCATCGTGCGTCTGCGACCAGGCGCGGCGCCACAACCCTTCCCCCTCTTTGGCGAACTTGATGTCCCGCAGGTCGTGCAGGTACCCGCATTCGCCGTGCACCACTTCGCCGAGTACCCCGCGGCGCACCAGGCTCAGCGCCAGCATCTCCCGCCGATCGTAGCAGCAATTCTCCATCATGATGCAATGTTTTTTCAGACGCTCGGCTGTGTCGACGAGCTGCCAGCAATCGTCGATGGTCATCGCGGCGGGCACTTCGGTTACGGCGTGCTTGCCGTTCTTCATCGCGGCAAGCAACACCCGCCCGTTCCATTCCCAGGGCCTGGCTGTGTAGACGAGGTCGAGCTCCTGTTCGGCGCACATGCGCTCGAAATCGTGCGGCCCGCGGGAATAGCCGGCGGGTTTCGGTTGATCGGCCGCCACGGCCTTCTCTTGAGCGCGCTCCACCTTCCATTCGACGATGTCGCAGATGGCCTTGAGCTCCACGCCTGGGATCTTGAGGAGGTTGTCGACGTGCACGCTCCCCATTCCGCCCACCCCCACGAAGCCGATGCGCACGCGCTCCAGCGGAGCAGCGGCGAAGAGCGGCGCCTGGGCAGCCATCGCGGTCGGGGCGAGTACCATCCCGAGCCCGATCGCGCTGGTGGTTTGCAGGAACTCGCGGCGGGTAGGTTCGGCCATAGCATGACTCCTTGGTGGACGGCGCCAAGGAGAATTGACATCGCGCGCGTTCGTCGCGCCACCGACTAGGGGTGGCTGACCTCGACGCTCGTTCCCGCGATCACTTCAGGGAGCACGTGGCCGTCGAGCGGCTCCAGCGGGGTAACGCGAAGCAGCGCGGCGAGCGTGGGCGCGATGTCGACGGTGCTCACGGGGCGCTGGATATGCCGGGCCGCAATTCCCCTTCCATAGAAAGCAATCGGGACGGCGATGTCATCCGGGTTCGCCGATCCATGTTCTGCGTCCAGACCGCCGTTCGACCAGACGTAACCCGGCTTCGTCAGCGCGCAGAACAGCCAGCCATAGTCCGTCGGAATCAAATGACGCCAGAGAGTCGCGGCGCGATCCGTATCGGAGGCCTGGGCGAGCGTGCGAGCGGTGTACACGCGGGCGACCCCGGGCAAAGACGCAGCATCGGCCGCGAGGGCCTGGGCGAGGCTGTCTACGTTGACGCCGCGCGCCCGCAGCGTATCCAGATTCGCAAGCATGAGGCCACCATCGACATCGAGACCCCAGCCCAGGGCGTTTGCCTTTCGCGCCAGCCCACCGAGCCACACGCGCCCCGCGCTACGATGGCGGACCGTGACGGTGTACTCCGGAAGCGAGCTCACGCCGTGATCACCAGTCACTACGACGACAGTGTTGGCCTTGGGAACCTGCCGCGCCAATGAATCGAGAAACTGGCCAAGCCACCGGTCGACGCGCAGCAGCTGGTCGTGGATTTCCCGCGAGTCGGGGCCGAATGCGTGGCCGACGGCATCGGTGGTGGAGAGAGAGATACTCAGCAGGTCGGGGCGACCGCGGCGACCGAGCTGGAGAGCCTGCACGCCATCGAGCGCGAACGCGAGGGTGAGCGAATCGATCCACGGCAGAGCGTTCAAGCGACGCGCGGCAGCGCCGGGTACTGCCGACATCCGATGCGGAAACGTGAAATCGGCACCGCCGTTTTCAAACACCATGCTGTCAGGCTCTGAGTACGCCGTATCGGGGAGCAGCAGGTTCCACGTCGCGCTGCTGAGCTGTTGGACATCGATGTGTCGATTGAACGTCTGCACCCAGGTGGGAAGCGAGTCGGCGTAGTAGCGGCTGGTCGTGAACGTGCCGGCATTCAGCCAATAGACCGGTACACGCGCCTGTCCGATCGGAAAGATCGCCGCCCGGTCCTTGCGCGAGACGGAGAGGACGCGAACGCCGGGGTCGCGGGCGAGCATCCAGTCGTACAGCGTCGTGCCGCGGAAGCGCCGCGGCGACGCTCCCACCTGGTCATTGCTGACGCCCAGGATCGGGGCCGTGCGATCCTGGACGCCTCGGCTGTTCAGCGCGATCCCGGTATGCGACGGGTAGCGCCCCGACAACATTGTCGAGTGACCCGGCGCCGTTTCGGTCGCCGCATGGTCCTGTCCGCCGTGCTCGAACACGGTTCCGCCGCTGTAGATGCGGGCGAAACCGCCCGTCCATTGCGGCGCGAAACGCGCCAGGTAGTCGGCGCGCATCTGATCCACGCTGACGAGCACGACGAGCGATATCGGCGGCGGACTCACTGCCTGACCGCGCAGTGTTCCCACGAGCCCGGCGATCCCCGCCGATATCGCCATGAACAGCCGCATCTCAGAACCCATACTTCGCGCCAAAGTAGAACGTCCGGCCGTAATACTCCCGCTGCACGCTGAAACGCTGAGCGGGAGTGCCTTGGAAGAAGCCGAACTGGGCGTTGTTGAGATCCAGCGCCTGCAGCTGGACCTGGACCTCGGGCGTCAGGTTGTAGATGACGGACGCGTCGATCTGGGAGTGCTGGTAGAAGTAATTGTCGCCATTCGCCGTGGCGGTGCCGTCGCCATAGCCGCCGATGTACGCGCCGTTGTAGGTCCAGGCAACTCGTGCCGACACCGCGCCATGATCGTAGAGCAGCGCGGCATTCCCGATGTCGGGCGCCTGGCGCAGCAGCGGTGCGGTGCGCCCGCTGGCGGGATCCACGAGGACTTTCGAGCTCGTATGGGTCCAGTTCACGTCGAACCCGAGCCCCGCCAGAGAACCAGGCAGGAACGGGAAGTGCTGCACCCAGTCCGCTTCAACGCCGACCAGATGGCCGGCGCCGCCGTTTTCTGGCTCCGTGCCGTAATAGCCGTCGAACGCAGTCATCGGGCCTTGATAAATGAAGTTGCGGTCCAGGATCACGTCGGTGAGCGACTTGTAGAACACGCCACCCGACACGACACCGCCACCGGACGGCAGGAAGCGCTCCACCAACAAATCGTAGTTCCACGCGCGCTGCGGTCGCAGATTCGGATTGCCTGCCCGCAGGTTGCTGTACTGGTTCTTATAGATCGCGCCGAGATTTCCCTGCAGGTGGGGCGCCAGATCGGAATAGTTAGGACGGGCGATCCCGCGTGTAACGGCGAGCCGGATGTTGGTGTTCGGATCGGCGGCGAAACGGAGCTGCGCGCTGGGAAACACGTCCGCATAGTTCTGGCTGCCGTTCACCACGCTCACGGTCGTCGCTCCAGCCGTGTCCTTTGCGGCGGAGTGACCGGTGTACGCCGAGCGCGTCGCTTCGATGCGCAATCCTACATTGATCCGCAGCCGGCCGTAGTCGACCGTGTTCATGACATAGCCCGCGTAGATCCGCTCCGATCCCTGGAAGCTCGAAAGCGTGTTGCGAACCGCGTTCGACTGGTTGGCGAAAACCGCCGGATGCGTGTTCTCCCACTGATTCGTGAGCCCCAGATCTGGGAGCGGACCCATCACGAAGCCCTGCGCGAGGGACGAGTAGAAGGAGGGATCCGAGAAGGAGGAAAGCGCCTGCGACAGGGCGTAGCCCTGCGCCGCGGTATCGCCGAAGGCGGCGTCATTCCGGGTGTAGTGTTTCGCCTCGTCGCGTAGGCGGAGTCCGATCTTCAGGGTGCTCGAGTGTGCTCCGAGCGCGTACGCCAGCTGGGCGTTGAATTGACCGCCAACGTCGCGCCCGGTGGTGAGGTCGTTGCTGGAGCTGTAACCCGCGAGCAGGTAATTGGCCGGTGACGTGGCGCGCGTCGCCTCGGCGGCGTTGAGGTACTGATATGTCGGCATTTCGCTGTTCGACGCGTCGTACCGAAACGTCAGCGAGTTGCTGCCGGTATCCGAATACACAAATGGGCTGGAGCGGTAGTCGTGCACCGATTGCCTGGTGCCCGCGAAGTTCGCGGCGTAGTCGATGAGCCAGGCGCCCTGCTCCTGGCGGCCGCCGGCCGTCAGCCCCCACAGCTGCTCGGTAGGCGTGCGCACCTGGACCTCGCGGGTGAGCGTTGCGGCCGTGCCATAGCCGGTCGCGCCAACGCCAGCTGAATCGCCACTGGTAGCGATATCGTAGACGTAGCGGCTTCCGTGGTTCTTGAACAGGCTCCACATCCCCCTGACAAACACCCTCGAGTGATCGTTGAAGCGATAGTCAAAGCTCCCGCCCGCCCCCGTCCGGGTGCGGTAATAGGTGTAATCGCGCTGGCTCCATTCGACCGGCACCGAGCGGCCCGCGCCGTCCACGCTCCAGCTCGGCTCCACGTCATTGATCACCCGATTGTTGCGATCGACGCTCCCGCCGATGAGGAAGCCGAGCTTGTCATTCGCGCCGAAGCGGCCGCCATACGTGAGACTGCCTTGCGTGACATCGTGGCTCAGGAGCGACGTGCGGCCGTACTGCAGCGCGGTGTAGCCCCGCGGCCGACCTTCCGGGCTCTTGGTCACGAGATTCACGGATCCGCCGATCGCGTCGGCGTCCATTTCGGCCGTGAGGGTCTTGGACACCTCGATCGCTCCGAGAATATCGGACGGCACGTCATCGAGCTTGACGATGCGGTTGCCGCCTTCGGTGCCGGGGACGTGTACACCGTCAACGGTGACATTCGACAGACGAGGTTCGGTGCCGCGGATCTGCACGAATTTCCCCTCGCCCTCATCCCGTTCGATCGATACGTCGGGCATGCGGCCGGCCGCTTCGGCCGCGTTCCCATTGGGCAGCGCGCGAATCTCGTCGCCCGAGAGAACGGTCAGAAGGTTATCCGCGCTTTGCTGGCGATCGAGTGCCGCCGCTTTCGTTTCGCCGAGACGGTGCGCCACGACCAACACCGTCCTCAGGTCAACGGCCAGCGGTTGCAGACGGAGGCTTACCTCCGGGCTTGCCCCGCTTCCAACGGTGACGTTCGCGGAATCGGGAGCGAAGCCAAGCCGGGCGGCGCGGAGGCGATACGAACCTGCCGGAACGTTGTCGATCCGGAAGGAGCCGTCGTCCCGCGTGCGCGTCGCGTAGCCGGTGCCGAGCAGCTGAACCGTCACGCCCGATACGCCGCGGGCCGTGGTATCGGCTACGCGTCCGAGCACAGCGGAGCCGCGGGTCTGAGCGTTGGATATCGATGTGAGAGCAAGCCCGAGGAAAACCAGGACGGCGGAACGCATGCGAGCCTCCGTTGAAACGTGAACGGTCGATAAGTGTCCCGAGAGCAGATTGCGCCGGAAAGACGGATGGTTCGACGACGATGGTGTAACGATCAGGTCAAACGAGGTCGTTTCACTCTACGCTTCCGAACTTCTCGAGGAGAGTGCAGTGTTAGGGCGATGAAGACCCGATCCCTGGGCAACACCGGCTACCGCGTCAGCGAAATCGGCTTCGGCGCGTGGGGCATCGGCGGCGAGATGTGGCGCGGGGTGGACGACGGTGAAGGGCGCAAGGCGCTGCACGAAGCCGTGGAACAGGGCATCACCTTCTTCGATACCGCGCTCGCCTACGGCGCCGGCCACTCCGAGCGCGTGATCGGTGAGGAGCTGAAGCACGAGATCCGCTCCGGCCATGCGACTGTCGCGACCAAGGTCCCGCCGATGAATCGCCAGTGGCCCGGAAAGCCCAGCTACGACCTTGCAGACGTCTTTCCCGCCGTGTACATCGCCGCCAGCACCGAGCAATCGCTCACGAATCTCCGCATGGAGGCGTTGCACGTGCAGCAGCTGCACGTGTGGAACGACGCGTGGCTCTCACATCCCGACTGGGAGGCGTCCTACCAGCAGATCGTGCGCCTTAAAGACGAAGGCAAGGTTCTGCACTGGGGGATCTCGATCAACGACCACGCGCCCGAGACCGCGCTGCGCATCCTCGCGGATCCGATCTTCGAAACGGCGCAGGTGATCTACAACATTTACGATCGCTCACCGGAAAACGCGCTATTCGCGCTCGCCAAGAAGAAGCCGCTCGGCATCATCGTACGGGTGCCGTTCGACGAAGGCGCGCTCACCGGTCAGATCAAAGCCAGCACCGTCTTTCCGGCTGGTGACTGGCGCGCCGAATACTTCGCCGGCGAGCGCAAGGTGGAGGCGGAGCGAAGAGGAAAAGCGCTGGCCCAGGTGCTGGATGACCAGGTCGAGACATTGCCGGAGCTCGCGCTGCGATTCTGCCTGTCTGCTCCGGAGGTCTCGACGGTCATTCCGGGAATGCGCCGGCCGGCGCACGTGCGTCAGAACGCCATGGCGTCGACGAAAGGGGCGCTGCCGGCCGGAATGCTATCGAAGCTCAAGCCCCACGCCTGGGACAAGAACTGGTACTCGGACGACTAAATGCCTCGTTTCCCCAGTCGCAGCGTGGCTCGGACGGCGTAGGTCTTCTGGCCTGCGGTGCTGAGCGGGAAGACGAGCTCTGGTACCAGCGTCAATTCGTCCGAGAATCCCAGGCCCACTCCGAGCCTCAGCATCGTGAACGACTGCGGGCCGCAGCAAAAATCCTGATACTGACCGAGGTTCCCCCCGCCGGGGGTCGTCAGCTTGGGGTCGCCGGTCCCGACGGTGAGGGCGGCAGTGGGCATGACGTCCCAGAGTCTCCTGCGCACGAGCAAATAGCCCGCACTCAGCTCGCCGGAAAACGATATCTCTGAAAAGTCCCAGCTCGTCCCGCCAATTTTGTTTGGCCCCCACAGCGACCTGAAGTGCACCAGGGGGCACAGCTCGAACGTCGTATTGCGCCGGTGAGGAGACTGGAGACCGAGCGTCAGGCCGAGTGCGCGCGACGTGCCATTGAGGCTGGTGACTTCCCATGTCTTCACACCGAAATCGGCGGCGGCAAAGAGATCGCGATGGCTCACCCGAAGCTCGAGAGCCCAGCGCTGGGCGAGTTTGTCCAGATCGATATTGGCTCCGGATTGGATGCCGGAGAGCGCGAAGGTGGTATTGCCGACGCACAGCTGCGCCGCGGCGCCCTCCGCGCCCACCAGCAGCAGCAATCCGGGCAGAAGCCCACGCATGTCCCAAACGTACTATCCGGAGCGCCGCAGGCCAGTCCTCATGGCTTCGGATGCAGCTCCCACAACACGTTCACGATCACCCAGCGCCCATTCCATTTCGCGAGGTGCAGGTAATCGACCCATCCCGACGCGTAGATCTTGGCACTCGCCGCGTTCTGGTAGATATCGAAAATCGTGACATCCTTGCGGCGGTCTGCCGCGGGGATATCCTTGCCGCCGCCCGCGCGCGTGCCGAGCACCAGCGACATCGCGCTCATCTGCCCAAGCTGGCTGCGGCCCTGGTCGTTGATGCGCACGATGCGCTTGGCGAGCTCGGGATGCAGCGCCCGCTCCATGCGCGCACCGTCGCCCTCGTAATAGCCCTCGATGTAGTCGAGCGCGGCCTGGCGAATCCCGCTCGAATCAGCAGCCGTCTGCGCGCGCAGCGCCGCGAACGGGAGTACGCTGAGTAGCAACAATGTCCGAAGTACCATGACACAATCCAGTGAGAGGGGATGAATCACGGTAGATCGATTACTCATGACCGACAACGGTTTAGGCCCGACTTGGCTGCTACGTGGCGTCAACGATCCGATGGAGCGCCTGACTGTGAGCGGCACTCGAGGTGAGCTTCGTGCCGTCCCTCAGGATCACGACGTACTCGCCGTGAAACCATGGCTCGAGCTCCTTGATCCGGTCCACGTTGACGATCGCCGAGCGATGCACGCGCACGAAGCCGTGCGACGCGAGCCGCTGCTCCAGACGTGTGAGCGTATGCCGGACGACGTGAGTGTCGTGCCCCGTGTGCAGCCGGGCATGTTTCCCGTCCGCCTCGATCCAATCGATCTCACTCGGCTTCAGAAACGACACCTTGCTGCGCGTCCGGATGACGAGTCGGTCGATCGGCCGCTCATCGAGCAGCGACCGCAGCCCGCGTTTTGTCGCACGCGTCAACGCTTTGCGAAACCGCTCCGGCTCGATCGGCTTGAGCAGATAGTCGATCGCGTGGACGTCGAAGGCCTTGATCGCGTATTCGTCGTACGCGGTGACGAAGATGACCGCCGGTAGCCACTCGGTCGCGACGGCCTCGAGGACCTCGAACCCATTGAGGTCGGGCATCTGTACGTCGAGGAATAGCAAGTCGGGGCGCCGCGCGAGAATCGCTTCCACCGCTTCGCGGCCGCCGCTGCACTCGCCGACGATCTCGACGCCCCCAGCCTGGCCGAGCAGCGTACGCACACGCTCGCGCGCGAGGGCTTCGTCGTCGATGATCAAGGCTCTCGCTTGCTTCATGTTCGGAACGGCATCGTCAAGCGCACCGTGAGTCCGCCCTCCGCAATCATCTCCACAGTGCCACGTCCCCCGTAGAGTCTCGCCAGCCGCTCGCGCGTGTTCGCGAGTCCGATACCGTTGCCGGAAGGGGACTGCTGGAGGCCCGGGCCATCGTCCGCGACTTCGAGGTGCAGGGACTCCCCGTTGCGCCGGCCGGACACGGCGACGTGCCCGACATCGGGACGATCGGCCGTGCCGTGCCGAATCGCGTTCTCGACGATCGGCTGCAGCACGAGACTCGGCACCAGCGCATCGAGTACGTCGGGGCTGACGTCGACCCGGATCACCAACCGGTCGCCGAAGCGAACCCGCATGATCTCGAGATAGCGCGCGAGGAAGTCGAGCTCGTCGCGCAACGGCACTTCCTGAACGGCGGTGCTGCGGAGCGAGAGGCGCAAGAGATCGGACAGGTCGGTCAGCATGCGGTCGGCTGCCGGCGGGTCGCGGTGAATCAGGGTCGAGATCGACTGGAGCGTGTTGAACAGGAAATGCGGCTGCAGCTGCGAGCGCAGGTTCTCGAGCGCGAGCTGCGTGGCTTCGAGCTCCCGCTCGCGCGACTCGCGGTAATACTCGATCGCGTGGATCACGCCGACCGCGGCCCAGTAGGCCAACCAGTCGGCATAGAACCCGCCGAACAGCACGTCGCTGTAGCTGCGGGGGTTGTCCGGATTGAGCAGGCGAAACAGCGGCGCGTAGATCGCGACTTTGAGCAGGACGAAGGCGATCGATGCGGCGAGATGTGTGGGGAGGGCGGACCACCAACGTTCGCCGCGAATCGGGAAGCGGCGCACCATCCAGTAGAACGCCGGCGTGAACATCCCACACGTGAGCCAGTCCGCCAGCGAATTCGGCAGGATGACGAGCCAGTCGACCGGCCGGCCGTTCAGCGCGCGCCACGTGGCATTCTGCGCCGCCGACAGCAGAGCCAGCGTCACCCAGATCAGGATCCCAACCAGCCAAAGGCGTTGAGCCCGGCGCGAGAGCATGGCGGAACCTATGGGCGCGCGCCTGGTCTGCCACAAGGCCGGTGTGAGCTGGGCCCGCCAAGGCGCGATTCAGCCCGCGGTTGGTGCGATCTCCTTCAATCGGCGTTCGATGAAGCGGCGCGCGGGCTCCTCGACGGCCAGCGCCAGCGCGCGCTCGTATGCGGTTCGTGCCTCGGCCTTACGACCCAGCCGTCGGAAGAGATCGGCCCGGGCGGCGTGCAGGAGATGGTACTCCCGCAATTCACCACGCACGAGGATCGCATCGATGAGCTTCAGTCCGTGCTCGGGACCATCACGCATCGCGACGGCCGCGGCGCGGTTCAGCTCGATCACCGGTGACGGGTCGGCCCGCAGCAGGACGTCGTAGAGCCCAACGATCTGCGCCCAATCGGTCGCGCGAGAGCGTGGTGCCTCGGCGTGCAGCGCCGCAATCGCAGCTTGCAACGTGTAGGGCCCAAATCCTCGCGACGTCAGCGCGCGCTGGACTAACGCCACGCCTTCCTTTATCTGCTCCTGGTTCCACTGCGAGCGGTCCTGTTCCTCCAGCGGGATGAGCTCGCCGGCGGGCGTTATGCGCGTGGCGCGCCGCGCGTCATGGAGCAGCATGAGGGCGAGCAACCCGATCGCCTCGGACTCGGGGAGCAGATCGATGAGCAGCCGGCCCAAGCGGATCGCCTCGGTCGCGAGATCGGCACGTGTGAAGTAGCCCTGATTGAACACGAGATACACGACGTGCAGCACGCTGGCGAGACGATCGGGGAGATCCGCGCGCTCGGGAAGCTCGTAGGGGATGCGGGCGTCGCGGATTTTGGTCTTGGCGCGAACGATGCGCTGGGCCAGCGTCGGGGCGGTGATGAGGAAGGCCGCCGCGACTTGCTCGGTGGTGAGACCGCAGATTTCGCGCAGCGTCATGGCGACTTGCGCGTCGGGATTCAGTGCGGGGTGACAACAGGTGAAGATGAGCCGCAGCCGGTCATCCACGACGTCGTAGTTCTCTATTTCGGTCGTCTCCTCCGCCATGTCGTGCTCGCCGCGGATTTCGCGGTGGGTCTTGCGCAGCCGGTCGATCGCCCGGAATCGTCCCGTCGAAATCAGCCAGGATCGAGGGCTGGCGGGCACGCCTTCGACTGGCCAGCGCTCGAGCGCCGCCGCGAACGCATCCTGAACCGCCTCCTCGGCGAGATCGAAGTCGCCGAGGAGGCGGATCAGTGTGGCGAGAACGCGCCGGGACTCGGCGCGGTAGATCGACTCGATGGTGTCTACGGCTGGTCGAACTCCATGATCGGACGGACCTCGACGATGCCGTGCTTCGCGCCGGGGATCCGCGACGCCACCTGCACCGCGTCGTTCAGGTCTTTCGCCTTGATCAGGTAATAGCCGCCCAGCTGCTCCTTCGTCTCGACGTACGGTCCATCCGTCGTCGAGACCTTGCCGTTCCGCACCCGCACCGAGGTTGCGGTATTCGTGGGCTGCAGGGCTTCGCCGCCTACGTAATTGCCGCTCTTCTTGATGTTGTCTGTGAAGGCGTTGTACTCCGCCATACCCTTCTGCATATCCGCCTCCGACATCTGCTGCCACGCCTTCTCGTTCCCGTAGATCAGGCACAGGTATCTCATGGTTCCCTCGGATGTGGTTATTTGCCGTTTTCCGGCCAGACAGGACGAACCTCGATCGAACCCCATTTCGCCGACGGGATGCGACTCGCGATCTCAATCGCCTCGTCCCGATCCCTGGCTTCGATGAGGAAGTAACCGCCGAGCTGCTCTTTCGTCTCGGCGAACGGGCCATCGGTGGCCGAGAGCTTGCCGTTGCGCACCCGGACCGTCGTCGCCCTGTCGGTATGCTGCAGGCCGTGCGAACCGACGTAATTGCCGCTTTTCTTGATGTCCTCAGCAAACGCCCAGTAGTCCTTTTCGGCCTGCGCGATCACCTCCCGCGGGACGTTCACTTCCTGCTTTTCTTCCTGGTAAACCAGGCACAAGTATTTCATGGCGCCCTCCGATCTGGTGAAATATGCTTTAACCACCCTGTAGTCGTTCGGGGAGTCGCGAAATCGACAGTCGATCATCAGGAGGCTCAATTCGATGTTTCGTAAGGTCTTGCTCTGGCTCGGTGCGGCCGTCGTGGCCGTCGTCGCCATTCTGGCCATCGCGATCAGCGTGCGCTGGGACAGGCGCTTCCAGGCACCGTATCCCAAGCTGGCGGCGTCTCGTGATTCTGGGGTCATCGCCCGCGGCCGGTACCTGGTCTACGGACCGGCGCACTGCTCGGATTGTCATACCGCTCCGGCCGACTACGCGTCGCTGAACACGGGACGCTGGCCGGCCCTGAGTGGCGGTGGGGCGTTCACGATTCCGCCTGGAACGATTCGGGTTCCAAATCTCACGCCCGACAGCGCGACCGGAATCGGGCGTCGCTCCGACGGCGAAATCGCTCGCATGCTGCGGTACGGCGTGCGAGCCGACGGCCGCTCCGCGATCCCGTTCATGGAGTTTCACGAGCTGAGCGACGCCGACATCGTGGCCGTGATCTCGTTTCTGCGCTCACAGCCGCCCGTGCGCAACCCGGTGCCTGATCACGATCTCAACCTCCTGGGCAAGGCGGTGATGGCATTCGTGATCAAGCCCATCGGGCCGAGCGGCAATCCGCCGGCCGAGAGCCCGCCGCCCGGTCCAACGCTGGAACGCGGAGCCTATCTCGTGACCGCCGTGTCGAACTGCGCGGGGTGCCACACCCAGCGCAGCATGGTGACCGGGGCGTACACCGGCCCGCGGCTCGCGGGTGGCAGTGCGATGGAGGCCGGCGACAAGGCGCACACGCAGCTGGTGCCGCCGGACATCACGGCAAATCCGGGAACGGGCCGCATGGCCCAGTGGACCGAGGACGAATTTGTGGCGCGATTCCGCGCGGGAGAGCGGATCCCCGGAAGTCCGATGCCGTGGCAGGCGTTCCGGCGCATCACGGAGGCCGACGTGCGGGCGATCTACCGGTATCTCCGGTCAGTGAAGTCCTGATCGATGGCGCGCTATGCGGCGTTTCTGCGCGGCGTCATGCCGACGAACTGCAAGATGCCGGCGCTGAAGGCGGCGTTCGAAGCGGCCGGATTCACCGACGTGAAGACCGTGCTCGGGAGCGGCAACGTCGTCTTCGATGCCCGCAGCGGCTCTGAAGCGACGTTGCAGCAAAAGGCCGAAGCCGCGATGCAGGAGCGACTGGGCAAGGTGTTCCTGACCATCGTGCGACCGGTCGAACAGCTGCGGAAGATCCTGGCGGCCGATCCCTACCGCCGCTTCAAACTCAGTCCTGAGGCCAAACGGATCGTGACGTTCCTGCGGGGCCGGCCCAAAGCGAAGCTCGCGTTGCCGGTCGAGCTGGACGGCGCCCGCATCCTGGCAATGCAGGGCGGCGAAATCTTCAGCGCCTATCTGCCGAATCCCAAAGGCCCCGTGTTCATGACGCTGATCGAGAAGACATTCGGCAAGGAGCAGACGACGCGGACGTGGGATACGGTCGCGAAGGTGGCGCGCTGAGCGGCGTACCTGCTGTGTATCAAGCGGCGGAATTACTCCACTACCACCGGACGGCACCCGGCTGCAAGTTCCAGATTGTCGTAGCGATTCCATAAACCCTCGGAGACTCGTATGGCTCGAAGCACCACTGCAACTCGCAAAGATGCACGCCGCTCGAAGAATGGAGGCGGCACTCGCGCCCCCGCCCCGGCCGCACGCATCACCGAACAGCCGACCGTGCCGGCAAGCCGCGAGCGCGACTCGGCGCGGCTGTTTTCGACGAAGAACGACCTGCCCGAATCGATCCGCGTCGAGGTGATTCCATTGCTCAACCAGCGCCTCGCCGAATGCATCGACCTGCAGCTGCAGTGCAAGCAGGCGCATTGGAACGTGAAGGGCCCGTCGTTCATCGGACTCCATAAGCTGTTCGACGAGGTCTACGAAGCCGTCGAGGAATACGTCGACTTGATCGCCGAGCGGATCGTCCAGCTCGGAGGGGTCGCGGAAGGAACGGTCGGCGCGGTGGAGGGTCGCTCTGCGCTCGTCGACTATCCGCTCACGCTGTCGACCGGCGCGGAGCATGTCGCGGCGTTGTCGGACGCCCTGTCTGGCTTTGCCCGGACTGCGCGCGTCGGCATCGAGGAGATGCAGGAGCTGAAGGACGCGGACAGTGCCGACATGCTGACGGACATCTCGCGCGGCGTGGACAAGTGGCTCTGGTTCGTGGAGGCGCACCAGCAGGCGGGCGCCTGATCGAGCGACGCGAGTTCATTACAACGACAGCCAGTGCGGGCGTGACGCTCGCGGGGCTGTCGTTGCCGCTCGGCCTCGACGATGCTCCCGCTCCCTTCGGGCCGGTCCCGACACCCCGCCAGCTCGCCTGGCACGAGCTCGAGTTCTACGGCTTCCTGCATTTCACCGTCAACACGTTCACCAACCGCGAGTGGGGTGACGGCGACGAGTCGCCCGCGCTGTTCAATCCCACCGACTTCGACGCCGATCAGATCGTCGCGGCAGCGAAGGGCGGTGGGATGACGGGACTGATTCTCACCTGCAAGCACCACGACGGCTTCTGTCTCTGGCCGTCGCGCTACACCGAGCACTCGATCAAGAACAGTCCGTGGCGTGCTGGGCGCGGCGACGTCGTCACGGAGATCTCGGCGGCCTGCGCCCGGCAGGGCCTGAAATTCGGCGTCTACCTCTCGCCGTGGGACCGCCATCACGAGGATTATGGGCGGCCCGAATACCTCACCTACTACCGCAATCAGCTGCGCGAGCTGTTGACCGGGTACGGGCCGATCTTCGAGATCTTCTTGGACGGCGCGAACGGCGGCGACGGCTACTACGGCGGCGCCTACGAGCGGCGCGAGATCGACAACAAGACCTACTACGACTGGCCTAACACCTGGCGCCTCGTGCGCGAGCTCCAGCCCAATACCGTGCTCTTCAGCGACGCCGGTCCGGACATCCGCTGGGTCGGCAATGAGCGCGGCATCGCGGGTGAGACGTGCTGGGCGACTTCGAACCGCGACGACTTCTCACCGGGCAACGCCGATGCGGCGCGTCTGAACAGCGGCGACCGGCCGGGGACGCACTGGGTGCCCGCCGAGTGCGATGTCTCGATCCGTCCCGGCTGGTTTTATCACCAACACGAAGACGGTCAGGTCAAGACGCCGCAGCAGTTGGTCGATCTCTATTACTCGTCAGTCGGGCGGGGCGGATCGTTCCTGCTCAACGTGCCGCCCGACCGCCGCGGCCGGATTCATGACAACGACGTCACCTCGCTGCGTGAATTCCGGCGCATCATCGATGCGACATTCGCGACGAACCTCGCCTCCGGCGCGCGGCTGGAAGCGAGCAACGTGCGCGGCAATGGGACGGACCCGCGATTTGTGCCGCGCAACGTGCTCGACGGCAACCGGGATACCTACTGGGCGACCGAAGACCGTGCTGCGCAACCGACGCTGACGTTGGATTTTGGGCGCGAGGTGTCCTTCAACGTGGTTCGCCTGCGCGAGCATTTGCCGCTCGGCCAGCGGATCGAGTCTTTCGCGCTGGATGAATGGCGACTCGGCCACTGGGTGGAATTCGCGAGCGCGACGAGTATCGGCAACTGCCGGCTGATCAGAGGCCCGCGCATCACGACATCGCGAGTGCGACTGCGTGTTACGCGGGCCCCGGTGTGCCCTGCGATTGCTGAGTTTGGATTCTTCGCTGAGCCTACATCGCCATCTGCTGCGCCTCCTTCCGAATCAGCGCGTAGCCCAGGCTATTGAAGTTGTAAATCGCGAGCTCGCGAAAGATCGGCTTGGCTTTGTCCGCCTGACCCGAGCCGTCCAGCGCCATCGCGTAGTGAAACTTGATGTACGGATCCTGCAGGTTGCCCTGCGCGAAATGGGTGGCGGCTTCCGCGTTGTGCCCCTGATATAGGGCGATGAACCCCTTGAGCTGGTGCACGGGCTCCATCTTGCGCGGATTCGCATCCGGCGTGACGAGCGCGGTCAGACGGCGGATCTCGCGCTGCGCGGTCTTGTAGTCGCCCTTGCGGGCCGCGAGCCACGCCTTGAAGTACGCGACGCCCTGTTCCTGCGCGCGGCGAAAGCCGGTGCTCCCGACCTGATCTGCTTGCTGCATCATCAGCAGCGTGCGCTGCTTCAGTGCTGCTTCGGCGTTGGCAAAATCGCGTATGTCGATCCCGATCAGCGCGACATTCGAGAGCGCATTGATCTTCACCGTGACGGGATCCGGTATGCCCATCCCGTCCGCCTGCGCGACCAGCTTGTTCAGCTCGACGATTGCCCCCGGCGCGTTGCCGGCGTACGCACTGACGTACGCGCGGAACGGAGCGAAGAAGCCACGCTCGTTACCGCGCCCCACCGCCATCGCCGAGTCGTAGTCCGCGCGCGCGGCGTCGTAGTCGCCCGAGAACGAGTTGACGTGACCGCGCTGCTGCAGCATCCCCGCATCACGCGGATTCAGCTGATGACCGCGCGTGTATTCGGCCCGCGCCTGCGGCAAGTTGTTCAAGGCGCGCTGCACGTCGCCCAGATTGTCGTGCATCGCCGGCTCATTGGGTGCGAGCGCCTCGGCGGCCTGGTAATGCTGCAGCGCCTGGTTGAAGTCGCGCGGCTCGCCGAACAGGTAGGACGTGCCAAGGGCGAGATGCGCCGCGGCAAAGCGCGGCGCGAGCGCGAGTGCCTTATCGTAGGACGCCCGCGCCTCGGCGTTGTGGTTCAAGCCCGCCTGGATGTTGCCGAGGATGAGATAGGCGCGCGGGCTCTCAGGATACTTGCCGACGAGCTGCTGCGCCGTCGCGAGCTCCCCGTCGGCGTCATTCTCGAGCCCCTTGCGCGCGATCTCGATCTCCATCTGCTCGGCGTCAGAGGCTGTCGGGGCGAGGCGCTCGGCGCGCGCGAGGTTGGTCTTGAATTCGTCGAGCGAATTGCCGGTGTTGGCGATGTTCAAATACGCGATCGCGAAGTTGGAATCGGCCGCCACCGCAAGCTTGAAGTGATCGAGCGCCTCGAACGGCCGAACCAGGTCGAGCTCGCGCTGGCCCTGGAGGAAGTGATTACGGGCGTCGGCGGACGACGTCGTCACAGGAGTGCCCCTGATGCCGCTGGTCATCCCGTCCAGGGCCGCAAGATCGCGCGTCGGCGGCGGTGGAGGAGGCGGCGGCGGCGCGCCACAGGACGAGAGCAGAATCGAGGTTGCGACGGCGTAGAGTGGGCGATGAAGGCTCGACATGGTGACTCCCGTCAGCGTGTTGCGCGGAGATCCTGTGCTCTGAAGAGTAGGCCCACAATCCCTCTGGTGGCGTCGACTCTCGGACCGAGATCCGTGAACGTCGCCGAACGGCCATCAGCCTCGGCACGCACAGTGGAGTTCTCGAACAGCGGGTAGTAGCCGATCGCCATCCGCTCGGCGCCGGGCGGCACGGTACAGACACAGCGCATCGAGCCGGCCAGCCCCGCGTTGACGGTGATCGAAAGCGGCTTGCCCGTTTCATTCGTAATGAGCGGCGCGAAGTAGGCGCCGTGCGTCGGGCGCGCGCTGGCGCTCACTCGCACGGTGCCACGGGGATTCGCGAGCCTGATCGTGTCGCCGAGCGAGACGCCGAGCTGCGAGACGAGCTGCCAGGAGAGATCGAGCCGGCGGCCACGGTCGAGCTTCAGGTTGAACGAGCCACCGGGGAGAATGCGCCGCTCCTCGCCACCGACCTGCACGACGACCATGTCCGCCAGGCGATTCTCGAACACGAGCGTCGGCTGCCGGAAGAACATTGCGCCGGCGCCGAGCGCTAGCACGGGAAGCGTGATGACCAGAACGACCCACGCGACTCGCCGCGGCTTGGCCGTCCGGCCGCCCGGCCGTCCGGCCGTTCGCGTCGCTGTCCGGGCCCCACTCACGAGCAACTCCGTCGCGGCCTGCGCCGCGCTCGCTCTCGAGCGCATCGTGCTCGGCTGCTTGTCGCTCTCCAGCGCCGCGATCACTTCGCCCGCCGACTGGAACCGGTCGCTCGGTTGCTTCTCGAGGCAGCGCAGGATCACGTCGGACAATTCCCGCGGCACTTTTGGATTCACATCCGAGGCGGCGGGCGGCGGACCCGGGATGTGCTTGCCGACGACCTGCTGCGACGACTCACCATCGAACGGCGGGCTGCCAGTCACCATCTGAAAGAGCACGCAGCCGAGCGAGTACAGGTCCGAGCGGGGACCGAGGTTCGGATCGCCGAGCGCCTGCTCGGGGCTCATGTAGTGCGGCGTGCCGATCACCAAGCCCGTTTGCGTCAGACTCGCGCCGGCCTCGCTGTCGAGCCGGCGCGCGATCCCGAAGTCCACGAGCAACGGGCGGCCGCGCGCGGTGTCGAGCATGATGTTGTCGGGTTTGATGTCGCGATGGATCAGCCCGGCCTTGTGCGCGTGATCGAGCGCGTCGAGGATCGGGATGATGATCGCCAGCGCGCGCTCCGGGGGCAGCGCGCCCGAGCGCTTCAGCAGCTCGCCGAGCGACATGCCATCGACGAACGGCATCGCGTAGTAGACGAGCCCTTCGCCTTCGCCCACGAAATGGATTGGGAGGATGTTGGGGTGCTCGAGCCGGGCCGCCGCGCGGGACTCCCGCTGGAAGCGCTCGATCATGCCGGCGGTCCAGGCGACGTCGGGCCGCAGCACCTTGACCGCCAGCCGGCGCTCTAAGTCCTTATCCCACACCTCATAGACTTCCGCGAAGCCGCCCGAGCCGACGACGCGGCGGACTTCGTATTTGAGACCGAGGGTCTTGGCGAGACTCGCGAGGGTGTCCGTCATCGGCGCGTACTATAGCCCATTCGTCATGATGTCACCAAAACGGTCCCCATTGTGACCTCTCTCACGGAATTGACCCCGTAATAGTCCCATCTTGTACCCCAGTAAAGTCCCTTCCGAACGCCTAATAGAGGAATGCTCATGAAGGCCCGTCGCCTTATCGCGTCCGTTCTCCTGCTCGCGGTAGCACTCGCATGTACCGACCGCACTCCCACCGCCCCTGTGGCCCCGGCGGTCCCCGCACCGCAGGCGAGTCTCATCGGTGCCCTCCTCGGCGCGACGGGATTGCTCAAGTGCTCCAATCTGCCGTACGCCTCGGACACCGAGACGATCGGACCGCTGGGTGGCGTCCTCAGAGCGGGCCCGCACACGCTCCTCATCCCGCCGGGCGCGCTGCCCAATCCGACGAGGATCACGATGACGGCGCCCACCGGCCTGGGCGTCAATGCCGTCAAGTTCCAGCCTGAGGGGCTGCGGTTCATCACGCCCGCCGCCCTCACGATGAGCTACGCGAACTGCAGCCTGCTCGGCAAGATTCTCCCGAAGCGCATCGCGTATACGGATGACAATCTCAACATCATCTCGTATCTGCTGTCGCTCGACAACTTGCTCAGCAAAAACGTCACCGGTAAAGTCAATCACTTCTCCGACTACGTGGTGGCATGGTGACATCGCGTTCCGCCGCGGATCTGCTGCACGAAGCGCGGAGCCGCGAGCGGAACGCCTGCATCCCCGAAGCGATTCACGGCTACGAAGCGGCGATCTCGTCCGCCGAACGATCGGGTGAGAAGGCGATTCTGGCCGAAGCGCTGCGGCGGCTCGCCGTCGTCCTGCATCACCGCAACGAGTTGGCGCGGGCGCGCGATTTTTGCAACCGGAGCTACAAGGTCGCGTGCGCGCTCGGCAACGATATTCTCGCCGCCGACGCCCTGAACACGATGGGTGGCCTCGCGCTGCGCACCGGGGCGCTGGAAGATGCGCGGGCGCATTTCCTCCAGGCGCTCACGCGGGGCGGGCAGTCACGCGAGCTGCGGGCTCGCATCGAGCAGAACCTCGGCATCCTCGCCAACATCAAGGGCGACCTCGAAGACGCGGTCTCGCACTATGAGCGCTCGGTGGAGTCGTATCTCGCTACCAACGACGAGCATGGTTGCGCGACCGCGTATGTGAACCTCGGCATCGCGCACACCGACCTGCGGCAGTACGACTGGGCCGACAGTTACTTCAGCAAGAGCTTCGAAATCGCCGAGCGGGCGGGCGACGCCTATCTCCAGGGCATGTGCCTCGTGAATCACGCCGAGGCGCACTTCCTGCGCGGCCGCTACGAAGCGGCGCGCCGCAACGCCGAGGCCGCGCTCGCGGTCTTCGACCAGCTCGATTCCCGCGCCGACAAATCCGAAGCCTACAAGATGATCGGCATGGTGTATCGCGAGACGGGGCGTCCGGGACTCGCCGAATCGCGGCTGCGCACGGCGATCGAGCTGGCCGTCAGCGCAGGCTCGGTCCTGAATGAAGCGGAAGCGGCGCGCGAGCTCGCGCTGCTGATGCAGGCGATGGGCCGCAACCAGGACGCGCTGACGCTACTCAACACGGCGCACCGCCTGTTCGGCCGGCTCGACGCGCGCGTCGATCTCGTGCACGTCGGCGGCAAGGTCTCGGAGCTCGAAACGACGTACTTCGACCTCGTGCGCGAGTGGGGCCAGTCGATCGAATCGGCGGACAGCTACACGTTCGGCCACTGCGAGCGCGTCGCGCAGGGCGCCATCGCCGTCGCGCGAGGCCTGGTGCTCGATGAAACCGCCCAGACCGCGATCCGCCTCGGCGCCTATCTCCACGACCTGGGGAAGGTGCGCGTGCCCCACGAAATCCTGAACAAACCGGGGCCGCTGACGCGCGAGGAGTTCGAAGTCGTGCAGATGCACCCGATCTGGGGCCTCGAGCTGCTCGCCGCCGTCGAATTCCCATGGGACCTGAAGCCGATCATCCGCTGGCACCACGAGCGCTACGACGGGACGGGCTATCCGGACCGGCTGCGCGGCGACGAGATCCCGGTCGCGGCGCAGATCGTCGGCATCGTGGACGTGTACGATGCGCTCACCACGGCGCGCTCGTACCGGCCTGCGATGGCACATGAAGCGGCGATGTTCGAGATCGAGAAGTGTAGCGGTTGCTGGTCGGACGCAGTGTATCGCGCCTTCATCAACGCTAAAGCAGCAGCGCTTCCACCCGATACGCATGCACCTTCTTCGCACGCAGTGACCACCCAAACACTGTAAACCTGCCGTCCTGCGACGCGACGAGCGCGAGCGAGTCGCGCTGCTCGTGCACGAACTGCGCCGCCGATAGGTGTCGCGTCCCCCCCAACTCCGATGCGTGCACCGTGACGGGCGTGTGACCGAGGATTGGCTCGCGCACGAGCACCTCGGCGACGAATGGGCCGGACTCTGTCCGCCCGATCTTGGCGCCGAACGCCAGTACATCCCATCGATCGCTCAACACGACCGCCCCATCCACGGCAGTCAACCCGCCGATCGCGTCCGTGGCGTCCTGGAACGACCCGTCGCGCGTGCCCTTGCGCACCAGCTCGCCGAGTCTCGAGAACGGTGGCGCCACGGTGTAGGGGACCGAGACGATCGATTTGCGCCACGACGTCGTCCCGTGCGGCACGACCAGCAGCGAGCCGCCGTGACCGTGTGCACGCATCGAGAGCGCGAGTGGCAGCAACACGTTGTCGCTGTTGCCGGACGCGGGATCGAAGCCGAGCAGCGTCGTGACGAAGTCGGGGCACTCGGACGCCAGGGTGCCCTCGGCGTCGACGATCTTGATCACCTCGCCCTCGAGCACGGCGACGTTGGCGAACTTGCCCTCCGGGTCCGCGCGCCGGTGCTTGATCACCAGCAGGCCGGGCTCGATCACTTCTACGACAAAGCAGAGCGGCGGGATCGTGCGCGTCGCGCCCCAGACCGCCAGGTCCCCCGCACCGCCGTTCTTCCAGACGCCCAGATGAATGCCGGGCCGTTCGACGGCAGGCGCGAGCTTCGTGAGGTTGGCGGGATCGAGTGCGAGCGGCCGCTCGACGAGCAGCGCGGTCCCCGCGGCTTCGGGTGGGAGGTAGGCGAGCGAGATTGTCGGCTCGCGGCCCTCTTCGCGCCGCAGGCTCGCCCAGAAGGCGGCGTTGATGATGCGCTCGATGGTGCCGGCGTCGGGGATCTCGCTCGGGATGCCCGCCAACTCCACGTGGCGCCGAAAGTGGTGCGCGACGGTTTGCGCGACTGCGTGAGCGGGCGGGTAGGGGAGGCCGTCCATTCCTTGAAGCTACTCAGGGCAAGGCAGCCTGCACCGAACAACCATCGGAGGGCTAGTGCCTTCTGCCGCCCCCGCCGCCCCCGG
>JACXTT010003122.1_pt1 | contig 25842 bp, 25 predicted proteins | sample 9270951 | NCBI WGS metagenome assembly JACXTT01 (sample SAMN15532306, study PRJNA645909) | rock metagenome | isolation source: weathered quartz diorite | place: Puerto Rico | collected 2017-06-21
GCCAGCCCTTGAGGCGTGCCTTGCAGTGGAGAGGCGGCAAAGACGCGATAACGTAGATCTTGAAAGAAGGTGCTGCCCTGGACATTGGTAAGCGCCGCTCCTGGGATACGCTGTCCCAACGTGTCAGTTGCGGCAAAGGAATGGTTTCGAGCAAAATCCTCTGCGGTGAGGGTCTGAACCATAGAGGGGATTTTCTCACGACTGATCTCATCGCCCCGTAGCGGCGTGGGAGCCACGACCGTGACCTCTGGCAGCACGAAAGGATCTCCCCCAGACGGACTGCTTTCTGAGACCAACTGAGCTGAGCTAAGTCCAGGCCACAGCAGCGCGACTATCCACACCACGCTCCAGTACACCATGCTCCAGCAGGGTTTCTCCTTCATGAAGTTCTGCATTCCCTTCTCCTTTTTGTGAAGGACATATGGGCGCACTTGGCGGAGTGCGGTGAGGACTTCCCGGTCTGGCGCTGCGAAGATTGACGCCATCTAGTTCTGTGTACTCGACGACCCTCATGATCAATGGCGGTGCTATCCAAGTAATCCTTTATCCAGGATCCAATTCTTATACGCTGCTGCGTTGCTGATATCGATTAGTCAACGAGCGGGGATTCACGGAAAAATAGTCTTGAATGAAGATGTTCACGTGTGTGGCGACGCTTTCTTGAACTGTGGTCAGTTGCTCTTTGCCTACGGCGCCGACTTCTCGGGTTTCCCAGGTCTCAGCAAACTCTTGAATGTCTTGATTCCGTAGCAGCGTTACTAATTGATTCAGACACACTTCGATGGAGTAGGCATAGAGACCATTGCTTTTTTTGAGGGCGGAAACACTTACATAAAGATAGGGAGACCCAGGGGTCTTGCGCCACTCGTCTTGGGTCAGCAGGTGAATCCCCGCCGCCTGCAGTTGGTGTTCAACTTCGTCCTGGAGCTGACGTCGCGTTAAACCGTCTTGCTCTGCGCTGTCCTGGAGCGGCTCAATAACCACGGTTACACCAGGCAGACCGCGCAGAGTTTCCCTGGCTCGCTCCGGCATTTCGGCTCGCGTGGTTAAAGGCGGTACAAATAGCAGTAAGCCCAGGAACCCACAAGCAATCCGTTTAATAGTTCCTTCCATTGACGTTTGACCTCCTGCAAGAGTTTTTTCTTGTTAGCAGGAGCCTGGGAGATATCCAAGGGCAGTCATGTCGCAGAACTCTCAGATAGTGCTAACCTAAGATCAATGCGAGTGCTGTTCAGCAGATGATTCACTCTTTGTGACGTCTTGCTCTCCTTTACCTGCGCTCGTGTCACCTGGATTTTTTCCCAGGGTGCGCAAGTAGGCCACGAGCTGATCGACTTGCGCATCGTCGAGTCGTCCGCGGTAAGTAGGCATGAACCCGGGGTAGCCAGCAACGATCTTGGCGTTCGGATCGAGGATAGACTCGCGCAGATACGCTTCGTCTACACTTACAACTTGACCATCCTTGAGTTGAACTGAAGCGCCGAACAGTCCAGCCAGCGCCGGGGCGAAGCGTGACTGACTGTGACAGTGGGCGCAGTCGAGGGAGTTGAAAAGCCGCTCTCCAGCCTGAGGGGATATCTCTTTTGCCGCTGCTTCCGCAGTTGTTTGACTGTCGCCATGAAGCAAATGGAGCGCGTCGAAGGCCAGTTTCTTTAATGCGAATTCGCCTTCGTCTTTATACACGCCTTGCACCATGTTCTGTTGATCCACTAAGAAAAAAAGCTTGCCGGGTTGGAGAACGCTGTCTTGATTGTCGGTTGAATGGAGTGCGGCTTTCAACTTTGTGGCAATCTGAGCTAATGTCTTCTCATCAGTCTTGAGCAGTAACCAGCGAGACTCATCTCTTTTCCAGGCAGCAGCGTACTGCTTGAGCGCCTCCGGCGTGTCAGCATTGGGATCGACGGCAAAAGACACGAAGCGAACGTCAGGGTGGGGAACATTCTGCAGCACGGAGATCATTGAGGGCGCCATCTTTGAGCATGCGGGGGGGCAGTGAGTGGAGAGAAAGGCAGCCACCCACACGTGGCCGCTTAGGTCCTGGTCGGTCACGCGCTTACCGTGCTGATCGACGGCGGAAAATGTTGGCGCGGGCCACACGTCCGGTTGCCCACTATCTGCGGGACGTTGCGTCGGAGCCGCCTCACTAACCGGTGACGAGGAGACCTCGCTTACTTGCAAGGGAGAGGAAAAAGTTGCTCCCATTCCGATGATGCCAATAAAGAGAGAAAACAAGGTTTGTCCGAATCTCATCAGCGCCTCCTTAGTATCCATTATGCTTCGTCTCTACAAGACTGCACAAATGCTGCGCAAGTGAATGTAGCGCTGCACGCATGAATGACTTTTGCACAAGATTGCTGTGAAACGCCAGGAGCCTGAAGAATAAGGCGAGAGGAAACGTGCGCCGCCGTTGGTCTTTGACTGAGTTTTTGAGCTCGTGCCGACGCGCCATGCCCCGATGCGAGGTTGGGCTCGCATCGCCATCAGGCTAGGACAGGGAGTTGTAGGAGTGTGGGGGAGGTGTTAAAAATAAAAATTATGAGACAGAGTGAGGCGCGGGCGGTTATGCGGGGAATCTTGCTCTTAGGATTCCTCCTCCAGCTCGTCCTGACAGGGCTGACCCCAGCTTGCCTCAGCGGCTCTCTGCCTGTGGCGGTCGGCCCGACGCCAAGTGAGTGCTGTCCCCATCACCTGCACAACGGCTCCGCCTGCCCGCTAAAAAATACTGGTCACCAGCGCCAAAGTCCGACGCATACTTGCGCCTTTGCTTGCCACTCTCCGCACGTCCTTTCTCTTCTTTCTTTTGGATCTCTATTCTTACTGCCGGTCGGGAGACAATTACCTGCCCCGGCGCTCCTCGTTTTTCCCTTCTTGCTAGTGCTCTTTTTCACCTATCCTTCGGGTTACCGCCCTCCTTTACTCAGACCGCCTATGCGCCTCGCTCGCTAGCGCTCTTGTTATCCGCGTTGTTTTTCCCTGGCTGAACTGGGTCTAGAAGAGTCTCGCGCCCTCTCCAACGAGAGAGCAGCACTATCGGTTCAGCTTTTTCTAAGGGGAAGATTTGCGCCCTTCTCTGTCATCAAAACGGCTTAGCGACAGGCCTCATGGTTCACAAAGTTCTGTGCGTGGCCGTGGCCCGAATTGTGAAAGGATGATCATGAAAAATGTGGTGTTTCTACTTTTTTTAGGAAAAATTGTAATGTGGGGGGCCACCGCCTGGGCTCACGGCACGGTCGGCGACTATACGTTTTTGGAGCCGATCGTTGCCGAAGACGCCAATCCCAAGAATGAGTTCAACATTCTCAAGCCCCAATGGACCAGAACCGCTGAAGGCCGTGAGTTCTCTCTTGGCTTCGGACTTGAGAAAATCCTCATTCCCGCTCCTGACTCTTACGCAAACGGGCGGCCTGGAGGTGGTCTGTTCAGCATATCTATCGAAAGTGAGTGGATTGAGCAGTCTCCCAAGGAAGGGCGTCGGAGGACCGGCTTCAACGACCTTGAGCTGCTGCCGAAAGTCGCGTTTCTGACGATTCCGGAACATGAACTGCGGTTGTCGCTCGGCGCCAAATTCGTCATTCCGACCGGCAGTCCGTCGATTGAAGACCAGCAGCACACCCAGCTGGGTCCTGAGTTGCTGTGGGCGAAAGGATTCGGGGATCTGCCTAATACAGGCTTCCTCAAGTACTTGCGGCCCTTCGCGTTTCAGGGCGATATCGGCTACACTCCAGCGCTCGGCGGCCGCGTATGGCATGAATTGTTCGCCGACAATGTGATCGAATATTCACTGCCGTATCTGAGCAACTATGTCCACGACATCGGCCTGCAGTGGCCGTTGCGCAACCTGTACCCGTACGTTGAGTTCAATTACGATCAGCTGATCGACGGACCGAAGGGGCAGACCTTGCCGCAGTGGCAAGTCACGCCCGGCATTGCGTTCATGAACTATTACGTCGAGATCAGTGTGGCGACGCAGCTCGCACTCAACAAGGCGGCTGTGCCGGATAACCACTCACGGGTCATGGTGTTGCTTGATCTTTTCATTGACGACATCTTTCCGTGGACCAACTGGACGCCTATTGGCCCATTATGAAAGAACAGCTGTATCATCTTGCTTTGCTGGTTGCGATAATCCTGCTACTGCCTCAGGCGGCGTTTGCGCACGCTATGCCAGAGGCCGAGGAGCCCAAGGTTGGGTCTACGGTCACGTCGCCGCCTCAGCAGGCGGCGATTCGTTTCGACGCGCCGATTGAAGCGCTGTTCTCTAAGCTTGACGTTTTAGACAGTAACGGGCAAAGCGAAGCTGATGGAGCGCCACAGGTAAACGCGGATACGCGGACCCTCGCCGTGCCCCTCAAACCGCTCTCGTCCGGTGAATACACTGTCAAATGGAGCGTCGTAGCGAAGGACGGCCATCGGACTGAAGGATCTTACACTTTTACAGTGAGGGGAGGGTCGTAGATGCTTCCGCTCTACGGCAGGGCGCTGCTGGAATGGCCGTTCATGCTTGCGGCGCTCACAATTTGTGGGACGGGAGCCTTTGCTCTATTCTTCACGCCTTGCAGTGACGCCCTCGACAATGCCGTTGTTCGCGCCCTCTTGCCCCTCTGGCGAGTGCTTGCGGCAGCGGTTCTCGTGATCGCCCCGTTCCTTCTTCTTGACGTCGCCGCAGAAATGGCGGCGGTGTCCTGGCGGGGCGCTATTCCACTGCTGCCAGCGGTCATGACCAAGACCCATGTCGGCCAGGTGTGGACCTGCTGTTTGCCAGTCACCAGTCTGCTGCTAGCCGGCGCGTCTATACCTCAGTGGGCCTCAGCCAGACCTCTCATCCTGTTTATGTCGGCGACGCTGTTGCTTTTCTTTATTGCTCTTTCTAGTCATGCCGCTGATGCAGGAGCGGCGGCCATGGCGGTGTATTTCTTCCATGAGATCGCCGCCGGGCTGTGGATCGGCGCATTACTTGGGCTGTGGATCGTAGCCAAGCGGGGATGCGCATCGGAGCAATGGGTTGAGGATGCAGCGCGGCAAGTTTCACACCTCGCTGCTTGGTGTGTGCTCGCCCTCGTACTCACCGGAGCCTATGCGACCTGGTCCACGCTTGGGTGGAAGATCGACCGGCTGTTGTGCTCGGCTTACGGGCGTACGCTGATTGCCAAAGTCGTCATCTTCGGGGTCGTGCTCATGCTTGGGGCCTACAACCGCTACTGGATAATGCCGAGGGTGAAAAGCGCGGCGTCTCGCCAGGCTCTCCTGCGCAACGTTGGGGTGGAATCCTTGCTTCTGCTGGCCGGAGTGTTGGCGCTGGCTGCACTTCTGGCCAACACTCCTCCGGGACACGACCATACTGAACACTCAAAAATGGAAAAAGCTACGAGCGCTACCTAAATCGGCGATAAACAGAGTTGCTGCGCCTGTAGCGGGGCGCTAATACCAATAATTACTCAAGTTGTACTGGTGAGCCGTTTCTGGGCGCTCATCACAGCCTGGCGTGCGGCTTCGACCGTAGGCGCAAAGCGGTCCCGCACATGAGTGGTGAGTTCCGTCCCAGCCCCGTCTGGGTTGCCGGCAGAAAATGGCGGCTGGGGGTCATACTCAAAGACTAACTGCAACATTTTCGCATATTGCTCATCGCGCAGCTTAGCCGCCACCCGAAGGCCAAAGTCAATTCCGGCCGTCACGCCGCCGCCTGTAATACGGTTGCGATCTTCCACCACCCGTTGTGCAACGGGCTCAGCCCCGAGCAGCGGCAGCAGGTCGCGCACCGTCCAGTGTGAAGTTGCCCGATAGCCGCGCAGGAGTCCCGCTGCACCAAGAACGAGAGAGCCAGTGCAGACGCTGGTGACATACTTGGCCCGCTGGCCTCGATCGCGCAAGAAGTCCAAGACTTCAGAGTCGTTCATAAGGGCGGTCGTGCCTTTCAGACCGCCGGGCACGAACAGGATGTCCAAATTCTCCGGACACTCTTTGAAGGTGGTCGTGGGCTGGATAGGCATACCGCCGTCACTCACTACGATGTCTTTGCTTCTCCACACGAGGTGGACTTGGACGTTCCCGAGCCCGGCGAAGAACGTGTATGGGCCAACGAGGTCCAGCGCAACAAAATCGGGATAAAGGAGCATGGCGACTTGCTGTGCTGGTCCCGTGGGTATGGAACCGTGTATGTGATCGGCGTCGTGGGCGGCCTGTGACTCACTCGTGGCGACCAACTTGTCCGGTAGTAGTGAAACGGTCAAAAGTGCTCCTAACGCCTTGTTGAATGTTCGTCGATTCATGAACGTTCTCCTTTCTTTATTGACGATGATCTAAGCGTACAGTCTGAACGATAGTTTTGACCTGTGGAAACTGTTCTTCGTGCCATGCTACAAAAAAATCGCCTGTTGGCGACACCGTAATATCTGGGGCATAGGCCTTGAGCGCTTGTGACAGCACTTGAAGAGGACTAAAAGTCCGACCACCATCAATAGAGTAACGTGACACAACTTGTCGGCGCACCGCGGTCGCGTCCTCCCACACAATGATTATGCGCCCGGCTGCGTCTACAGCCATACGGACATGGTCAGGAATCGAGCCAACGGAAACATCAAGACGTTGTAGAGATGTGAAATGACGGCCTTCAGTAGAACGGGCGAAGAGGATATTGGGTCGATCTTGGGCGCCCTCGGTGTACCACGTGGTGTAGAGTTGCTCTTGCTTGTCTATGGCAAGGCTGCCTCCACGATGGGGACATGCGTTTAGCTGCCAATGATCCTGATGCACTCGTATAGGAGCCCGAAAGGATCGACCCCCGTCTTTGGAAAGACCCAACTCCATATCACGTATGTCTCCAGGAAACACCTTGCGCCACAGTGCCGCGACGCTATTCTGGGGACCTGTGGCAACATGTGAGCGGCAGCAGACGCAGGTATTCCCATCAAGAGTTACTGTATGTTCAATCTGCGCCCCCTGCTCACCTATGCGCGCTAAGTAGGTGCTTGCTTTTTCCCAGCCCTCACGGCTGTCGATCCACGACACGAAGACCACGCCATCGGCGGCGACCGCGAGTCCCTCGAATGAGTGGGAAATCGGTCGATCCTCATTGACGCGGATATGGCTGTCAAAACTCTGTCCACTGTCTAGTGAGCGAGAAAGGCGCAGATCCGAAGCAAAGAGGGTTCCCTCGGGCTTTGGCTTCGTCGAAGACCAAGAGATGTAAATCTCACCCTTTGGTCCCATAGCCATGCCCGGAGATTGATGGAGAGAATCTACTGACATTCCTTCTGGGTTGACACGGACAATTCTAGACCCATCCTTGTCGAGACGGGCCAGGTAAAGATTGTTGGTCTGTCCATCTGGCCGGGCCCAGGTAACGAACACTTCACCGTGTTGACCACTTGCGATTGCCGCTCCTGAGAGCTCAAGCTCGTGACCTTTTCCGGGGTGGGTGATGGCCAAGCGCGGCCCGAAGGTAAACCCGGCGGCCTGCACGGTAGCCGGCACGAAGAGTAAAACGAGCGCCAACATCCACATTTTCATAGTTACCTCCAGCGATAGCTAACGCCCGCATAAAACGCGCGGCCGTCGCCCGGTTCGATGAAGCGCCCCGTGGCGTCATCGACGATAATAGAGGACATGTACTGCTTATCACTCAAGTTCCGTGCTTCAAAGAAGAAGTCGAGGTTCCACGGTTTCCAGTTGTAGCCGAGCCGCAGGTTGACGAGCGTGTACGGATCACTACGCCGGGTGTTCTCACTAGTCACAAAATAGCCAACCGGCACGACCTCCACATTGGGCGCGAACCAGAAGCCCTGCGGATGGTCGTATCGGACCTCGCCACGCACAAAATGTTCGGGCGCGCCGGGGATATCATTATTGCCAAAATGGACATCATCCACAAAGACAAAATTCGACCAGGTGTAGGCCGTGCGGAAGCGTAGAGCGTCGTTCACGCTGCCCAGGCCAAGCACGCCACTGACGCCTTCGAGCAGCAGCACGTCGGCGCCGACTTCCACCCCGGTATGGCGCGAGCGGTCGATATTGCGGAAGCGGGGAATGGTGAAGGGCGCGCCGGGGAAGGGTTGAATGTTGACGTTCTGAATCTCGTCCCACAGTTCAATGTTATAGACCGCAACATCCCAGGCCAATCGTTTGCTCCAGTTGCCGCGTGAGCCTACCTCAAATTGCCAAGCCTTCTGGGGATTGAGTAAGTGCAGATCGCTGCTCAGTTGACCCGGGGAAGTGAGTTCAAGCAGAAGAGGTGGCTCATAGGCGCGACTCGCATTGCCGTAGACCTGGACCGTTGGATGGACATCCCACACAAAGCCAACCTTCGGCGACATATCGACATAATCAATCGAGCCAGACCCGTTCCCATCGCGCAGAAATGCATCATCAATCGCCCGACGGGCATACTGCAAACGACCACCCAGCACTAGGGCCAGCCTTTCCGTGACGTTGAACTGTTCCTCTCCATAGAGGCCGATACTCGTGGCTTTTTGCATTTGGTCCCGTATCTTATCGCCGTGGTTCCCGCCGACGTTCTCAAAGCGTTGTTCCAGTTGCCGTGTCTGAGCATATTGCAACCCGACGGTCAAACGATTGGTGAAACCCAGCAGTGGCGCGGTTAGCAGATAGCGCAGTTCAGAGCCCCAGTTGTATCTGTTTTGGTTAATGACGGCGAAACTGAGCGGATGATCCAAATACTGGTAGTTGAGTTGGGTATACCAATCGAGGGTCTGTGTCTCACTAAGCGGTATAGATATGGTGAGTGCACCGCGGGAGTCGTCGGAATTGCGTCCTTCGTTGAAACCGATCCCTTCCGGGTTGCGCTGTTTCGGGTTCTGCTTGAATTCTGCGCGAGTGAGTGCGCCCGCATAGTCTTGGTCGCTCCGCATATAGTTCAGGTCGAGGCGGATGATTGTCCCCCCCGCCAGAGAGTAGCCGACACTGGAGTAGGCGCGCCGGCGTGTCAACGCGCTATGGTCCCGGTATCCGTCCAGATCGGTGTAAGTCAAACTCAGATACAAATCCCACGGTCCGTACACCTGACCGGTCGCGAGCTGATGCTTCATGAAGCCGAAGGAACCGCCCTCACTGCGAAACTCGAAGAGGCCGTTATCTTCGCCCGTGCGTGTGACCAGGTTAATGGCGCCACCGAGGCTGTTGACGCCAAAGCGGAGCGCGTTGGCGCCTTTGTACACCTCGATTCGTTTGGTGGCGAGCAATTCTGCGGCGTCAAAGTCGCTAAAGCCGTCGGCATTGTTCAAGGGAAATCCGTCGAGCAACAGCGTCAAGCCGCGCAGATGGTAATTATTGCGTAAACCAGAGCCGCGAATGGAAATCTGGCTATCATCCGCTACGTTGCCGTACCGAGGTCGGACCATGATGCCCGGCACGAAGTCCAATACATCTTGCAGCGCCGTGGCGCGGGTCTCTTTGATGTCTTGCGAGCCGATGAGCGCCACCCCGCCGGGGGTGCGTTCAAGCTCCTGTCGCGCGCGCTCTTCGCTATATGAACGTTCCGGCGGCTCTGCGGTTGCTTCTACGACCACTGGCGGGAGTTGTACGGCATCCTTCGCGGCGGCTCCATCTGTCGACTGCGATGGGGTCGCTGTTGTTTGACTCAAGGCGTAGTTGTCCGAAACTATAATGGAGATAGCGATTGTTGTCAGAATATAAATAAGTCTCTGCTGTATCCTCATAATGAAAGCCTTTCTTCTTTATCTGATTGGGAGGATGTTCAGGCGACCAGTTTCTTACTAGGCTTTAAAATTCACTACTTTGTTGACAGCAATCCTGACATCGACCAAATCATCGCGTTCCTTTTGCCGCCAGCGACACCAGCGGAAAAGTGAGCAAAGCTCCAGTGCTACCCCGTGATCCGGTGCTGGGGTTTTCGCGGTGTAGGAACGGAACGTTCGGGAGAGAGTTGTGTCAGAGGCAAAAGGGACGAGGCGGGGGATCGGGTGGGACTAGCATGATCATTGGAGGTAGAGGGGAATCAATTATGAAGAGCGACGCCACGACGGTGAGGGACGCGCTTGTTGTCGTCAATGGTAAGAGGAAATATATCGGACTGCTGTCTGGAGACGAAAGCGATCCATGGGAGGAACCGCAATTGCAATGTAACTCAGGGCTCCGTGTTAGGGACGTGTGGTGAGCATGCATGGGACACGAGGACGCCGTCGGCTGTGGTTGTGGCGTTACCGTCGGTATGAAGGGGCAGGAGGAGCCAGGGGTTAGCCGAAGTGCAGAGGAGCCGCTGAATACAGCGAAGCTTTCGAGCAGAATAGCTCCTTGCCCAGACAGCACTGTGCTGAGCAAAGCTACAAATGTGAAAGCGAATGAGATTCTTCTGAGCATTGTCCTGACGCTGAGGGGTGAAGCGACCGCCCCATGCAAGCAAATACATTGCTCCGGGTGCTTACACTTTTCCAAGACAATGCGACTTTGCTTGAGGAGAGCGCAGCTATCCGGATGCGGCCCGTGGACAACAGTGAGTAGGGAAAAGAGAAGAACTAAGAGCGTACGGACGGCGGATGGTCAGGCGGAGCAAGAAAGGGGGCTAAGAAAATGAGCGGCTGTGCTTCCAAGACAGAACCAACAAACATCCATGAAGACGAGAGAAAAAGGGGCGCAGAGAGAAATTTTGCAAGAGCGGGAATTTCCCCGCCTTGGCCGTCATGACGGAGACAGCCATCTGGGCACAGTATAATCTTCCCTGCAGAGGGGTTGTGTTCATAGTGACAGTGTTGACCATTATGCATAAGGGGACAGGCCATGCCCGGCTTGATTCCTTGATGGGCTGCAGCCCAAGCGCATCGAGCACAACGCATCTCTGACGGGAGGGCAAAACTCGCGCCGGCCAAAATGTAGGCGATAAATGCGAGTGTAGCGCTCAGTCTTGTCAAAGTGGAACAACTGCGAGAAGCCATGATGTTACGCCGCAGTGTAGATGACAGCGTCCGCTTGTGCAACTCTCGTCGGACTAAAGGGTGCATGACATTTTCTTGGTAAAAGTGTTGTCAGCTCTCCCTGGATTCCCGCTTGCGCGGGAATGACGAACGCGGCAGAGCCGTCATGCCAGGCAAGGCTGCAGGCCGCGTTCCGGAATCCAGTATTTCGTTATGCACCCGGAGCTAAAAGAACAAGGTGATCCCGCCCCGCAGCCCAATGGGACTGCCCGGAGTGAAATTGATGTCTTCAATTCCTTCCCCTCCGCCGGCAGCGGGGCAACGGGGATCAACGCCGACTTCGCGACGAACACACGAATTGGTGGCGAATTGGGCTTCGCGCCAGTCGGTATTGGTCAGATTCAAGACCTGCAGGTTGGCTTCGAGATTTCGCCAGCGATATTTAAAAATGAGATCAAGAAGCACGTAACCGCGCGCCGTCAAAGTGCGGGTTTCATTGGCGGGGCGATCATCAAGGAATCGTAGCCGCAACGCGCCGGAGAAGCCGTTGTCGAATTGTGCGGTGAGACCGCCGTTCATGAGTAGAGTTGGGGCTAAAGGAACTGCTTTGCCTTTGCCAGTCCGAAAACGCGGATCAGCAAAGGTGAGGTCAAAATCTGTATACAGCCAATCAAAGATTTGATAGCGCGTTTCAAAATCGACGCCCCAGCGGCGTGTCGAGCGGCTGGCCTCGGTAGTGCCTTCATCACCCACGAAAACTAACTCACTGTTAAGATCCAAAGTCCACAGCGCTGCCGCGAGATCGAGACGATCCCACAGATTGGTGCGAATTCCTAGTTCTCCGCCTGTCGAACGCGCAAGCGGTTTCCCTTTTGCCTGCACCGCGTCACGTGCATCGTTGGAATGATAGCCCATGCCAAAGTTGAGAAAAAATTCGGTGTTTTGCCATAAGGTTTCCTTAGTTTGCCACGGTGAGAGAATAAGGCTTGCTTTAGGACTTACCAGGCCATCGGTGCGAGATCCTCGGACGCGAATGGCGTCGACGGCGGTAGCCGGCAGCCGGTTCCCGACGTCAAAAAAGAACTCATCGCCGCGCAGCCCGATCAGTACGCGCGCCCATTCGGTAAGAAACACTTCTTGTTGGAGGTACCCGCTGAGGGAGTGTTCGCTCGTATGCACTTTCGTTACCGTGTCGAACCGGCGACGGGCTTGTTGGTAGAATAAACCCGTATTGATTTCGTCGTTTCGGGTTTCTACGCCAATCACACTTTGAGTGAGGAGGCTTCCGAGTGTCCAGATGCGCGAGTAGCGTATTCGGCCCCCATAGAAATAACGCTGATCATTTTGGTTGATCCCGTCGCCCCGCACGGGGTCACGCGCAAAGAAAGTGAAGTTATTAAACAGATTGAGTTTGTAGCGGCCTCCGTATGCTTGCACGAGCCAGGATTCCTGGGCTGTCGGCGTATACTTGTAGATTAAGTTGATATTCTGACGATCGGTGCGTCCCCCTTCGCTGGGGTCAATGGCGCCGAAACGATCGAGCCGCCCGGCGTGGATTTCTCGTAGCGGGATTTGCCCGGAGCCATGCCAATCCCCGCCGTACTGTGAGAGCCATAAGGAAAGCTTTGACTCCGGCGTAGGGTCCCAAGTGAATTTGCTAAAGAGATTATAGCGACCGTACCGATTCGGGCTGAGAAAAGGTCCATCGGAATAATAGACCTCAGCGGCGAGCAGTGTTTTTACTGGCCCAAGCAGTGGGGAGATTGCCGTTGAGTAGCGAGTCGTGTTGAAAGAGCCGCCCAGCGCTTGCACGGAGTTCTCGACTACATTGTCTTTGGTGACGATATTGACGGCGCCGGCGTTAGCGAGGTCGCCATATTCGACGAAATAGGGTCCTTTGAACAACTCGATGCGTTGCACGGTCTCGGGAATGAGGAAGTTGAGATCGGCGTAGCCCTGTCCGTGCGCGTGGCTCACCATGTTTACAGGTAAGCCGTCCACAAAGACGGCCACATCAGTGCCGTGATCCGCATCAAACCCGCGCAGAAAGTACTGGGTCGCTTTTCCTCCACCTTGATGCTGAGCGACGACGAGGCCGGGAATGTTGTTAAGAATTTCTTGTGTCGTAGTGTGCGGGCGGAGTTCATAATCACGCGCACGAATCGTTTCCGAAGACGCGGCTGTCGTCGGCCGTTGGTCGGTAACAGTCACTTCTTTCAAGCGAATTTGCGATTCATCCTGTGGCTGCTCCTGTTCAGCGATAGGTCCTGTATCGTTGGTCGACTGCGTTACTGCCGCGTCTTGCGCCCAGACGATATTTGATAGACAGAGCATTAACAGCAGTAGCTTACTTTTGGACATACTACCCCCTTCCTTACAAAAGTCCGGCTTTGCAGAGCCGGAGTAAGGCGAAAGAACAGAAAAAGACACACAGACACACCTTCCCGGAATGAACGAAAGTGTCTCTGGGACTTTATAGGCTGCTTACAGAAATCGAGAACTCAGATTTGCGGAGGGGGACCGCGAGAGTGGGGTTGTGGTGGGGAAGAAAAGTAGCTTGCAGCATTTCTTACTCGGGGCAACGGAGCAGCTGGCAATGCCAGTAGGTCGGGCGCTATAGATGGAAGATTGGTCAGGTGAAAAGCGACCGAAGCGTGCCAATGGCCATTGTGCCGGGTATGGGCATGGCGGATAGCCGGCGTTTTACGTTCCATTGCAGAATGAGAAGGAGCGTGGCGGATAGGTAGAGCTCCTCCAGCGTGCTTGAGATGAGAGTGCGTATTATGATGGTGGTAGTGAGGCGGGACCGGCGACACGAGCAAGGAAGTATGAATATGCGCGTGGTCCCCGCCGGTGTGTACATGATAGAGTGCGCCCACCTGTGGCTGCAGTAAAAAGCCGAGAAAGGCGCTAAGAACCCCAAGGCTGATCCGACGACGATATGGTTGTTGGTGGAGCACTGACACAGCGGACTCGCTTCCCTAACTCTCGCGCTTTCTTCTCTTGTTCTTACGAAACACACCGCAACAATGGATGGCAGCGGATAGCATCTTTTTGCAATCCGTGCTAGCAGAAAACCCCGTAAAGAAAGGAAACACTATGGCGGGACATATACTTTTCGATCTTTCCGGTAAACGCGGTTATGTCACTGGCGCCGGCTCTGGTTTGGGGCGCGCGATTGCCCTGGGTCTGGCCGAAGCTGGGGCTGCGGTTGTGGTGAGCGACATCAATCTCTCAACGGCTGAGGAGACAGCAACAGAGATTCAAGAGGCTGGTGGACATGTCGTGGCGTTGCGGACAGATGTTGCAAAAAAAGCTGACGTCGAAGAGCTGGTGCGTTTCACAACTACACAACTGGGTGGGCTCGACTTCGCATTCAATAATGCGGGTATGCTGAAAATCATCAAACCTGAAGACTTAAGTGAACAAGACTGGCAGACGGAACTCGACGTTGATCTCACCGGCGTGTTCTTGTGTTGTCAAGCGGCTGGACGTTACATGATTGCGCATGGCGGCGGGAAGATTGTCAACACGGCGTCGATTTCCGGCTTGGTCGTGAACTCTGGCTTGACCTACTCAACCGCCAAAGCCGGTGTTATTCAGCTCACCCGCGTACTCGCGTATCGCTGGGCAAAGCATAAAATCTACGTCAACTGTTTTAGTCCTGGCTATATACGCACCAACATGACGGCTGCACATCTGCAACGGCCTGAGGTTGAGCAAGAAATGCTGCGACAGACGCCGCTCCGACGCTTGGGGGAAGCCCACGACTTAGTGGGACCGGCTCTATTTTTAGCGTCGTCTGCTTCCGATTTTATCACTGGTCATAATTTGGTTGTCGATGGCGGCGTGACACTGGCATAGCCGGGCTCTCTAATTTCCCTTGCTTCTTAGTGCGCTTTGGGGTTACCCGGAGCACCAACACGAATGCTATGGACTGACGCTTATCTCTTCTTGACCCCCCTGTGGGCAAGGGAAAAGAAATATTCCTTTGTCTCGAAATTTTACCTTAAAGTTCTTTGTACTCGTGCCGATACACCCAAACAGTTGAGTAGTCCACAAGTGCGGATGGAGCGGCTCTATGAGAAGCCTCATGAGATAACTCAGTTACGCATGACAGAAGCTACTCGCTCCTGATCAAGGCAAACCGTTTGAAAAGACGGGACGCAAAGCCACTGGCCTACATCCAACATCAATGTTGGATATGGCGGCAGGGTTGCCGGGCTCTCAGCTCCTCTTCGTCTCTGGGGTCCTATCCATCCCTGCCCAGTGAGGTGCTGACTATGATAATTGTTTCGCCCCTTTATCGTTTTTCTTTCCTTCGCGGTTCCCAACGCGGCATGAGCATGATCGAACTGCTTGTGACCATGGGCATAGTTGCTCTGATGACTGCACTAGCAATTCCGAAACTCAACAAGAGCATGCTCAATCTCCCTGTGGCAGTGCAGACTCTCCTCGCTGATCTCCGCATGGCGCGGGCGAACGCGGTAAGTCGCGGGGCGCATTATCGTGTGTCCTTGACCCCGTCTTCTTATTCGGTGCAGTGCTTACAGGACGATGATGGCGATGGCGTCTGGCAGCCGGACGGGCGATACCCTACTCAGACCGTGCCGCTTCCCAAGGGGATTTCGCTCTCCTTTGCGCATGAATCAAGCAAGGCTATCGAGTTTACCACTCGCGGTCTTTTGGCTGACCAAGAAGACGGTTCCCCTGCGGAGATTGTGACGATCCATTGTTCCGACGCCCAGAAAAGTGATGAAACACAAACGATCGAAGTGTGGCCGTCGGGACAAGTTGAGGAGATATAACATGCGACCTGGAGCATCCGGATTTTCTCTTGTTGAAGTGTTAGTGGCGATGGTCGTGTTTTTGATATCCGCTGCGGCGGTCTCTTCTCTGATAATGCATTCGACTTCTATCGTGTCTCAGAACAATTATATGTCGCAAGCTATTACCTGTGCGCAGGCGGCGTTGGAAGATATCCGAACACAAACCTACGAGAGTATTGTTTCTACTTCCGGACAAAGTTGTTCCCGAAACAAGATGAACTTTGCCGTGCAATGGGCGGTGACTGAAGATGCGCCAGGAGAGGAAATGAAAACGATCGTGGTGACGGTGACTTGGCTTGAAAAAGGAAACTCAAAAAATTATGTGCTCAAAACTATCTACTCTAAAATCACAGCGTAACTGCCAAGTCGGCTTCTCTCTCATCGAACTGTTAGTGACGATGTTCATTTCAGGCGTCATGATGACGCTTATGACTGGATTTTTTCGTGCGAATGTCGCCACTCGTTACGACATGAGTCTTCAGACAGAAACGCAACAAGGGTTACGCGCACTGTTTGATATTCTTTCGCAGGAATTGCGTCAGGCCGGGGCTTGTTTGCCGCATCAGGGGCAATTTATCGCGCTCGATGGGGAGAATAATGGGGATCTTGATAGTGTGACGTTGCGGATCGGACGGACTAACGAAACCACACTCCGCTGCATCAAGGCCGGGACGAGCGCTAGTGTGGTAAACTCAGCCACTCTTCCGTTCAGTGCTGGCGATGGCTCCCAGTTCGAAAACGCAGACTTGGTGTATGTGACGCCGAATGGCGCCACCGGTGATTTCTATCGAGTCCTGTCTAACACTTCATCCAGCGTGACGCTCAGCGAAGCCGGCGACTTTCCCGCGGGAACGGGCGTTTATGCTATTGATGAACGTGTGTATCAAATTGAGACGATAAACGGCCGTCAGGTCTTGACCGTGCAAATGGACGGCGGGTCTTCATATCCTCTTGTTGATGGAGTAAATCAATTTAATGTTCAGTACTGGTTGGAGTCCACCATAACACCGGACTCCTTAGAGTCGACGCCCCAAAACATCCCTGCAGATGACTCCACATGGCTCCGTGTCAGAGAACTCACGATTACGGCGCAAGTCGCAGCCCGGAGGACAAATAAAGACGGGAGTGTGTCAACGGAAAGTGGATCAATAAACATCAAACCTCGGAACTTGCTGTAAGGAGACGGTATGCAACGAAGGACACTCTCGATAGTGAATAATGAACGGGGGATCGTGTTCATCATATCGCTCGTCTTGATGGGACTCCTAAGCGCGCTTGCCGCCGTGTATGCCATGCTGGTGCGGGCAGACGCAGCCTTGTCTGGAGGAGCATCCCGTAATCGTGAGGGATTTTATGCTTCCGAGGCCGGTCTCAATGTGGGGATGGCGGAATTCGGCAATATCTTTAAAAACTATGGGACGCCGTCTTCCGGAGATTACCAGGAAAAAACCGTCACCGTCGGTAACCGCACCGTCTATTATCAACTCTCTCCAGTACCGGGATATGATCCTTGCACCTCAAACGCAGGGTCCGATTGTTACGCCACCATTCCCGCTGGAGAAAAATTTGCCGGCTTGAAGACAATCCCTTACCGCTACACCGTGAAATCGTCAGCGGTCAATGACGAGGAGAACACAGAAGCCAGCCTGGGCGCTGAGTTTGATGTCAACAACATTCCTATTTTTCAATTTTTGGCGTTCTACGCCAATGATCTGGAAATTAACCCTGGTCCACAAATGAACCTACACGGTCGAATCCATACTAACGGCAACTTGTATCTCTCCGCCGGGACGGGGTTAACAGTGAGTGATTCCCCAACGATGCCGAACATGCAAGTGTCGTCAGCAAAACAGCTCTACCATTATCGGAAAGATGGGAGTAGCGCCTGTGCCACCGCCAATGTGACGATCGACATGCTTGCGGATGTGTCCCCGAAGGATGGATCCTATGATCCACTCACTCTTCCTGGGTGTAATAGTGCGCCGCTCTCAAAGAGTACCATCGCTAGTTACCTGGGAAGTTTGCAAGCTAACATCGATAGCATTCAAATCCCACCGGTTAGCAGTATGGCCCGAGGCAGCGGCAACCTGTTCTGGGACCAGGCTGATCTCCGAATCGTGCTGCGGCTCGACCTTGCCAAAGCCGCCGCGCCATTCAGCGTGCTTTGCCCGGCGACCGCAACCACGCCGGCTGCTCCTGATAGCCCTTCACTTTATCCCATCGAAGTCCAAAATGCCGATGGGAGCCGCAATACGACGAAAACGAACTCGCTGTGGACCTTCATGTGTCAACAGCGCGGAGCGATTTTCTATAATGATCGCCCCACGAATGCTGTAGATGGCTCCCCTTCAGACACTGTGGCGCGTGCAAAAGCGAACTATGCTCCAGCCTTCCTGGGCGCAGCAGACGGCTCCAACGGGGGAACGGAACAAAACAGCCCAGTCTATCCCGCAGTAACTCCGCCTTCCGATTACCGGGTCTATCGGCGAGTGGGGTACGACACCGACGGGAATGGGAGTATTACAAACAAGGACTTCAACCCGGACATCTGTCCCCAAAGCCTCGTTGGCGCCGCCGCTGCTACCAAACCGTGGTGGGCCCCTGCATATTGTCCGTGGCCTAATACTGTTCAGACTCTTTGGTATAAAGACACCGACTTTCGTCGTGGCGGCTATTATAATCAACGAGAGAAAGAGTGGATGTATTTGCTGAACGTAAACGTCCGCGCCCTCATTGAATGGAATGCCCGCAATGGCGATCCTTTATTCCCCCATGGCGATCGCACGGACTGGGGGTTGGTGTTTTTCCTTTCGGTGCAGGGCCCAAGTTCGAGTGCGCTGCCGAACAATTACGGGGTGCGGATCTTCGACGCGGCAAGCCTTGACACTCAGGGGACGACGTTACCGCCCGGTGCGACTGATCCCAGCGGCCTTACCGTGGTCAGCGACCAAGCCATGTATGTGGAAGGGAATTATAACTATTTCTCTGGGCAGACAAGCGCGCAAAAACAGCCAGCTGCGGTCATTGGCGATTCACTCAATGTCCTCTTGCAGAGCTGGGAGGCCCCTTTCACTTCTGGAGGCAATCAAAGAGGGAATGACCGTAAAAGCGTGAATACTTTCGCTTATCGCTTTATTCAGGTTACTGACACCCCAGGAGGGATCGGTGGTCCTACCGCTAATGCTTTTTCTTCTGCAACGGGGCTTGGCGTTAACGCCGCCTTTATTGCGAATATTGACAACTCGGTTAAGGGAGGAGCCTATAATGGCGGCTTTGAGAATTACCCGCGGTTTCATGAGGATTGGAGTAATGGCTCCCGCACTCTTAACTACCGTGGGTCACTTGTGAGCTTAGGAATTCCACAGCACGTCAATGGCTCCTGGGTGTATGGAGATCCCTACTATTCCGCGCCCAATCGAGCCTGGGATTACGATGCAGATTTTAATAAAGTGGAGAAGTTACCTCCGTTGACGCCGAAGATCACGTACGTCCAACAACGGATGTATACGCGATTCTACAAATAACGAGGAGAGCAGTCCAAGGTCGATTGCCTCCGGCCCCGGCGGTTCCTAGGGGTTGTTTGCTGGACTTATGGAAAAGTGCAACTGTGGAGGAGGACCTCGTTTGTTCTTGACGTTGATAATCGGGGAATCAAGAGGTTTTCCTTACTTTGTTCTTCTTCCTACCATTCTGCCTTTGGTCACCCACCGAGTTTGCTAGTCGTTTTTGTTCTTTTTAAGATTTCTGTCTACGCGCCGACTGTTATTGTTTGGAGATTCTATCCGCGACTAGGTGCGACGTATGCACAAATGCGACAAAAGTCTCTGGGAGAAATATGATGCGAACACGCTTATTTTCGATCTGTCGTAAGGTCAAAAGTTGATTATTCCTCTCTCTACGAGCAGTTGCTCGGCTGTCTGACCGTTTCGGTCGTAGCGTGGGGTGGCGTCAATCAGAACTCGGCTTCACTCTCGTCGAACTCATGGTGACCATTGGGGTGGGGGCCATCTTAATTTCGATAGCGACAGTATCGCTTGGTCATCTGGCTCCCGCTTTCAATCTCGACAATGGGACGATGACAACGGCTATGGTGCTGAAAGAGGCGAGAATGCAGGCCATCAGTCGAGGACATACAGTGACCGTGGCCTTTGAGGGTAACGATTTCACTGTCACGGACTCCATAGATGGGAGCACTCTAGATCAAGGATCAGTGCCTTCTTCAGTTTCGGTCGAAGCTGATGGGGGAGTCTCGTTTTCAGCTCTGGGCGTAGCGGTAAGTCCTGTAACGATGACCGTGAGTAATAGCGCCGGTTCACGGTATGTGAACGTAGAACTCATAGGCGAGGTGCAGATCCAATGAGACTCCGTCAGTCAGGATTCACGCTTGTTGAAGTACTCGTGGCAATCTCTTTGATGTCAGTCGCTCTGCTTGGTTTTGCTTCGGTTGGGGTGAACTCCATACGCAACGATTCGTTCAGCCGGAAAACCAATGTTGCCCTCGCTTTGGCGCAGGCCAAACTTGAGCAATTACACTCACTGCCCTACTCGAGCAGTCAATGGACCAGCGGTTCTCACTCTGAAAGTGGGCTGGATGAAGATAGCAATACTGGCGGCGAATACACTCGATCCTGGGTGGTGACGCTCGATTATGGAGGTCACTCAGGGCTCCGACGTGTGTCAGTAACCGTTTCCTGGCCTGGAGCGGGAGACTCGGAGACTTTAGCTTCGCTCTATCGGTAGGGAGAAAAAAGTAGGAAGAGATGAACAGGCGTGTGTTCTCACTATCTTCGCAACAGGGGTTCACCCTTATCGAGTTGCTCGTAGCACTGTTAATCAGCTCGGTGGTGATGGGCAGTTTGATGACGTTCTTCTTCCAACAACTTAGCGCCATGCGGCTGGAGAACGCCCGTCGTACCGCGGAAAGTGTGGCGCGTGGATGTCTCAATTTTATTGCTCGAGACTTGGAGGTTATCGGGCGCGACCCTCATCTTTCTTTGTTTTCTTCTGCGGACCCAGCAATCAGCGCTGCCCATGCGCACTTGCTCCATTACCGCACGAACCTCAGTTCAGCTTGGGCAGATACTGACGACAGTGACGACTGGGAAGATGTGATGTTCCAGTACAACCCGAATGCGCAGGTGATCGAGGTGGTACGTGGAGGAACAACTTATGCTCTTAGTGAGAGCAATGGGAACCGAAAGACCTATGTGCCGAGCGGCGGGCTCACTTTTACCTATTACGATCGCAATGGCAATGTTGTTGCTTCGGGAGGAGGAGCGACGGAACGCGCAAGTATCCGGCGCGTCAATGTAGCGATCTCGGTCCGGGGCGAAGCGCCTCCTGGCTATGCCGAACCCACCATCACCTTCTCGCGTGATGTTTTTCTGCGGAATGTCTCATAGGGGAACAATATGCGCGTCCACATTTGCAAATCTCAACGGCTTCTGGGGCAATGGCGGAATGAGCGTGGCGTTGTCTTACTGATCACCTTGATTTTTATGGCGTTGCTTTTGGGGATAAGCGCGATGGCGCTCTTTTCCGGGCGCGCCAATCTCATGACCTCAGAGAATTTTGAGGCCGCCACTCAGGCGGCAGTCTCCGCCGAATCTGTTGTGAATGAGGCGTTGTATCGACTCTCACGTCAAGAGACCACTGCCGACGCGATTGTGCCTGACCTTACGAATGCCAATTGGCAGGTGCAAATTTTAGCGCATGGAACCGCTTCTCCTCCGTCGAGTATTCTTAGCCTCCAATCGGCGGACTGGGTCCACGCCAGCGATACGCCGCCTACGACCGTCCAGTTCAAAAAGGACTCTACCGGTAAAGTCATCTTCTATGACCCGTCGACGACCCCTCCGACTTTTACTTCTTATACCTTGCCAAACTCCAGTATTCCGACCACCGCACATCCAGTGATTAAGATCCTGGCTACGGGCGTTGATCTGCGGGGAGCACAACGGCAGCTTCTTGCGGAGGTCTCGAACACCACCACTTTCCCGCCAGCGGCGCCGCTGTCATCGGGTGTTGACGTCTGGCTCAATGGTTCTGGCTTTATTGACGGCGTCAATCACGATCATCGCATTTATATTTCCAATGCGAATGGAAACAGCGCAATGTATGGCGATGGTAATAGTGAGACTACGGACACGCCAATTTCCGGCTCAATGAAAGATAGTGGGGATGACAGGGTGCATCCATCCAATCAGTTCTTTTACGTCGCCGTTCAGACGTATAATGCCGCCGGAAGCGATGGTGATGGACCCACATTCTAAGCTTATCCAGCTGGCGGCAACGGGAATGGAAATGGCAGCAGTAGTAGCAGTACGACAAGCAGTAGCAGTACGACAAGCAGTAGTAGCAGTAGCGGTGGTGGCGGCAGTAACTGCGACTCTGGCGTAGGGAATCCTAGTCTGAATAATGGTCTCACCAGTACGCAGCTCCAAGCCTTCAGTCTCCAACCTTCGTGTGCGCGGCTCTACAACAAACAGATTTCCTCTACCGACACCACACCGGCTTGGGTTGGACTGCAATGGATTTCGAATCCTGCGAGTAACGCTACCTGTATTGCGAATGGTCACAGCACAACGATCCCCCATTGGCATGGCGCGAATACCAGGTATGCCTCCGCCATTGCTCTCTCGAATAACGGTGCGGGTGGTCCAACAGTGACGAATGATGGGCAGCCGCCGACGAGTGGGGTTTGGACCAGAGGCGTATTCACCTGGGGGGCCAACAACGGCACGACGGACTTAACGAACTCCGTGCCCCCGGCAGGGACAACCACAAATTGCAGCCCGGGCGGCACTCCCAGCCTAGTATGCCGTCCCTCGTCGCTCACCCATGCGGCTGATTCTTTTTATAACGGTCAACACTTTCCTTATTTTCAAGAGTTTCTCGGGCTCGATACTACCTCTTTTCAAAATCTTTTGGCCCATCCCGATCGGACCGCGACTGATCTCAACAACGGCCTTGCTCCCCATGGGTTCACCTACATCCAGGGCAACTATACCTTTAACAATTCTACTACGGCTCCAGGAACTGATGACTTTATTCTGCTCTACGTGACGGGGAACCTCACGATTAACGGCGGCCAGCGGATCAAAGGATTGGTCTTTATTGACGGTAGTCTCAGTATCTCCGGGAATCCGGTCATCCTTGGCGCGGTGATGGTCCGCGGCACGACTCAGATTACGGCCACGACCAGAAACATGACTCTCCTGTATAGCCGTAAAGCGGCGGAATTGGGCATTCAAGCCGGCCATCCATGGCGCATTTTGTCATGGGCGGACACGGCCATGCAGTAGAGGGAGAAAGAACGATGCGAAGGACGTTTGCATACGTGCTCGCGTGGGTTTGCGGCGCCGCGCTCTTGTTGACGCCGCTGCGCGCCCAAGCCGACTTTATCATTGAATTTCTTGACGGGCGAAAAGTGACGGTTGCTCACTATTTTGAAGAAGGTGAAACGATAAAAATCTACACGCCGCAAGGGACAATTGGGTTTCCGAAAGCTGGAGTGAAACGCATTGTCTATGTGGACGCGAATACTGGAGCGGAAATTCCTTTGGAGGCTTCGTTAGGTCACCGCCCTGCCACAGCATCGGCCTCGGCGGAGGAAAAAAATCCAACGATGGAAAAAACTCGGCCAAAGACCGGATCGGGGGAGAAGGCTGGGCATAGGGATCTGAAAGCAGAGCGTGAAGAACTCACCGAGCAATATCACGATGTAGCTAAGCAAATGGAGACGATCTGGAGTAAACATTTGCAAGACGTAGAGCAGGAGGCTCCCATTGAAACGTTGGAAGAAAATCGTCGTCAACTGGGCGTCTTAAATCAGCAACGGCACAAACTGATCCGATCCGCACGCCAGGGCGATCTGGAAGGAACGCCCGACTGGGCACAGTGAATGGAAGGCTAAAGGGGAATGAGAAGCTGATGGAAAGGTGCGATTTACAGACCACGTTCTTGAGCTGGGTGTGGCTTGGGCTCGGAATAATAATAACGAGTTGGCCTCTTGAGTCGAAGGCAGACTTTCTGATCGAGTTTACCGATGGCAGTCATGTACTGGCGCCGCGATATGTAGAAGAAGGTTCGTCGATTAAAGTCTACACCGAAAATGGTGCGGTTGGTTTTCGCAAGCCCGATATCAAGCGCATCTCGACTGTAAAGACCGATCAGACGGCTGACGAAGCGCTGGGGACCGTGCATCATCTGGCGACTCGATCATTTACCGAGTCAACAAATATAAAAGGTGGAGGTCAAGGAACAGGACAGTCGCCAGGACAAAATGAGAAGAGCAAAGCGGGGAATGAGCGAGAGACCCCTGAACAAGAAATAGTTCGAATCGACTCGCAGTATCACGATGTGTCACAAAAATTCACTTCGCTGTGGGAAAAGCATCAAAGCGACTTGCAATCCGGCGCTTCTGAGGAAGCTCTGGCGCAGAATCGCCGTCAGCTAGAAGAATTAAGCAACGAGCGCTTTAAGCTCGTCAAAGACGCCCGTCGCGCCCATTCTGAGGAATTACCTGACTGGGCGCAATAAGTCGAAATTGAGAGCAGCATTTTCGTGAAGGGTGTTTGGATGCCGCTATTGCAGTTCTCAGACCATCTCTTGGTAGAATGATTGTAGGTAAATGGCATGGACACTCTGACTTCTCTATTGCGACAACTTCTTAGGTATGGACGAAATGAGCGTGGCGTGGTGTTGCTGGTCACGCTCATTTTTACAGCGATCCTTCTGGGCATCAGTGCGATGGCGCTGTTCTCTGGGCGCGCCAATCTCTTGACCTCGGAAAATTTTGCAGCATCAACACGTGCGGCAATCTCGGCTGAATCCGCAGTGAACGAAGCAATTTATCGTCTCTCACGTCAAGAAACTTCTGCCGATGCGATTATTCCTGACATTACCAATGCGAATTGGCAAGTGCAAATTCTGCCTTCTGGCTCTGCTTCCTCTCCGTCGAGTGTCCTTAGTCTGCAATCTGCCGATTGGGCGCACGCCAGCGATACGCCGCCGATTACTCTACAATTTAAAAAAGATGACACGGGCAAGGTAATTTTCTACGATACTTCTCTTTCTCCACCTTTTCGCTCCATTAGTTTACCTGCCGCCAGTATTCCGACGACAGCGCATCCTGTGATTCAGATTCTTGCGACCGGAGTGGATGATCGTGGGGCATGGAGACAGATTGTTGCGGAAACCTCGAATACTGTGGCCTTCCCTCCGGAAGCCGCACTCTCTTCCGGTACTGATGTAAACCTCAACGGCTCCGGGTTCATTGATGGCGTAAATCATGATCATCGCATCTACATTTCCGCCGTAAACGGAGCTTCCGGGATTTATGGCGATGCCGCGGGCGAGACGACAGATTCTCATAGCAACGGCCAAGTAAAAGATAGCTCGGACGATAATGTCAACGCGGCTGGTAACTTTTCGTATGTGACATATCAAGCCTACGCCGCTGGCGGGAACGGCAACGGGAATGGGTCGAGTAGTAGCAGTAGTGGCAACTCCAATTCGTCGAGCAGCGGCAACTCAAACTCCTCCAGTAGTAGTGGGAACTCCAATTCGTCGAGCAGCGGGGGCAGCACGACGAGTAGTAGCAGCACGACGAGCGGTAGTACGACTTCGTCTACCAGTGGGGGGACCACCACGAGTGGCGGCACGACGAGCGGCAGTACGACTTCGTCTACCAGTGGCGGGACCACGACCTCCTCATCGAGCAGCGGGGGCACCACGACGAGCAGCAGCAGTACAACCTCATCGAGTAGCGGGGGGAATTCGAACTCTTCCAGTAGTAGTGGCAACTCGAACTCCTCCAGTAGTAGTGGCAACTCGAATTCGTCGAGCAGCGGCGGAACTACCACCACATCGAGCAGCGGCGGGACCACCACGAGCAGTAGCAGCACGACCAGTGGGAGTACAACGTCCTCGACCAGCGGCGGTAGCACGACCTCGTCCACGAGCGGGGGTACGACGACCACATCGAGCAGTGGCGGGACGACCACGAGTGGGAGCACGACGCGCAGCAGTAAGAACAGGGCCACGAACGGGGAGGACAACGATTCCCGTAGTGGGAGCCGCAAGCCGCGTAACAGGCGAACAAACTGTGAAGGGGGGAGAGACGGAAA
>JACXTT010003123.1_pt1 | contig 25840 bp, 23 predicted proteins | sample 9270951 | NCBI WGS metagenome assembly JACXTT01 (sample SAMN15532306, study PRJNA645909) | rock metagenome | isolation source: weathered quartz diorite | place: Puerto Rico | collected 2017-06-21
CGTGACAAGGTGAGGACGGGCCGGGACTATGTGGTGCCCTGAGGGGGTGCCTGTGCGACGGCCCTTCCGTGTGCAACGGGCGACGTCAGGAAGCCGAGCCCGAACGTCGGGAAAGACGGCGGGAGCGTTCTGACGCCGACGTCCGGCAAGCGTGCGAGCGCCAATGCGAGACCCGCGCCGGCGACGATCCCGATCCGCGCCCAGTACTGGCCGGTGGTGTCGTGGCTCAACTGCGCTCCAACCCAGATCAGCCCGCCTGCGGCCCCTGCGCCGATCAGCGTGAAGAAGGCCCTCGTCATCCGTATCACCTCCGAACCGATGCTCCCCGATTCGGGCGTCCTCTACACCTCGGGCGACGCGATCAGGTCATCCTCGAGCCGGAGCAGGCGCCCGGTGGCGACGAGCTCGTCGATCGTTCCGCACGGGAGCGGCCACGTGAGCCAGCGGCCCACCTCGCGCTCCCGAGCAGCGACTGCAGCGCGGACGAAGGCGACGAGGACGTCTGCCAAGCCCCCCGGCGTCGCCCGCGGAAAGACCTGGTCCCAGCGCGACAGGACGCTCGTGTGGCGGTGCGGCTCGACGACCACCGAATGCGAGACGACAGCCGCCAACCGCTCCAGGCGGGCTCTGGCAGCCTGGAACTGGCGGGACGCGGAGTCCAGCTCGGCGCGGAGGTCTCGGATCTCGCCTGGCCCCGTCGCCGCGAGGTGGTGCACGAGATGCTGCTCGAGCTTGCCAAGCCCGCCCGCCTCTGCGTCCACGAGCGCGGCCCGAGCCGGCGCGTCGGCGAGCTCTGCAACGGCAGTCGTGACGAGCACGGTCTTGCCGCGGTGGATCTTGAGGGCGTGCATGCCGTCCCGCATGGCGAGCTCGCCACCCCACCACCATGTCGTCCGGGGGTAGAGGCCGAAGCCGCGCGACCCCGGCTTGTACGGCGGCTCATGCACGGCGGCGTGCAGGGAAGGAAGCGAGCAGTGGCTCGTCAGCTCGACGACGCCCCGCTCGCGCACCCAGGACTCCGCCTCGTCGAGCGACGTCAACGCCCAGCGCGGGTCGAGCCGGCAGAGCCGCTCCCTGAGCGCGTCGACATCCATCGGAAGACAGAATGGCTCGGCGACCGGCTTGTCTAAGCTGCCTCTGTGACGCCGGCCGAACTCCTCACGGCGCCGCTCGCAGATGTTCTTGCGGAGGCGCGCCGGCTCGGACCGCAGCGCCTGGTCACCTACTCGCCGAAGGTCTTCATCCCGCTCACCACCCTCTGCCGCGACGTGTGCGGCTACTGCACGTTCGCCCGTCCTCCAAGGCGCGGCGAACGCGCCTTCATGCGCGAGGAGGAGGTACTGGCGATCGCGCGTTCCGGCGCAGCGGCAGGGTGCACCGAAGCCCTGTTCACGCTCGGGGACAAGCCGGAGCTCCGCTACAAGGTCGCCCGCGAGGAGCTCGCGGTGCTCGGCTGCGAGACGACGCTCGACTATCTCGCCCGCTGCGCCAGGCTCGTGCTCGACGAGACGGGCTTGCTGCCCCACCTCAACCCGGGGGTGATGAGCCGGGCTGAGCTCGAGGCGCTCCGACCGGTCTCGGCATCGATGGGGATCATGCTCGAGACCACGGCCGAGCGGCTCTCCGATCGGGATGGGCCACACTGGGCATCGCCCGACAAGGTGCCGGACCGCCGGCTGGAGACGATCCGGCTGGCGGGCAAGCTGGCAATCCCGTTCACGAGCGGCATCCTGATCGGCATCGGCGAGACGCGCGTGGAGCGCCTCGACGCCCTGCTCGCGCTGCGTGCGCTGGGAGAGGAGTTCGGGCACCTGCAGGAGGTGATCGTCCAGAACTTCCGGGCCAAGCCGGGAACCCGGATGGCCTCGCACCCCGAGCCGTCTCTCGACGATCATCTCTGGACGATCGCCGCGGCGAGGCTTTTGCTCGGGCCGACCTGGCACGTCCAGGCGCCACCGAACCTCGCCTTCGACGACTTCCCCCGCCTGCTCGACGCCGGCATCGACGACTGGGGCGGCGTCTCGCCCGTGACGATCGACCACGTCAACCCCGAGGCGCCGTGGCCGGAGGTCGAGCGGCTGCGTGCCGCGACAGGCTCGCGCGGGCTCGAGTTGGCAGCACGGCTCCCGGTCTACCCCGAGTATCTCGGCGCAGACTGGATCGACGGCGCTGTGCTGCCCTCGGTACTCCGTGTCGCGGACGCGATGGGCCTCGCCCGGGAGGACCGCTGGGCGCCCGGTGAGCACGCCGCGGTGCCATTCGTCGTGGGCCGCGACGCTCCGCCGCTGGAGCTCTCGGGCGAGGACCTGGGCGAGGACGAGCTGACGAGGCTGTTCGAGTCGCGCGGCTCCGAGCGTGAGCGTGTGCTCGCCGCGGCCGATCGGCTTCGTCGCGAGGTCTGCGGCGACGAGGTCACCTACGTCGTGACCCGCAACATCCAGTACACGAACGTCTGCTACTTCCGCTGCGGCTTCTGTGCGTTCTCCAAGGGCAAGCTGGCGCGGAACCTTCGCGGTGCTCCGTATCTCGTTCCGCTCCGGGAGATCGTCCGCCGCTGCGAAGAGGCATGGGAGCGCGGCGCCACCGAGGTGTGCCTTCAAGGTGGCATCCATCCCGGGTTCACCGGCGACTACTACGCCGAGGTCGTGTCCGCGATCCGGGCCGCCGTGCCCGATCTCCATATCCACGCGTTCTCTGCACTCGAGGTGTGGCAGGGGGCGGCCACGCTCGGGCTCTCGCTCGACGCGTACCTGGTGATGTTGCGCGACCTCGGCCTGGGCTCGCTTCCGGGAACCGCCGCGGAGATCCTCGACGACGAGGTGCGCGCCGTGCTCTGTCCCGACAAGGTGTCGACGGGTCAGTGGCTCGAGGTGCACGACGCGGCGCACCGCGCCGGGCTGCGCTCGAACGTGACGATCATGTTCGGGCACGTGGACGGGCCGCGATCCTGGGCCCGTCATCTCCTCCGTGCACGCGAGCAGCAGCAGCGGACGGGCGGCTTCACGGAGTTCGTCCCGCTCCCGTTCGTGCCGATGGAGGCTCCCATCTACGTCAAGGGCCGCGCGCGGCGAGGGCCTACGCTCGCCGAGGCCCTGCTCGTCCACGCCGTCGGCCGTCTCGCGCTCCATCCCTTGATCCCGAACATCCAGGCCTCGTGGGTGAAGCTCGGCCCTGACGGGGTGAAGCAGGCGCTCGCGGCCGGCGTGAACGACCTCGGCGGAACGCTCATGAACGAGTCGATCTCGCGTGCCGCCGGCTCGGAGTGGGGGCAGGAGATGCCGCCCGAGCAGATGGAGGCGCTGATTCGCGCGTCGGCGCGTGTGCCCCGCCAGCGGACGACGCTCTACGCCGACGCCCACGAGGAGCGCGTCCGCTCCTCGTTCGGGGCTGCCCCGCTGCTGGAGCCGCTGAACCCGGCGGTGCGCGACGCGGGTCTCGTAGCGCCGCCGCGGCTCGTTCGGCCGGGACTCCTCGCTGCCCGGGGCTGAGGCCGCCTACGCCACCAGCGCGGGGGCCGGCTGCAGCCGTTCGAGCAGTCCCAGGAACGTGTCGACGATCGTGGGGTCGAACTCCGAGCCCTCTCCCTCGCGAAGACGTGCACGAGCCTCGTGCTCCGGGAGCCGAGACCGGTAGGGCCGGTCCGTGGTCATGGCGTGGTAGGCGTCGACGACCAGGATGATCCGCGACTCGAGCGGTATGTCCGTGCCGGAGAGCCCGTCGGGGTAGCCGCGGCCGTCCCAGTGCTCGTGGCAGTGGCGGACGATCTCGCGAACGTCGGCGAGGCGCGCGATCGGTGCCAGAATCCGCTCGCCGAGCTCGGGATGCTGCTTCACGATCCGGTACTCCTCCGGCGTCAACGGCCCCTGCTTGGTGAGGATGTCGGTGGGAATCCCGATCAGATCCGTGATCGCCCGTGCGTGCGACGACGTCTCCTGGTCGCGCGCCTCCAGGGCGTTCGCGAGCGCCTCGACGGTGGAGAGGAAATCCTCCTCGAGCCCGTCCGCCTTCCGCCGCACGGTCTCCAGAAGCCTTGCGTTCTCGATCGCGACCGAAGCGTGGCCTGCGAGCACCTCGAGAAGCCGCACGTCGCTCTCGTCGAACTGGTCCAGCCCAAGCTTCGAGATCACGATCACGCCGATTGCGCGCGCGCCGTAAAGAAGCGGTACGGCGACCATCGACTCGTCGATCGGGCTCGTTCCGGGGATCTGAACGGCGAACTCGCACCTGTCGGCGTCGGGAATCAGGAGCGGCTCCCGCCTCGCCGCTGCCGTGCCGGTCACGCCTTCGCCGAACTCGACGATCAGCGACTCGACGCTCTCGTCCTCGTAGACCTCGTGCTCGCCGCGAAGCGCGACCGGAACGAGCAGCGCGCCGTCGTCGACGTAGACGCGGCACGCGTGATAGTCGATCAGCGTCCGGAGCTCGTCCACGATTGCCTCGCCGATCAAGGCGACGTCGTTGAGGCGGTTGAGCTTGCCGGCGAGGCTCTGGAGCATCTTCAGATGCGAGATCGAGCGCAGGTCCTCCTCCCGGCGCGACCGGCCCGACCGGGACGGCCGCGACGCTGCACCGGCCTCGTAGACGACGACCTGGTTCTCCCCGCGCGACTTCGCGGTCAGCATCGCCATGTCCGCGCAGACGGCCAGCTCCCGCGCGCTCGACGCGTCGCCCGGAGCATCCGCGATCCCGATCGAGACGTTCACCGTGCCAGCGGGGTCGAGCTCGCAGGTCGAGAGGTCCCCGGCGATCCGGCGGGCAAGCGCCGTCGCCGCCTCGGCGTCGGTTCCGGGCTGGATCACGACGAACTCCTCGCCGCCGATCCGGCACACGTGGTCCTCGGGCCGTGCGGCCGCGCGGAGAATGCCCGCGATGCGCGACAGCACGTGGTCCCCGACCGCGTGCCCGTGCACGTCGTTGATGCGCTTGAAGTCGTCGATGTCCAGCAGCAGCAGGGCCAGCGTGCCCGTGCCGCCCCGAACGGCTGCCAGCTCCGCTCCGAGGCGCTCGTAGAACGCGCGGTGGTTCAGCAGGCCGGTGAGCGCGTCGGTCTGGGCCTGCCGCTCCAGGACTGCCCGCGCCTGAGCGTTGTCGAGCGCAAGCGCTGCAGCATCCGCGAACTATTGAACGAGCTGCACCTCGTCGACGTCGAACGGCGCGGCATCGGTGCTTCGCCAGACGCTCAGGATGCCCTTGCGGAAACCGCGGCTGATCATGGGGATCTCGACTTCGGTAACTCCGCCATCGGTGCGGGTTCCGCGTTCGAGCAGTGGGCGCGCGTCCTCTGCTGCGTCGTCGAAGCCGACGATGCTGACGCCGTCGATCGCGATCAGCGTGGACACGGTGTCGGCAATGCGGTCGAGCGCGGTCTCGAGCGTGCCCTCGGCGAGGATCTGGTGGTACGTCTCGGCAAGGAGCTCCGTACCGCGCTCCCTCACGGTCATCTTCTCGGCGTTCCGCGCCGGTGCCCGTGCTGTGACCGACTCCCCTCCTGGTTCGACCTCCCGGCCGGCGTGCCGTCGCGTCAGTAGCCGCATCCAGCGGGACCGGTGAGGAGCGAGCGAATTCTGCCCTGTGACCTCCTCGATCACGCGCGCGTAACGTCCCCGTCTACGGGTCGACGGCGACGGCGACGGCGAAACGTTCCCCACGGGAACCGCTGACCGAGACGTCTCAGAGCCGCAGAGTGCATCGAGTCTCCTACTGGCAAGTCGCTGGGATGCCGCCTCACTCATCTGTCCGGATTCGACGTTGGCGTCATCCCCCAAAGGGGGCGCCAGACCCTCGTTCGAGGTAGTGAGTCCTCGCCAGCGGTAAAGGTCCTGCCCTTATCGTGGGCGCCGGCGTGCGACGGCCTCGAGAGCATCACCCAGGCTGATCTCCCCGGACCAGAACGCGCTCCCGACGACTGCTCCCTCGCACCCAAGATCGCGCAGCGCGAGGAGGTCGTCGAGCGAGGCGATTCCTCCTGCAGCGAGAACGGGGAGACCGGAGGGCAGGACGTCGGCGAGCAGCTCGAGATCGGGGCCTGCCAACGAGCCGTCCCGCCGCGTGCCCGTGACGAGGAGCCGCCGCACGCTCGCAGCCGCGCAGCGGTCGGCGAGCTCACGCGCGCTAACGTCGGACGAGCGCGTCCAGCCTTCCACGGCGACCCGTCCGTCGCGGGCGTCGACGGCAACGACGAGCCGGTCGCCGAACGTCTCGGCGGCCGTCGCGAGGAAGCCGGGCGCGAGGGCCGCCGTGCCGACCATCACGCGGTCGGCGCCGGCCGCGAGCGCCTCCTCGACCGCGGCGAGCGACCGGTAGCCGCCTCCGACCTGGATCGGAATGTGCCTCGCCACGGACGCGATGCGGGCAAGCACGCCGGGGGAAGGGCTGCCGGCGAAGGCGCCGTCGAGGTCCACGAGGTGCAATCGGCGCGCTCCCTCGCGGACGAATCGCTCTGCCAGCACGGCGGGGTCGCCCCCCTCGATCTCGATCCGTTCGCGGATGCCTTCTCGCAGCCGGACGGCACGTCCCTCGAGGACGTCGACCGCAGGGATGACCTCGAAGGAGGCCGCTAGCTCTGTCGCGTTCATCTTTTGTTGCGTACTAGCACGTTAGCATGATATCATGCAAGCATGAGAGAGATGAGATGACGGCCCGTCGCTCGGTGTCGGCCGCGCCGGACGTCGTAGTCGAGCCGCTCGCCGGTCTGGACGACGTTGCGGACGCGCTGCTGACGATGCGCAACCGTGAAGAGCTCAAGCGCTTCCTACGGGATCTCTGCACCCTCTCCGAGCTCGAGGCGCTCGCGCATCGCTGGCAAACTGCCCGGCTCGTCGACGAGGGCGTGCCGTACCACGAGATCGCGCACCGAGTCCCCACCTCGACGGCGACGGTGACACGCGTCGCACAATGGCTGCGGCACGGTGCGGGCGGCTACCAGCTCGCGCTCGAACGGACCCGGCCCACGGTGCGCGCCCGGTGACTGCGACCTTCACACGCGCGGGCGCAGACGGGCGCCTGTCCTTGGCGGTGCCCGCGAAGGGCCGCATGGCCGAGCCGGCGCTGCGCCTCTGCGCGGACGCCGGGTTGAGCTTCGAGACGACCGAGCGCTCGCTGCTCGTCCCCTGCGACAACGCACCCGTTGATCTTCTGCTCGTGCGGCCGAGCGACATCCCTGAATACGTTCAGGACGGAGTCGTCGACGTCGGCATCACCGGCGCGAATCTCGTGGCCGAGGCCCTGGCGGGCGTCGAGACGCTCGCCGAGCTCGGTTTCGCACACTGCACCCTCGAGGCGGCGGTGCCCGAGGATGCGTCGGAGCAGCGGGTCGAGGACCTTGCGGGCCTTCGCGTGGCCACCGCGTACCCGGTGTCGACCAGGCGCCTGCTCGACGCCCGCGGTGTTCGCGTCGACCTCGTTCCCGTTTCGGGATCGGTCGAGGCGACGCCGCGGCTCGGTCTGGCGGATGCGATCGTCGATCTCGTCTCGTCGGGGTCGACGATGGACGCCAACGGCCTGCGGCGTATCGGCGTTCTGCTCGAGTCGCAGGCGGTGCTGGTCGGACGGCCGCTGCCCCGCGACCGAAGTGACTTGATCGAGCGTCTCAGCTTGATGCTGTCGGGGGTGGTCGCTGCCAGGCGCCGTCGCTACGTGATGATGAACGCGAGCGTCGACGCCCTGCCGGCGATCCGCGACGTGCTGCCGAGCATGCGCGCCCCCACCGTCTTGCCGCTCGCGGACGAGGGGCAGATCGCCGTGCATGCGGCGGTTGACGCCGGCGATATCTGGTCGGTGCTTCCCGCGTTGAAGGAGGCGGGGGCGTCGGGGATCCTCGTATTGCCGGTAGAGAGGCTCGTGTCGTGAGAGCTGCCGGGCTCGACGAGGCGATCACGGTCGCCGCGCCGATCGTCGCGGACGTCCGCGAACTCGGCGACGAGGCGCTCCTCGAGTGGACGGAGCGGCTCGACGGCCCGCGTCCGGGTGGGTTCCGAGTGCCGGCCGAGCGGATCGCTGCGGCGGCGGTCGACGACGACGTGCTCGAGGCGATGCGCCGGATGATCGCCGCGGTGCGGGCCTTCAGCGAGGCACAGCGGCCGCGCGACACGTCCGTCGAAGCGATGCCGGGCATCGTCTCCGAGCGCCGCTGGGTGGCGATCGACTCGGTCGGGATCTGCGTGCCGAGCGGGCGGGCGCCGTTGCCTTCCTCCCTCGTCATGACCGCAGTGCCGGCGCAGGTGGCCGGTGTACGGCGCCTTGCGGTGATGACGCCCCGCCCGATCGACGCCATCCTGGTCGTTGCGCGCGTGCTCGGCATCGACGAGGTGTACGCGATCGGCGGCGCACAGGGGGTGGCCGCGCTGGCGTTCGGCACGGCGTCGATCGAGCCGGTCGACAAGATCGTCGGTCCGGGAAACGCCTACGTCACGGCGGCCAAGCTTCTCGTCTCGAGTCACGTCGGCATCGACCATCCGGCAGGGCCGAGCGAGGTTGTCGTCATCGCCGACGCAGGCGCCGATCCCGCGCTGTGCGCTGCGGATCTGCTCGCCCAGGCCGAGCATGGGCCCGACTCGGAAGCTCTCCTTCTCACCGACGACCCCGTGCTGTCCGACGCCGTAACTACTCTTGTTGACGGCTATGACAACATCACCGTGGATCTGGTATCGTCGCTGGAGGAAGCGCTGGCACGGTCGGAGGCCTATGCGCCCGAGCATCTCGAACTGCTCGTCGCCGATCCCGAGGCGCTGCTCGCTCGCGTGCGGAACGCGGGCACGGTGTTCGTCGGCACATCGGCCGTCGTGGGGGACTACGCGGCAGGTGCGACCCACGTGCTGCCGACGGGGGGTCTCGCGAGGGCCTCCGGCGGGCTCGGCCTCGAGTCCTTTCTGAAGCCGCTCCAGGTGGTGCGTGCCGGCACGGCGGGCGTCGTCGCGGCGCAGCAGGTGGTCGGTCCGCTCGCCCTGGTCGAGGGGCTGCCGCTGCACGCCGCTGCACTCGACGCGCGCCTCGCAGAGAGCGGGGCATGAGCAGGCAGCAGACAGCCCCCGCGGTGATCGGTCGCGCGGTCGTCCTACCCGATGCGTTCACCCCGTACGTCTGGGCACCGAAGTCGCACGAGGTCGCGGCACGCCACGGGTTACGAGTCGAGCAGGTCGTCCGCTTCGACCAGAACACGCCGCCGTTCCCGGGTGTGCCGCAGCTCCCGCTGGCGCAGAGCTTCGCGCACCTCAACGAGTACCCGGATGGGCAGTACCGCGAGCTGCGCGAGGCGGCGGCGGCCTACGTCGGTGGTGTCGACTGGAGCCAGGTCGTCGTCGGCGCGGGCGCGGACCAACTCATCTATCTCTGTGCGCGCACGTTTCTCGCGCCGGGACGCCGGGCGGCCGTCGCGGAGCCGACGTACGTCGTCTACGAGGAGGCCAGCCAGCTGGTAGGCGCGGACGTCGGTGAGGAGATCGAGGGCGCGGATCTGATCTGGCGCTGCAATCCGAACAACCCCACGGGCGAGGTCGTCGGCGCACGCGAGCTCGTCGCGCTTGCCGCAGACCATCCCGACGTTCCGATCGTCGTCGACGAGGCGTACGTCGAGTTCGGCGGCGAGTCCGTGGTGCCGTACCTGGACGAGGCGCCGAACCTGATCGCCGTCCGGACGATGTCCAAGGCGTTCGGCTTCGCGTCGCTCCGTGTCGGGTACGCCCTTGCCGCGCCCGAGGTCGCCGCTCTGCTCGAAGACCGACGTGAGCCCGCGCCCGTTGCCGGCCCGGCCGCGAGAATCGCGGCGGCTGCGCTCCGGGAGCCGCGGTTCGACGTCGGGACGGTCGTCGCGGAGCGCGAGCGCGTCCGCGGATCGCTGCTCGCCGCCGGGTACGACGTGCCGGAGACCGCGACCAACTTCGTCTACATCCGCTCGGACGACGATCTCGCCGACCGGCTCGAGTCACATGGCCTCGTCGTGCGCAACGTACGGGGAGGAGTCCGGATCACGCTGCGCGGCCCATCCGACGACGACCTCGTCCTCGGTGCGCTCGGGGCGGAGCCCGGTCCCACCTCCACAGGGCGCTCGGCGACCGTGATCCGGACGACGACCGAGACTGCGCTGCGCCTGACGCTCGACCTGGACGGCCGCGGCCGGACGAGGATCGCCACCGGGATCGGCTTCCTCGACCACCTGCTGACGCTCCTCGCGTTCCACGCCGGATTCGATCTGGAGCTGCTTGCAGGAGGCGATCTCGACGTCGACGAGCACCACACGGTCGAGGACGTCCTCGCCTCGTTCGGGGACGCGCTGTCGAACGCACTTGGGTCCCGCGAGGGCGTGACCCGCTACGGGGCGGCGACGGTGCCGATGGACGAGGCGCGTGCAACGGCCGCCGTCGACCTCGTGCGGCGCCCGCACGCCGAGATCGGGCTCGCCTTCGGGGGGGACCGGGTCGGCGCGCTCGCGGTCACGCTCCTCGCACACGCGCTCGAGCGGTTCGCCGTGCAGGCGGGATGCACCGTCCACGTAGAGGCCTCGGGCACGGACGACCACCATGTTGCCGAGGCGGCCTTCAAGGCGCTCGGGCGTGCCTTGCGCGGGGCGTGCGCGGCTGGCTCAGCCGGAATCAGGTCGACGAAAGGCGAGGCGTGAGGCGCGCGTGAAGGTCGTGATTGCGGACTACGGCGGAGGCAACCTGCACAGCGTCACGTCTGCCCTTGTCAGGGCGGGCTGCGACCCGGTCGTCTCGCTCGATGCGGCTGAAGTCCGCGAAGCGCCGCTCGTGGTCATTGCCGGTGTCGGCCATGTCGAGCGCGCAGCGCGGGGCCTCGCAGATCACGGCCTCGACGATGCGATTCTCGAGCGTGCCGCCGCGCAGAGACCGGTGCTCGGGATCTGCGTCGGCATGCAGCTTCTGTGTGACGAGAGTGAGGAAGGCGGTAGAGGCCTGGGTCTGCTTGCCGGCCCGGTGCGTCGGCTCCGGTCGAGGCGCGTCCCGCACATGGGCTGGAACGCGCTCGAGGTCGTGCATCCGTCTACGCTCGTCGACGGTCTCGACGGCCTCGATGTCTATTTCGCGCACAGCTACGCCGTCGAGCCCACGGCGCCGGGTGTGATCGTGGCTCAGGTCGATCACGACGGCGTCGTCACCGCCGCGGTCGAGCAGGGGGCCTTGGCGGGTGTCCAGTTCCATCCGGAGCGAAGCGGCCCCGCCGGTGCCCGCCTGCTCGCCAACGTCGTGCGATGGTCAAGAAGCGCGTGATCCCCTGTCTCGACGTCGCGGGCGGCCGCGTGGTCAAGGGCGTCAGGTTCGAGCGCCTCCGCGACGTGGGCGACCCGATCGAGCTCGCGACCCGGTACTCGGAGCTCGCGGCCGACGAGCTCGTGTTTCTGGACATCACCGCCACGCTCGAAGACCGCGGGCCGACGCTCGATCTCGTCGAGCGCGCGGCCGAAGAGCTCTCGATCCCGTTCACGGTCGGCGGCGGCGTCTCCGGTCTCGCCGACGCCCGTGCGCTCCTCCGCGCCGGAGCCGACAAGGTGGCCGTGAACCGCGCCGCGTTCGAGGATCCGGGCATGCTCACTGCGCTTGCCGACGAGTTCGGTTCGCAGGCCGTCGTCTGCGCCCTCGACGCTCGCGGCGGCGAGGTGGTGACGCATGCCGGCCGCAATCCACGCGGACGCGGGGCCGTCGACTGGGCGCAGGAGGCGGTGGCGCGAGGCGCGGGTGAGATCCTGCTGACGTCGATAGACGCCGACGGAACGCGGGCGGGGTACGACCTGGCGCTCACAGGTGCGGTCTCGGCCGCCGTGGCGGTACCGGTGATCGCGTCGGGCGGAGCGGGGGAGACGAGGCATCTCGCCGACGCGTTCGCCGCGGGGGCCGAGGCGGCCCTCGTCGCATCGATCGTGCACGAGCGGCCCGAGCGCCTGCGCGAGCTGAAGGCGGAGCTGAGGGAGGCCGGGTGGCCGGTCCGGAGCTGAGCTGCGGTCCCGTCGGCCAGCTCGTCGCGGCGATCGTGCAGGACGCCGACGACGGGCGCGTGCTCATGCTGGCGTGGATGGACGACGAGGCTCTTCGTCGGACGCGCGAGTCGGGCGAGGCCTGGTTCTGGAGCCGCTCCCGGAAGGAGTACTGGCACAAGGGCGCGACGTCCGGGAGCACGCTGGCGATCGAGGAGATCCGAGAGGACTGCGACGGCGACGCGATTCTGCTCCGCGCGCGTCCAGCCGGCCCGGTCTGCCACACCGGTGCCGAGTCGTGCTTCGCGCCGTGGTTGTGGCGACGGATCGTCGAGCGCCGCACGGAGCGCCCGGAGGGCTCATACGTGGTGACACTGCTCGACGGTGGCCCGGCCGCTGCCGCGCGCAAGGTCGGCGAGGAAGGGGTCGAGGCCGCCCTGGCGGGCATCGGAGAGTCGGACGAACGCCTGGTCGAGGAGCTCGCCGATCTCTGGTTTCACAGCTACGTGCTGCTCGCTGCGAGAGGGATCGACCCCGCGCGCGTCGAGGCGGAGCTCCAGCGCCGCGTGCACTGAGCGGAACCCGCCCCGTGCCGGGCTGCCTGCTACGCTCGCGTCGCCATGGCCGAGACGTCTCACCGGCCGCGCGAGCACGAGTGGCGCGCGACCATCTCGAACAAGCACGGCTAGTCCGCCGCTTCCCGAACACGCGTCGGTGGAAGCGGCGGGACAGGACGCGACTCGGGTCGCCGCCGGCGCACGGCGGGCTACGCAGACGCTCCTTCCCGCACAACAGGAAGGAGTGAGCGATGCCGATGCCGCATCGCACGTTCGCGCAGGTGGCAAGACGCAGGTTGGTCGGCAAGGAGGGCTCCGAGCGGGTGCGGACGATCCGCGCGCTCATGGACGAGCTGCCCGACCACCGCAACGGCCCGTATGCGGATCTGCGCAAATGGCTACAGGAGGAGCTCGACCGTACACGCATGCGGGCCAAGGTCGTGCATCGGGACTCGATCTCGGTTCGTCGCGAAGGGGCCGCCCAGGTCGCACTCGTCGGCGCTCCGAACGCCGGCAAGTCGTCGCTGCTCCAGGCGCTCTCGAACATCCAGATCAAGACGGGCGACTATGCGTTCACCACGCTTCGCCCCGTGCCCGCACTCACGTCGATCCGCGGCGTACCGGTGCAGCTCGTCGAGATCCCGGGTCTGATCGAGGGGGCGGCAGAGGACCGCGGCGGCGGTCGGGCGCTCCTCGGCGTGCTCAGGGGCGCCGACGCAATCGTGCTCTGCCAGTCGGTCACGTCTCCCGTCTCCGAGCTCGAGACGGTGCGGGCCGAGATCGCGGCGGCCGGGATCGAGAAACCGACGATCGTCGCGGTGACGAAGGTCGACGACGCGCCACCCGGCGCGGTCGCAGCCATCGCAGCTGCCTTCCCGGAGCTCGAAGTCATGGGCGTCTCGGTGCTCGACGACGCGCTCCTCGACGAGTTCCAGTGCGCGGTGTTCCGGTTGACCAGGCTGATCCGTGTCCACCTCCGCAAGAGCGGCGGGATCGACGGCGAGCCGCTCGCTCTGCACGGCGGGGCGACCGTCGCAGACGTGGCGGACGCCATTCACCACGAGCTCGGAGAGGCGTGCATCGGTGCGCTCGTGTGGGGACCGTCGGGGCGCTTCCCGGGCCAGCGCGTGGGTCGCGAGCACGTGGTCGTCGACGGCGACGTGGTGGAGATCCTGGCGTGAGGCACGCCTGACACCGGGGCGCGGGGGCGCTTGCGGCGGCCCGGCCGCCGGGCCGCCCGGTATACCCGCGTCATGGGTCGCAGGGAATTCGTGCTGCAGCGGGTCCAGCCCGCGCTCGTCGGGCTCATCGACGGGTCGATGTCGACGCTGGCGCCGATCTTCGCCGTCGCGATTGCCACGCACGTACCGCGGTACGCCTTCGTCGCCGGTGTGGCCACGTCGATCGCGGCCGGGATCAGCATGGCGTACTCGGAGGGGCTCTCGGACACGGGCGAGATCACCGGGCGCGGCAGCCCGGTCGTACGCGGCATCATCACGGGCGCCGGCACGTTCGCCGGCGGCATCTTCCACACACTGCCGTTCCTGATCCCGCGCTATCACGCGGCGCTCGTGGCGGCGTCGATCGTCGTCGCGGTCGAGCTCGTGGCGCTCGCATGGATCCGCTACCGCTTCCTGGAGACGAGCTTCCTGCGGTCGGTGGCGCACATCACGCTCGGCGGCGCGGTGATCGTGGCCGTCAGCGTCGCGCTCGGCGCCTCGGGCTGAGCCCAGCGCTTCGGCGCGCGGTGGGCCGGGTGGAATGATCAGGGCATGCAGGTGCTGCCTTTCCTCGCGGTTGCGGTGGTGGTCGTCGTCACACCGGGCGTCGATACCGCGCTGGTGACGAGAAACGCCCTCCTCTACGGACGTCGCGCCGCCGTCGCCGTCGGGGTCAACGTCGGCATCGCCTTCTGGACGGTCGCCGCGTCGATCGGCCTCGCCGCCGTCGTCGCAGCGTCGGTGGAGGCATTCACGATGATCAAGCTCGCCGGCGCCGTCTACCTCGTCTATCTCGGTCTCCAGGCGATCCGCGCCTCCCGCCGGTCAGGGCAGGAGCGCCCGGAGGCCGCACCGCGCGCCCCGATCACGCGTCGCGTCGCCTTTCGCCAGGGGCTCGTCAGCAACCTGCTCAACCCGAAGATCGCCGTGTTCTTCACCAGCCTGCTGCCGCAGTTCGTCGGCAGCGGCGGCGTCGTGGCCGCGCGGCTGGCGCTGCTCGGTGCGCTTTTCAACCTGATCGGTGTGGCCTGGCTGCTGTCGTACGCAGTCGCTGCGGCCAGGGGGCGGGCCGTTCTCAGCCGTCCGCGCCTGAAGCGTCTGCTCGACCGCGTGAGCGGGATGGTGCTGGTGGCGCTGGGCGCGCGCCTCGCGCTCGAGCACCGCCGCTGAGGGGCACGTCAGGCGCTCTCGAGCGCGAGCAGGTCGTCGACCCTCTCTCGGCGGCGAATCAGCGTCGCCTGACCTGCTCCGACGAGCACTGCGGCAGGCCGACCGACGCCGTTGTAATTCGAGCTCATGGCGAGCGTGTACGCCCCGGTCGCCGGAATCGCGAGCAGATCGCCGCGAGCCGGCGAGGGCAGGCGGACGTCATCGATGAGGACGTCGCCAGACTCGCAGTGCATGCCTGCGACGCTCACGGTCTCATCCGCGGGCTCGGCGGCGCGCGTGGCGCTGAGCGCGGTGTAACGAGCGTCGTAGAGCTGTGGTCTCGGGTTGTCCGACATGCCGCCGTCGACGGCCACCCACGTCCGCTCTGCGAGGCGTTTCACCGCACCGACGCGATACAGCGTCGTGCCGGCGCGTCCGACGAGGCAGCGTCCGGGCTCGAGCCAGATCTCCGGCTCGGGCAGCCCTGACGCGCGGAAGAGGCCGCGCGCGGTCGCCGCCGCCGACGCTGCCAGCCCGGCTGCCTCGGGCACGTCGTCGTCCGGGTGATGGCGGATGCCGAACCCGCCGCCGAGGTCGGCAACGCGCGGAGCCCAGCCCGTCTGCTCGTGGCAGCGCTTCGCGAAGCCGACCAGTCGTCTGATGGTCTCCTCCTGCGCGGTGAAGTCCGACAGCTGGGAGCCGACGTGGACGTGAAGCCCGAGCACGTCGAGGCCGCGGGAGCGGGCATCCTCGACGAGCTCGAGCGCTTGCTCCTCCGGCAAGCCGAACTTCGAGCCGTGGTGACCGGTGCGAATCGCCTCGTGTGTGTCGGCGTCGACGCCGAGCGTGACACGCACGAGCACGCGTTCGGCTCCCGCGTCGGCGGCAAGACGTGCCTCGTCGGGCGCGTCGAGGACGACGGTGGCATCGACCTGAGCCGCCTCGGCGAGGAACGACTCGTCCTTGTTGTTGCCATGGACGATGAGCTCGTCGCCGGTGAGCCCGGCTGCCCGGGCGAACGCGAGCTCACCGGCGGAGGCGACATCGGCGCCGATGCCCTCCGCGCGAAGGAGTCGGAGGAGCGCAACGTTGGGAAACGCCTTCGTGCCGTAGGCGACGCGCCCGCCGGTCGCTGCGAGAAGTGCGCGCGCCTGCCTGTGCAGTGTCTCTTCGCAGTAGACGACCAGCGGGGTGCCGAACTGCTCCGCGAGCTCGGCCGTGCGCACCCCGCCGAGCACGAGCTCGCCGTCCTGTATGCGCGCCGATGCCGGAAAGAGGTCGATCACAGGTGGTACCATCGATGGGGATGATGCAGCTTCTTCCGTAGCCCAGGGAGCGAACGCGGCAGGGCCGCGTCAAGTTCCCCATGAAGCCTCTCCGCTCGAGAGGCTTTTTCATTGCTGGAGGCGAACTAGGAAGGACATGGAGCGATACGACCCCACAGCGATCGAGGCGAAGTGGCAGCGCGTCTGGGAGGACGAGCGAGCTTTCTTCGTCCCGAACCCGACGCCCGAGGAGGTGATGGAGCACCCCAGCAAGACGTACGTCGTGGAGATGCTCCCGTACCCCTCGGGTGAGCTGCACATGGGGCACACGCTCAACTACACGATCGGGGACGTCGTCTCGCACATGCGGAGACGCAAGGGCATGCAAGTGCTGCGTCCGATGGGCTACGACGCGTTCGGCCTCAACTCCGAGAACGCGGCGATCAAGGAGGGCGGCCATCCGCGTGCCATCACCGAGCGGAACATCGCCCGGATCCGCGAACAGATGCGGCGAATGGGCTGGGCGATCGACTGGTCGCGCGAGATCTCGACGCACGAGCCGGAGTACTACCACTGGACGCAGTGGCTCTTCCTGCGCTTCTTCGAGCGTGGTCTCGCCTATCGCAAGGAGGCGCCGGTCAAGTGGTGCCCGAACGACCAGACGGTGCTCGCCAACGAGCAGGTGATCGACGGGCACTGCGAGCGTTGCGGGGCGGAGGTCGAGGCGAAGAACCTCACGCAGTGGTTCTTCAAGATCACCGACTACGCCGACGCGCTGCTCGACGAGATGAGCCTGCTGGAGCAGTGGCCCGAGCGCGTGCTGACGATGCAGCGAAACTGGATCGGGCGCTCGGAGGGCGCGCGCGTCGTCTTCCACGTCGACGGCTCCGGCGACGAGCTACCGGTCTTCACGACCCGCCCGGACACGCTCTTCGGGGCGACGTTCTTCGTGCTCGCGCCCGAGCATCCGCTCGTGCGCGAACTGGTCGCCGGGAACGAATACGAGGCGGCCGTGCTCGACTACGTCCGGCATACGGCCGCGCGCTCGACGGTCGAGCGGGAGGCAAAGGAGAAAGACGGCGTCTTCACCGGCCGACACGCGGTCAACCCCGTCAACGGCGAGACGATCCCGATCTGGGTGGCGGACTACGTGCTGATGGAGTACGGCACCGGCGCGATCATGGCCGTTCCCGCGCACGACGAGCGAGACCACGCGTTCGCCGAGAAGTACGGGCTCGAGATCCGCCAGGTCGTGGCTCCGGTGGACGGCTCGCAGCCGGAGAGCGACGGTGCGTTCGTCGCGCACACCGACGACGAGGTGCTCGTCAACTCGGGCGACTTCACGGGTCTGGCCGCGCCCGAGGGCAAGCGCGAGATTATCGCCTGGCTCGCCGAGCGAGGGCTCGGTGAGGCGACGATCGGCTACCGGCTGCGCGACTGGCTGCTGTCTCGGCAGCGCTACTGGGGCTGCCCGATCCCGATCGTCCACTGCTCCGGTTGCGGCGAGGTGCCCGTCCCGGACGACGAGCTCCCGGTCCTCCTGCCCGAGGTCGACGACTACCTGCCGCGCGGGCGCTCGCCGCTGGCGGCGGCCGAGGACTGGGTGGCGACGACGTGTCCCCGCTGCGGCGGGCCGGCGATGCGCGAGACCGACACGATGGACACGTTCGTCGACTCGTCCTGGTACTTCATCCGCTACACCGATCCGCACAACGAGTCGGAGCCATTCGCCCGCTCGCTTGCGGACTACTGGCTACCGGTCAACCAGTACATCGGCGGCATCGAGCATGCGGTGCTGCACCTGATGTACGCGCGGTTCTTCACGAAGGTGATGAACGAGCTCGGCCTGCTCGGCTTTCGCGAGCCGTTCGCGCGGCTCTTCAACCAGGGGATGCTCACCGCGGGCGGGGCGAAGATGTCGAAGTCGAAGGGGAACGTCGTAGACCCGCTCGACTACGCCGAGCGCTACGGCGCTGACACCGTGCGCATGTACGCGCTCTTCATGGGCCCCGCAGACGAGGACATGGACTGGCAGGACACGGGGCTGGAGGGCGTCTGGCGGTTCGTGAACCGGCTGTGGCGGGTCGTCCACGAGCAAGCGGTGAAGCCCGCGGTCGATCCCGGTGACGGGCCGCTCGCGCGCAAGACCCACCGGGTGATCGCGAAGGTGACGGACGACATTGACCGGCGCTTTGCGTTCCACACGCCGATCGCCGCCGTGATGGAGCTCGTCAACGAGATCCAGCGGAATCCAGATGATCCTGCTGCGCGCTTCGCCGCCGAGACGGCGGTGTCCCTGATCCAGCCGTACGCGCCCCATGTCGCCGAGGAGCTGTGGCAGGTGCTGGGGCACGAGCGGCTCTGGCAGAGCCCGTGGCCCGAGGCCGACGAGGCCCTGCTGGCCGAGGACCACGTGGAGGTGGTCGTCCAGGTGAACGGCAAGCTCCGCGACCGGCTGCACGTCCCCGCCGGGACGCTCGAGGAAGAGCTGCTGCGGCTGGCGCTCGCGTCCGGTCGCGTTCAGGCGCACCTGAACGGCGCGGAGCCGCGCAAGACGGTGATCGTTCCGGACAAGCTCGTCTCGCTCGTCGTCTGATTCTGATCGCTTCGCCCGGCGGCGGGCCGAGTTGGCACGAAGTTGGCACAGTGCTGACACACTCGTGTTGTCAGTATCAACAACATCGAATCGCTTCCCCTCACACGCAGGCAGATCCTCGTTCTCGGCCTCGCCCTGCTCGCTGCGCTCGCCTTCGCGGGTACACGGCTCGCGGGCACGAGCACGGGCGGTCAGCAGCGGAGGTCGGCTCCGGTCGCGCGGGTTGCCGTCGCGACTCTTCCGGCGCGTCTTGTCGTTGACGTCGTCGGCGCGGTGCGCCGGCCCGGGCTCTACCGGCTGCGGGAGGGAGCGCGGATCGCGGACGCCGTGACGCGCGCCGGCGGCCCGTCGCGCCGCGCCGACACGGCGATGATCAACCTCGCCGCTCCCGTCGCCGACGGGATGCAGATCATCGTGCCGGCGCGGGTCGCCGCGCCCGGCGGTGCGGCACCCTCGCCCGGCTCCGGCGCGCCGACCGGGAACAGGATCAGCCTGTCCTCCGCGACCGTGGAGCAGCTGGACTCGCTGCCCGGTATCGGCCCGGTCACGGCGCAGAAGATCGTCGACTGGCGCACCGCACACGGGCCATTTCGATCAGTCGACGCGCTCGACGACGTTCCCGGCATCGGTCCCGCGCGGCTCGAGCAGCTTCGCGACCAGGTCACTCCGTGATCTCACGGCTGGTCACGTACGGCTGGCCGACCCTCCTGGTCGGCGCGGCGTGCGTCGGTCTCGCCGTATCGAACTGGGTTCAGCCGCGACCGCTTCTCTGCGCTCCCGTCGTCGCCGCGGCGGCAGTCCTCGGCAGTCTGGAGGAGGGACGTCCGCGGCTCGCGTTCGTCGCCGGCGTGCTCGGTGTCGCCGCCCTCTGGTGGGGCGGCATGCGTTTGCACGCGCTCGGCCACAGCGTGCTCGTCTCGCACATCGGCGAGCGCGCCGACAGCCTCGTTGCGGTCACGGGCCCCGCCCGGCACGGGCGGTACGTACTACGTGTGCCGGCCGAGGTGCGGCGCTTCGCAGGTGAGCGGCTCAGCGAGCCGGTCCTGCTCGAGCTGCCGGACACGCGGGCACCGCCGCAGGGAGCCTTGCTCGAGCTCCGAGCGCGGCCGGTCGAGCCGCGCGGTCCCGAGTCGGGCTTCGACGAACGAACCTGGCTTGCCCGGCGCGGAATCCACGTCGTTCTCGAAGGCCGTGACGCGCGTATCGTCGGACGGCGCGGCGGTATCGGCGGCCTCGCCGACCGGCTGCGCAGGCATGTCGCAGCCGCGCTCGCCGCTGGAGCGAGCGGTGAGCAGCTCGATCTCCTCGACGGCGTCGTCCTCGGTGACGACACGGAGCTCGACGACAGTCTCAAGGCCGACTTCAAGGCGTCGGGGCTCTACCACCTGCTCGCGGTCAGCGGTCAGAACGTCGCGTTCATCGCCTGGGGTGTGCTGGGTCTCGCATGGGTGCTCGGAGTTTCCCGCGCGGCGGCGCAGCTCGGTGTGCTCGCGGCGATCGGGGCGTACACACTCGCCGTCGGCTGGCAGCCGTCAGTGGTCCGCGCCGCCGTTGCGGGGTCACTGGCGTCGCTGGCCTGGCTCGCCTCGAGACCGGCCGACCGCTGGCACTTCCTCGCCGTGGGAGCGCTCGCGCTCCTCGCCTGGAACCCGGCGACCCTGTTCGATCCCGGCTTTCAGCTCTCGTTCGCGGCGGTCGCAGCGATCTTCGTCTGGGTGCCATGGCTCGATCGCAGGCTCGAGTTCTTGCCGCTCCCGTTCGTCCTGCCGCCAAAGCTTCGCGCCGTCGTCGCGGTGTCCATCGCCTGCGGCGCGGTGACGAGTCCGATTCTCTGGCTCGACTTTCGCCGCGTGCCCTTGTGGACGGTTCTGGCGAACGCGCTCGCGGAGCCGGCGATGGGGCCGTTGCTCGGGTTGGGGCTCTGCGCGGCGCTCGTGGCGCCGGTGCTCCCACCAGCGGCGGTCGCGCTCGCATGGCTCGCCGGCTGGGCGGCGGCGTGGATCGCGTTCTGCGCCAGGCTCGTCGCACGACTGCCGGGGGCGCAGACCTCGTCGTTGGCCGTGCTCGTCGGCTTCGCCTCGGTCGTCGGGGTCGCCCTCGTCATTCGCCGGCTTCCCCGCTGGCGCCGGCGCCTTGCCACAACGGTCGTGGCGGGCGCGATCGTCGTCGGAGCGTCGGCCTGGTGGGCTCTCTCGAGCCCGCCCCGCTACGTCCCGCCGATCGGGCTCCGGGTCACCTTCCTCGATGTGGGCCAGGGCGACGCGGAGCTGCTCGAGGTGCCGCAAGGAGCGATGCTCATCGATACCGGGCCCCCGGAGGCCCATGTCGACGGCCAACTTCGTGCGCTCGGCATCCGTTCGCTCTCCACGGTCGTCCTGACACACCCGCATCGCGACCACGTCGGCGGCGCACCCGATGTCTTCCGCCATCTCGACGTCGGCGAGCTTCTCGACCCGCTGCAGCCGGGAGGTTGGCCGGACGAGGCCGCCGCTCGGTCGGCTGCGCGCGCGCGCGGCGTCCCGATCGTCGCCGCGCGGGTCGGGCAGGAGCTCCACATCGGACGCCTCCGGATCCGTGTCCTCTGGCCCGACGGCGGCGGCCTCGTCGGGCAGCATCCGCATCGCCACGCTGTCGTGCTGCTCGCGTCGTTCGGGAGCGTCGACATCCTCTTCACCGCCGATGCCGAATCGGATGTGACGGGTCAGCTCCCACTGACCCAGGTCGAGGTTCTGAAGGTCGCCCATCATGGCTCCGCGGATCCCGGCCTCGCCGACGAGCTCCGGGTTCTGAAGCCCCGGATCGCGATGATCGAGGTGGGCCGCCAGAACGTCTACGGGCTGCCCAAGCCCGCGACCGTGGAGACACTGGTCCGCGTTCCCGGTTTGACGCTCTACCGGACGGACGAGAACCGGCGCATCGTCCTCGAGACCGACGGACGGACGATCTCGGTCCGGACACAGCGTGGAGTAGGCTCGGCAGCGTGAGTGAAGCGCAGCTGAAGGCTGTCTACCTGATCACCGGCAGCGACGAGCCCAAGGTGGAGCTTGCGGTGACGAGGCTCCGAGCGAGGTTCGCGCCGGAGGCGACCGAGCGCGTCTCGGCCCTAGAGACGACGGGCGAGGAAGCCGTCGTGCTCTGCAACGCCGGCAGCCTGTTCGGTGACGCGCGCCTCGTGCTCGTCGAGGACGTCGACGGCCGCCGCAACACCGAGGGTCGTCTGACGGGAGGCTGGAAAGCCGCTGACGTCAAGGCAGTGACCGAGTATCTGGCGTCCCCGGCGCCTGCCACGACGCTCGCGCTGGTCGCCGCCGAGATGAAGAAGGACGCGGCGCTGGCGAAGGCGTGCGCGAAGATCGGCGACATCCTCGAGTACGCCGTCCTGAAGCGAAACGTGACGGGCTGGGTCGCGGAGCGTTTCCGGCACCAGGGCGTCCGCGCGACGACCGAGGCGTGCTCTGCGCTCGTACACCTGGCCGGCGACGACCTCCGCGCGCTCGCCGTCGAGGTGGACAAGCTGGTGACCTGGGCAGCGGACGACGGCGAGGTGACCGAGCGCGAGGTCGAGCAGCTCGTCGCTCCCGTCGCGGAGACGCCGTCGTTCGCGGTCACGGACGCGTGGGCGTCCCGTGAGCCCGGCCGTGCCCTCGAGTCCAGCGAGCGGATCTTCGATCGTTCCGACCGCCCGCGAAGAGACGAGGCGGCACGGTTGTCCGCAACGCTGGCCAGCCACGCCGGTCGCCTGAACACCGCGCGCCGGCTGCGCGAAAGCGGCGTTCGCGCCGCCGACGCGCTTTCGGAGCTCGGGACGCGCAGCTCGTTCTACGCCGACAAGCTCTTCCGCCAGTCGGACGAGTTCTCGGGTGACGAGCTACGGTCCGCGACCGTCAGGCTGGCGGAGCTCGATCTGGCGCTCAAGGGGGGCTCGAGGCTGGCACCGGATCTCGAGCTGCAACGGGCGTTGCTCGACCTCAGCCGCAAACACGGCCCTACCGAATCCCGCTGAATCCTCGGATCGGTCAGTCAGAAGCTGCCGGCGACGATCCGCGCGGCCTGCGACTTCTTCCTCGCCGCCGCGTTCTTGTGGATCGCGCCGCGAGACGCGGCCTTGTCGATCACGCGCACGAGTTCGACGTGCTCCGACGCGATCGACTCGGCGTCACCGTCCGCGACGGCGTTCTCGAGCCGCTTCGCAAGCGTCTTGATCGTGGAGCGGTAGCGAAGATTCTCGAGCCGCTGCCGGGCGGCGATGCGCACGCGCCTTTCCTGCTGTCTGATGTTCGGCACGGTTCCTCTTGCGTAGGAAGAGTCGAGCACGCCCGCGCCCTGCGGGCTGGCGGATGGTAGCAGAGCGCTTGCAAGTGGCCGCCTCCGGCAAAGTCGCGCAGGTAGGCAACCGAACCGTGCCGAACTGGACGCCATGACCGAGTTCGGAGAGGAACCCGCTGTTGTCGAGATGCCGAGACCTCGGCCTCGGCTGGCGCGCTCGACGGCGATCTTCTCGATCGCCACGGGCCTCTCGCGGGTCGTCGGTCTCGTCCGCGAGAGCGTCTCGGCGTACTACTTCGGCAGCCGGGGACGAATCAACGCGTTCACGGTCGCGTTCCAGATCCCGAACCTCGTGCGTGCGCTCGTCGCCGACGCTGCCCTCTCCGGCGCGTTCGTTCCGGTCTTCAGCGAGCTCCTCGAGAAGGGCGACCGGCGCCGTGCTTGGCGTGTCGCGTCGACGCTGTTCTGGCTGCTCCTGCTCGGGCTCGGCGGTCTGACAGCCCTGTTCGTTCTCCTCGCCCCCTACGTGCTTCGCCTGTTCGGAAACCCGGGCGGCGACCTCGACCTGGCGGTCGGCCTGTCGCGCGTGCTCTTCCCGATCGTCGTGCTGCTCGGACTGACCGGAATCATCGTCGGGATCCTCAATACGCACGACCACTTCACCGTCCCGGCCCTGACCCCGGTCTTCTGGAACCTGGCCATCATCGCCGGCCTGGCGATCGGCGTGCCGACCCAGCACGACGAGAACGGCAAGCTCTACGTGTACGCCGGCTCGATCGTGGCTGGCACGGTCATCCAGTTCCTCTTGCCGCTGCCGTGGCTACGCGGCCTCGACGGCCGGCTGCGGGTCGTCGTCGATTGGCGCGATCCCGCCGTCAAGCGGTTCTTCGTCCTGCTCCTGCCCGTGACGGTCGGCCTCGGGCTGATCAACATCAACGCCGTCATCGACACCGTCTTCGCGTCGCGCCTGATCGACGCGTCGCTCGCCCCCACGGCGATCGACAAGGCCTTCCGCCTCTACATGCTCCCGCAGGGGATGTTCTCGGTGGCCGTCGCGACCGTGCTGTTCCCCGCGCTGTCGCGGCTGGCCGCCAGATCCGATCTCGAGCATTTCGGTGAGACGCTCGCGCTCGGCGTCCGGCAGATCGGCTTTCTGCTCGTTCCCGCAGGAGCCGTCTCGGCCGTCCTCGCCGAGCCGATCGTCCGGATCGTCTACCAGCGGGGCTCGTTCACTGCCGACCAGACGACCGTGGTCGCCGGTGCGCTCGCGGCGTTCTCGCTCGGCCTCGTCTTCAACGGCTGGATGCTGATGCTCAACCGCGCGTTCTTCTCTCTGCAGTCGAACTGGCTCCCGACGATCGTCGCGCTGGCGAACCTCGGCCTCAACGCGGCGCTCGACGCCGCGTTCTACCGCGTCGGCGTGTGGGGGATCCCGCTCGCGACCTCGCTCGTCAACGTCGCCGGAGCGCTGGCGCTCGCGTACGCGCTGCGCGGGAAGCTCGATCGGATCGGGGTGGGCGCGATCCTCGGCTCGCTGGTGCGCGTCATCGTCGCGTCGGGCGTCGCGGCCGGCCTCGCGTTCCTCGTCTGGTGGGGCATCGACGACGCCGTCGGCCGCTCGTTCGCCGCTCAGATCGTCTCGGTCGGGGTCGCTCTCGTTGTCGCCGGAGCCGGCTACGTCGCAGCCTGTCGGGCCTTCCGTGTCGCCGAGGTCGAGCCGCTGCTCGGGCTGCTACGGCATGGCCGTCGGGGCGCGTGAACGCGGTCGGTGCCCAGGGCTGGGACGGGGAAAAACGGCTTGCCAGCTACCATCCGGCCCGACTCGCCATGGACCAGAGCCACATCCGCAACTTCTCGATCATCGCGCACATCGACCACGGCAAGTCGACGCTGGCCGACCGCGTGCTGCAGCTCACGGACGCGGTGGCGGAGCGCGACATGCGCGACCAGCTGCTCGACTCGATGGAGCTCGAGCGCGAGCGTGGCATCACGATCAAGGCCCAGGCGGTGCGTGTCCACTGGAAGGGCCACGAGCTCAACCTGATCGACACGCCGGGGCACGTCGACTTCACGTACGAGGTCTCGCGCTCGCTCCAGGCCTGCGAGGGCGCGTTGCTCGTGGTCGACGCTGCGCAGGGAATCGAGGCCCAAACGCTCGCGAACGCCTACCTCGCGATCGAGAACAACCTCGAGATCGTCCCGGTCGTCAACAAGATCGACCTGCCGCAGGCCGACCCCGACTCGTCTGCGGCGGAGGTTGCCGAGCTGCTCGGCGGCGATCCGGGAGACGTCCTCAGGATCTCGGCGAAGACCGGCCAGGGAGTGGAGGACGTGCTGGACGCGATCGTCGAGCGTATCCCCGCGCCCTCGGGCGATCCCGACGCTCCCCCGCGGGCACTCATCTTCGACTCCTCGTACGACCAGTACCGAGGAGTGATCGCCTTCGTGCGCGTCGTCGACGGCAGCTTCGAGACCCGCGAGGCGCTGCGTACGATGGCGACCGGCACCGAGTTCGAGGCCGAGGAGCTCGGCTACATGTCGCCGGCACGTGCTCCGATGCGGGCGCTCACGGCCGGCGAGGTCGGCTATCTCGTCACCGGGCTCAAGGACGTCTCCGCCCTCCGAGTCGGAGACACGGTGACGTCGCGCCGAAGGCGGGCGACCGAGCCGCTGCCCGGGTACAAGGACGTCAAGCCGATGGTCTTCGCAGGCCTGTTCCCGACCGATTCGGACGAGTACCCGGCCCTCCGCGATGCCCTCGAGCGGCTGAAGCTCAACGACGCCGCGCTCTTCTACGAGCCGGAGACCTCGCAGGCGCTCGGGTTCGGCTTCCGCTGCGGCTTCCTCGGCCTGCTGCACATGGA
>JACXTT010003124.1_pt1 | contig 25837 bp, 30 predicted proteins | sample 9270951 | NCBI WGS metagenome assembly JACXTT01 (sample SAMN15532306, study PRJNA645909) | rock metagenome | isolation source: weathered quartz diorite | place: Puerto Rico | collected 2017-06-21
TCAGCCGGTCCGTGAAATTGTGCGGGTGCGGCGAGCAGCGCTCGCCTGAAATGGAGTTGATCGCCTCGACGCAGTCCGAGCCCATCTGGTAGAGCCGCGAGGTCGCGAGCGCGACGATCTCGGACTCCTTGACGCCGGGCTTCAGGGCCTCGGCGATGTCCTGATAGACGCCGTCGACCATCGCGGAGGCCATGTTGAGGAGCGTCAACTCGTCGATGTTCTTCACCTCGCGCGCGAGGAGCATCACCTGTTGGCCGTCGCGCACCTCCACCCCGAGCTTCTGCAATTCGAACAGCATCGGCGGCTCGACCACGTCCAGGCCGAGCGGCATATCGCCCACGCCTTCTGCGTCGAGGATCGCCTTGATCTCCCTCGCCGCGTCGCGAAACAGCGTGATGTCGCTGCCGACCGCGCCGCGCATGCCGAGCAGGCCGGCCTTGCAATGATCGACCTGCAGCCAGGGGGCGTAGAGCCGGTGGTGCTTGGCCGCGCTGCCGAAATCCCAGATGTACGGATCGCCCGTGCCGGTAAGCAGCGAGTAGCGCGTGAGCTTGTCGCGCGCCCACTCGCCGATGACGGTGCTCGTGGTGTAGCGGATGTTGTGCTGGTCGAACGAAAGGAGCGCTCCCAGGCCCGAGGCAGCGAGCACCGCGCGCACGCGCGCGAGACGGTAGTCGTGCAGCCGCCTGAAGTCGATGCGTTCCTCGAAATCGACCTGGGTGTGGCCCGGCGCGTGCAGCGGCCGCTTCCAGTCGTGGCGCGGGTCGATGTCGTCCGGCCGGATGATTTTCGGCTCGGCGGTTTTTTTGGGCTTGGCCATCGACTTTTTCCCTGGACGGCTTTTCGAGGAACGCGAAGTATGCCACGCGGACGCTTCAGCAGCCCGCTCTAATTGGCTTTTATGCCCGCCGCCTTGATCAGCTGGGCGTTCGACTCGAACTCCTTCCTGATCATCGCCTCGAAATCGGCCAGCGACATGCTCAAGGGATCGACCCCCAACTTGAGAAATTTCTCGCGCACCTCGGACGAGTTCACGGCCGCGTCGAATTCCTTGTTCAGGCGCAGAACGATGTCGCGCGGCGTCTTGGAAGCGACCAGCGCGCCGATCCAGAAGTTATAGTCGGAGTTCGGATAGCCGGCCTCGACCGTCGTCGGGACCTCGGGAAAGAGCGCGCTCCTCTTGGGCGAGCCCACCGCGAGCGCACGCAGCTTGCCCTCCTTGACCTGCGGCCCCACCTGGAACGGCAGGGCAAAATAGAAATCCGCGCGACCGGTGAGCACTTCGGTGAGCGCATCCGGCGCGCCCTTCATCGGCACGTGCAGCACTTCGATCCCCGCCGCGATGCGAAAACGCTCAAGGTTCATGTGCGTGGAGCTGCCGATGCCGGCGGTCGTGGCGACGACCGCGCCCGACTTCGCCTTGGCCGCGGCGACTAGTTCCGCCACGGTCCTGTAGTGCTTGGCGGTCGAGACGACCAGCACCGTGGGAACCGTTCCGAGAGTCGCGACCGGCGTGAGCTCCTTCGGGTCGAGCGGTCCGGGGGAAAGGAGCGGCGCCACCGTGAACGCGGAGGTGTAGATGCTGATCATGTGTCCGTCCGGATCGGCCTTGGCGACATAAGCAGCGCCGATCAGCCCGCCGACCCCGAGCTTGTTCTCGACGATCACCGCCTGACCGAGGCTCGCCTGCAGTTTCTCGGCGACGATGCGCGCCGTGGTATCCGACGCGCTGCCGGGCGTGACGCCCGAAACGAGATGAATCGTCCTGCTGGGAAAAGTCTGGGCGGCGACGCCCGATGCGAGCGACGCTGCGGCAAGCGCTGTCCAGCAAACGCGTTTCAACATGGTTTTCTCCTCTGCTCGGCCGTCAGATCCTGGGGAGCCCCAGCCGCCCGGCAAGCCAGTCGGCCGTCCGGCTCCGATAGCGATAGGGGCGATTATTGGCATTGTGCCCGCCGTCCTCGACGATGAGCAACTCCACCGGACCGGAGACGCACTTCGCCAGCCGCTCCGCATGCGAGGCCGGCACGAGCCGGTCCTCGCGCCCGGTCACGATGAAAATCGGACAGGCGATTTTCGCCGCAGCCTCCTTCATCGACAGGGTCGCGGCGTGGCGCAGCGCGTCGGCCTCCGTCGCGCAGTGGCTGCGCACGCGGAACGCCTCGCGCGTCAGCACCGGCAGTGCGCCCCAGATTTCCTTCCACTCGAAAGGCCCGGAGAGCGCGATGCAGGCGCGGATGCGCCTCTCGTACGCGGTCGCGCGCGGCGCGTAGTAGCCACCGAGGCTCACGCCCCACATGGCGATCTTCGCCGGGTCGAGATCCGCTCGCCGCTCGATCCACTCGCACGCCGCGCGCGCAGCGCGCTCGTAGTCACCGCAGATCGGGATCTCGTACTCCGCCTCGCCCTGCCCGGGCCCGTCGATCGCCAGGATCGCGATACCTCGCGCGAGAAACGGCTCCGCGTAAGCGTGCAGCTCCTCCTTGGTGGAGTCCAGGCCAGGCGCCATGATCAATATCGGCGACCGTCCCGTCGCACCCGCCGGCCGTCGCAGTATTCCATAGAGCGTCTTTCCGTCGAACGGGATCGCGACGCGCTCGCCCGCCGGGCGCATGAGGGGAAGCGCCGCCTTGTAGCATTCGACCGAGTGCAGGTGCGCGTCGCGCATCTGCGTTCGATCGTGCACGAAAACGAACTTGGCGAAATGGTAATACATCGCCGCGCGCACAAGGTGCTCGCCGGCCGTGAGCTTGTACCCTTGCGCGAGCGCCTCGCGCCCGAGGGTCTCGTGTACCTTGCCGCGCTCGCACCAGGCGCGGCACCAGTCCTCCCAGCGCTCGATCCCGGCGGTGACCTCCTCGAAATCGGCGAGCAACACGCCGTTCGACACGAAGCGCGGCGCCCAATGCGCGATCGCCGTCGCGACGCGCGGGTCGGAGGATTTTGCTTTCGCTTCGACTTCGGACATGAATGACTCTCTCGGCTTGAGTGTCGAGGCGCGCCAAATTGACGGCTTGCCCGGACTACTTGAGAACGGACAAAGGCGGCTTGCCGCCGCCCGGGACGGGTGTGCGGTCTACGTTCAGAATCATCGAGACGAGCACGTAATAACCGTTGAGGGCGATCAGGTCCACGACCCCCTGTTCACCGAACTTGTCGACCGCCGCCTTGAAGGTGGTGTCGCTGACGGCGTGCTCGTTGTGCAGCTCATGCGAGAAGTCGTAGACGATGGCCTCGTCCTCCTGCATGCCCGCGGGACGCTGGCCCCGCGCAAGGTCTTGCGCGACAGCCGGCTTCAAGCCAGCCTTGAGCGCGAGGCGGTGGTGCGCATACCACTCGTACTGCGCGGTCCAGTGACGCGCCGTCACCAGGATCGCAAATTCCTTCAGGCGCTCCGGCAGCGAGCTCTTGAAGCGGATTTGCTCGCCTAACTGTCGAAGCCGCTCGGCGAGCGCCGGGCTGCGGAGGTACACATTGAACGGGCTGCCGATGGTGCCTGCACCCGGCACGACGGCTGCACTGCCCGTGGCCGCGACGGGGCCGGACATGACGGCATCGGCATACGCGCGCTGCGCGGGTGTCATCTCGCTGAATGGGGTGAGTTTGAAGCGGCGCATGTCCTCCTGTGCACGTGCGCTTCCCGCCAGCAAGGTCAGCCCGGAAAACAGCAATCCAACCGTCCAGATCTTCATTTGCTTTCTCCTCTTCCAACCCCTGTCAGCTCGCAGACAGCTTTGAAAAGCGCTCTCCGCACCTGGCATTGGTCTTGCTCTCTGAACTGGCGAGGTCCCTGACTTGAGTGCTTGACCGTAGCGGGACGCAGCTTGGCAGTCGTCCGTCACAGCTGACGCTTCCGCGACGCCGGCAAGAGCGAGGACAGGGGATGGCTCGATAACCGCAGCAGTACTAGGAGAAATGCCATGCGTGCTCTGAGGATCGTGTTTGCAAGTGCAGCGCTTTTGACCGTTTCCGCTTTCGCGGCCGACACGCAAGTGAAGCAGGCGGCGCAACGAACGACATCGAATATCGTCGTGGCGTCCGCCGAGAAGCATGTCAAGCAGGCGCCCCGCGTCGCCAAGACCGAGGTCCCGGTGCGCGTGTGGACCCTCGAGATGGCCTGCTGCGAGGCGCAGTAGGACGTCCTCGCGTCCCTCCGTCGAGAAGTTGCTCATCGATTCGCCCGCCGCCGCGAACTCAAGCGGCGGCCCGCGCGGTCGAGGGCGATAGGGGCACTCCGCTCAGCCGCTGCAGCTCGTCGCAGGCGAGTCCCGGCACCAGCCGGCTCGCCACCAGGCCGCGCGGCGTGACCTCGATGACGGCGAGATCCGTATAGATCCGCTTGACCACGCCGATACCGGTGAGCGGATAAGTGCAGCGCTCGACGATTTTCGACTCGCCGCTCTTGGCGAGATGCTCCATCATCACCCATACGCTCTTCGCGCCGACCGCGAGGTCCATCGCGCCGCCCACTGCCGGAATTGCGTCCCCGCCCGTGTGCCAGTTGGCCAGGTCTCCCGAAACGGACACCTGAAACGCGCCCAGCACGGCGATGTCGAGGTGCCCGCCGCGCATCATCGCGAACGAATCGGTGTGGTGGAAGTACGCGCCGCCCGTCAGCAGGGTAACCGGCTCCTTGCCGGCGTTGATCAGGTCCGAGTCCTCCAACCCCGGCGCGGGCGCCGGGCCCATGCCCAGGATGCCGTTCTCGCTGTGTAGGAAAATCTCGCGGTCCTTCGGCAGATGGTTGGCGACCAGGGTCGGCATACCGATCCCGAGATTGACATACGCGCCCTCGGGAATGTCCTGCGCGATGCGCCTGGCGATCTCGTCTCGAGTGAGTTTGGTGTAGCTCATGCCGCCGCCTGGCCCGATATCCCTCGCGTCACGCCACCTGTGGGAATCCGATGGGCGCGCCGGGGGACCTTCACCACACGCGTCACGAAAATCCCGGGCGTGACGATGCACTCGGGGTCCAGCGCGCCGAGCTCGACGGTCTCGTAGACCTGGGCGATGGTGCACTTCGCCGCGCTCGCCATGGTCGGCCCGAAGTTGCGCGCGCTCTTCCTGTAGACGAGGTTGCCCCAGCGGTCGCCGCGCTCCGCCTTGACGAGCGCCACGTCGCCGCGGATCGGGGATTCGAGCACGTGGCCCTTGCCGTCGATCGTCCGCGTTTCCATGCCCTTCGCGAGATCCGTTCCGTAGCCGGTGGGCGTGTAGAAGGCGCCGATGCCCGCACCCGCGGCGCGCATGCGCTCCGAGAGCGTTCCCTGCGGCACGAGATCGAGCTCGATTTTCCCGGCGCGGTAGAGCGCATCGAACACGTAGGAATCGGCCGTGCGCGGATACGAGCAGACGATCTTGCGCACGCGTCCGGCCTTGAGGAGCGCCGCGACGCCGACCTCGCCGTTGCCGGCGTTGTTGTTGACGATGGTCAGATCCCTCGCCCCTTGCGCGATCAGGGCGTCGATCAGCTCCTCGGGGACGCCCGCGCCGCCGAACCCGCCGACGAGGATCGTCGAGCCGTCGCGCACGCCTGCGAGCGCGGCTTCGAGCGAAGGAACGATCTTGTCGATCATGCCGCTGCTCAATCCGCCTTCGCGCCCGAGTCCTTCACCGCTTTCGCCCACTTCGGGATTTCCTCGCGGATGAAAGCGGCGAACTCCGCCGGACTGTTGCGCGTGTGGGTCAGGCCGTTTTGCGAAAGCCTTTCCTTGACGTCGGGCAGCTCGACTGCGCGGTTGATCTCGGAGTTCATCCGGTTGACGACGCCGGCGGGCGTGCCCGCAGGCAGGAAGAACCCGATCCAGGTCAGGTCGTCGAAGTCCTTGAAGCCCTGCTCGTTCACCGTCGGCACCTCGGGCAGGGCGGCTGAGCGCTGCGCGCTCGTCACCGCAATGGGGCGGAGCTTGCCCGCCTTGATCTGCGGCACCGCGGGCGGCATGGAGGTGCTCGAGATCTGCGTCTGTCCCGCAACCGCGGCAATCACGGCCTGAGCCGGCTGGTAGGGCACGTGGGTGATCTCCACGCCCGTCGCGGTCTTGATGCGCTCCATCGACAGGTGCGTGGTCGTGCCGATGCCGGACGAGGCGTAGGCGAGCTTCTCCTTCCTCGCCAGCGCGATCAGTTCCTGCAGATTGTTTGCCTTGACCGAAGGATGCACGGTGATGATGTTGGGCGTGCTGGGTCCGTGTATGACAGGCGCGAAGTCCTTCAGCGGATCGTAGCCCGCATCGGCGTAGAGGCTGGGGTTCACCGCGTAGGCGACGCTGATCACGAGCACCGTGTAGCCGTCGGGCGCGGCGCGCTTGACGAACTGGGCGCCGATGTTTCCGCCCGCCCCGGGCCTGTTCTCCACCACCACGGACTGTACCAGCGATTCGCCGAGCTTCTGCGCGACCAGGCGAGCGACGATGTCGGTCGTGCTTCCCGGGCCGAAGGCGACGACGAACTGCACGGGACGCTGCTTCGGCCATTCCTGGGCGAGGCTCGGAGCAGCGAGCGCAGCGAGCGCCGCGCAAACGAAAACTTTCCTCTTGCCCCGCATAACTTGCATTCCGGGTCCTCCTCGGGTCGCAGCCGATTCGCTCCGCGAGAGCAAAGAGGATATCGCGTTTGCCGGCGAAAAGCAGTACGCGCCCCGGAATTGTCCGGGTAGAATTGCGGCTCAAGATCAAGACCGCCCGAATGCCCGCGAGAAAACGCCCCGAAGAGCTGCGCAGCCACCGCTGGTACGGCGTGGGCGATCGCAAGACCTTCGACCATCGCTCGCGCACCGCGCAGATGGGCTACGACAAGAGCGATTACGCGGGGAAACCCGTGATCGCCATCATCAACACCTGGAGCGACATCAATCCCTGCCACGCGCATTTCCGGACGCGCGCCGAGGAAGTGAAGCGCGGCGTGTGGCAGGCGGGCGGCTTTCCGATCGAGATGCCGGCGATCGCCCTCGCCGAGCCGTTCCAGAAGCCCTCCACCATGATGTACCGCAACTTCCTCGCGATGGAGACCGAGGAGCTGCTGCGCTCGTATCCCGCCGACGGCTGCGTGCTGATGGGCGGCTGCGACAAGACGACGCCTGCCCTGGTGATGGGCGCGGTGTCGATGGGACTGCCGATGATCTACCTGCCCGCCGGGCCGATGCTGCGCGGCAACTGGCACGGGCAGGTGCTCGGCTCGGGCAGCGACTCGCGCAAGTACTGGGCGGAGCTGCGCGCCGGAACGATCACGGAGAACGACTGGGAAGAGATCGAGGAAGGCATCGCGCGCTCCCCCGGCCACTGCATGACGATGGGCACGGCATCGACCATGACCTCGGCCGCGGAAGCGCTCGGCCTCGCGCTTCCGGGCTCGGCGTCGATCCCCGCTGCAGACTCCCACCACGCGAAGATGGCGACCGCGACCGGAAAGCGCGCGGTCGAGTTGGTGTGGGAGGACGCCACGCCGAAAAATCTCCTCACCCCTTCCTCGTTCGACAACGCGGTGACCTGCGTGCTCGCCTGCGGCGGCTCGACCAACGCCGCCATTCATCTCATCGCGATGGCGAGGCGCGCGGGCGTGCCCCTCGACCTCGAGCGCTTCGACGCGATCTCGCGCAAGACTCCCGTGGTCGCCAACCTGCGCCCCTCGGGCAAATACCTGATGGAGGATTTCTATTACGCGGGCGGCCTGCGCGCGCTGCTCGCCTCGATCCGCGACCTGCTCGATCTGGACGCGAAGACGGTGAGCGGCAGGACGCTGGGCGAGAACCTCGAAGGCGCGAAGATCTTCAACCCCGACGTGATCCTGTCGCGCGAAAAGGCGCTGATTCCCTCGGGGGGCCTCGCGGTCCTGCGCGGCAACCTCGCGCCCGACGGCGCGATCGTCAAGCCGGCGGCCGCGGAGCCCCGCCTGCTGCAGCACAAGGGCCGTGCGCTCGTCTTCGAGGATTACGAAGACCTGCAGGCGCGCCTCGACGACCCGGCGCTCGAGGTCGACGCGAATTCCGTGATCGTGCTCAGGAACGCGGGACCGATAGGCGCGCCCGGCATGCCCGAGTGGGAGGTGCCGATCCCGAAAAAGCTCCTGCAGAAGGGCGTGCGCGACATGGTGCGGATCTCCGATGCGCGAATGAGCGGAACTGCGTATGGCTGCTGCGTGCTGCACGTCGCGCCCGAGTCCTGGGTCGGCGGACCCCTCGCGCTGGTGAAGACCGGCGATACGATCGAGCTCGACGTGCCGCGCCGCCGCCTGCAGGTACTGATCGACGACGCCGAGATGATGAAGCGCAAGCGCGCGTGGAAAGCTCCGGCGCGCAAGTTCGAGCGCGGCTACGGCGCGCTTTTCTCGCAGCACATCCGCCAGGCGAACGAAGGCTGCGACTTCGATTTCCTCGAAGGCACCGCGCCTACTCCCGACCCCGAGATCCACTAGCACAGCGGAAGGAAACCATGACCTCGATGATCCGCCGCCGGCTTCTTGCCGCCGCGGCCGCGCTCCCCATCGTTCCGGCCTTTGCGCAAACGCGCCCGCTCACCTGCGGCGAGCTGACCGCGCATCAGACCGAAGGGCCTTTTTTCAAGACGAACACGCCGCGCCGCAGTTCCCTGGTGGAGCCGCAGTCCGAGGCCCCGCGGTTGATCGTGACGGGACAGGTCCTGTCCGCCCGATGCGAGCTCGTGGCCAACGCCTTGCTCGACTTCTGGCACGCGGACGAGGACGGCGAGTACGACAACCGCGGCTTTCGCTATCGCGGCCACCAGTTCACCGACGCGGAGGGGCGCTATCGCCTGCAAACCATCGTTCCGGCGGAATACCCCGGCCGCGCGCGGCATATCCACGTCAAGGTGCAAGCCCCCGGCAAGCGGGTCCTGACCACGCAGCTCTACTTCAGAGACGAGCCCGGCAACCGCCGCGACGGCCTTTACCGCCCGGACCTGGAGATGCGCATGGCCGGCAAGGGCGCCGGCGAAGGAAGGTTCGACTTCGTCGTAGAGGTTTGAAACCGGGGGCGCGCGATCATTTCCCCGCGACCAGCGGGCAATTGCCCTCGTTCAGGGGGCGGAACGCCTGCTCCGCAGGAATGCTCGAGACGACCTTGAAATAGTCCCAGTCGCCCTTCGACTCCTCGGGCGATTTCACCTGCAGGAGATACATCGGGTGGATTTTGCGGCCGTCCTCGCGGATGCGGCCCTTGCCGAACAGCGGATCGTCGGTGGTCATCGCCTTCATTGCGGCAACGACCGCTTTTCCGTCGCCCGCGCCGCCCGTCTTGTCGACCGCCTTGAGGAAATGCAGCACGGACGCATAGACCCCGGCCTGCATGTCGTTCGGCATGGCGGCGTTGTGCGCGCGCTTGCGGAAGCGCAGCGACCACGCGCGCGTGCCCTCGTTCATGTCCCAGTAGAACGGGTTCACGGTGAGCGCCCCCTGCGAAGCCTTGAGCCCGAGCGCGGGCACGTTGTTGATGCCGAAAATGAGAGACACGATGCTCTGCCTGGCCGGCAGCCCGAACTCCGCCGCCTGCTTCATCGAATTGGTGGTGTCGCCGCCCGCGACCGCCAACGCGACCACCTGGGCTCCGGAGGATTGCGCGGCCAGCAGGAAGGACGAAAAATCGGGGGTCGCAATCGGCGTGCGCACGCCGCCCAGGACCTTGCCTCCGTCCTTCACCAGCTGATCGGTCGCCTGCCTCTCCAGATCGTGGCCGAAAGCGTAGTCTGCCGTGATGAAGAACCAGGTCTTGCCGCCGCGCTGAACCACGGCCTTTGCGAGCGAGTGCCCGTACGACCAGGTGTCGTAGGTCCAGTGCACGGTGTTGGGCGAGCATTTCGAGCCGGTGAGTTCCGCGCTTCCCGCCCCCGAGCCGATCAACACCTTGTTCCTCTGCCGCACGATCTCGTTGACCGCCAAGGCGACTGCGGAGTTCGGAATATCCACGATGAGGTCGACCCCGTCCTGATCGAGCCACTTGCGCGCCACGACCGATCCGACGTCGGGCTTGTTCTGGTGGTCCGCGAAAATCACCTCGACTTTGCGTCCCGCGGCCTTGCCGCCGTAGTCCTCGACCGCCATCTGCGCGGCGAGCACCGAGCCTTTGCCCTGGAAGTCTGCGTACACGCTCGTCTGATCGTTCAGGACGCCGATGCGGATTGGCTCCTGAGCACCGGCAACGCTTGCGACGCTGGCCGCTGCGAGGCCGAGCAAGCTGCTGATCATTCGTGTCATGAGATGCTCCCTTCTAGTGAATTGCGAGGATGACCTCGGCGGCCGGCAAATCGGCGTGCAGCTTCTCGACAAGCGGCACGCGGCGCTCGAGCACTGCGCGCTGGTTGATATAGCCCTTGTCCGTGATCTCGTTCGCGTCGATCGAGGGCGGCTCGCTCATGACGAGCGCGCGCACCGGGTGGGTCGAGCTGCCTGTGCCGGCCTCGGCGGCAAGCCTCCTCATCGCCGCGCGCAGGTGCTCGCGCACCCCGGTGTCGTCGAGCCCCTTCGCTTTGACGGCCGCAGCGTTCAGAAACACCAGCGCGCCGACCTCGCTGCGCTCGTGGCCGGTGATCACTGCGTCCTGGATCAGGGGATCGCCCGCCGCGATCAGCTTGACGCGCACAGCCCCCACGTGCACCCAGGTGCCGGTCGACAGCTTGAAATCCTCGGCAATGCGCCCGTCGAACGCGAGCCCCTGCTCGGGCTTTGCCGGATCGGCGAACTTCAATGCATCGCCGATGCGGTAGTAGCCTTCTTCGTCGAACGCGGCCTTGGTGAGATCGTCGCGGCCCCAGTAGCCGGGCGTGACGTTCGGGCCCTTCACGCGCGCCTCGAGCTTGCCCGCCGCGGGCAGGAGCTTCAGCTCGCAGCCGGGCACCGGCAGCCCTATGATGCCGGCGCGATCGACCGCGTAGTGCACGCCCGTCGCCATCGGCGCCGTTTCCGTCGAACCCCACGCGGAAATGAGCGGGAGCTGCGCGCCGCGCTCGGCGACCGCGAGCTGCTGCATGCGCTCCCACAGGTTCTGAGGGAGAGACGCTCCGGCGTACACCATGCAGTCGAGGTCGCGGAAAAAGCTGCGCCGGAGCGCCGCGTCCCTCTCGAGAAAGGGCAGGAGCAGGTCGAAGCCGCGGGGCACGTTGAAGTAGATCGTCGGCGAAACGTCCTTCAGGTTCGCCGCCGTCATATCGATGAGACCGGGGGCGGGCTTGCCGCCGTCGATATGGAGCGTGCCGCCGTTTCTCAACATCATGCCGAAATTGTTGTTGCCGCCGAAGGTGTGGTTCCACGGCAGCCAATCGACCAGCACCTGCTGCCGGTCCTCGAGGAAGGGCCAGACGAGCGCGTACTGCTCCTGATTGACGGTGAGCATGCGCTGGGTGTTGATCACTCCCTTGGGGATTCCGGTCGAGCCGGACGTGAACAGGATTTTCGCCACCGTTTCCGGCCCGACGCGGCCGAAGGCTTCGTCGACTGCGGTCGTCGCCGCGGCCGCGAGCAGCTCGGCGAGCGGCGTCGCGGTCGCGCCCACCGCGGCCAGCGCAGGGGCGAACTTGACCGGATCGGCGGTCCACACGACGCCCGGCCTGAGCAGCTCGAAGATGGCCTTGAGCTTGGCGAAATCCTTCGACATGATCGAGTAGGCCGGGGAGACCGGCGCGACCGGCACCCCTGCGTGCATCGCTCCGAGCGCGAGGAGCGCGTGATCGATCGAGTTGTCGGAGAGGACCGCGACCGGCCGCGAGGCGTCGAGCCTCCGGTCTAGCAGCCCCTGCGCGACGCGGCGCGCGAGCGCCAGCGCCTCGTGGTAGCTGAGCTTCCGCCAGCCGCCGTCCCGGCGCTCGGCGAGGAAAGTCCGTTGCGGCGTGTCGCGGGCCCAGCGCTCGAGCCACGCGCCTACCGCGCGCGCATGCCCCCCGAGCCTCAGCGGCGAGCGCAGGATCATCGCGCCGTCGCTGCGGTGCTCGACTTCGATGCGCGGCGGCGCGAACCGCAGGCTCGACTGAAGATCCGTCCCCATGACCTCCTCCAGGGCACGAAGAACCGCTATCCTAGCTTCATCCCCGATTCCATGGCGGCCTTGCCGCGATCCTCGGCAGTGTAAAATCCGCAATCCCGAAAAAGAAAGACGAGTTCCATGCCGTTATCCGAAGCCGAACGCAAGAAATGCGTAGAAACGCTGCTGAACGCCGAGAAGGAGAAAAAGCAGGCGGTGCAGCTCTCGGTAACCTATCCGCACATCACCATCGAGGATTCCTACGCCATCTCGACCGCGGTGGCGCAGCACAAGATCAAGGCGGGCGCGAGGCTCATCGGACACAAGGTCGGGCTCACCTCCAAGGCGATGCAGGCCTCCTCGCAGATCAACGAGCCCGACTACGGGCATCTGCTCGACACCATGATGATCGCCGACGGCGCGAAAATCCCGCACGCGAACTACTGCGTCCCGCGCGTCGAGATCGAGCTCGCCTTCATTCTCGGAAAGCCGTTGAAGGGCCCGGGAATCGGGCTCACCGACGTGCTGCACGCGACCGAGCACGTGATACCGGCGATGGAGATCGTCGACGCGCGTATCGTCAACCCGCGCAAGATCTTCGACACCGTCGCCGACAACGGCGCGGCGGCCGGCATCGTCGTGGGCGGCCGCCCGATCGGCCCGATGGAAATGGACCTGCGCTGGGCCGGCGGCATCATGTACCGCAACTCCGAGATCGAGGAGACGGGCCTCGCCGCGGGCGTGCTCGGCCATCCGGCTCTCGGCGTCGCCTGGCTCGCCAACCGCCTGGGAAAAAGCGGCGTGACGCTCGAAGCCGGGCACCTGGTACTCGCCGGCTCGTTCACGCGCGTCGTGTTCGCGAACAAGGGCGACACCCTGCACGGGGACTTCGGGCCGCTCGGAGGGATCGCCGTGCAGTTCGTCTAGGGGGCTACGCTCATGACTGCAATCGGCTTTCGCATCCTCCCCATCCCCAAGCGCCCCGACAAGAAGCTCGTCGCGGAGCTCGCCGGGATGGTGACTCCCCATCTCTCCGACAGCATGGAGCGACTGTACGCGGGCGGGCCGCAGCTTCGTCCCATGCACAACGGCGCGAAGCTCTGCGGCCCGGCTTTCACGGTGCGCACGGCGCCCGGCGACAACCTGCTCGTCCACAAGGCGATCGACACGGCCGAGCCGGGCGACGTGATCGTCGTGGACGGCGGCGGATTCAACGACCACGCCCTGATCGGCGAGCTGATGTCGGCGCGCGCGGAGCAGCGCGGCGTGGGCGGCATGGTGATCTGGGGCGCGATCCGCGATTCGGCGGAGCTCAAGGCGGGGAGCTTCCCAGTCTTCGCGAGCGGCGTCACGCACCGCGGCCCCTACAAGAACGGGCCGGGCGAGATCAACGTGCCCATCACCATCGGCGGCATCCCGGTCAATCCCGGCGACATCATCGTCGGTGACGCGGACGGCCTGGTCGCCGTTCCGCAGGAGCACGCGCAGGAAATCCTCGCTTCGGCGAAGGCGATCCTCGCCAAGGAACAGGGCTCGATGAAGCAGATCCGCGCCGGCACGGTGGACCGCAGCTGGGTCGACAAGGCGCTCAGGGAAAAAGGCTACAAGGTGTAGGAATGGAGCTCCCCGTCAACGGCTTCAAGCGCGCGCTGAAAGCCGGCAAGCGGCAGATCGGCCTGTGGTGCAGCCTTTCCCACCACTACGCGACCGAGCTCGTCGCAGGCTCGGGCTTCGACTGGATCCTGCTCGACACCGAGCACTCGCCCAACGATCTCGAATCGGTGCTGCGGCAATTGCAGGCGGCCGCGCCCTATCCGACGCACGCGGTGGTGCGCGTGCCCTGGAACGACATGGTGACGATCAAGCGTTTTCTCGACATCGGCGCGCAATCGATCCTGATTCCCTACGTGCAGAACGCCGACGAGGCGAAAAACGCGGTCGCTTACACGCGCTATCCGCCCGAGGGCGTGCGCGGCGTCGCCGGCGGAACGCGCGCGACGCGCTTCGCGCGCGTGAAGGACTACGCGAAGCGCGCTCACGAGGAGCTGTGCGTGCTCGTGCAGGTCGAGAACCAGCAGGGCCTGGACAACCTCGAGAAAATCGCCGCCGTGGAGGGCGTGGACGGCGTATTCATCGGCCCGGCCGACCTGCACGCCTCGCTCGGCTACCCGGGCGAGACGAACAATCCGAAGGTCATGCCCGTCATCGACGACGCCATCCGCCGCGTCCGCAAGGCGGGCAAGGCGCCGGGAATCCTCACCGGCGTCGAAGCCGACGCGCGGCGCTGGATCGAATGCGGGGGCCTGTTCGTCGCGGTCGGTGCCGACACCGGCGTGCTCGCGCGCGAGACCGAGAAGCTCGCGGCGAAATTCAAGTCTTGATACCGGGACGAAGGCGGACCGGGGTCACGGGGCTCCGCTGCCGACTGCGATCGACCGGATCAGTTCATCGGGCACGAACACCTTGCCGTCCTTGATCACGCGATGGATCCTGCTGAGGTTGCTCACATCGGCGAGCGGGTCCGCGTCCAGGATGACGAGGTCAGCGAGCCTACCGGGAGCGAGGGCGCCGATCCCGCGCTCCCTGCCCATGGTCTTCGCTCCATTGGAGGTCGCCGACCGCAATACCTGCAACGGCGTAAGGCCTGCCTGGGTCATGATTTCCATTTCGCGGAATACCGATGGCCCGTGCAGGGTTCCGATGTTGCCGGCATCGGTCCCCATGACGACGGGGATTCCCGCGTCCCATGTCTTGCGCAGGTTCTGGAGCGCTACGGCCGAGGGTTTGGGCGCCGCCGGCTGGTTCATGGCCTTCACCACCCTTTCGGGAAGCCTTTCCCTGGGAATTCTCTGCAAATCGTTCATCGCGGCGAGGATCTGCGGATCGGCGAGGCGCCGCTCGGCTTCGGTCGGCTGCCAGGTATTCGACAGCGCGTACCGGTAACCCTGGATGACGAAGAGGGTCGGGCAGTAGAGCGCGCGGTTCTTTTTCGCCAGGGCGAGGAATTCCTCGTCCACCGGCTCGTCCTCGACCGAGTGCACCAGAAAATCAGCTCCGGCTCTGAGCGAGGCCTTGGCCACGATGAGCTCGGTCGCGTGCACGGCAAGGCGCACTCCTCCTGCGTGGGCCGCGTCGCCGGCCGCTTTGACGATCGCCTCCTGCGCTGCGAGATCGTCGCCCTTCTGGTGAATGAACCAGACCTTGATGAAATCGGGCTTGCGCTCCAATTCGCGCCGGACCAGCGCCCGCGCCGCGTCGGCGGAGGTGATCCTGATGATCGGAGGATCGCCGAGATCGAGCTTCACGCGATCGACCATGGAAATGAGCGGGCCGGCGACGGCGACGCGGGGCGCGGCGGGACTCGCCGCCGCCGCGTCGCGCATCTCGAAATTCCAGAACGGCCCGCCGATATCCACGACGCCGGTGACGCCGCTCGCGAGCCAGACCTTGAACGTCGCGGGAAGGCGGGCCTTGTTGCGCTCGACTTCCTTCGCGTAAGGCATCCAGGCGTTGAAGTCGGCTACATCGGGGCGCGTGTAGAGATTGCCCGATTGGAAGAAGTGGACGTGCGAGTCGATCAGTCCGGGAACGACCCACTTGCCCTTGCCGTCGATCCGCGCAGCCCCCGCCGGCACGGGAGTGGAGCCCGCCGGGCCGATCGCCTCGATGCGGCTCCCGGCGATGATCACCGTGCTGTTCGAAGCGACCGCAGAAGGAAGATCCCGATCCGGATGAACGACGGTGGCGCCGACGATCGCGGTGATATCCGCGGCACGGCATGGAACGACCGCCAGCATCCATGCTGCGAGGCCTAACCAACGCTTGCGAGGGGGCATTTTCTGATCCTTTTGCAGGGAATCTTTCTTTCGGCCGGCGCCATTATGCCGAACTGCCGCGCTTGGCGTGCTTGAGCGCGACCAGCGCGGCGGCCGCCGCCTCCTTCTGGTCCTTGCCCCAGGGCGGGCCGGCCGACCGCCCGAGCGCGGCGAGATGTGCATCCAGGCGCGCGCGTGTCATACCGAGCATCTTCGTGGCGTCTTCCAGGGCCGACTTGGCGGGGAGCGTCGTCAGTTCCAGATCGAAGGCGCGGGCGCCCGCGACGAGCACGTCGCGAAACAGCTCGCCCTCGGCTTTGTGCATGCGAACGTGGACTGCGAGGATTTCGTCGGTGCTCCAGTCCGGCATGCCAGTTCCGATGAGCACCGCGCAGCCGCACAGCTCGTAGCCTGCCGCGGCGACGCGCCGCGCCGCTTCGCGTATGCCGCTTGCCGCGAGACGATGCGCGGCCGCGATGCTCGACCTGACGCTCTCTCTCGCGTCCTCCGGAGCCAGCCCTTCCGCCGCGTGGTAAGGCGCAAAGGCGCCGTCGGGCAGGAGCTGGATCTGCGAGCGCTCGATGAGCTGCGGTTCGCGCACGTCGCCGGCCACGGCAACGAGCGCCGCCCGCCCCGTTCGCGCCTTCAAGCCGAATGCGACGCGCATGACTGGAATGCGTTGTCAGCTTGCATGCGCATTGAACGTCAATTGCGGACGAGCGCGCTCCGGCTGCCCGGGAAGCGGTGCAGGAACCGCGCCGCGACGGACCGCTCCGCACTCGAGATAGAACGGCTCGGCATTCGGGTCGGCGTCGACGGTGACTTCCGTGGCGCCACCGCGAGCCGCGGTTTCGAGGGCGTGCGAAAGAAGCGCCCGGCCAACGCCCAGGCGCATGAATCGCGGCAGGACCCAGAGATGGTCGAGCTCCCACGAACGCCCCGACGGAGAAAGAGAGTAGAAGCCCGCGACTTCGATACCGACCATTGCGACGAAGGTGGGCCTCGTGCGAATGCCCTGTGGCGACACGGCCAACTCGGCGCGCCAGCCTTCCAGGGCTTCCGCCGAATAGCCCCAGTACGCCTTGGCTCGCATGGCCAGCGCAGAAAGGAGCTGAGCCTCGGTTTCCACAGCCGGCCGAATGTTCATCGTGTTACGTAACGCTCGCCTTGAACGGCGCGAGAAGGGAGCGGTTGGGAGCGTCCGTTCTCGAACGTGCTGTTGGAGCGCACGTTACTTGACGTCCTCGAGCTTAACGCCCCGACCTGCACGGAAGCTAGCGCGAGCCTGTTCGACGCGCTGTATGAACCGCGGGTCATGTTCGAGTCGGTAGTCGAACCAGTCGTCCTCCGATTTGAACCCGATCAGCACGCCCGCCGGTTTGCCGTGGCGCGTGATGACGACATCCTGTGTCTCGGCTTCCCGAAGAAAGCGAGACAAGTCGTCTTTCACTTCGGAAAGGGACACTTCCTTCATTTTGGACTTCCGAATCGCGCTGGCCATGACTCAGCCTCCGGTTTGGGCACGATCGCTCCAACGTCAGCGGCTACCGGCGCGCGCCGCTTTTGCGCGCGTCCGCGTGGGCCGCTTTGTTATACCTCGCCCCTTGCCAGCGGCGCGAATGAGCGTGCGTAGAGCCTCGTTCACAGCCACTGAGTTCTTGAATATCTCGTGGACGTCCGGCTCGATGACGACTACGTTACTGCTCTCAAGGTAACGCTTGTAGTATTGGCCTCGGACTGCGCCTGAGAAGTCGTATTCAGGCCGCATGTCCGGTTCGGCGGCGCGTAGGGCTTTAGGTTTCATAGTCTTTGCGTTCATGTGATGTGGCTCGGCGAGCCGAAATAATGCGAATGGTATCCCCTTGCTCGATATGACACACGACAAGTAGTTGTCCGGCGCTCGACCGCCCAATTGTGATGAGGCGTTCTTCGCCGATCGAATGATCTGGGTCTGGAATCGTCCCAGCCAGCGGATCACCGAAGACCGTAGTGGCTTCCTGAAACGCCACGCCATGTGCAAGGAGGCTCTCTTCCGCCCTCGTGGGATCCCAGGTGAACTGCATTTATCGTGGCGTGGGTCCTACTTGGCGAGGTCTAACGTTCGCGTTAACCGGCGCGCGACGCCTTATCGCGGGTCCGTGTTGAACGCGTGGTTAGAGGTCGACCTGAGTGATGCTCCGCATATGCGTCAAGTAGCCTGCGGATCATGCGTTGATATTGAGTATTGTGTCTACGCGCCTCGTTCTTGAAGAACTCGACGCTGCGCTTACTCAGGGAAATGGTTACCTTCACCCCTTCGTCTCGGAATACGAGATCCTCAGGCCGCGGCAGGAAGTCAGGAACGATCCTGAGATTTCCGAGGGGCTCATCAGTGTATTTAATTCTGTCGCTCATAAATTCGCCTTCCTTTGCGCCAATAGCCAGCTCCGTGAATACGGATTAGGCCCTCGCGGTAGGTGAAGCGAACCGTGAGGACTCCTGCACCAACCTGCCCAAAGCAGAAATACCGCCGTTCACTGGAACCGTGGGAGAGGTCTTCCGCGATGACGCGCTTGGGGTCGGCAAAAGCAAGCTGCGCCAGCGCGAAGGAAACCCCGTGTTTCCTCTGGTTCTTGTTGTCTTTGTCCTGGTCCCAGTCGAACCGGGTCTTCGCCATCGACCAAGACTAGCAGAAATATGGCCGGTAAGCCATACGATTATATGGCTAAGAGACCAGAGATGTGGCGACCTCTAACGTTCGCGCTGAGCCGACGCCGAGGAGCGCAGCGACGAGGGGACCGCAAGCGAGCGAAGCCCGCTTGCGGCGGTCGGCTCGAGCGCGCTGTTATATGGCACCTGTAGCCATGGGGCGTACGTGCTCAGTACGTGCAACGACGACTCAAGGACAAGTGTTCTCTTAGCCGACATACCCATTTGCGTTCAGCCACGGATAGATAATGGCGATTGCGATGCCAACGATTAGCGGCAGAAGGCCTACCGTCGCCATTACCCATGCCTCTTTCTTGAACATGTTTAGGAGGTCCGTTGACGTGCCATATAACGTTCCCGGCAACCGGCGCGCGCGCCCCTTGGCCACGTGCGAGGTACGGCGCTTCCGCGCGCGTCCGGGTTGGCCGGGGGGTTAGCCTGCAAATCGTCAATGCGCATGACCGGACGGAACAAAGTCTTCGAGGATTTGGTACAGCTCCTGAGCCTGGTAGGTCTCCATGTCGAGGCCAAAGTGGACCGTATCTAGGTCTTCGAGGACCTCAGCCATGCGGTTCGATAGCGCCCGCAGATTCACGACTTGATGCTTCTTCGTCGAGGGCCGGCCTTTCGTGTCGATCGGATAACGATACGCGTACGAACCGGGATCAATCTCAGCCCAGTCCTTGCACAGTGAGGCTACGGTTGTCTTGAGACGACCTAACATTTCGTCGTTCGGGAAGAGCAATGAGAGTACTTTGCCGGCGGTTAGCGACAGGCTGACAAGGTCGTGATTGTTCTTCAGTTGCTCATTTATTTCGTCCATACGTCGAAATGCTGCTAGCTCGACACCGCCGTAGATGATGTGCTTCAGGGATAGCTCGAGGGCGTGCCTATATAGAAAAACGACTGGGTACGCCTCGTAGTCTGGAAACCTCTGGGCATCGAGGAGCGATGCCGCAAGACGGTTGGCCGCCAGCGTGTAGCCCTTAGCGAATGCACCGAAGTCGCCTTTGGGGTCATTCGTGAACGAGATCACAAAGCTGCTCATGTCGCTGATCTCGTCGAATGGCATGGGCCGATCCCTTTGCAGGCTAACGTCCGCAGCCACCGGCGCGCGGCTGCGATGGCGAAAAGAAGAACACCGCTTCCCGCGCGTCCGGGTGGGCTGCGCGGTTAGAACGCGAACAAAACGCGAAGCTTGATAAGCGCAAACAAACCCCCGAATGTGACATTTAAGAACACCAACGCGGTGAACGCAAAGGCAACGAGGTACCGATCGTCACTCAAATGCGCGATCTTCGCAGACACATTTCGTAGACACTCGAACAGCGCAACGGAAAGCACGAGCGCACCGAAAAGAGCGATGGATACATACGTGCTGAGGCGCCAGGCCGAAAAAGGAAACGCGATCCAAGCAGGAGCTGCAACCACCACTAGCGCCACGAGCGAAGCGATTCCCGTCAGTACGACAGCTCCGCGTTTCGGGCCAAGGCTGGCGAGGAAGGCCATACGTGCTTTCCGCGTTCTAACTAGTAATGAACGTCAACCGAACAATGCTAAAACCATATGCCAGTATATGCAAAGCTATACCCGTATATGGAACCATATGCCGCTATATAGGGTCGCGTTTGCACCGGCGCGGTGCCTATCCGGTGATCACCCGATGACGGGTTTCCATCCGGCTCCCTTCCGCGCTGAACGCGCGAGCGGGAGAGCCGTGAACACCACGCGCGGCGGCGCGGTCAGGAATCGAACTTCTTGAAGAGAACCGGGGCGAGAGCCACCAGCATGGCGAGTATGAGCGCGGCCAAGGGCGCGCCGCGCGCCATGTTCCCCAGGGGAAGAACGACGAAGACCAAGACGAGTATCCAGGCGGGCAGGGCGCGGCTGTACTTGAGGTAGGCGAGAAACCCTGCGGGGACTTGGACGCGCTTCCCCCGCTCCGAGCGGTCCCTCTGCGCCGCCCTTTCCTCGAGCCAGATCAGGAACACGTAGAGCTGCCCCACCACTCCGCACAGCCACACCGCCGCACCGAGAAGCAGGGCGAAGAACCTCAGCCACAGCGGCGGGTCGTAAGTCAAGCGGGCGGTCCTGAACATGACGTCGATGGAGCATATCGTGCTGACGAGGAAGAACACGAGAACCACGGGAAGCACGGCCCATATGCGGGATACGATGTAGTCGCGGAAGACCTCGTCGTTCCGGAATTTGAGCGCGAAGTCGCGCGCGTCGCGCAACACCCTGCGCGGGCGCAGCTGGTCGAGCATGTCGTCCGCCGCCGCGCGCAACTCGCGCTCGTCGAGCCTCATTCCGCGTATCCGCCAACGAAAGATCTTCACGGAAGGCATCCTAAAACCATCCGCGGACCCATGCAAATGTCATGGGGCCTGGGCCGTGCACTACGCACGCCCGCCGCCCTCCTGCGGCCCCGCGACGAGCGCCGCCATCGTGTAAGCTTCGGCGCATGAAAACCATCGCCATCGAAGAGCATTTCATCACGCCGATGTACCGGCAGAAGGTCGCCGCGAACGAATTCCGGAATTTCTATCTCAGCTCCCGCAGCGAGCAGATCGGGCACGACATCGTCGAGCAGAATTCGGACCTCGGCGCGAAGCGCCTCGCGCACATGAACGCCGCCGGAATCGACGTGCAGGTGCTCTCGTTCGGCTCGCCCGGGCCGCAAGGCTTCGGCGCGGACGTCGCGATCCCGATGGCGAAGGAGGCGAACGACCTCGCGCACGAGGCGGTCAAGGCGCACCCTGACCGCTTCGCCGCTTTCGCCGCGCTCGCGACGGCCGACCCGGGCGCCGCGGCCGATGAGCTCGGGCGCTGCGTCACGCAGCTCGGCTTCAAGGGCGCGATGATCCACGGCCACACGCAGGGGAGTTTCCTCGACGAGAAGAAATACTGGGTCATCTTCGAGCGCGCCCAGGCGCTCGACGTGCCGCTCTATCTGCACCCCACGCTCCCCCACCCGGACGCGGTCAAGGCCTATTTCCAGGGATACGAGGACCTCGCCCGGGCGGGCTGGGGTTTCGCGGTGGATACGAGCTGCCATTTCCTGCGGATCGTCTTCTCCGGGGTCTTCGACGCCTACCCGCGCCTCAGGATCATCCTCGGGCATCTGGGTGAAGGATTGCCTTTTGCGATGCACCGGCTGAACGATCACACCTGGCGCGCTGCCGCGCGAAGGGGTCTCAGGAAGACGCCGCTCGAATACCTGAGGGACAACCTGCTCGTCACCACGAGCGGCAACTGGTTCGAGCCCGCGTTCCAGTGCACGCTGCTCGCGCTCGGCGCGGACAACATCCTCTTCGCGGTCGACTGGCCCTACGAGCCCAACACCGCGGGAATGGAATTCCTGAAAAAGCTTTCGATCAGCGACTCGGACCGCGAGAAGATCGCGCACCGCAACGCCGAGCGCATCCTGCGGATGTAATGCGGCGCCCGGCTAGCGGTCAGGCTTGGGCGTGACGTGGCCGCACTTTCCGCAGGTGCGGTGCGATTCCTCCGAATAGAACTCCTCGTAGACGCGCGACACCGGGTCCTCGCGGTAGTCGGCGACGTGCCGGACCGCTTCGTAGAGCTCGGCGTGGCACTTCTCGCAATACCAGAAAAAGCGGTCCCTCTCGTCGGAGCGGCGCTTGCGCTCCAGCACGAGCAGGAACGAGTCGGGCGAGAAGCGCGGCGAGTGCCGCACGCCGGCCGGGCAGTAGATGATCTCGCCCTCGCGGACGAGCGCCACCTTCTCCGCGCCGTCGTGCGTGAGATAGTGCAGGTTCATCTCGCCCTTGATCATGTACATGACTTCGTCGCTCGGATCCGCATGGAACTCGCTGCGGTGCGCTCGCCCGCGAGCGACGAAGGCGATGGTGTCGGGCGCCTGCCAGAGAATGCTCACCGGCCTGACGCTCTTCCGGATGCCCTCGGAAACCTCCGCGAGGCTGACTGCCTTGAGTTCTGTCATTTGCGTCCTTGTTCCCGTTCCAAATCCCTTACGCTGTCACGTCGGAGATTGTAAGCGCAAGGGATGGGTAAACGGTAAGATCGCAACACTGTTGGTTCTCGGCAAATGAAAACAGCGAACGCGGCTGCGACCCTCGCTAGCGTCGTCTTTCTGAAAATCCAGGAGTTCGCCCGCAGGCCGGTCCAGGAACAGGCGCGCCTGAAGGCGCAGCTCGAAGCCGTGGTGGCGGTGACCACCGCGGAGCTCGCGCCCGCGAGCCGCATCGTGCTCGACGCCGCGGACGGCGCCGCCATCGTGGTTCTCGGCGATCCGAAGGGAGCTTTGCAATTGGCCGCGCGCGCTCTCGCCGCAACGGCGGCGGGGCTGCCCCTGTGCGTCGGGGTCAATCACGGTGCCGTGCAGCTGGCCTCGGCGGGACGGGACGACGACGGGCTGATCGGCGACGGCATCGCGGTGGCGGCGAGCGTCGCCGAGTTCGCTTCGCCCTCGCGCCTGCTGATGTCGCGGTCCTTCCGCGACGCCATGGCCGATGCTTCGCCGGGGCTCGAATCCGGCCTTTTTCCGGCGGGGGTTTTCACCGACGCGGGGCTTCGCACCCACGAGCTGTTCGGCCCGGACGGGCGGGTCGCCGAGCGAAGGCGGACGCGCTACCTCGCGCTCAGCGTCGCGGCCGTGATCGGGCTCATCGGGGCCGGCATCGCGGCCCGCGTGTCGGCCGAGGGCCCTCAGAAGTTCGTCGACGGCACGGTTGTCAAGATCCGGCAGGCGATCGGCGCGGGCGAGAGGTACCTGGGCGGCGTGATCGAGAGAGTCCGATGGCCAAAAAGAAGCTGACCAAGATCGGCCGCTACAAGATCCTCGGCGAGCTGGGCCGCGGCGCGATGGGAGTCGTCTACGAGGCCGAGGACCCGGCTCTCGACCGCATCGTCGCGCTGAAGACCATCATCCTTTCGGACGACGCGGAAGGGCGCAAGGAGTACCACAAGCGGTTTTTCCTCGAGGCCAAGGCCGCGGGGAAGCTCACCCATCCCCGCATCATCACCGTCTACGATTTCGGGGAGGAAGGCGACCTCGCCTACATGGCGATGGAGCTCCTCAAGGGCGTCGAGCTCCGCGCCAGGATGCTGAAGGGCTCGATCTCCACCGTCGAGGCGGTCGATATCGCCGAGCAGGTCGCCGACGGCCTGGGCTACGCGCACGAGCGCGGAGTCGTCCACCGCGACATCAAGCCGAGCAACATCATGCTGCTGCCGCGCGGTCAGGTGAAGATCATGGACTTCGGGATCGCGCGCGTGCGCGTCGCCGATCACAAGACGAGCACGGGCGTCGTGCTCGGCACGCCCCGATACATGTCTCCCGAGCAGGTGGCGGGATCGCCCGTCGACCACCGGTCGGACATCTTCTCGCTGGGGATCGTGCTCTACGAGATGCTCGCCCGCGCGTCGCTGTTCGCGGGCGCGGACACGCCGCAGATCATGCACAACGTCGTCCACGTCGAGCACGTGCCGCCCTCGCGGCTGAATCGCGAAGTGCCGGCGATGCTCGATTTCGTGATCGCAAGGGCGCTCAAGAAAGACCCCGCGGTGCGCTACCAGGACGTGTACGAGCTCGCCGCCGACCTGCGCAGCTGCCTCGCCGAGCTCGGCGGCCGCGAGCGCGCGTCGGAGAAGGGCGCGGACGAGGATCAGGACGTCACCAAGACGGTGAAGCTCGATGTGGACACGGAGAAGACGCGGCTCGCGCCTGCGGCGCGCGCGATCGGCTCCGACACGCGCCTTCCCCTGTCGCGGCAGTTCGACTCTTCCGCGGCCCTCAGACGGCTTTCCGCTCCCACGAAGCGCGATCGCGAGCTGCTCGCCCGGCCTCCGCGGCCGGTCGGTTTCTTCCGCCGGCTCAGAAACGATCCCGGGCCGCGGCTGCTGTTCATCGCGGCGCTCGCCGCGGCGCTCGTCGGCGGCGCGATCGCGTTCGCGTGACCCCGATCGCGCGTCCCTATTCCGCCTTGATGCCTGCCGCTTTCACCAGCGCGGCGTTCGCGGCGATCTCCTCGCGGATATAGGCGTTGAACTGCTCGGGGGTGTAGTCCATCGGCTCGGCGCCGAGCCGCGCCATCTTCTCGCGCACGTCGCCCGCACGCAGCGCCTTCACCGTTTCCGCATGGAGACGGTTGACGACCTCGCGCGGCGTCCTCGCCGGCGCGAACATGCCGACCCAGAAATTGTAGTCGGAGTCGGGAACGCCGGCCTCCAGCGTGGTGGGAAGGTGCGGAAGCGCGAGCGAGCGCTTAGTGCTGCCCACCGCGAGAGCGACGAGCTTGCCGTCCTTCAGAAGCGGCAAGATCGCGTTGACAGGGCAAAAATAGAAATCCACGCGGCCGGTGATGATCTCGGTCAGCGCTTCCGGCGAGCCCTTGAAAGGAACGTTGACGGTCTCGATGCCGGCGCCGAGACGAAAGCGCTCGGCGTTGAGATGCGTCGCGCTGCCGATGCCGACCGACGCGGAGTTCATCGCGCCCGGCTTTGCTTTCGCCGCGGCGACGAGCTCCTTCACCGAGCGAATGCCCTTCGAAGGAGCCATCACCAGCACATTGGGCAGCAAAGCGAGAGGCACGACGCCGGTGAGGTCGCGAAGCGTATCGTACGGCAGGTCCTTGTACGTGGACGGTGTCACCGTGTACGAGGAGGAGTGCACGAAAAGCGTGTAGCCGTCGGGAGCGGATTTCGCCACCAGCGCCGCGCCTATGGTGCCGCCCGCGCCGGGGCGGTTCTCGATGACGATCGGCTGCCCGAGCTGGGGCGAGAGCCTTTCCGTCACCGTGCGCGCAATGATGTCGGTTCCGCTCCCCGGGGTGAACGGGACGATGATCCTGATCGTCTTCGCCGGCCACGTCTGGGCCTGCGCGCCGACATGCAGGGCGCAAAGGGCCAGCGTGGCGATCGATCTACCTAGGCTGCTCATCCCGTATTAGGGAAGCCTTAGGCCTCATGCTTTTCGCTCATGGGTCTGATCTCCCTTGCTCCATAACGACAGCGCCAGACCGACGATCATTAGAGCGAGAAGCCCGAGGTTTATCAAATAACCGGGTGGTGAACCCGTCGTGTCAATGGGCATGATCTGCAGAATCAGTTTTCTACTCAAGTGCTCCAGCAAGAGCAGCGCGAACATGAAAGGGATCATCGCGCGATATCGAACCAGCACCAAAACACAGAGCAAGCAGATCATGAGCTGAGACAGGCCCCAGAGCGCGAAAAGAGAAACTACGGTCCGCGCGCCGGCGGGTGTGAATGTGTCCAGGGGGATCCCGTCGGCGGAGCTCGCCGCGGTGTACCCGTTGAAGATCGTGCCCAGGCTAATGCCGGCTTTCATGAGTACGAGCAGGCCAAAGAGCCAGAGAGCGAGCTTGTA
>JACXTT010003125.1_pt1 | contig 25831 bp, 18 predicted proteins | sample 9270951 | NCBI WGS metagenome assembly JACXTT01 (sample SAMN15532306, study PRJNA645909) | rock metagenome | isolation source: weathered quartz diorite | place: Puerto Rico | collected 2017-06-21
TTCCGATCTGCAGCGGCGCCGATTGCGCGTTCACCAGCAACAAGGTGATTGTGGCGCGGAGCTACGTGCGTCAGATTGCGGCCGGCAGCGCTCCCGATCCTTCGGCCGATTCCAGGCCGGACGATTATTCACCGCGCGATCGCGACGGGCACGGCACGGCGGTGGCCTCCTGCGCGGCTGGAAATCAGAACTCGGGCGTGGTTGCATTCTCCGGGCTGGCCCCGAAAGCCTGGCTGGGCAATTACAAAATCTACGGATCGCCGGGCGTGAACGACTCCACCACAGACGACATCATCATCCAGGCCATCGAGGACGCATTCAACGACGGCATGGACGTAGTGTCGTTTTCCTCCGGCGGTCCGGCATTCACGGGCCCGCTAGATTCCGGCGACGCGTGCGGCAACGATCCTGGAGTTCCTTGCGATCTGGTGGCCAAAACATTCGAAGATCTCTCTCAGAAGGGAATGATCGTGGTCGCGGCGGCGGGCAACGAAGGTGAGGACGGGAACCGTTACCCGACGCTGGGCTCGATTTCTTCGCCGGCCGATGCGCCCTCGGTGATCGCCGTCGGCGCCAGTACGAACACCCACGCCTTTCTGGAAACGGTAAGCGTGCTGGGCGGTGGCGCGCCTTCGAACCTGCAGCGTATCCCCGTGCAGTCGGGAAGCGCTTATGTGCCGACTGGAGCGGTTACCGCGCCGTTACGCGATGTGACCGATCTCGGAAACGACGGCTATGCCTGCTCGGCGTTGCCGAAGGCGTCGCTTGACGGTGCGATCGCATTGATCGAGCGGGGCCCCACAGCGAGTCAATGTGCCTTCTCACAGAAGCTCGGCAATGCCGAGGATGCCGGGGCGATCGGCGCGATCTTTTATATGCAGGACGCCACACCGCCGGTAGCGCCGGGCGGACTCTCCTCCTTTTCGATACCGGCGGTGGTGGTGGCCAACAGCGACGGCCTGGCGCTGAAGAATTTCGTTGCGGCGAATCCCGGCCGTCCCGTGACCATCGATCCGGCGGGCATCGAGCAGACTACGCCGGGAAACCAACTGGCCGACTTTTCCTCCTTCGGCCCCTCTACGGGTGACGGCGGCATCAAGCCGGACCTTGTGGCGCCCGGCACCAGGATCTACATGGCCGCCTCCGGTTACGATCCTCTGGGCGCTCTCTACAGCTCGAACGGGTACGCCGTCGCGGACGGTACCAGTTTCGCAACACCGATCGTCTCCGGCGCCGCGGCGCTGGTGAAACAGCGTCATCCCGGGTTCACTCCGACCCAGGTCAAATCCGCGCTGGTGAACTCGGCAGCCCAGGATGTGACTTCCGATCAGTTGGGCAACAGCGTGGACGTGGAGTGGCTGGGAGCGGGAAAGCTTGACGCCGCCGCGGCGATGGGCGCCAGCGTGACCGCCAATCCCGCGTCGCTCTCGTTCGGCGTTTTGACGGCCGACTCGTTGCCGAGGACGCTGCGGCTTCAGCTCACCAACAGCGGAGCGGACACGGTCAATCTGGCCTTCTCGATCGCGCCGGCCGACCGGCTGACGCTCGACCGGCAGAGCCTGACGCTTGCGTCTGGCGCGACCGGCGCAGTCTCGGTGACGCTCGCGGGCGCGACGCCTTCGCCGGGTTCTTACTCCGGGGCCCTGACCATCCAGGGAGCAGGCGGCCCGCTGCGCGTGCCCTATCTCTATTTGGTGGGCAATGGGGTTCCGGCCAACATCATTCCGCTCACCGGCAGCGACTTCGACGGCACGGTGGGCGAAGACATTCCCGACGGCTTTATCTCCTTCCGCTTGGTGGACGGCTACGGCGTACCGGTGGCGCACGCACCGGTCTCGTTCAGTGCGCGCGGCGGAGGCACGCTCCGCAACGCCGATGCGGCTACCGATTCCTACGGGATCGCCGGGGCGGAGGCGGTTCTCGGCGCTCAGCCGGGCAATTACTCGTTCACCGCCGTGGCCGGCGGGCTGCGCCTGACGTACTCCGGCACAGCGCGATCGATGCCAAGCGTCCCGTCGAACGGAATCGTCAGCGCCGCCACCTTCGACGCCACGCAGCCGGTGGCGCCGGGGTCCTACATTACGATTTTCGGCGCCGCATTGAGCGACTTCACGGACTATGCGCCGTCGGCAAGGCTACCGATGTCCATCGACATGGTCAACGTTTCCTTCGATGTGCCTTCGACCGGCATCAGCGTGCCGGGCCATCTCGTTTTCGTCAGCCCGAATCAGGTGAACGTACAGGTGCCGTGGGAACTGCAGGGCCGGACTACCGCGCAAGTCAAAGTGCTGATCGACTACACCTATGGCAATGTGGTGACGGCGTCACTTTCCGATTACGCGCCGGCATTCTTCGAGACGAGCCCGGGCAGCGTGGCCGCGCTGGATCCAGGCTACCGGCCGATCGCCGCCTCCAACCCGGCGCGGCGCGGACAAGTGATTCAGTTGTACGCGAACGGGCTTGGTCCCGTGACCAACCAGCCGGCAAGCGGCGAGCCCGCGCCGGCGTCGCCGCTGGCGCAGACCAGGTCGGCGCCGGAGGTGACGATCGGCGGACAGGCGGCCGCCGTCCTGTTTAGCGGCCTCGCGCCGGGATTCGCGGGGCTCTATCAGATCAACGTGACGGTGCCTACCGGCCTGAGTCCCGGCAGCTATCCGATCCATGTCGCCATCGGCGGCCGGACATCGAAGGATTCGGGGATAGCGATCCAGTAAGGCTTTCGGAAGCCAGCCCTCCCCAGCAGGCTTGCAGTGCCGGGTTTAGCTCCCCCACCGCTCGCTTACAATGATCCCAATGGCGCTTCGTGTCCTGATTTCCGAGGAACAGATTCAGCAGCGGGTGCGCGAGTTGGGGGCGCAGATCGATCGCGATTATCCCGATGGGCTGCTTTACCTGGTCTGCATCCTTAAAGGGGCGTGCTTCTTCTTCACCGACCTGGCGCGCGCCATCAGCCGTGAGGTTTCCATCGAGTTCATGGGGATTTCCAGTTACGGCAAGGGCAAGACCACGTCAGGCGAGGTGAAGGTGACCAAGGACCTGGACCTGTCGCTGGAAGGCGCGCACGTGCTGGTGGTGGAAGACATCGTCGATAGCGGCGTGACCCTGCATTACCTGAGCCAACTGCTGCTGCAGAGGCGCCCGCGTTCGTTGAAGATCGTATCGCTGCTGGACAAGCCGGAGCGGCGGATTCGTCCGGTGGAAGTGGCCTACGTCGGGTTCCGGATTCCGGACGAGTTCGTGGTGGGATACGGGCTGGACTACGCCGAACGGCACCGGAATCTGCGAGACGTCTGCGTGCTGGAGGAGACGCCGTAGCATCGGCATTCTGTTGCAGCCGCGGCCGCTCTGTTATCATGGAGGACGTAGTTCATTCTTGGAGGCAAGCAAGATGGGTCCGCTAGGTTGGCAGGAAACGGTCTTCATCTTTATCCTCGCTTTGCTCATTTTCGGTCCGAAGAAGCTTCCGGAGCTGGGCAAGACGCTGGGTAAGGCCATGACCGAATTCCGCCGTGCTTCGAGCGAACTGAAGTCCACGTTCGATCGGGAAATGAGCAACCTGGAGCGGGAAACACAAGGGATCAAGGAAGCGACGAACGTCAATTTGCTGGACAATCACAGCTACGATTCGTCTTACTACGATTCGGGCAACTACGGCTACGAATCGCATGATTCCACCGCAACCAATTCGTCCACGGTAAGCGCATCCGCAACTCAGGGCGCCCAATCGACGACAGCCGCGCAGCCCGAAGGCACCATTGCCCAGGGCTCCGCGATCGAGACTTCGGCGACCGGCAACATCGCCGCCGAAGCCCCGGCTCCGGCAAGCGGAGAGATGCATCCAGAGGCCGGGGCCAGCCCGAGTCCCTCTCCGAACGCGAAGGCTGTCTAGTCGGCAAAAGCAGCAGAAGAAGAGCGCATGTCCTCAACTGAAGACCCGAAGGGGCCATCCGCCCCTTCCAGCGAATCTGCGCCTGCCCATGGCGATGGCGTGCCCACCCAAGGCGAGGCGGCGCCGGGGCTTCCGGCCGATGCCGGAACTCCTTCCGATTCCGGCGTGAAGACGCCTTCGGAAAGCGTGCCGGCTCCGGGGGCGGAGCCTGAGCCTGGCGCTGCCGGCGTCGAATCCCCGCCGGCCGCAACGGCGTCCGAGCCGCAGGTTTCGTACGCGCAGACCACCGACAGTTCTTACGGCTATAGCGAAGACCCGTACTCTTACGGAGAGTCCACGGCCCTCACCACCACCAGTAAGCCGCCGGAACCCCCTCCCCCGCCGCCGCCACCTCCTTCCGCGCCGGAAGAACCGGAGGACCAGGAAGAAGAGGGCATGCTCCGGATGTCGTTCCTGGAGCATCTGGAAGAGCTGCGGACGCGCATTCTCCGCACGCTGGCAGGGATCGGCGTGGCGTACGTGGCCTGCCTGTTTTTCGCCGACCAGCTTTGGACGGCGGTGGAGACGCCGGCCCTGGCGGCGCTGACGAGCCTGGGTATCAAGAATCCCCGGCTGATCCAGACCACGCCGATGGAGACCTTCAACATCCTGTGGTTGAAGCTGCCCATCCTGGCGGCCGTCTTTGTGGCTTCGCCCTGGGCCTTGTTCCAGGTGTGGTCTTTCATCGCGCCCGGCCTGTACAAGAAGGAACGGCGCTGGGCGGCGCCGTTCATCATTTCCTCCGCCGGACTGTTCATCCTGGGCGGAGTATTCGCCTACTTCGTCGCCTTCCGCTACGGGCTGGCATTCCTGCTGGGCATCGGCGTGGGCAAGGGCATCGAGCCGCTGATCACGGTTTCGGAATACTTCGACCTGTTCATCAACGTAATGCTAGGGGTGGGGATCGTATTCGAGCTTCCCGTCCTGATCTTCTTCCTGACGCTGATCCGGGTGGCGACGCCGAGCTTCCTGATCCGGAACAGCCGCTACGCAATTCTGATCATCGTCATTGTGGCGGCGATCGTCACGCCGACACCGGACGTTTTTAACCTGATGCTGTTCTCGGTGCCGATGGTGCTGCTGTTCTACGTCGGCATTTTCGCCAGCTACCTGCTGGTGCTGAGCCGCGAAGGCAAGCGGTTCCCGTGGGGTAAGGTGCTGCCCTGGGTTGGGCTCGTGGCGGCGGTGGTGGGCGTTTTGCTATACTTCGCCATCACCAGGTATGGCTATCATTGGGTGAATAGCTGGCCGTACCTGACTCGCTGACATGGATATTTACAAAGCGTTAGAGCAACTAAAGGCGGAAAAGAAGCGCCTCGACGCTGCCATCGCCGCTCTGGAGCAGTCCATTGGCACTGACCACGACCGGAGCGGGGGGCGCGTTTGGAACGCCGACGCCCGCCGCCGCGCCGCCGAGCGGATGCGGAAATACTGGGAAACGCGAAGAAGCAGCAAGTCCGCCGGGGCCGGCTCCGGCTCGCCGGGCGACGGGCCCGCATTGACCGGCCCGCCCGGCGAGTCATAGAATGGTGTTAGTCGTGCGCCCGTAGCTCAGTCTGGATAGAGCGTTTGCCTCCGGAGCAAAAGGTCAGAGGTTCGAATCCTCTCGGGCGTACCAACCTTCAGCAGTAAATCCAGCCACTTGCACTCAACTCAGGGGCGGCGTGTGCCCGTCTGAGCGTTTGCATTCATCCCGAATTCTGACCGATTCTGACTTGCAGTTGACTGGCGCGGGCAATCGGCCTGCATGGCTGCGCCGGCAAAACCCAAAAGCGCTGGTGAGAGTACCGCGCTGAATACTCCTACCTCTACGCCTGGGGTCCGCGCTTCCGCGTCCCCCGGCCTGCCCGTCCTCGACCGGGAGGGCCAGCGCTGCCGGGTGCTCGCCCGCGACGGCAAGAATGGCGCCCTGGTCGAGTTCGAAGACGGCGCCCGCGATGTCATCAGCCGGAACGCTCTGTAGAGGGCACGGTGAACCTACACAACCGCGTGATCACATGGCTGTGGAAACGGCCGCACGAAATCATCGGAGGCGACTGCCCCGACGTCAAAGGGCCGATGCTGTACCGCTTCTCAATCTTCAAGCGGCCGGCGGAACATGGGTGACACGCCTGCTCGGCAGCTTCGAGGCGTGGCACCCATCTCGTGGGCAACATTCTCGCTCACGTTGGGATGCCGGATTTCCTCGCGAACTTCGAGACGTTCTACATCAGGCCGACGATGCGGCTTAGCAGTGGCAGGCTTTCCTGCAGGCGTGCCTCGTGGCCGGCTTGCGCCAGCCGTTCATCATTCAGACGCTGGCTACCTCGATCGCCACGGATGAGCGCCTCCGGGAGGTCCTACCCGACACGCTACAGTCTGCCGTCCAGGGCGGGCGCGTGCGCCAGGCCCTCGGCTATGCCTTCCGCAAGCACGTCGAGCGACGGTTTGGCCAGATCCGAATTACCCGCGCGGGTGTAGACGTTCAGAGCAAGCAAAGGCTCTGGCAGATCGAGAGCGGCGAGGCGACGGCAACGGCGGCTGAGGTCCAGGAACAGGAAGACGACGAGCCGCGTTTGTGGTGAGGCAGCCAGCGTTCCAGGAGCTCAGTGATCACAGCAAAAAGGGCAACGACCACGAACATTCTCATCAGAAACAGGACGCAGAACAGCGCCTTAATCGATTCAATTATCGCCCGTATCAAAAGGTTTCCCCGAATCTGTTAGGATAACAACAATGTCGTAACAGATGGCCTACGGCTTGGGACCATGATCCTCGGAGGGAAGGCCGATGCAATCGAGGGGGTACATGAGGCTCGCATTTGCACTTTCCCTTGCGGTGGCCGCGCAGGCCGAAACCGGCGCGCGGTCGCTATTCTCAGTTGATGCGGGAACCGGAGTCGGCGCATGGACCGGAGGCCGATAGATTGGGTTGAGCGCGTCCTGCTGGCATTGACGGCGATTCTCCTGGCTCTGGCCGTGGCGGACGAGTCCGTGCTGGAGCTGGACTTCAACATCAAGAAGAGGGAACCGGGACTGATTCCTTAAGCACGCTACACTATCGAACGTGGACATCCCACCTACTTGCGTTGTCTCTTTCAAAGACGCCGGCGGTCGGGAGTTTGCCCACGTAACGGCTGGGCGGTCTCTGTTTGAGGCGGTACGGAACGCAATCGAATGGTTTGACGACCCGTTCTGTAAGGCCCGCAAGCCCACTCGCGAAACGGTATTCCGCGTGACACTCGTGGGCGATCACCGTTGTGCTTTAGCTATTTGTGCATCGAATACCGCGCACATCTCGGCTGCCTTGCGTTCGGCGGCTCTTTCTCTAAGTGTAGCTTCGTGGACAGTGTATCTATGGCCGAGAATCTCGAATATTCCTAGTAGAAATAAGGAGGCGAATCCAGCATATGTACACCACTTTGCCAAGGCCGACGTTACCTCAAGTGAGTCCCAGCCAGGAAGCGGTGTCATGATAGTTTGGCGATTATTTTATTACAACGCTCGACGGCGTCGCCCGGGTTCTCGTATATCTCAAACGAGAATGTGAAACCGAGGTCGTTTCTCGCGTACGTGATCCATGAAAGGAAAGCATTCATGTCCTTCGCAGCGTGCGGCGACAACGGCTTACCATCCGGGGCCCTCAGAATGACAACGCCAGGGCGAGATGGGGAATCGGAAAGCATCCTGAAAATTTCTTTGGGTAACGGGTGGTCCAATGTTCTCTGCATAACACACAATGCTACTTCATTTAAACCGTTTCCGCTCTTTTCCTCGCCCGCTGCGCCTGCTTCCAGGCCTGCTTCTTGCACGTCTGGCACACACCGCAATCACACTTCGGCTTCGGCCCGGTTTTATCCTTGACCCCTGCCCGCCGGCACCGAAGCGTGGGTGCGTGACGGTCGGGATCATTAACGAAGTGCGTGCCGCCTGGTCGTCGCGTTCACCGAAGACCGGTGTGATAAACGGTTCCAACAACAGTTCTCGTAGCGTTCCTTTGCGTTCCTTCAGCGAAAATGCCGGCTTGGTCACTCACCGGTTACCGCAAGTGCAACTCGTACGAAGCTGTTCGAAGCGTTGCCCGCATTTCGCCAGTGGTGATGATCGCGACGAGGAGCGACTCCGCCTGTTCCTGCATCGAAGCGCGGGTGGCGTTCTCCAACTCGTCCAGCTCCGCATCTTCAGCCGGTGAAGGCAGGTCGGCCGGCTCCGGGGCCCGAAACGGCACTGCCAGCTCTACCTGATGCTCGTAGCCCGGCACGCTGCCACCTCACCGTCGTTTTGGCCCACCCCCACCACCCACGGGCCGTCAATGGCCACATCGCAGAGATCTCCACCACGTCAGCACCCAAAAACCTTGCTAGGTTGGGAACACTATGGCTGCCTCCGATCCGGTTTTCGTATTGCGTGCGGAGAAGGGCTGGTCTCACCCCCTGGGAGCGACTCCCGGTCCCGAAGGAGTCAACTTCTCGGTCTTCTCCGGACACGCCACCGGCGTCGAGCTTCTCCTGTTCGCCTCCGCGGTCGCGCCGCTACCCTTCCAGGTAATCCGCTTCGATCCCCTGATCAACAAGACCTTCCACTTCTGGCACGTTTTCGTCCGCGGCCTTCAGGCCGGAGCTCATTACGCTTTCCGCCTCGACGGCCCGGGCGATCCCGCCGCCGGGCACCGCTTCAATCGCAATAAGGTTCTGATCGATCCTTACGCGCGCGGCAACACCAACGATCTTTGGAAGCGCGGCGACGCGTGCACCCCGGACGACAACGTCGCCACCTCCATGCGCTCGGTGGTCATTGACACCTCCGGATACGACTGGGAAGACGACCGGCCGCTCCGGCGCCCCATGGAGGACACCATCATCTATGAAATGCACGCCCGCGGCTTCACTCGCTCCTCCTCCTCCAGGGCGCGCTACCCGGGAGTCTTCGCCGGCATCATCGAGAAGATCCCCTACCTGCGGGACCTCGGAATCACCGCCGTAGAGCTGCTGCCGATTTTCGACTTCGACGAGACCGACGTGCTCCGCGTGGTGGACGGCGAGCCGCTGCCGAATTACTGGGGATACAGCACACTCGGATTCTTCGCGCCGCAATCGGCCTACTGCCTGAGTCCGGAGAGCGGCGCCCACCTTCACGAATTCCGCGACCTGGTCAAGGCGCTGCACAAGGCCGGCATCGAAGTGATCCTCGACGTGGTCTTCAATCACACCGACGAGGGCAACCACCAGGGGCCGGTCTTCTCCTTCAAGGGAATCGACAACCGGACCTATTACTTTCTGGCGCCGTGGGACTTGCGCTATTACATGGATTTCTCCGGCTGCGGCAACACCTTCAATGCGAACCACCCCATCGCCCAGAAGCTGATCGTGGAGTGCCTGCGCTACTGGGTGAGGGAAACGCATGTCGACGGCTTCCGTTTCGACGAGGGCTCCATCCTCTCGCGCGGCGAAGACGGGATGCCGTGCGCGAATCCGCCGGTGGTCTGGCAAATCGAGCTCGACGAGACGCTGGCCGACACCAAGGTCATTGCAGAAGCCTGGGACGCCGCCGGCCTATACCAGATCGGCCATTTCCCCGGCGACCGCTGGGCCGAATGGAACGGCCGGTTTCGCGACGACATCCGCCGCTTTGTCCGGGGCGACGCGGGAACGGTAGGCGCGGTTGCGTCGCGGCTGGCGGGCAGCGCCGATCTTTACCAGTCCCAGGGCGAACTGCCGGTGAACAGCATCAACTTCGTGACCTGCCACGATGGCTTTACGCTCAACGACCTGGTCAGTTACAACCTGAAACACAATGAGGCCAACGGCGAAGGAAACCGCGACGGCATCAACGACAACCTGAGCTGGAACTGCGGCGTGGAAGGGCCCAGCGGCGATCCCGCGGTAGAGGCGCTTCGCGAGCGCCAGGTCCGCAACTTCGCGGTGTTGCTGATGCTGTCGCGCGGCGTCCCGATGTTCGTTGCCGGCGATGAGGTTCGCCGCACGCAGATGGGGAACAACAACGCCTACTGCCAGGACAACGGCGTTTCCTGGTTCGATTGGACGCTGACCGAACAGCAGGCCGGACTGCTGCGGTTCTGGCGGCTGCTGATCGAGTTTCGTAAAGAGCACGCCGCGCTGCGCCTGGGCCGGTTTTTCAGCGGCGAAGTGAATGAGCGCGGCTTGCCGGACGCCGCCTGGCACGGCACGCGGCTGAACCAGCCCGGCTGGTCCGACCCCGAGGCGCGCGCTTTGGGGATGACGCTGGCCGGGTTCGACGGCGATTCCGATTTGCACGTGATGATGAACATGTACTGGGAGAGCCTGGATTTCGAGGTTCCCGAGGTGGTGGGTAGGCGCTGGCTCCTGGCCATTGACACGGCGCGGAGTTCACCGCACAACATCGCCGATGCCGGGCTGGAATCGGAAGCGCCAGGCAGCATCCGCAACGTTGAAGCCCGCAGTGTGGTGGTTTTGATTAACCGCGCCGAGCTTGATTAGGGCGCTGGGGGCGCTCACCAAGCCAGCGCTTGCGCCGCCGCCCGCGGATCCGCACCCGCGCTCAACGAACCTGTCGCGGGGTCGACCAGGATGCCGGCGCTCGATCCCATGCTCCACGGGCCGTGCACAAATAGCTTGTGCCCGCGCTTCACCAGTTCCGCCCGCGCCGCGCCGCCGACGCGGCTTTCCACCGCGACTTCGCCGGGGTACATCGTGTGCGGGAACGGCGATGCCGGAAAGCTGCGCGTGGACCAGCGGGGAGCTTCGATCGCCTCCTGCACGTTCATCCCGAAGTCGACGATGTTGAGCAGGGTCTGGATGGTCCGCATGCACTGGTCGTCGCCGCCCGGACTCCCTGTCACCAGGAACGGCTTCGAGTCCTTCATCACCAGCGTCCCTTGCAGCGTGCTGCGCGGCCGCTTGCCCGGCTCCAGCGCGTTGGCGTGGCCCGGCACCAGCGAGTAGTAGTCGCCCCGGCAATTGAGCGGGAACCCAAGGTCGCCCATCACCACTTTCGTTCCGTAACCGCTGTGCAGGCTCGGAGTGAAGGAGATGGCGTTGCGCTCCCGGTCCACGACGGCGATGTAGCTGGTGTCGCCTTCGTGATCGGCGTTGCCGGTAAGGTTGATGTCGGTGGGCCGCTCGACGGACTCGAATCCGGTCTGATACTTTGCGGCGTCCCCGGGCCGCATTTCATAAGATGCTTTGTCGCGGGCGATCAGTTGCCGCCGCTCCTCGGCGTACTTCTTGGACAGCAGGCCCTCGTAAGGGATCTTGATGAAATCCATGTCGCCGAGGTACTTTTCGCGATCCGCCATGGCCAGCTTCATGGCTTCCACGGACGTATGGATGTAATCCGCGCTGTTCAGACCCATCGCCTTCAGGTCGTAGCCCTCCAGAAGGTTCAGCGCAATCAACTCGGTGGGGCCCTGGCTGGCCGAGGGGTTCTTGTAGACCTGATACCCGCGATACAGGGTCGAGATCGGCTCCTCGACTTTGGCGCTGTAGCCGGCGAAATCTTCGTAGCGGAACAGGCCGCCGTTCTGCTCGGAGAACGCCGCCATCTCGCGCGCGATGTCGCCTTTGTAGAAGCGGTCTCGCGCGGCTCGGAGCCCGGCCTCGCGTCCGCCGCGGGCGGCCTGCTTCTCGGCTTCCGCCAGCCGGCGGAAGGTCCGGGCCAGGTCAGGATTCTTCCAGACGTCGTTCTCCTTCCAGGTGCGGTCCAGGCCGTAAGTGCGGACGCTGGAAGGATACCGCCGCAGTTCCTTATCCTTGTTGCGGAATCCGGCTTCGGCCGCCGAGATCGGGTAGCCTCGCTCCGCCAGGTCGATGGCCGGAGCCAGCACCTCGCCGAAACTGCGCGTTCCCCAGCGGGAGAGCATCAGGTACCACGCGTCCACGGCTCCCGGAACGGTCCCCGACAACAGCGAGTGGTTGACCGGGAGCTTACCGTCCTGGTTCTTCTTGTACCAGTCGACCGTGGCCAGTTTAGGCGCGGTTCCCTCGGCGTTGATCGACCAGACCTTCCTGTCCTTTGTGCTGTACACCAGCAGCACCGCGTCACTGCCCACGCCGTTGGCGGCCGGGCTCACCAGCCCCAACACCGCCTGGCCGGCGACGATGGCGTCGAACGCGTTTCCGCCTTCGCGCAGAATCCGCTCGGCCGCCATCGAGGCTTGCGCCGCCATGGACGCCGCCGCGTACTCGGTGCCGCGGACCACCGGCTTCATCGTCTGCCGGCCGCCCTGCTGGCCCACCAGCACGCGTTCGTAGTTCGAGGATTGGCCCGCCGCCTGATCGCAAATTGCCACGGCGGAAAGAATCAACACCGGCGCCCACTTCCGCATATCGAGCCCTCCAGGGGTTTGGTTTGGTTCCCGGGGATTGTTTCCAGTTATTTCAGCACATTTCAAGGCGTTTTGCCGCACAAGGGGAGTCTCGCCGACAGGGCGAGGCCTCGGTCTTCACCAGAGCCGGACTGCAAGTCTGCCGTCGCCCGCAGCGAGGATTTGCCTGGAGCATGCTAGCCCGAGGGCAGCAGGGCGTGCTTACTTTCGGGGTGGCAGAGAAATGCTTCAGCTTGCGCGAAGCCGCTCTGAGCGCCGCGGGACCGTGTGATCTCGACCTGTTTCGGGTACCACTTATCCGGCTGCTGCGAGGCGTGCGCATAACAGGCGGCACGCCGGCGGGAATCGGCCGCGGAGATGTCGACGAAGCTCGCCGGCAAAAACATCGCGGTATCCCCGGCGACCTCGTAATAGTAGAGCGCGAATTTCCGGCCGCCTTTCAACCATGCATCCAGGGTAAGCGCGGAGACGGCGCGATGGTCGCGGTGGCGGTCCACAGGCCACTGAGTGAACACCACATCGGGGCTTTCCGCGGCGAGAATACGGGCGAAAGACTCATAGTGCGCCGCATCGACGATAGCGCGGCCATCGTACTGATCGGCGAAGACGGGACGGGCCCCCAGAATCCGGCAGGCCTCACCGGCTTCGGCGGTGCGGATGGCGGCGCATCGATCGAGGCTGGCTCCGCCGCAGTAACCCTCACCGCGATTCAGGTACAGCAGAACCACCTTATGGCCGAGCGCGGTGTAGCTGGCGGCGGTCCCGGCGCATCCGCATTCGGGGTCTCCGGGATGGCCGCCGGCGACGACTACCTTGAGAGTCGGCGTGGTTTCGGCCAGTACGGGAAGGGACGCGGCGCAGGCCAGCAGCCGGCGGCGGGAGATCATCACGCAGCGATTGTAATACGGTCAGTTCCCCGCGTTTTTCTGGGAGCTCAGCAACTGGCGGACGCTGTCCAGAAAAATCTCGCGGGGAAACATCTTCACGGCCATCTTGCTCAGGTCCACGCGGTAAAACGGATAACCGCGTCCGCCCGAGTGTTTCACCTCAGTCAACGCGGTTGCGCCGAGAGATCGAAGCAGGCCGGCCAGCATGCCGCCCTGGTGCGTGGCTCCGTAGGGAATCAGCTCGTCGTCCTCCGCCCAGTAGAGGATCAGAGGAATCTTCGCCAGCCGCGTCGCGTAAGTGACGGCGCTGCGAAGATAATACTCGGTGCGAGCCGTGTCCGGAGTGCCTCCGAGATCGGCTTCGACCGCTTTGTGCAGAGCGGGAAGCTGCACCGCGCGCAGTTTGCGAAGGCCTTTCTCCTCGGGCGGGCCCTGCGCCGCGACGGGGACGCCGGTGTCGGCGTAGAAAGCCACCATATCCGGAATGCCGTTGATGGAAAGCGCACCGGCAAACAGACCAGGATTGCGGCCCACCAGCAGCAGCGTCTCCAGCGCGCCCTGGCTCAAGCCTGCTGAGTAAATCCGGCGGGCGTCCACTGGATAGCGCTTCCTTGTTTCCGCGACCGCGGCTTCCAGGTTGCCAATCTGCTTCATTGAGCCCAGCGACACGCGAGGGTTCAGCTTGCCCTGGTGGGCCGGATAGAGAAGGATCACACCGAACTGATCGGCGACTCCGGCCCACAGCGAACGGTTCATCTCCTGCGCCCAGTTGCCCCCGTGCGGCGTGACAATCAGCGGCAGTGGCCCGCATGCGGACTTGGGAATCTCAAGATACGCTTCGCCATGGCTGCCGTCGAAGGCGTTCACGTATTCGATCTTCGCCAGCTTTTCCGCGGGAGAAGGCGGAAGGGCCTCCAGGAGCTGCTTGGGCGCTTGCGCGGAAAGGAGGACCGCCGAAGCCTAGAATCGCCAGCTTCGCGGTGATGGTCACTCGTCTTCCTCGATCAGAAACAGAAAACCCGGCTTCTGGCGCTGCACTCTGCGAATGTCCTTCAAGATGCCGTCGGCCAGCTCCTCGTGAATCTGCTGCACCTGTTTCTGCGCCGTTTCCGGAGTCCCTTTCTGGAGAGCCCTCAGGTAGGCCTCATGCGACAGCAGCACTTTGCGAACGTCGGAGACAAGATATGTCGAGACGCTGGCAATGAAGGCGAAGTACGGCGTGCTCAGGAAGCGGAGGATGTACTCGAGCTGCGAATCGCGGGCGATGCTCCAGATCAGGGAGTGAAATGCCCGGTCATTTTGCAGGAAGACGTCCAAGTCTCCCACTTCCACGGCCGTGCGCATGCCGTCGATGCACCGCGACAGGCCCTTCAGATCCTTGGGGGTGAGCTGTTCTCTCGCGTAACGGGCGGCCAGGCCTTCCAGGACCGAGCGCAGGCGGCAGGTTCGTTCGATCTGCTGGAGCGTCAGCCTGGTGACGAAGGTGCCCCGGCGCGCCTTGATCTGCACCAGGCCCACTTGCTCCAGCCGGCGCAACGCCTCGCGCAGCGTGGCGCGGCTGATACCCAGCCTGGTCGAGAGATCGTCCTCGAGGATGCGCTCGCCCAGTTTCAGGTCGCCGCGGAAGACGGCGTTCTGAATCGCGCCGACTACGCTGTCCTGGGTTGAGCGGATTTCCGTGCTTTGCAAGCTCATGTTCGTAGCGCCGCGGCAGTCACCGCCAGCTCTTTATTATCGAATGTCGACAATATCAGGTCAACGAAAAGATAAATCATCCCAGGTCCACCTGAATCGCCTGCACGCTCCTGGCGGGGACGCGCGACCGCAGCCGCGAGCCTTCCACCCGTACCTCCCAGCGCTTCGGCGAAACCGCGTCGGGCGCCTCGGCCGTATTCTGGGCCCGCACGCTGTCACCGGTGAGGTTCAACGCCTTCGCCGAGCGGGCCGTCCGGCCGCGCAGTGCGACGGAAACATCCGCGTCCGCGTCGGGGCTCAGGTTCACCAGGGTGACAAGGGCCATCCCAGCGGATATCGACGCCGAGGCGCTCAATGAGGGCGTACCGCGGTCGCCGAGGGAGATCCGCGGCGTCCTCTCCAACTCCACGCGGACGGATTGGGCGCCCTGATGCCCGCGGTACATCTCGTAGACGTGGAATGTCGGTGTCAGCGTGAAGGCCGCGCCGTCGGTGAGGATCAGCGATTGCAGGCAGTTGATCACCTGAGCGATGTTGGTCATCGTGATCCGGTTCGAATAGCGGTGAAACAGGTTGAGGCAGGCGGCGGCGAAAAGCGCCTCGCGCAGGACGCCGTTCTGGCGGAATCCGTCATCAATGGTGGGGTCGGAATGCCATACGCCCCATTCGTCGATGATGAGCCCGAGCGGTTTCCGGTCCAGCTTTCCGAATACGGGTATCTTGCGGCGCAGCGGCTCCACTGCGTCGATGGCAGCCAGCGCCTCGCGGATCATGCCTTCAAATGGCGTCAGGTCGAGCATCAGCTCGCGATATTCGTTGTCGGTGAACCTGGTGCTGTGGCCGCGGCGGAAATAGTGGTGAATCGACAGGTGGTCCAAGTAAGGCAGGCCGCCGCCCACGGCTTCCAGAAACTTGCGATTCCAGTTGTCCGAAGTGTGCCCGACGCCCACCAGTTCCAGGTCCGCCGTCATTCCCAGGCGCTTCAGAAAGACGGCGTATTGCCGGAACTGCTGAGCGTATTCGGCGGGAGTGAACTGGCCGCCGCAACCCCAATTCTCGTTGCCGATTCCCCACCAGCGCACGCCGTACGGCGCGGGGTGGCCATTGCGGCCGCGCATCGCCGCGTGCGCGCCGCTGGTTCCGTTGCAATACTCCACCCACTGAAGGGCTTCAGTTACCGAGCCGGAGCCGAGGTTCAGGCTCAGGTAGGGCGCCGCGCCGGTAATTCCGCACCAGGCCAGAAATTCGTCCGTGCCGAAGGTATTCGGCTCATCCCGAAGCCACCAGTGGTTGCGCCGCTTGGGACGCCGCGCCGGCGGGCCGACTCCGTCCTCCCAGTGATAGGTGTCGGCAAAGCAGCCCCCGGGCCAGCGAAACACCGCCGGCCTGATCCGCTCCATGGCGCGAAGTGTATCCAGCCGAAAGCCCTGGCGATTTTCGATCTTCGAGCCGGGCCCTACCCAGATTCCTTCGTAGACCACCCTGCCGATGTGTTCGGCGAACTGTCCGTATACCAGGGGGCTGATCGTTCCGATCGGCTCGCCGGACAGAACCGTTATCTCGGAATCGGCGTTCTGCGCACGTAAGGGAGCCAGCGCGACCGAGCCTAGAAAGGCGCGACGGTTCATTCCTCGCCCCTTTTTTGGCGCAAACTTATCCGGGTTGACTTCATTTCAGACCACACTTATCATAAATGTCGACATCCGGACGGTCAAGGCATTTTCGAGCGCGTTTCAGGACTTCACGCGCGGATTTAAGGAGCCGGTTGACATGCGATTCGTAACCTTCTTAGCGTTGTTCGCCGTTGTCGCCGGCGGGTGTTTTTTCCCTTCGCCTGCCAAGGGGCAAGGGAAACCAGCCGCGCCTTCCGCCTTCCGCATCTCGCTTTCGGTGAGCCCCTTCACCGAGCTGGTTCTGAGCACCGGCCTCACCTTCACCGACGGAAAGACAACGGCGTCCACCACGCCGGACCTTCAGCGGCTGTTGATGAAATACGGCGCCAACGAGGTGTATGCGCGCATCGCTACCAGCCGCACCTATCGCACCGGCTTCGGCGACCACAGCCTGGAGAGAGGCCTGGGCCGCGCGCGCCTAGCGCGGGAGCTGAATCTCCCCCTGAATCCGGAGTTGGGCCTGTTCGATATCTACGGCGATGTCCGTTGCCAGCCCTCTCCCGACTTCCACGAGTACCCGGAGCTGAAGCTTCCCGGCACGTGGACCTCGCTCAAGCTGGAGCAAATGCTGCCTGTGCTTCGCTCGTACGGAGCCATCGTCGCGAAGGAAATTCTCAAAACCGGAGTAAAGGTCCGTGTGTGGGACCTCGGCAATGAGGTGGAATTCGGCGTGGCGGGCGTGGCGGTGCAACCCTTGCCGGGAGGCTGCGACGACACCGCCGGCGGAGCGGGCTGGTACCGGGCGCCCGACAATGTGGATCCGGCTATCGGCAAGATGTCCGTGATGGGTCTGTTCCAGATGAAGGAACCGGAGCGGATCACCTGGCTCGAAGCGCACCTCTGGCCGCATATGGCGCGGATGTTCGCCGCGGTGGTGGCGGGAGTCCGTTCGGTCGATCCAGACGCCCGCTTCAGCACTCATGTCAGCGGCGTCACCGCGGTGATGCCGGCGCAGGCCGTGGCGTTCTTCAAGGCGATGAAGAACGGCGGATATGCTCCGGACGAGCTGGGCTTTTCGTTTTATCCCACATCTTCCGAAAGGCCGGCGCACCGGCTGGAGATCTTTAAAGAAGGTGTTGCGGCTGCCCACCGCGCGCTCGGCCGGCCGATCTTCATTGCCGAGTTCGGCTACCCCGCCGCGTTGATGACGGAAGGTCCCTTCGCCGACTGGAATCACGCGGTGGAGAAATACCCAATCACGCCGGAGGGGCAGGCAGGCATTCTTCGCGATCTGGCTGAGTGGGGCTCGGCGGTGGCCCTGACAGGGATCCGGCCCTGGGCGCCGGACGCGCCGGTGCCGGGCTGGGCGCCCATGGCGCTCTTTAGCCGGGATGAAAAAACTGCCATGGCGCGTCCCGGCCTGGGCGCTATTGCGGAAGGCCGGAAATCAATCAAGCCGTAGTCGCCGAGGCGAGGGAAATCCGCCAAGCCACGGCGACTACGCAGGGCATGACCGGCACTCGCGTTGTCGCTCCCGCCGGTGTGGCCGTTGGAGCAACCGGCCGGCGCCCGGAATTCGTTTTTTGAAGCTCAATTCCTCGCCCGTCGATGTCTCTGTCCACACTTCACCTGGCCCTCTCGCGGTACCCGGCGCAAGACTAGAGGTCGAGATGGTTCGTTACTCCTGCGGCTTATTCCGACTCTTGCGCTTCCTGACGGCCGCGGTTCTGTGTCACGTAAGCGTCACCCAACTGCGCTATAACGGCAGTCGGAGCCGTGATGCGCAAATCGATCGGGATTCTCGTGGTGTTGATAGCCGCCGCGGTAACCGCGCGGGAGGCGGGGCTGTTTTCCGTGCTCAAAAGCGACGCCGCTATCGGAAAGCAGCCGGGCGGCTTCTACCTTTTGCCGACCAACCAACTACTGCAACCCTGGGGCGAGCAGGCATTGATCCCGGGGCGGCCCGTGGACCTTGCGTATGATTCCGGCAAGCGCGTGCTGGCGATTCTAAACTGGCGGAGCGTGCTGTTGATGGACGGATCCAGCGGCGCGCAACTGGCCGAGATCAAGACGCGATCCACTTCCTACACCGGGCTGGCGTTCCGGCCGGGAGACCGCGAGTTGTGGGCCAGCGAAACCACCCGCACCGGGCCGGACAGCTTGATTGTGATCCCGCTGTCGGAGACCGGCGCGCCGGGAACACCGGCGAGGATCGAGCTGGAAGGACACCCGCTGCCGGCAGGCATCGCGTTCTCGCCAGACGGCGGGAAGGCCTTCGTCGCCTTCAGCCGCAACAACACGCTGGCCGTGATCGACACGGAATCGCGGACGGTGGAGCGCGAGATCGCGGTGGGGATGGCCCCGTACGCCGTGGCGGTCTCGGCGAAACACCGCCGAATCTACGTGTCGAATCGCGGCGGCAGGCGGCCGTCGCCGGCGGATACGGTGGCGCCCTCCAGCGGATCGAATGTGCTGGCGAGTGCGAAGACGGGCGCCTCGGCAAGCGGCACGGTGAGCGCGATAGATAGCGACTACTCGGTGCGGGAAGCGGAGGTAGGCCTGGCTCCGTCGAACCTGACGCTGAGCACGGACGAAGCCTGGCTGGCAGTGGCAAACAGCCATTCCGACAACGTGAGCCTGCTGGACTCGTCGACGCTGGCCCGGACCGACCTGGTGATACCGGCCTGGCCGGAAGGGGCGGGCGTGATCGGCAGCCAACCGGTGGCGGTGAAGTTCGGCGCGGACGACCGGACGCTTTTCGTGGCCTGCGGCGGAACCAACGCCATCGTCGTGGCGGCGCGCGCCGGCGCGAAGTGGAGCGTGGCGGGCGCGCTGCCGACAGGCTGGTTTCCGTCCGCCGTGACGCTCGGGCCGGAGGGCGCGCTGCGCGTCCTCAATATCAAGGGCGTCGGAAACACGGCGGACAAAAAGGGCGCCTTCAACTCGCGCCAGTACGAAGGGTCGCTGCTGCGCATTCCCGCACCGCCGGCAGCGCGGCTGGCGGCGGGCACGCGCGAGGTGCGCGCGGCCAACAGTCCGAAGTTCGAGCCCGCGGGCGGCGTGCAGAACCTGGAGTCGCTAGGCATCCGGCATGTCGTGTTCGTGATCAAGGAGAACCGCACCTACGACCAGGTGTTCGGGGACATCGGCAAGGGCAACGGCGACCCGAAGCTGGCCCTGTACGGCAAGGAGATCACGCCGAATCATCACGCGCTGGCCGAGCGCTACGTGCTGCTGGACAATTTTCATACGGGCGGGGCGATCAGCTTCGACGGGCACCAGTGGCTGATGCAGGCCTTCGTCAGCGATTATGTGGAGCGCGCGTTCGCGGCGTCGCCGCGCGGGTACGCGTGGAACATGGCGGACGCGCTGGCGGTTTCTCCGGCGGGATTTTTCTGGCAGAGCGCGACCCGCCCGCTAGAGGTGCGGATCTACGGCGAGTTCTGCCTGCCCGCGCGATGGGATCCGGCCAAGCAAAACGCGGTGGATATCAACCAAGAGGACATCAAGAGCTGGAGCGACTACTGGCGGCTGTACAAGGAGGGACGGTGGCAGTCTTCGGTCGGGTCGCGCTCGGGAGTTCCGGCGATGCAGCCCTATATCGACCCGCGATACCCCAACAGCTCAACCATGATTCCGGACCAGTTGCGGGCCGATGAATTCCTGCGGGAGCTGGGCGAGTTCGAGAAGGCGGGCAGGATGCCGAACCTGCTGATCGCGACTCTCAATTCGGACCACACCAACGGGACACGCCCCGGGTCGCCCACGCCGCGGGCGATGGTGGCGGAAAACGACCTGGCCATGGGGCGTATGGTGGAAGGCTTGTCAAAAAGCCGCTTCTGGAGCCAGATGCTGATCCTGGTGGTGGAGGACGACGCGCAGGACGGTCTGGACCACGTCGACGGGCACCGCACCGTGGCGCTGGCCATCGGGCCGAACGTACGGCGCGGCGCGGTGGATTCGAACCATTACAACCATACGAGCATGGTGCGGACCATCCAGGATATTTTCCGCATCCCGCCGAAGACGCGGTTTCTGACGACGGCGCGCGCGATGACCAGCGTATTCACCGCCGAGAAGGACGTGAAGCCGTATGAATGCGTACCGGCGAAAGTGGCGCTGGACGAGATGAATCCGCCGTTGAAGGCGCTGCGCGGGCGCCAGTTGTGGGCGGCGCGGCAGTCGCTGGCGATGAACTGGAGCGAGCCGGACGATATTCCGCAGGACGTGCTGAACCGGATCCTGTGGTGGGACGCGAAGGGCTGGAACGCGGCGTACCCGAAGATGCAATAATCAGGTCTGGCACTTTGGACGCATTCTCGCCACGCGTTCTCACCTGTCCAAGCAGGATGGCTTCCTCTGAAACTTACGCAGTTAGTAGGCGCATCTGTCATTTAGGCGACCTGGAGACTGTCGTCGTGCTCCAAATTGTTGGTTAACGCAGATGTTCTAGCGGCATCCCGAATTCATGGTATCTTCGGATTGAGAAAGGTTTCCACCGATTATGCTGGCGGTCCTGATTGTCTTCGCATTAGCAATCGCGCTACCCCTGAGCGTTCGCTTGGGCTCTCGCTTCGCTCGCTAGAGCAAGATGGACCGAGAGTCTCTCCGAAAGCAGTACTTGTGGCTTTACGGGGTTCTGGTTGGGATTGGTGTCCGAGAGTGTCTGCTTCGGGTGATACCCAAAATCACTTCGGATCCCAACTATTCGTTGGGGTGGGTATCCGGTCTCCAACTTGCGCGTGCGGCTCTTTTCCTACTTGTAATCGTGCGCTTCTATCTTGGCGCGGTAAAATTCTTCAGCCGTACGGTTGATCTCCATAATGATCGAAACGACGGCGTGGATTTTTTGGCCGGGTTTGCCCATTTTCTTCTGTTCTTTGTATGGGCGACAGCCGTTGAAGCGAGCACGATTCGTTGGGCGCTGAAATTTACCCCGTTTCAAGCCTTCATGATGTGCGTTCTGCTCTACGATCTCTTTTGGTTCGCGATTACACACGATCAATCCAGGCCTCGTGAACTTAAAGTCTGGACGACAGTCAATGTGGTCATCGTGGCGGCTTGTTTGGGCATACAACTGTTAGGCATCATCGCTGGCTGGGACTGGATCGCCACCGAAGCGATGTGCCTGTTATTAGTCGGCGCCTTTAGCGTGATCGACTTGATCGAAATAAGCACCAACAAGGTCATCCTTGGCGAATGGATCGTGCGCCTAGGACAGTGAGTCGCGCTGGAATACCGGCAAGCAATATCCCGCGCGATCCCTTCATGAAGTCCGGCTCATGTCGCTCGATGTCCCTCCCGCGGCCGGCACATAACATTTGAGCGTATAGTCCATCACCATGCGGTCGGCGTTGAAACGCCAGCCCAGCGTCCGGATCGTACGCTTCATGCGCTTGATCCAGCCCCGCGGCAGCCCGTCACGGTCGCGCTGATAATAGAGTGGGATCACTTCCTCGCGCAGGACGCGGTAGAGGTCCTGGCCGTCGCGGGCGTCGTGCAGATCGAAGTTCGTGTGCGTGCGCCCGGCGCCGATGGCGAATCCGTTCAGGCCGTCGAAGGCTTCCGCCCACCAGCCGTCCAGGACCGATAAATTGAGGCCGCCGTTGAGGACCACTTTCTGGCCGCTGGTGCCGGAGGCCTCAAGCGGGCGCCGCGGATTGTTGAGCCAGACGTCGACGCCCTGCACGAAGTGGCGTCCGACGTTGATGTCGTAATCCTCCACGAAGACGAATTTGTCGCCTAACTGGCGGTCCCGCATGAGCTCGGCGATCTGCTGCAGGACCCGCTTGCCGGGCTCGTCGCGGGGATGGGCTTTGCCTGCGAAGACGAACTGCACCGGACGTTTGGCATCATTGGCCATGGAGGCCAGCTTTTCCAGATCGGCCAGCAGCAGGTTGGCGCGCTTGTAGGTGGCGAACCGGCGGGCAAAACCGATGGTGAGGGCATCCGGGCTGAACAGGCGCCCAAGACGCTGGAGGACCTCGGGGGCTTCGCCGCGACGGCGGGCCTGATCGACGGCGCGCTGGCGGACGAAGTCGATGAGGCGGGTCTTCAAACCGAGGTGCGTCTCCCAAAGCTCCCCGTCGTTCACGTTCTCGATGCCCTCCCAGATGCTGGCCTGGCCGCTGTGCTCGTGCCAGCCGGTGCCGAGGTGGCGATCGTAGAGGCGGAACATCTGGGGCGCGAGCCAGGAGGGTACATGGACGCCGTTGGTGATGTGCCCGATGGGGACGGAATCTTCGGCGCGGCCGGGGTAGAGGCCGGTCCACATTGCGCGGGAAACCTCGCCGTGGAGCGAGGACACGGCGTTGGAGCGGCGGGAGAGCTTCAGCCCGAGCACGGTCATACAGAACTGCTCGTGTGAATTGTGAGGATTCTCGCGGCCCAGCTCCATGAGCCGGTCGTGGGACAGGCCCAGCGATTCGCGCAGCGGGCCGAGGTGTTCCTCGATGAGGCCTGAGTCGAAGCGGTCGTGGCCGGCGGGCACGGGTGTGTGGGTGGTGAAGACCACCTCGCGTGAGACGCGGCGGACGGCTTCGTCGAAGCCCACGCCTTCCTCCTGCATCCGGGCGCGAATCGCTTCCAGCACGGCGAACCCGCTGTGGCCTTCATTAAGGTGGAGCACGCCGGGCGTGATGCCCATGGCTTTCAGCGCGCGGAAGCCGCCGATTCCCAGCAGCAGCTCCTGGCGGATGCGGACGCGGCCGTCGCCGCCGTAGAGGCGCGAGGTCAGCTCGCGGTCTTCCGGGGCGTTGCCTTCGACGTTGGAATCAAGCAACAGCAGGTCGCAGCGTCCTACTTTCAGGCGCCAAACTTTGGCGCTTATGGAGCCGTAGCGGGTCTCGATGCGGACGGTGACCGGTACGCCGCCGGTGCCGATGGCCGGCTCCATGGGCAGGAGACTGACGTCCAGTTCGAGGTAATCCTCCTGCTGCCACCCGCTTTGATCCAGCCGCTGCCGGAAATAGCCTTGACTGTAGAACAGACCGATACCGATTAAGGGGATGTCGAGATCGGACGCGCTTTTGATGTGGTCGCCAGCCAACACGCCAAGTCCGCCCGAGTACACCGGAATCGACTCGTGAAGTCCGAACTCGGCGGAGAAGTAAGCCACCGGGCGAGGCCGCAGGACGCCGGCATGCGTGGCGCCCCAGGTGCGGTCGGCTTGCAGATATTCCTGCTGCCGGCGGTACGCGTAGCTGATGCGGCTGTGCAGAGCCAGCTCCTGCGCGCGGCGGTCCAGCTCGGAGAGGGGGATCTCGCCCAGCAGGGCGACCGGATTGCGATTCAACTGGCGCCAGCGGGTCGGGCCGAGGTTGCGGAAGAGGCTGGTGGAATCGTGGTCCCAGCTCCACCAGAGATTGCGGGCCAGTGACCAGAGGCGCTCCTGAGCCGGGGCGATGAAGCGGTCAAGCGCGCGGGCTTCGCTGACCACGGGAGCCACCTGGGCGGCGGCCTCGGCGAGCATGCGCATTTCACCACCGCCAAACGCACGGGCTTCGACGGTCTGGACCACCAGGACGCCCTGGAGGACGCCGCGATCGATGACTGGGACGCCGAGGAAGGACTGGTAGCTGTCTTCGCCGGCCTGATCGAAATATTTGAAACGCGGGTGGGTCTTGACCTGTTCGACGGCCACGGGATGCAACTGCTCGGCGACCAAGCCGGCCAAGCCTTCATTCAGCCCCAGGCGCAGCACGCCGATGCATTCGCGGCGCAGTCCGATGGTCGCGGCGAGCACTAGGTTGGCTCGGTCCGGCTCCAGAAGGTAGGCGGAGCAGACGTCAGTGCGAAAGCGTCCGGCGATCAGAGCGACCAGATTCATCAGCGTCTCGGCGGGCTTGCCGCCTTCCCGGGCAAGATCGGCGATCTCCTCCAACGTCAAGGCGTAACTGGCTTCACCCTCGCTAACAATCTGACTCATAGTAATCACTCCCTTAGGTTTGGGCCCCCATCGATGGCTTCAGTAACGGCACGGCTTCACTAATGGCACCGGCTTCGGTAACGCCAGCCACGGGCGGCTTCCACAACAGTGAGAAGGGTTTAACGGCGAGGTTAAACGGTTGGCGGCCTGCGGCGACGAGTTAAATCCATCCCTAGTCTAGACACAGAAAAATGGATCGCGCCAATAATACTTTCTTATGGCCGCGATCCAAAGATTCAACCGCGGCGGCAGTGGTCCCCGGCCGGGACGCATTCCGGGCCGGCCGGCACAGGAGCGGAGACTTTACGAAAGCCGTGCCGGCCCCCCGCGACTGGTCAGCGACCGGGGTGTAAGAGTCGGCGGGCCTTCTCTGCCAGCAGGCCGGGAGTGCGCCATGGTGTAAAGCGGTTATAACGGCCGTCGAGCACGGTAATGTCGCCGCAGCCGGCCAGAGTGTGGATGCCGTTGCAGCCCAATCGGCCGGCCTCGAGAATGCGGATTGGTTCTTCCTCGAACTCGGTTGCCGAGAGGCGCCGGATGCGGTTGAGAACGATGCGATAGCCGTAGTGCAGAGAGCAGTCCTGCGCCGGCCGGTACAGGCATTCGCGAAAGACAAAAGGCGTCCCGGCCGGGCGGCTGGAACGAATATCCACCTTCACCGGATTCGCGGCGTGCGCCGTCCAGGGGCCGAAGAGATCGGCGGCATGAAAGACGCGCAGCTTGGAGTCGACGCCGTCCTGCTTGTCGGTACAGAAGAGCCACCAGCGATCTTCGAAGAAGACCGGGGTCGGATCGATGCAAGGGAAGCCTGAAAGGACAGGACGCGGCTCCGTCCAGGAGCGGGTGGCCGGGTCGCAGCGCCAGGCCAGTGCGCCGTCCTTCTGGTGGGTTTCGGGGATACAGAAAAGATCTCCACCGTAACTCAGCGGAAACGGGTACGACATATGGCAATCTCCCCGGACGGAGTCTCGCATCCGCCCGGAGAAATGCCCGCCGGGAGAGAATTCCTCGACGATGCGGCCCAGGCTGGTGGAGAAATCGAACTCTTCGGCAAGGAGAAGATACCCGCCCTCCACCGCGGCAACGAAGGGATCGGCGAGGAAGCGATTGTGGCTGGGGGAGGGGAGCCAGCGAGGCGTCGCCACAAATTCTGGGTCCAAAAACCTCGCGATGGGCGCATGGACGATGCCGACCTTCCAGGATTCGGAAAAAAAAAGGCCCTGCACCTGTCTCGCGACGTTCCGCGCGGCCAGCTTACATCGGAACGCGGCCAGCTCCATCTCGGACGGCCAGGCGTGGATCGACGGAGGAAATGGAGCCGGATCGGGGGATCGCTCCAGATTGGTGCACACGTAGGCGGCCATCTCAGCCATGCCGCCGACTACGGAGCCGAGATGTTCCCGATCGGAGTCGCGCGCGCATTTGTACCACAGGGACACCACAGGGAAGCAACGACCCGGGTCGCGGTCAAGCCGGTG
>JACXTT010003126.1_pt1 | contig 25828 bp, 25 predicted proteins | sample 9270951 | NCBI WGS metagenome assembly JACXTT01 (sample SAMN15532306, study PRJNA645909) | rock metagenome | isolation source: weathered quartz diorite | place: Puerto Rico | collected 2017-06-21
GGTGCGTAGGCCGGAATCCAGTCCTTCGTATATTCAAATACTTGGTCGGACTGGGTCCCGGCCTTTCGATGGAGACCCCATTCGGGGCGCCGGGACGACGCGGTTTTTAGAAGTTCCCTAATGGCGGTCAATGTAATTTCGTTCAAATTTTTTTCGTTCGATGTCGATTTGACCTTTTCCCGCGCATCAACAGTCAGACGGGGCATTTGCCCTGTCATCAACTCGTCGAAAGGAATTGCCATGAAACGATTGAAAACACTGGTGGCCGGCTGCGTGCTTGCATTGGCGTTCACGGCCAGCGATGCGGCCGAATTTGCGCTCTTGATCCATGAAAGCCCGGCGCAACTTAAGCTGCGCACCGACACGACGGCTGCGGGCCAGGCCTACTGGGGCGCCTATGCACAATTCGGCAAACAGCTGAAAGACGCCGGCATCCTGCGCGGTGGCGGCGCCCTGCAAACCGATGCCGCGACCCAAACGGTAAAGCTGCGCGCCGGCAAGGAGCAGCTGAAGGCCGGGCCGAATGCGCGTGCGCCCGAGCAACTTGGCGGCTACTTCATCATTGATGTCGCCGATATGACGAGTGCACTGAAATGGGCGAAACAGGCGCCGGCGGCCGACAGTGGCGCCGTGGAAGTGCGCCCGCTTTATCCGGTGCCCGCCGGCATGATGTAATTGCTCCCGATCCCACATTCCCATTTTTTGCGAAGGAAAAACCATGCAATACATGTTGATGTTCAGTGAGCCTGCAGAGATGTTCGCCAGCCGCAATGATCCCGCCAAGGCCGGCCCCTACTGGGGCGCCTGGCAGGCCTACGTCGGCGCCATGAATGCATCCGGCATCGTCGTCAGCGGCGCCGGACTGCAGCCGCCGGAAACCGCGACCACGGTGCGCCTGCGCAACGGCAAGCGCATGGTGCAGGACGGCCCCTTTGCCGACAGCAAGGAACAGCTCGGCGGCTTCTTCGTGATCGACGTCCCCAACCTCGACACCGCGCTCGACTGGGCGGCGCGCAGTCCGGCGTCCAGCTATGGCACGACGGAAGTGCGACCGGTGATGCCGCCTCCGCCCGCGCAGTGACCCTCGTCGATGCACAGGAGGCAAGCGCCCGCGCTGCCGAGACCGCAGCGCGGGCATCCTATGGGCGATTGATTTCCTGGCTGGCCTACCAGTGGCGCGACCTGGCCGCCGCGGAAGATGCGCTGGCCGAAGCCTTTCATTCGGCACTGACGCACTGGCCGGTGCAGGGCGTTCCGGCGTCCCCCGATGCCTGGCTGATGGCCGCGGCCAAGAACAATTTGCTGCACGCCGCGCGCCAGCGGCGGCTGCATGACGATCCGGCCGTCACGATCCTGCTCGCGATGGACGAAGGCGCGGAAGACGTCAATACCCGAAACCGCTTTCCCGATGAGCGCCTCAAATTGCTGTTTGTCTGCGCGCATCCGGCGATCGATGAAAAAATGCGCACTGCGCTGATGCTGCAATGCGTGCTCGGCTTTGATGCAGCCGCCATCGCCTCGGCGTTCCTGCTGTCGCCTGCGACCATGGCCCAGCGCCTGGTGCGCGCCAAGAACAAGATTCGCGACAGCGGCATTCGTTTCGAGGAGCCCGATCCGGCCGAGATGCCGGCGCGTCTCGCCAATGTGCTGGAGGCGATCTATGCGGCCTATGGCGCGGGCTGGGAGAATGTCGACGGCGCCGATGCCGCGCGCCGCGAATTTGTCGATGAGGCCTTGTACCTGGCCGAACTGCTGGCCCGCCTGCTGCCGGCCGAGCCGGAGGCGCAAGGGCTGCAGGCCCTGCTGCTGTTTTGCGAAAGCCGCCGCGATGCAAGGCTCAATGACGCGCGTGAATTCGTGCCTTTGCTCGAGCAGGACATCCGGCTTTGGAATCGCGCATTGCATGATCGGGCGGAAGCCATCCTGGCGCGCGCGGCCGCCATGGGCAAGCCCGGTCATTTCCAGATCGAGGCCGCCATTCAGTCCGCACATATGCAGCGCCTGCGCGGTGGCGAAACGCCGTGGCGCGCCATCGTCGCCATGTACGACTGGCTGCAGAAAATGTCGCCATCGCTTGGCGCCAGTGTCAGTCGTGCGGTGGCCATGGAACGCGCCTTCGACCTGCAGCATGCCCTGGCGGCGATGGCTGAAATCGACGAGCGCGAGGTCGCGGCGTATCAGCCCTACTGGGCTGCCCAGGCGCATCTGCAGGCCGCCGCCGGCAATATCGAGGCGGCGCACGCGGCCTATGCGCGCGCGATCGGGCTGGCCGAATCTGCCATCGTCAAGGCGCATTTGCTGAAATGCAAAATGCGCCTGTAGCCCCGAAAAATATTGACGGCGGTCTTTGACTTCCTGGCGCTGCGCGCTGAAGATGCAGACTCCTTCATTCCCCTGCGCCCCCATCATGAAAATACGCTCCTTGCTCTTGTCGCTCATCCTGGCTGCTTTTGCACTCATGCAATCAGCGGCGCAGGCGCAAACCGTCCCCTCGCCCGAACAGGTGTTGAAAAGCACCCAGGCCGGTTTCAAGGAGTATTTCGAGCTGCTGGCAATGCCCAATGATGCGGTGGTGCCCGCGGATATCGTCAGGAACGCGGCCTGGCTGGAGACCGTGTTTGCGAAGCGCGGATTCGTCACAAGGCAATTGCCGAATGCCGGCAAGCCGCTGGTGTTCGCGGAATATTCCAAACATGTTGCCGGTGCGAAAACCGTTTTGTTCTACATGCATTTCGACGGCCAGCCGGTGCTGCCCGAGCAGTGGGCGCAGAAGAGTCCCTGGCAGGCGGTGGTCAAGCAGCGCAATGCCAAAGGCGAGTGGGAACTCGTCGCCAGCGAAAAACTGATGGCCGACAAGCTCGATCCGGAATTGCGCGTGTTTGCGCGCGCCTCATCCGACGACAAGGGCCCGATCATGATGATGCTGACGGCATTCGATGCACTCAAGGCGGCGGGGCTTGAGCCCGGCATCAACGTCAAAGTGCTGCTCGACAGCGAGGAAGAAAAAGGCTCGCCGACCATCGATAAAGTCGCGACCGAACACAAGGCCTTGCTGAAGGCCGACGGCATCGTCATCCACGACGGCCCGATGCATGCCAGCGCCAAACCGACGCTCGTCTTCGGCAATCGCGGCAACACCACGGTGACGCTGACGGTCTATGGCCCCAAGGCGCCGCTGCACAGCGGGCATTACGGCAACTATGTGCCGAACCCGGCGCAGCGCCTGGCCGCCCTGCTCGCCTCGATGAAGGACGACGACGGCCGCGTGACGATTGCCGGCTATTACGATCGCGTGAAACTGACTGAGGCAGAGCGCAAAATTCTCGCCGAGGTGGACGACAACGAAGCCGCGCTGAAAAAACGCGTCGGCATCGCCCGCGCCGAAACCGTCGGGCGCAATTATCAGGAAGCGCTGCAATATCCTTCCTTGAATATTCGCGGCATGGCCGCGGCGGCAATCGGCGACAAGGCCGCCAATATCGTTCCATCGAAGGCCGTCGCCGAACTCGATCTGCGCACCACGCCGGAAGCGGGCCCCGACTATTTATACGGCCTGATTGAAGCGCATATCAAAAGCCGCGGGTGGTATTTGGCCAAGGGCGAGCCGACGGATGCGGAGCGCGCCGCCAACGACAAGATCGCCTCGCTGTCGCTGGGACGCGGCAGCCGCGCCGCGCGCACGCCGATCGATTCGCCGCTGGGCGCCTGGGCCAGCAATGTGCTCGCCGCCGGAAATGGAAATGCCGCGCCGGTGCGCATCCGCATGATGGGCGGCAGCGTGCCCACCGACAAGCTGGTCGATGCGCTGGAAATTCCCTTTGTGATCGTGCCGCTGGTCAATGGCGACAACAACCAGCACAGCTACGACGAGAACATGCGCATCGGCAATTACCTCGATGGTGTAGGCACATTGGCGCGGCTGCTGCGTACGCCGTTCTGAACAGCAGGCTTTTCATCCGGAGAATACGACTTTGACTGCTACCGCACTGAATCCCGCGACCACAGCCCTGTTGTTCTTCGACATGCTGAACGGCCATATCAGGAGCGGCCAACCGGCGACCACCGCACGCTATGCACCGGTTGTCGCGGCGGCCCAGCGTCTTCTGCAGACAGCACGCGCGCACGAGATGATGGTGGCCTATGCCTGCGCCAACCACCGTGCCGACAATGCCACCACGGCACAGACCATCCGCGACGCCGATGGCCGACTCAAGCCCTTGCCCGACGGCGCAAAACCGGAATTCAGGCCGGTGGTGGCCGGCGGCACCTGGGCGGCGCAGGTGATCGACGAGCTGGCTCCGTCCGATGGCGATTACCTCATTCCCAAATATCGCTGGAGCGCTTTTTTCCAGACCTACCTTGAGTTGGCTCTGCGCACGCGCGGCATCGACACCCTGATCCTCGCCGGCGGCTCCACCGACGTGGGTGTGGCCAGCACCGCCTTCGCCGCACGCGATATGGATTTCAACCTTGTGATCGCCAGGGATGCCTGCACCTCGCCCGAGCAGGACAATCACGAGCAGTTCATGCGGCGCATTTTCCCGCGCATGGCGCGTGTGCGCAGCGCGGCGCAAATTTGCGCCATGCTCGACGCTCGCCGCGATGCCTGAAACTCAGGCTGTCATGGTCCGATACAGAGCAAGCAGGCGTGCCGGCAGCTCGGTTATGTTGCCCAGCACTTCGTAGTCGATGCCTTCGCACATTGTGCGCAGATAGTCGTTGCCCTGCGGATCGACGGTCAGCACAAAGGGCGTGATGCGGGCAAGGCGCGCCTCGTTCAGGGCCTGGCGGGTGTCGTGGATCGCATAGTCGAGTTCGGCGCCATCGCCGTATTGCTGGCCGTAATCGAAATCGAAAGGGCGACCATCGGAAACCAGCATCAGCAATTTGGTGCGCGCCTCCTGGGCGCGCAGCTTGCGCACCGTATGGCGGATGGCCGGCCCCATCCGCGTGGTGTGCAGGGGACGAACATTGTCGATGCGCGCAGCCACGCGGTCGGAGAGACGCTCGTCGAAATCCTTGAGCACATGGAACCTGGCGTCTTCGCGTCCGCTGCCGGAGAAAAAATAGATGCCATAGGCATCGCCAATATGCTCCAGGGTGGCCATCAGCAAGGCGGCGGTCTCCTTTTCCAAATCGAGGATGGTGCGGTAATTGCGGCCGTGGAATTTATGCCCGTTGGCGCACAGTGGATCATCCGCTGCGGACTCGACATGCTCGGCCGTCGACGAACTCTTGTCGACCAGGAAAGCGACCGCGACATCGCGCGCCTGCCTTTGCCGCGCAATATAGACGCGCTCGGCGGGCGCCAGGCCTGCGCGCATATCGACCGTCGATTCGATGGCGGCATCGAGGTCGAATTCATCGCCCTCGCGCATGCGGCGCGCCTTGCGCAGCCCCTCGCGGGCGATCCGCTCGAGCGGATTGCGAATCTGCGGCAGCAGGCGTCCATAGGCGCGCAGGGTCTCGTCGAAATAATGCGCGGATGGCGCCGGATCGATGCGCGACTCCCTGAGGCAGCACCAGTTGCGCTTGTAAGCCTGTGCGACGTGATCCCACTCCGGGTAGATGAAAGAAAACAATTCATGGCTGTGAAGTTCGCCGCTGTGTTTGTGCAGCAGTTCCTCGCCGAAATGATCGTGGTGGTCATGCTCCATCGGCTCTTCCGGCGGTTTGGGGCGATCTTCGTTCGGCAGCGAGGTTGCCGTCGCATCGGCGGGCGCATCCTCCGCAGTGAAGCGGTAAATCGCCTGCTGGTCCAGCGGTCCGGCGCCTTTGTAGTGGGTGTAGCGCGACCCGAGCTGGTCGCGATAGCCGACAGCGGCCATGGTCGTGGCCATGACCTCATCGCCTTCGAGCCGGGAACTCTCCGGCTCCGGCCAGAGCGTCGGCCAAACGACTTCGGCGTCCAGCTGCAACCAATCGATGGCCGCGGTCGGCCCGTAATCGGCCTGCATGTTTGGCAGCGACACCAACAGGCAGTAGGCACGCATCGCCGCCTCGGCACTGTCCTCGACAAGCGCATTGGCCTGCAGCAGCGGCAGCATGAGGCGCCGCAGGCGCCGCAGCGGCACATGCAGCAGCTCGGGCAGCTCCAGCCCTGGCAGCGCCACCGGCCCGAGGCTGAGCCGAACCATCACCTCCGCCAGCGCATTGCGCGGGCCCATACCCTCGATGGCGGGCCGGTCATGCAAGGCGGCGCGCTGGATTTTTTCGAAGGCGCGCCTGAGCCCGGGGTAGCGCCGCTTCGACCATTCGTCCAGACGCAGGTCTTCCATCACGGTAAATATCTCAACGGCCAGCTGACGCTGGGCGAACAGGCGAAAAAAAGATTCCAGCTGCGACTCGGCCTGGTGCGGCGCCTGCGTATGCCGCGCGACCGGACGCAGGCGCGCAAAGTGCGCGGCATCGCGCAGCCATTCAAAAGCGAAGGTGCCGCCTTCGTAATGCGCAGCGCGATGGGTGAGCGCGACCTTGTACCAGAGAAAATTGCCGTCGCCCCATACAAATCGAAACATGCGCTCCGGCAGGCGAATGGTGCTGAACGTATCCGGATATTGCTGCGGGTCGTTGCGGTTTGCTATCGGCACCAGGGCTGCATTGCGTCCCGACAGGGCGCGGTAATAGATGCCCAGCACCGGCGCAACCCCCTCAAGGGATTGTCCCGGATGGCGGTGATCGTCTTCATTGCCGTCATCACCGCTGCGGGCCTTGCGCAGCGCCGCTGCGCGCGTCCCCGGCAGCGTGAAGCCTTTCACGGAAAGATTGCCTCGATGACCTGCCGCAAACCCTTGGCCAGCAACAGGTCGTCGGTCATGGATTGCACGATGGCGATATTGCAGGCGCGGCGCGGCGCCACCCCCTGCGCAATCAGCCGTCCGGCGTAGATCAGCAGGCGTGTGCTTGGCCCTTCCAGCAGGTTCTGCTGGTCGAGATGGCGGATTTGCACGGCTGCAAGCGCCAGGGCTGCGGCGACCTCGTCGTTCACGCCGGCCTCGCGCGCGACGATGCGCTGCTCAAGGCCTTGTGCCGGATAATCGAATTCGATGGCGACAAAGCGCTGGCGGGTGCTGTGTTTCAGATCCTTCATGGTCGATTGGTAGCCGGGGTTGTACGACACCACCAGGAAAAAATCGGCATGCGCCTGGACGAGCTCGCCCTTTTTTTCGACCGGCAACAGGCGGCGATGATCGGTCAGTGAATGCAGCACGACAATGGTGTCTTTGCGCGCCTCGACGATTTCATCAAGGTAGCAGATGCCGCCATGCCTGACCGCCAGCGTCAGCGGACCGTCGATCCAGTAGGTGCCTTCGGCCGACAGCAAATAGCGGCCAACCAGGTCGGTGGCGGTGAGGTCCTCATGGCAACTGACCGTTGTCAGTCCATAGCCGCGCTCGGCGCCGGCCTTGCGCGCCAGGTGCCAAGCCATGTATTCGACGAAGCGCGTCTTGCCGCAGCCGGTCGGCCCCTTCAGCAGCACCGGGATGCGCTCGCGATGGGCAGCCTCGAACAAGGCGACTTCATCGCCGACCGGGAGGTAAAAGGGTTCTTCGACAGCCTGATAGTGCGCGCTGTCCTGAAGTGCGGCCGGCGGGGAAATATTGTTGGGTTGCAAATGGACTCCTTCCGTGCAATCAGTCTGCCTGGGCGAACTCGCCGTTTTGCTCGCGGCGAATCCAGGCGACCGGGTCATGTGCGTAATCGCGCCGATAATCGCCGGGATAGTTGATGCCGGGAAGCGCCGGAATCCAGTCGTATTCGAGCAGGCGCGAGTCGCCCAGCACATTGGCGAGGCGGACGACATCCGGCTCGTCGAGCATGGTCAAACGCCCCTTGTCGATCAGCTTGACCCATTCGCCGCTGTCGCGGTCGCGGATCTCGTAGGTGGCGAACACATTGTGAACGTGCGGGAAATGCATGGTCGGCAGCTTGTTCTGCTTGCAGTAGTTGAGGAAGGTCTGGTCCCAATGCTCCGCGCCGAAGCCGAAATGGATCACACCGGCCTGCGCGCGTTCCGGCAGGTTGGTCCATGAGTCGTTGTAGTTCCACAGCGTTTCGATCTGCCGGTAGCTTTTCGGGTTGGTGCCGATGGAGGCATCGTTGAAATACGCCCAGCCCTTGTACGGAAAACCGGGGTATTGCGCGTCCTTGTAGCGCTCGACCACTTCGCGCCACAGCTCGCCATACTTGCCGCCGCCGACAATCCTGGTGATCATGCCGCTTTCGACATGCACCTCGATATGCGGGAAATAGCCGGTATGGTTGCTGGTGCCGCCGACTACGCCGTTGAGCGTGGGCATGAGGATTTTCGCCTCCTTGAGAAAGGTGTCTACCGGGTGGCCGAAGCGTATGCCCTGTATGGTGGAGCCGAGGATATGGCCGGAAATGTAGGCGCCCTTGGGCCACAGTGCCGCCTGCTCGTGGGTGACCTCCCAGCCGATGTTCGTGCCTTCGGGGCTGGTGATGCGCACCGCGGCGGCGCGCGCGAAGGCTGCCACCAGCTTGAGATCGACCGTGCGCCAGATTTCATCCGGATAGCCGTTGGCGCGCGAAATGAAATCCTCGTAGGTGCCATACACCCAGTTGTTGCGTATTTTTTTGCCTGCAGCCCGGCGCCAATGCGAGCGGCCGGCCTCACCGGCATATACCCCGGTATAGCCGGGGCGATCGTCGAGAAATCGCTTGAGCGCAGCCGAGGCGACGTTGAATTCGACGCCGCTTTCGATCATGGGGGGCAGGCGGTCGGTGATCTCCCGCCAGCCATCCGCCGCGCTGTAGACCACAGTTTCCATGCCGAGGTCCTCGGTGTTGATACGGTCGACGCGCGCCACGCCGCGTTCCAGCAAGGCTCGTTTCAGCGCCTCGAAAACCAGGTCGTTCTGGTGCGGGAAGGTAATGATCAGCAGATGATCGTTTTCGCGGATGTCGCCCAGAGCCGATCGGCCGTAGCGCCGCTGCAGGTGCGATCGCGCCAGCGGCATCAATTCCTCGACGTCGGCGCTGCGCGCCTGCCGCAGATAGGCCGGGTGGCGCGGCGCCGGGTAGTCGAAGCCGGGCAGTGCCGGCGGCACTCCCGGCGCAAGTGAAGCAAGGCTGATGCTGCGCTCGGACATTTTGTCTCCTCGGGTTTGCAAGCGATGGCGGCGGCCATCCTGGGACATGCGCCGGCCGCAGCCGGCGCATAACCTTGTCAGCGCGACTGCCGCGCTATGATCTCCGCATACAGCTTTTCCCATTTTGCGTTCTCGTCAAGCACCGCACCGATGTCGACGAACCTGACCGGGAATTTATCCAGCAGGGTGTTCGATTTGCGACTGGCCGTCATATATTCGTTTTTGGCCAGGATCGCCTGCCCATCGCTGAGCATAAAATCGTAGAACAGCGCAGCCGCATTGGGATGCGGCGGCCTGGCCGACAGGGCCATGCCGTTGGCACGCACCACTGCCGGCGGGATGATGTTCCATTCCAGGGGTGCGCCTTTGGCCTTCAGTTTGTCGGCATTGTGGTTATAGACGGTCAGGGCCAAGGGCACTTCGCCGGAGGCCACCAGTCCGGCCAGCAGGGTATGCCCCTTGCGCACCGACAAACCGTTGCGCGCGACGATGGCGCGGAACAGCTTCAGTCCCCGTTCCTCGCCCATATCCTTGACGATGGTGCTGAACCAATCCACATCCTCGGCTTCGATGCCGAGTCGCCCTTTCCACTTCGGATCGAGCAGATCCTCGTAACTTTTGGGGAACTCGTCCTTCCTGACCAGCGCGGTGTTGTATACCTGCACAAACATGTTCAGCCGCGTGCCCACCCATTCGCCGTGCGGCAAGATGGCCTGAGGCACGAGATCCGCAAGATGCGGCGAATAAACCTTCTGCAGCATTTTTTCGCGGCGCAGCGCCTCGAGTTCCGGCCCGTTGGTTTCGATCACATCGACGTCATAGCGTCCGGCACGGGCCTCGGCGATGAAGCGCTGCACCACCTTTTCCGAGCTGGCGCGCCAGTATTTCACCTTGATACCGTATTTCTTTTCGAATACCGCCGCGAGCTCGGTGATGTCTTCGACTGTGAGAGATGTGTAGACATTGAGCGCTCCTTCCGGACGTGCGCCTTGCAACAGGCGCGCTTCGCGGTCGGCGCCGCTAAACAAGGCGGGGTTTGCCTTGACTGTATCGGCCAATGCCGGCTGGGCGCAGGCGCCTGCCGAAAGCCAACAACACATGATTGCAATACACGCGTATAAATTCCCTGGCATTGTCATCCGCATCTCCTCCGAAGAAGGCTTAATCCACCGCCTGCAGCAAACCCGCAATAAACCAAAGTCCTTGCTGGATGCGGCGTTCGGGACATTTTTGCCTCAAACACCGCGCCAAATGGCGTTCTTCATTTTTGCGAGCAGCCGAAATTCCGTCTTCGCCAGCGACAGCCTTTAGTGAGCTGCATTTCCGCCGCCACTTATGCCGAGAAAATTCAACAGGTATGTTGGCGAATTGGCTTCGTTCTGCTCTGCCGCCGGCATATCCCAATACTCGGCACCGGGAATGCATTCCTGCAAATAGCGCGCCGCTGACGTCGCATGCGAGGCATCGCTGCCCGGGACCACCAGCGTGGGAATATTCAAACGCAACAAATCTTCCGGCTCTGCACCCGGCGCGGTATCGCGATCCAGCAAGGTGCGCGCCATGCCGGCCACGATCAGCTTGTAGTGATCGACATTCTGTTTGACATAGCTTTCTGCAAACGATTTATCGTGCTTCAGCACCGAGGCCCAGGGACCGCCGCGCGGATCGCCGCCAAAGGGCTTGCCGTCCTTCGCCACCAGATCGACCACCGCCTGCAAACCATGTTGATGCACGAAGGCCAGATGTTCCGCAAAACGCTGGTGACCACTGATGCGATATTTGGCGCCACCGACCGGCCAGTAAAGAATCATGCTCAGTACGCGCTCGGGATGCGCCACACCGAAGGCCATCACCGGGCAGCAGCCCATGCATCCGCCCATCAGATGCGCGCGCTCAATGCCCAGATGATCGAGCAGGCCTCTGCCCTGCGCGACAAAATCCATCCAGGTTACGCGCTCGACGCGGCCGCCGGATTGGCCGCATTCGCGCCGGTCGAAAATGATGCACTGATAATGTTTGGCCAGATGATCGAGCGGTTTGGTCTTGGCATAGACGCCTAGCGAAGACCATTTTTCGAGCGTGGCATCAAAGCCGCCGGGCGAGAACATCAGCAGCGGCTCGCCCATGCCGAGCACTTCGTAACGCGTATTGATGCCGTCGATAATGGCGAATGGCATATGGAATTCCGCTCAGTATTTGATCTGGCGTGCGGCGCGCACGTCTTCGCCAAGCGCGGTCAATGCGTCCAGCGTGGTCTTGGCCACATTGGCGTAGGTGCCCGGCTTTTCGATAGCATTTGCTGCATAGCCGATGGCCGCATGCGCCATGCGCACCCGACCATCGAGCCAGGGGCCGCCGCCAAAGCCGCCGATCACCGGCACCTTCACCGAGCCGACCACGGCCGGACCGGCCACCGGGCCGGAGTTGGTGAAATCCAGCAGCGCCGCACCGGCGGCCTCCAGCCGCTTGGCCTGCTCGACGAATTTTGCGGTCATGCCTTCCGGCACCTGCGCGTTAGGCGCCGACTGCGCGCTGTAGGGAATGCCGAACTCCAGCGCCGTCTGCGGCGTCAGACCGAACTGCGCCCAGACCGGAATGCCGGCACGCGTGATGGCGGTGACGGCTTCGGGAAAATTGGCGGCGCCATCAAGCTTGATGATGTCGGCACCGCCCTCTTTCACCAGGCGAATCGCGGCGCGCACGGCGGAGTCGACGCCTTCCTGCAGCGGGCCAAAAGGGAAATCGCAACTGACCAGCGCACGCCTGGTGCCGCGACGCACTGCCTTGCAGACGATGAGCATTTCCTCCATCGTCACTTCGAGGGGATTGGCATGGCCCCAGAGATTGACGCCCACCGAATCGCCAACCGACACGATATCCACCCCGGCGCGATCGGCAATCTGCGCGATCTGATAATCCCAGGCGACCACGCCAAAAATTTTCTTGCCCTCGCGCTTCATTTGCTGCAAGGCCGGAATGGTGACGGCAGATGGTTTGGAATCCATGTTGCTCCTCGATTTTTGCGACGCGACAGCCGAAATTTAAAGCGTTTCGCCATCCTTCAATACACCCGCTGCGCGCAGCGAACCTTCCAGCCACTTCGGACGAATATCACGGCCCGAGGCGATATCCGCGAGCCGTTTCTGTTCATCCGCCACTTTTTTCGCCGCGAGGTCGAGCATCGACGCCGCCTTCTCGCGCTCGATGACCACCACGCCATCGGCATCGCCCACCACCAGATCGCCGGGACTGACGGCCACGCCGCCGCAGGAGATTGGCCAGTTGATGCGGCCGGGCACATACTTGGTCGGGCCATTCGGATTGGAGCCGACGGAATAGACCGGAAAGCCCAGCGCCAGCAATTCCTCGGTATCGCGATGCGCAGCATCCAGCACCACGCCGCCGATGCCCAGCTTCTTGCAGGCGTTCAACATGATCGCACCCATCAGCGCGCAATTGCGATCGGCCTTGCCATCCACCACCAGGATATCGCCCGGCTTGGCCATGGCCATGGCAGCATGGATCATCAGATTATCGCCGGGACGAATCTCGATGGTGAAGGCCGGACCGCACAGGCGCGTGGCGTGCGACAGGGGACGAATGCGACCATCGACAGTACCGCGGCGACCGGCCACATCGGCCAGAATCGAGGCGGCGAATTTCGAGGCCTGTTTAACGACCTCGGGCGAGACGCGCTCGAAATCGCGACGGATATCGGAAAGATCTGCAGGGCTGCTCATGGAATGTCCTTGTAGTCGTGGTGCTCAGGAGAAAGTCTTTGCGGCATGCCCGCGTTTGGTCAGCAGCGCATCCAGACGCGGATACACCTTGCGGGCATTGCCTTCAAAAATTTGATAGCGCTCGGCCTCGGTCAGTGTCGTGACCTGGTCGATATAGCGCTTGGTATCGTCAAATGGAAAACCGTTCTCCGGGTCGATGCCCGGCACCGCGCCGAGCATTTCGGAGGCGAACAGGATGTTGCCGATCGGGATCACCTTGGTCAGCAATTCAATGCCGGGCAAATGATAGACGCAGGTATCGAAGAACACGTTATGCATCACATGCTCGGCCAGCGGTATTTTCTTGATGCTGAGGCAGAGGCCGCGATAACGGCCCCAATGAAACGGCACCGCGCCGCCGCCATGCGGAATGACAAATTTCAGCGTCGGAAAATCCTTGAACAAATTGCCCTGGATCAGCTGCATGAAGGCGGCGGTATCGGCATTGATGTAATGCGCGCCGGTGTGGTGGAAATTCGGATTGCAGCAGGAGGTGACATGAATCATCGCCGGCACATCGAGCTCGCAAAGCTTTTCGTAAATCGGATACCAGTGCTTGTCGGTCAGCGGCGGACCGGTCCAGTAGCCGCCGGAGGGATCGGGATTCAGATTGACGCCGACAAATCCCAATTCGTTGACGATGCGCTCCAGCTCCGGAATGCAGTTCTTCGGCGACACGCCCGGCGATTGCGGTAATTGGCCCACACCAACGAAGTTGTTCGGCAACAAGGTGCAGAGGCGATGAATCAGATCATTGCTGATAGTGGTCCATTGCTTGCTGACCTCCTCGGTGCCGACATGGTGCGCCATGCCGGCGGCGCGCGGTGAAAAAATGGTCAGGTCGCTGCCGCGTTCCTTTTGCAGCTTCAATTGCGGCTGCACGCTGGCGATCAACTCTTCATCGCTGATACCGAGATCGAGCGATGCGGGCTTGCGTGCGGGATCGGCAAGGCCGGCCAGCTGCTTGTCGCGAAACACATGCAGGGCCTTGGGCTCGGTGGTGTAGTGACAGTGGGTATCGATGATCATGGAATGAGGGCCGGTTTGACAGACGACAATTCGTTGAGCTTGCTGGATGCCACACAGGCATCGAAGCCGGCCTGGAGCGCTTTCTTGTCCAGCTTGCGGCCGATGAATACCAGGCGGCTGTAGCGCCTTTCCTGCGGCGACCACGCCTTCTGCAAATCGCCTTCCAGCAGCATATGGACCGCCTGAAACACCAGGCGCCGCGGCTCACCACGCACATCGACAATACCCTTGGCGCGCAGGATATTCTGGCCTTGCGTGGCGATGAGTTGGGCCAGCCAGTTGCTGATACGCTCGCGATCCATCGGCGTGTCGGCGGAGAGCGAAATGCTCTGGATGGCGCTGTCGTGGGTATGGTCATGGGTGACATCGTGCTCATGATGCACGTGCGCGCAATGCTCATCATGCACATGGCCGGGTTCATCATGCGCCGCATGCGGATCGCCCGCGAGAAAATCCGGCTCCAGCGAAACAATGCGCGCCAGATCGAATCCACCACGCCCCAGCACCTTGTCCAGGACCACATTGGCACGTTGTGCACGATGGATCGGCGCCAGCGGATTGAGCCTGCGCAGCCTTGCCTCGATATCCCGCAAGGCATTTTCGGAAACGAGTTCGGTCTTGTTGAGCACGATCTGGTCGGCGAAGGCGATCTGCTCGGCGGCCTCGCGGCTGTCGGCAAGGCGCAGCAGCACATGCCCGGCATCGACCACGGCGGTGACGGAATCGAGCACCGTGTGCTGCTGCAAAAAATGATCGACGAAAAACGTCTGCGCCACCGGGCCGGGATCGGCGAGGCCGGTGGTCTCGACGATGATCGCATCGAAGGGCCTGCTGCCATCGGACGAACGCGACAGCAACTCGTGCAGGGTGCGAATCAAATCGCCGCGCACCGTGCAGCAAATGCAGCCATTGTTCATCTCGAACAACTCTTCATCGCTGTTGAGGATGAGATCGCTGTCGATGCCGATTTCGCCAAACTCGTTGACGATCACCGCGTAGCGATGGCCATGGTCCCCGGACAGAATGCGGTTCAGCAGCGTCGTCTTGCCCGCACCGAGGTAGCCGGTGAGGACGGTGACAGGGATGCGTGCGCTGGCCGGCTCGCTCATCATGTGTCCAGATCGAATATCGTCGGCAATGAGCGCGTCGCAGGAATTACAGCCAGGGCATCAGCGAGGCGTGGATCACATTCGGCACGCCTGCATTGCCGACCGAGCGAATCGCGAGATCGACATCCTTGAGGCCGAAGCGGTGGGTGGTGACTTTTTCCAGCGGGAATCGCTTGGAGGCCAGCTGTTTCAAGGCATATTCGCAGGCACGGTAGCTGTGGCCGCGCGCGCTTTTCAAGGTGATGAATTTGACCGTCATCTTTCCGACCGGGAAATTCGGAAAATCGCCCATCTCGCCCTGTACGACCATGGTGCCGCCCTTGCGCTTGAGCGCATCGATGCCGAGCAGGATCGGAAAGGTTCCTGCGCCGGCAGTGCAATCGAGCACCACATCGACACCGCGACCGCCGGTGATCTCCATGATGCGCGCCAGCGGATCTTCCTTGTTGACGTCGATCGTATAGTCGGCACCGAGCTGCTTCGCGACTTCCATGCGCGCCGCGTCCTTGCTGGTGCCGGTGACGATGATGAGTGCCGCACCGGCCTGCTTGCAAATCACGGTTTGCGACAGTCCCTGCTGGCCCGGGCCCTGAATCAGCACCACCGAGTCATAACCCACGCCGCCATCGAATAGCGACCATTCGATGCCATTGGCCATCGGCGTAACCAGCCCGGCCAGTTCAGGCGTGACACCATCCGGTACCTTGTGGATGACGGCATTCCAGGGCAGGTACACATACTCGGCAAAGCCGCCCCACAAATGATGCTTGTTGTTGGAGGTGGTGTAACCGTAGCGGCGACCATCGGGATTGGAACGCCAGTCGGTGTTTTCGCAGTGGCGGTATTCGCCGCGATGACACCACTCGCATTTCATGCAGGCGACATAGTGTTCGACGAACACCAGATCGCCTTCCTTGAAGCCCTTGCGGCGGGTGAATTCGCGGCCGGCCTTGGCGATGTAACCTATGTTTTCGTGGCCCATGATCACCGGACCATCGCGCAGCGGCTCCTTGTACATCTTGACGTCGGTGCCGCAGATGCCGGCGACTTCCATTTTCATCAGCGCGCTGTCGTCGTCGATTTCCGGCATCGGAAATTCCTGGATCTCGATCTGGCTTGGGCCGGTCTTAACCGCTGCTTTGACTTTTTCCACTGTTGCTTTCCTAACAGGTTATTTTTGATTTTTGAGCAGGCACAGCATGGCCGCCGCGCCCTTGTTCAGACAGCGGAAGGCCTTCTGTTCAGACCGACGTTTGCGCAACACCCTTACGCGCCTGTAGCGCATCTTTTGCGGCTTCCTTGAACGCCACACCGGCGGGCAATACCACGGCTGCGGACCGCACCCGCTGCGCGGCCGGATCGATGGCCGGTGGCGGCGTACCCTTTTCGCGCAGGGCCTTGGCCGCTTTCATCAGGCGATGTCGCGCCATGATGATGCCGTTGTCGGTCGACACCAGGTTTTCCTTGGTGCGGTCGCAGATCGGTCCCATGCTTTCCTGCAACGAGGCGTCCTGCATGCCAATGCCTTCGATGCCGCTGTAGGTAATGCCGGCCTTTTGCGCGGCGCGATCCATCAGATAATCGTTATCCTTGTTTTGCAGCGGCCGGTAGTTCGCATCGACCGCGACATGGATGCCCTTGCCCGCTTCCATGGCGCTGCGCTCCTCATGCGTCAGTGCGCGCACCGGATGGTAATCGAAACTCCATGCCCAATTGTTCTCGTCATCGATCGGCACCCAGAAATGGCCGTGGATGGGATGATCGCCGCGCGGCGGCACCATGGTGAAACAGGGCATCACCCAGGGCGTGATGCGCCAGTAGTAATGGCCCTCTTCCGCATTGCGGCGCGCACCGATGTACAAACCGCCTTCGCTCTCAACGACTTCGAATACGGGCTTTCGGTCATTGAGGTTGTACTGATTGCCCTTGGCGCCCTTGAACAGGGGATCGGTGTTGAGGCTGCCGCTGTGCAGGAAGGACACATGGCTGGAATCGATGCCGCCTTCCATGGCCTGCAACCAGTTACACTCCTGCAGGCGCTTCGAGGTATAGCTCTGCGCCGGCGGCACCGTGGCGAATTCGAATTCCGGGAAAGGCGGCTGATGTTCGGGCGGGCCCATGTAAACCCAGATCACGCCGCCGCGCTCGATCATGGGGTAGGACTTCAATTTGATCTTGTTGCAGTAGCCGCTTTCGGCAGGCTCGGACGGCACCTCGGTGCACTGACCGTTCACATCATATTTCCAGCCATGGTAGGGACAGCGAATGCCGTTTTCCTCATTGCGCCCGAACCAGAGCGACACGCCGCGATGCGCGCAAAACTCATCGACCAAACCCAGTTTGCCTCCCGTATCGCGAAACGCAACCATGCGCTCGGAGAGAAGTTTAAGGCGCACCGGCGGGCAATCTGGCGAGGGCAACTCCTGCGAGAGCAGTGCCGGCAACCAATAACGGCGAAACAAATCGCCCATCGGCGTGCCGGGGCCGGTCTGGGTCACGAGAATATTCTGTTCAGGTTTCAACATGCGAAAGGTACCTCCAGAGAAATCGTTTCGAAGCCTGGCAGATCAATCCATACGGCATTCCGGATCAGTCAATCGCATGGACTGACTTCGCCGTTCAAACAAACTTCGAATTTGTTCTTTTATATGGAACGTCGTTCCTTTTTAATGAGTTTACGTTATCATTTCCCCGCAGGCAGTGTCAATTTGAAGCTGCAAAAACACCCGGTTATTTTATCAACTACCGCATTGCTCAAACGCAGCCCGGCGCGCATTTCCGGGCAATTTTGCGATTCATTCCGGAACCATGAACGACTCCACTGCACTTCTTGAAATCTGCGCGACCGGCGATGTGCCCGAAGGCGGCGCGCTCAAGATCGAAACCGCCGGGCTCACCCTGGCAGTATTCAACCTCGGCAATAACTTCTATGTCACCGATGATGCCTGCACGCACGGGCCGGGTTCTCTGTCCGAAGGCTGCATCGAGGGCGAGGAAGTGGAATGCGATTTCCACAACGGGGTGTTCAATATTCGCACCGGCGAAGTGGTCGCGCCGCCCTGCATGGTCTCGCTGCGGACCTTTGCGGTGACCGTGGCCGGCGGCAAGGTCCTGATCGACCCGGCAGGCAAGCCGCTGGCTTGATTCAGCGCTTTGCGGAAGACTGCGGCTCGATCCCACAGTCCTTCAGCGCTTCCAGCGCTTCCGCGTAGGCACTGTTGGCAGCCGGCACCCCGGCGTAAATCGCCGCATGCAGGATGACTTCCTTGATTTCCTCGACGCTGAGGCCGTTGTTCAGGGCCGCACGCACATGCAACCTGAACTCGTCCCAGCGTCCCAGCGCGATCATCATCGCCAGGGTCAGCAACGAGCGGCTGCGCCGGTCCAGTCCGGGGCGAGACCAAACTTCGCCCCAGGCGTAGCGGGTGATGAAGTCCTGAAAATCGCTGTTGAAGTCGTTGCGACTGGCCTGCGCGCGGTCCACCCATTCGTCGCCGAGCACTTCGCGGCGCACCTCCATGCCCTGCTTGTAGCGATGCTTGTCGTCCATTTGCAGGCCCTTTATTGAAGGAAGTCGCCGAGCAGGCGATTGAATTGAAGACAGGATTCAATATTCGAAAGATGCGCGGCCGGCAGGGACTCGAAGCGGCTGCCGGCAATGGCCTCGGCAATCTGCCGCGTCAGCGGCAGGGGTGTCGCGGGATCGGCATCACCGGCGATCACCATGACGGGCAGGTCGATACCGCCCATGCCCCGCCGGACATCGAAATCGCGCACCGCGGCGCAGCAGGAGGCATAGCCCTCGGGCGAGGTACCTACAATCATGTTGCGGACGGCGCCGACGGTCTGCGGCTCGCGGGCAATGAATCCGGCGGTGAACCAACGCTGCACAACGGCATCTGCGATCAGTTGCATGCCATGGCGGCGAACCGCGTCAATGCGATCGTTCCATAACTGGGCGGGGGCGATTTGCGGGGCACTGTTGGCGACGACAAGGCGCGCAATGCGCGAGGGCGCATTCATGGCCAGCGTCAGCCCGATCATGCCTCCCATCGACAGCCCACAGAAATGAACTTGCTGCAGTTCGAGCACATCCAAGATGGCGAGCACATCGTGGGCCAGATCGTCAATGCGGTACTCGCCGGGCGTCGCCACCGAGTCGCCATGCCCACGCGTGTCATAGCGCAGAATGCCGTAGCGTTCGCCAAGGGCCGCAACCTGACCGTTCCACATGTCCAGCGTGGTGCCGAGGGAATTGGAGAACATCAGCATCGGTGCATCGCGCCGTCCTTCGACCACGACATTGAAAACACCGCGTTTGGTACTGAGCATGGCCATGGCTGTTCGATCCTCGATGGAGTGCGTCTCAGGCGCCACGCTGCCCGAGCCAGGCCTCGGCAGAGCGGGCTGCGGCATCGATGGCCTCGGCATGGTTGAAGACCCTGTTCAGGGTGGCTGCGTCCAGCTGACGGCTCAAGGTGCCGTCGCCTTTCGCGATCTCGGCGAGCGTGCCGCCGTCCTCGCGAACCGCATCGCACAGGCGCTCGACCAGGCGGCGCGCGCTGATCTTGTCGGATATCTTTGTCAATTCGGCGGTCAATGCCTCGGCCGCAACCAGGCCGCCACCGCTTTCCAGGTTGAAGCGCATTCGCTCCGGGGAAAATGCGATGCCGGCAGCGATATCGGCCATGGCGCAGGCGCTGGCGTGAGCCATGGCCGCAAGCTGTGGCAATGCAAACCACTCGCCATGCCAGGCGCCGGCGGCACGCTCATGTTCGTGTACTGAGCTGTTGAACAGCGCGGCCAGCAATCCGCCTGCGTTGGCCGCGGCGGCCACCGGCACCAGCGCGCGTACCGGATTGCGCTTATTCGGCATTGCCGACGAGCTCCCTGCGCTGCCAGCGCTCTCCTGTGCCTCAGCGACTTCGGGCTGCATCATCAGCATCAGATCGCCAGCCGGCTTGGCGCAGGCCGATATGGCCGCGGCGAAGGCCGCGCCGATGCTGGCCATGCGATCGCGCTGCACATGCCAGGCAATGAGCGGTGCCGCCAATCCCAGCGTCTTTGCCGCATCTCGCCGTACACCGGCGCCGGCATCACCCATCACGCTCAAGGTGCCGACTGCACCACCAAGTTGCAGGGCAAAGGCATCCGCATCCAATGCCAGCAGGGATTTGCGCGCACGGCGGATGCCATCACCCCAGGTTGCCAATTTGAAGCCGAGCGTGATGGGGCTCGCCTGCTGCAACAAGGTGCGTGCAACCATCGGCGTGCGCAAATGTTGCCGGCAATGTTGCGCAAGCTGATCTTCGGCGGCCATCAACTGCGATTCGATCAATCGCGTCGCATCGCGCAATTGCAGGACCATGCCGGTATCGAGAACATCCTGGCTGGTCGCCCCCCAATGTACCCAGGCAGCGGCGGCGGGGTCCTTTGTCTCCACAATCTTGATCAGCTCATTGACCAGGGGGATGGCCGCATTGCCGGCGCTGCGCGCTGAAGCCAGCACGTCTTCAACCGCAAACAATTCCGCGCGGCAGCAGCCCGCAATGGCATCGGCGGCGGCGCCAGGAATAATTCCCGCGTTTGCCTGCGCGCGGGCCAGGGTCGCTTCAAAATCGAGCATGCGTTGAATGCGCTGGGTCGCGGAAAATATCTCCTCGATCGCAGGTGTCGTCAACAAAGTTTCAGCGAGGGGCAAGGGTCGCCCTCAGAAGTCGAAGAAGACCGTTTCGTCCCGGCCCTGCAGACGCACATCGAAACGCCAGACGGCCGGGCCTTCGCCGACCTCGCGCCGGGCCTCAAGCGTGTGGCGGCGACCAGCCGGAACTTGCGCAAGTACCGGGTCGCGCGAATTGCCGGCATTGCCTGCGAAGTAAAGTCGCGTCAACAAGGGTTTGAGCAGTCCGCGTGCAAACACCATGAGCTCGATATGCGGCGCCTGCATTTCTCCGTCTGGACCAGGCACCGCTCCCGGATAAATGGTCGTGAATCGAAACTTTCCGCCAACCTGGGTACTGGCGCGACCGAATCCGGTGAATTGCATGCCCGACCTGGCGGCGCTTCCATCCGCGACGTGGCGACCAGTCGCATCGGCCTGGAACACCTCGACGATGGCATCGCTGACACTGGCGCCTTCGGCATCAAGCACCTGCCCCTCGATAACAATAGGTTCTCCAGCGGTGCCAAGCTTGGCAAGCGTTTCATCCCCCGGATGAATCAGGGCCTCGAGAAAAAACGGCCCGACTGTTTGTGATGCAGAGCGCAGCATGCTATTTCTCCATCGGCGTGGCGCCAGCGCCGCGCAGCACGATGTCAAAGCGATAGCCCAGCGCCCACTCGGGCTCGGTCAGGTCGAGGTCGAAACGCGATACCAGCGCCCTGCGACCTTCCTCGCTTGGTACGGAATTGAAAATTGGATCAAGCGGCAGTAGCGGGTCGCCGGGAAAATACATCTGTGTCACCAGGCGCGACAAATAGCCGAGACCAAACAGGGAGAAATGAATATGTGCCGGGCGCCAGGCGTTGGCGTGATTGCGCCAGGGATAGGCGCCGGGCTTGATGCTGACAAAACGATAGTTCCCTTCCGCGTCGGTCAACATGCGCCCGGTACCGCTGAAATTGGGATCGAGTGGCGCGCTGTGTTGATCGCCCTTGTGAATATAACGGCCGGCGGCGTTCGCCTGCCAGATTTCGATCAGCGCATTGGGGATCGGCTGACCATCCTCATCCATCAGCCTGCCGGCAACAATGATCCTCTCGCCCAGCGGCTCGGCCTTGTGCTGGCGCGTGAGGTCGGCATCCTGCGGCCGGACTTCGCCGAATCCGTAAACCGGCGCTTGCAGGGATTTGAGGGCCGCGGGCATCGGCAGCAGAGTCTCGCGCGGTGAACGCAGCACCGTGCTCTTGTAGGCTGGCGCATGATAGGGGGGATCGATGGCCTCGATGGCATCTGCCGTGGTCAGCGGTGAGCGCTTCGGAATGGACTGCATGACATGCCCTATAGAATTTCTGCTGATGATGCGCGCCTGCATGGTGCACATCGGTAAATTCCTGCATATGGAACGGCATTTCCCTATGAGAAAAGTATACCTCAGTCGATTGCCGCTACTGCGTCTTTGCGCCGGTTCTGCAGGCGAAGCGAACTCGGCTATCGCGTTGCCGACAGCGCCTTCAAACCAGGATCAGCGCAGTCCCGGCAACGCCCAGACAAGCCGCCGCCAACGTTGCCATCGACAGGCGGTCGCGCGCGCGGAAAATCCACAGCGACAGGAAAATGGTGACAAAGACCTCCAGAGATGAAATCAATGCCACGCGCGAAACGCTGATGTGGCTGAGCGCCAGGAAATAGCAGAGCTGTCCGAACGAGGCCAACGCACCGGTGATGTAGAACCAGCGATTGAAGCGAGTGAAGGTATTTACGATCGACTGTCGATAACCGGGAATCAAGGCCGACGCAAGGACATAAGCAGCAATACCCGCCACGGCCCCGATCGCGGTGCCGAGATAAGGATTGGCAATTTCATTCAGCCCCTGCTTTCTTGCGAGATAACCGATCGCATAGGCCAGCGCCGAGGCGGCACCATAACCCAGCCCGAAAATGGATGACGAGATGCGCGCGTTTGCCTGGCCAATCTGTGGCGTCCCTGACTGCATGGCCGCACGGCGCCAAGCCTCGCGTGCCAACAGCAGAAAGCTGGCAAAGATCAGAATCATGCCCGGAATCATCCAGCCGCCCAGCGTCTCGCCCAGCACCAGCCCGCCAAGGATGACGGCAAAGAAAGGATTGAGGCGCTTGACTGCCGATGCACGCATGGCGCCCAGCGACAGCACCGAGGCAAACAGGAATACCCGGCCGACAAAGGCCGTCAGCACGCCAGCCAGTGCAAACCAGGCGAGGCCAGTGAAATTCAAGTCACCTTCAAGCGGCATCCTGCCGGCGATCAGCATGGCGAGGCAGGCGAGCGCAGCGGTCAACAGTATCGACAGAAAGGCGCCGTTATCGACATCGCCCGAAGCGCTGCCTCGCGAGATGGTGATATTGGCAGTGGCGAAGCAGACGGCCGAAAGCAGGGCGAAAAATTCACCCATGCCCGGGTCTAGCGATCATGCTTCGACAATTTCACGCCGGGCGTGGTTTTCCCCATATCGGGCATCAGGAAAATGAACAAATTGGCAACAACAATGGTGGCGGCCAGAAAGTAGAACGTCGACATCAGGCCATATCTGTCGGCGAGGAACCCGCCAATCAGGGGCGACACCGCCGAGCCGGCTGCCTGCACTGCAAACAGAATGCCGATGCTCGATCCCCCCATGTTTTTCGGCGTCGACTCCAGCAGCCAGGCCTGCAACACCGGGCGGATTGCATAGAGGAAAAAGCCAAGGATCGCGATAAAGAAAACGAAGGCCACGCTGCGGCCTGCGAACGCCATGAACAGCAGCACGATGGCGGTCATGGCCATGCTGGTCATGATGATGCGCCGGCGCCCCATCTTGTCCGACAGATGTCCGGCAATGGGTGAGGCGGCAAAGCCCGCCGCCTGCATCATGAACATGCACAGGCCCACCCAGAACGGGTTGTAGTGCATTTCATAGGCAAGGAACACCGGCAGGAAAGTGAGCAGAGCATTTTGCGTCATGGCGCGGAATGCCGAGCTTATCGACAGGTAAATCAGATTGCGGTTTTTCAGCAATCCGCGCAGGCCCGCGAGATATTCTTTCACGCTCTGGCCTTGGCTAGCCGTATCGTCAGATGGAACAACCTTCTTTTTGCGTCCCAAGGTAACCGAGCCCAGGAACAGGATGATGAGACCCGACATCAGCAAGCCGGGCAACACATTCACCATCACGATTTCGCGCCAGGTGAGGAACGTCAACAATGAGCCGATCGCCAGTGGCGCCAGTGCGTCACCGATATTGCCGCCCATGCCGTGAATCGACAGGACCAAGCCCTTGCGGTCAGGATATTTGTTGGCAAGCGTGGGAATAGCCGTCGGGTGCCAAAGATTGTTGCCGATGCCGACCAGCGACATGCAGAGCAGCAGCAGAACATAGCTGTGGGTAAAGCCGATCAGCAGATAGGGAAAGCCAACCCAAAACAGAGACAGTGCCATCAGGAACCCCTTGCGACCGACGGTATCGACCACCATGCCGCCGGGAATATTGGCGATGGCGCCGGCAGCATATTGGCAGGTCATGACCAAGCCAATCTGGCTGAAGCTCAGCCCCAGCTCCTTGCCGATCAAGGGCAGCAGCAAATAGAAAGTTGCCGGATACCAGTGCGTCAATCCGTGCGCTGCCGTGATGATCCACACATCGCGAAAGGATTTTCTTGGTGCCGATTCAGGTGTGGCGGCTATGGCTGTCATATCGGGATTTCTCGTGCGTAAGAATTGGAAAACCGCGGCGAATTCGGTCAATGGTATTCCGCTTCACACAGCGGCGCAAAGCCATGCCTGCCCACACCCGACTGGCAGAACGTCCGTTCCCGCCGGCAGCACGCATTTCGTCAATCGCGAATATCCTGCAAGAACCATTCGGTGGGGATTTCACGTCCCCTGCCGACCTTGCGGGCAGCCTCGTAGACCGCGCCGGCGACCGCATAGAATTGCGCGCCTTGAATATTGCCGCGCTCCGAATAGGTAATTTGCGCCTTGTCGCTACGCCCGACCGTCCGGCCGGCGCGCATATCCGCATAGCGAATATCGGCGCTGCGCGACTTCATGGCCCGCGCGGCTCGACCACCTTTGACTTGCGTCCAAATGGGGTTCGACGGCTGGGCGATATAGCCGAGAAACTCATCCGCCGTGCCCAAGTCGGGCCGTCCTACCGGGGGCGGCGACACACCAAGCTTCAGCACGGCATCGAAACGCGTATCGGCTGCATCATCCGGACGACCGCCGATGGAAACGACATGCATGCCCGGCTCGAGCCAGTCGCCGCGAATGACCGGCAGCACCGAATCCGTGCAAGCCACCAGCAAATCCGAATCCCGGTAAACGTCCCGCGGTTCGCTGCATACCACCACATCGAGAGAATGTCTGACGCGCATTTCAGCAGCGAAGCGTTCGCGATTCGCCGGTGTCGGGCTGAATACCTTGAGCAGACGAATGGCTCTCACTTCGAGCAGCGCCTCGACATGGGCGCGCGCCATTTCACCGGAACCAAGCAAGCCCATCGTGGCCGAATCGGGACGCGCCATCAGATCCGTACCGATCGCGCTATCGGCGGCGACGCGCATATGCTGCAAATGACCGTCATTGATGAAGGCCAGCGGCTCTGCGGTGGCAATGGAGGTCAGCAATATCAGGCCGCAATAGAGGCCCGGGCGGTGCGCAAATTTTTCCTGGGTGCGCACACCTGCATATTCCTGTTCTCGCAATACATCGGACTTCATGCGGACCGCGAAATAGCCTCGTACCGAACCGCCTTCCATGGAGCCCCATTGGTACACCTGGTCGGCCTGCTCGCCGGGAATGCGGATGTCGATTCGCGGGCGGCAAACTGCGTCGCCGATTGCCAGGTCGTCATAGGCCTGCTGCAAGGCCTCGCGCGTCATTCGAGGCGTAAGCAGCGCCTTCACATCGTCGTTGTTGATGAGCAGCAAGGCTAAGGGGTACTGAGGTGTTGTCGCACAGTCATCGGCCGCCGCTGCCGCATTGGCTCAAGCCGGTGCAAGCGATTTTTTCTTGAGGTACTGCTCGATCCTGTCCGCCGTCAGCACCACCCCCGCCTCGTACTCCGGCGCATTCTCGATCTGCTCCAGATCGTTCAGCCCGAACTTGTTGTAGATCCGGTT
>JACXTT010003127.1_pt1 | contig 25814 bp, 19 predicted proteins | sample 9270951 | NCBI WGS metagenome assembly JACXTT01 (sample SAMN15532306, study PRJNA645909) | rock metagenome | isolation source: weathered quartz diorite | place: Puerto Rico | collected 2017-06-21
CCTAACTTAAATTAGACAACTGTCTGGTCCCCATTAGTACCAACATGTCGCCAGGAATAGAGAGAAGTTTCCATTGCTAGAAACGGTATAGTCTCTACATCTAGCAACATGTTTATTGTCATTCTTATAAACCTTATAAACATTTAGCCTCTCCTCTATAAACCCTATAAACGTCTACTGTCAACGTGTCAGTCCGCTTTACTTTCTAATCACGATTTTTTGTTTCCACTCACAGCTGGGAACAATGGTGCATCACCGAATTCCGCTCTTGCTGCGGATGACAAACCTTCTTCTCACGGCGCACTCTGACTTATGGCGTGTAAGTCACTGCACAATGCGATCGGCTAACCTTAAGGCTACAGCGTGCCTGTACTGCAACTCCCACACCCCGCATTGGGGATCCCACCGTCCCCCACACTGCTTCACCTGCCTGTGGAATCCCACTTCGGAAGGAGTGAGTCGTATAGCCACGATGTCCTCTTTCTGGAACTGTGCTCGAGTCGGCGTCCATGCTTCTTCTTCTACAACTAACTCAATCGTCTTCATGCGTAATTGCCGTTGCTCATCGTAACGGTACCGCATGCATACGAGCCGGTCTCCATATTGCCGCAGTAACTTCTTCGCCCCCGTTGTCCGGAATGGACGATTGATCGAATCTACATGGTTTCTCCTTTGCCACAGTCGATCCGAGGGGCTGGTTACGCCTTTGCCGCCTCGATTCAACACGTGGGTGTAAATCATCCTGGTGCTCACATCTCTATGACCTAATAATTCCTGGATGGTGCGGATGTCACATCCATCCTCCAGCAGATGGGTGGCGAAAGAGTGCCGCAAGGTGACACCCAACGTGCTTGGAGAGCCCAGCTTTGCGACAGGCTTCTTTCACCGCTTTCGCTATGAGAATTCATTCGCTAGGGCTCTGACGGCAACGGTACTGGAGTCGGCTCTGCGCTCTCTATTTTGACTCTGGAAATACGGCGCCCTTCCATGTCTACAATGGTGAGACGATGGCCTTCATGAACAATGGATTCGCCGCCGCGCGGGATGCGCTCAAGCCGGGCAAGGAGGAGCCCGGCAATGGTGCGATAATCATTGGTCTCTTTGAACGGCAGCCCATGCTCGCTGGCCAGGTCGCTCAGCGGCACGCCGCCTTCAACAAGTAATACGCCTTCGGTGAGCCTTTGGATCGGCTGTTCCTCGTCAACGTCGAATTCATCCCGAATCTCACCCACAATCTCTTCCAGAATATCTTCAATCGTCGCTACCCCAATGACCGTGCCGAATTCGTTGACCACAATGGCCATGTGAGCACGGCGGACTTGGAGGTCGCTGAGGAGATGGCTGATTTGCATGGAGTCCGGAACGAAATGCGCCGGATGGAGAAAATCCCGCAGTTGCGCAGTCCTCCCCTGCTCACGAGCGCGCAGCAGTTCTTTGATGTGGACGATGCCGATAATGCGGTCTAAATCTTCTTCGTACACGGGCATGCGCGAAAACCCGCTCTCGATCATTTGATGCAACGCCTCATCGCAGGACGTTTGTACTTCCAAGGCGTGAATCTCTGTCCGCGGCGTTATGATTTCACGCACTGAAGTGTCGGCAAAATCGAAGACACTGTGGATGAATTCCTTTTCCGTGTCGTCGAATACTCCTTGCTCAGCGCCTTCACGGATCATGTATTTCACTTCCTCCTCCGACACGAGTGCTTCAGTAGATCGGGCGCCATTGCCGGTGAGAAAAAGGAGGATGTTCGAAGACGCAGTGAGCACTTTGACGAGCCAAGAAAAGATGCGCGAGAGGACATCAAGGGGACGCGCAACCGCGCAAGCGATGCGTTCAGGATACCGTAACGCGAGAGTTTTAGGGACGAGTTCACCGAGAACAAGAGATAAGTAGGAAATGATGAGCACAACCAAGCTCAAAGCGAGAAATTCTCCCCATTCGCGCAGAAACGCAATCTCGCTTTGCTGAAAGTACGGCTTGAGGAACTCGATGGCCGACGCGCCGCCCACCGCTGAAGCGAGTGAGCTTACCAGCGTGATGCCGACTTGGACGGTCGCTAAGAACCGATCGGAGTCGTCTTTGAGTCGCCCCACAACTTTGGCTGAGGCTTGTCCTTCCTCAATCAATTGATCAACTCGGCTGCGGCGTACAGAGACAATGGCGATTTCCGCACCGGAAAAAAAGCCATTCACTATAATCAGGATGAAAATGAGTGCGGCGTCGAACCAAAATTCACCTGCCATGAAGGGGCCTCCTTCCCCAGCGCCTACCGTACCATAATGCAGGGATGAACTCACTGGCTCAGGGCTACGGCTGATAGCCTGTTCGTTTCGCTCACTTTATGGCGGATGGCATGCAGCTGATGGTTCCTTTCCTATGTTATAGAACGAACGCACTGAGAGGGCCATGAGCCATAGAGCGAACGCTGTGAGCGCGCTATAAGCTATAGGCTGGTCGCTCAAAGTTGAGAGCGACCAGCTAGCTCTATAGGGGAGGTTGGGGTTGAGCAACAACGGCAAACAAAACAGCGGCATCGTTATCACCGGAGCACAACAGAATAATCTCAAAAATATCGACGTTACCATTCCTTTCAACCAGCTGACGGTCGTAACGGGAGTGAGCGGGTCGGGGAAGTCGAGCTTGGCTTTTGACATTCTCTATGCCGAGGGACAGCGGCGGTATGTGGAAAGTTTCTCAGCTTACGCTCGACAGTTCCTTGATCGAATGGATAAACCCCACGTCGAGAAGATCGAAGGCATCCTTCCCGCGATCGCCATTGACCAGAACCGTCCCGTGCGCACCTCGCGCTCGACGGTTGGCACCATGACCGAGCTGCACGATCATCTCAAGCTGCTGTTCGCGAAGATTGGCATACTCTACTGTCGCCAATGCGGAGAACCGGTTGAACGCGATTCGGCTGAATCGGTGTTTCGCAAGCTCTCCGTCACCTATCCCGAAGGAACACGTTTTTTACTAACATTTGCGGTGTCGGCCCCGGCGTCGTTGCCTTGGGTGGAGGTGCGTGACGGCTTGTTACACTCCGGCTTCCACCGGCTGGTGCAAGATGGCGCTATTCTCGACATCCAGGATCTTAGCGATCGTCCCACCGCCGGACAGGATCACTTCACCGTCTTAGTGGACCGTTTAGCGCTCAATCCGCGCGCGAAGAAGCGTATTCACGATTCTCTGGAACAGGCGTTTCACTATGGTAAAGGGCGGCTCACGTTGATTTTTCCTGACGCTGGTAACGCTGAACAGCCGTTCTCTAATCAGCTCGAATGCGCGAACTGTCGTATTATTTATAAAGAACCCGTCCCCAACATGTTTTCATTTAACAGTCCGTTGGGGGCGTGTGATAGTTGCCGCGGATTTGGTCGAACGATCGATCTGGATTTAGATCTGGTGATTCCCGATCCCACCCTGTCGGTCAAAGACGGCGCGATTAAGCCCTGGCGCATCAAGGCCGCACAATGGGAACGGCGTGAATTGTTAGCATTTTGTCAAAAGCAAAAAATCAACATCGCAACTCCCTGGCAACGGCTCAGCGAAGAACAGCGGAGCCTCATTATCAACGGCGACGGCGACTATTACGGCGTACGCGGCTGGTTTCGTTGGCTGGAAACAAAAACGTACAAGATGCACGTGCGCGTCTTTTTAGCGCGCTACCGGGGCTATTTCCCTTGTGATGTGTGCCGCGGCGCTCGTTTAAAACCTGACGCTTTACTCTATCGAATTGGCGGGAAGACGTTGGCGGAAATTAACCAGCTCAGCGTGGGTGACTGTTACACATTCTTTCGAGATCTTCAATTAAGCGCTTTTCAGGATCAGGTCGCCCATCTCATTCTCGAAGAAATCCGCAAGCGCATGCGCTATCTGGTAGAGGTCGGTGTCGAATACCTCACACTCGATCGCCAGTCACGCACCCTCTCGGGGGGCGAGTTGGAACGAGTGGACCTGACCACGGCGATTGGCTCCTCGCTCGTCAACACGTTGTATATCCTCGACGAGCCGTCCATCGGCTTGCATCCTCGGGATAGTCACCGCCTGGTGCGCATTCTCAAAGGGCTGCGCGATAATGGCAACACAGTCGTTGTTGTTGAACACGATCCCGAGATTATCAAAGAAGCCGATAACATTTTAGACATGGGCCCATTCGCCGGGGAAAAAGGCGGTGAGGTGGTGTTCTCGGGGCCGCACGAAAAGATTCTGCGTGATAAGCGCTCGCTGACCGGCAAGTATTTGTCGGGTCGCATGGAGATTCCCGTACCGAAACGTCGTCGCACGCCACAACCGGGACGGAGCCTCATTGTCCGCGGCGCCGCTACGAACAATCTGAAAGATATTGACGTGGAGATTCCGCTCGGCTGCATGGTCTGCATCACCGGCGTATCTGGTTCAGGAAAATCGACGTTAGTTGAAGATGTCTTGTATCGCGGCCTCAAGAAACGCAAAGGCGAGCCTGTCGGTATTCCCGGCCCCTGTCGGGACATCATTGGCTGGGAACAAATTGCCGATGTCATTTTTGTGGATCAGGCTCCTATTGGCACGACGCCGCGCGCAAACTTATTGACGTATACGAAAGCGTTCGATCCGTTGCGTCGTCTGTTGGCGGACACGGAAATCGCGCGCTTGCGCGGATACGCCCCGGGAACCTTTTCCTTCAACGTCGAAGGCGGACGCTGTGAAACCTGCAAAGGCGAGGGATTTGAAAAGGTAGAAATGCAGTTCCTCTCGGACGTATACGTGCCGTGCCCCGAATGTCACGGGAAGCGCTTTCGCGCCGAAGTGCTGGAGGTGACGTATCGGGGAAAGAACTTGACCGAGATCATGGATCTCACTGCCGCTGAGGCAATGTCATTTTTCGCCGAGCAAGTCGAAGTGGTGCGCAGGCTGGCCCCACTTGTCGCTGTCGGTTTGGACTACATGCGTCTGGGACAATCTCTCACTACCCTCTCTGGCGGTGAAGCGCAGCGGCTCAAGCTGGCGGCGCATATTGGGATGGAACGATCACAAACTCCTCACCCTAACCCTCTCCTCGGAGAGGAGAGGGGATCACCCTCTCCCTTGAGGGGAGAGGGCCGGGGTGAGGGTCGCTCTTCAGGAACGCTCTTCATCTTCGACGAACCCACCACTGGCCTGCATTTCGCCGACATCCAAAAATTGTTGACAGCGTTTCATCATCTCGTCGAGCGCGGCCATTCTGTGCTGATCATTGAGCATAACCTAGAGGTGATTAAATGCGCTGATCATGTGATTGATCTCGGCCCCGAGGGCGGAGACGGCGGCGGCCAAATCATCGCGACAGGCGCGCCCGAGGAAGTGGCGCGAGTGAAAGAGTCGCATACCGGGCAATATCTTGCTCAGGTTTTGGGTTCAACGTTCAACGTTCAACGTTCAACGTCGAAAGACCAAAAGTCAAAAGTCAAAGGCCGAAAGCCAAAAATTCTTCCAATCCCTAATCCCCAATCCCTAATCCCCAATTCTGCCATATCCGTTGTTGGGGCCAAGGAGCATAATCTACAAAACGTCTCTGTTGATATTCCTCGGGATGAGATGGTGGTAGTGACGGGTCTGTCTGGCTCAGGGAAATCGACGCTTGTTTTTGACATTGTCTATGCAGAAGGGCAACGTCGTTACATCGATAGTTTGTCTGCGTATTCGCGCCAATTTATCAAAGTGATGGCGCGGCCCAATGTTGATCTCCTCACTGGCATCCCGCCAACGGTGGCGATTGAACAGCGCATGAGCCGGGGGGGACGCAACTCGACGGTTGCTACGATCACCGAGATTTATCATTACCTACGGTTGCTCTACGCAAAGGCCGGGGTGCAGCACTGCGTTAATTGTGGACAGCCGCTGTCGGTGCAAAGTCGCAGCCAGATTCTTGACCGCATTCGCGAGAGCTTTCACGGACAGCAGGTGACGTTTTTGGCGCCGGTCGTACGTGGGCGCAAAGGCTTTCATAAGGACGTGCTGGCCGGCGCACGCAAGCTCGGATTTAAACAGGCGCGCATCGACGGGCAGATGTCCATGATCACGCAAGGCATGAGTCTCGCCCGTTTCAAAGAGCATGACATTGAGATTATGGTTGGTCAGACTTTGGTGAACGGCGCCGCGCAGGAGTTAGAAACGCTGCTTGGGGCCGCATTGCGCGTGGGCAATGGCGCCTTGCAGCTCGCCGGCGAGCGAGAGGAGCGCACCTACAGCGAGAAACTCTTCTGCGTGACGTGCGGCCTTGGCTATGAACTGCTTGATCCACGCCTGTTTTCGTTCAACAGCCGTCAAGGCGCCTGTGCTGATTGTACGGGGCTGGGCTCTCGCTGGGAGTTCGATCCCGCGCTGGTCGTGCCGGATCCGAAGAAATCACTTGACGATGACGCCTTGTTGCCCTTAACGAAACCAGAGTTCAAGCGCGATCATACAAAACTGCTGCGTGCGCTGAAAAAGAAAGGCGTGCCGTTGACGCGTCCGTTTGCCGCACTCAGTCCGGAGGAACAACAACTTGTCTTCTCTGGAGATGAGAAAACCGTACGCGGCGCTTTTACCATTCTTAATGAGGCGATGACTGCGAGCGAAGGCGCCGATGAATCTCTCTACCCTGCGCAGTTTTTGACCGAGGTTCCGTGCCCCACCTGTGCGGGGACTCGCCTCAACCCGCGCGCGCGCGCCGTGCAAGTGGCCGGCAAGGGCATCTGGGAAGTGACGGCTTTATCGGCGGCGGATTGCTTGGATCACATGACGTCATTGCCCTTAAACGCCCGCGACGAGATGATCGCCGAACCGATTCTCAAGGAGATCGCGCCGCGCTTGTCGTTTCTCAAAGAAGTTGGCTTGTCGTACTTGACGCTGAATCGACGAGCGGACACGCTCTCTGGCGGCGAGGCGCAACGCATCCGCTTAGCGGCGCAACTCGGCTCGAACCTGCGCGGCGTGTGTTACATTCTTGACGAACCGACGATCGGTTTGCATCCGCGCGATAACACGCGGCTCATCCACACTTTGCGCAATTTACAACAACGCGGCAACACTGTTCTTGTCGTAGAGCACGACGAACAAACCATCCAAAGCGCAGACATTGTTGTCGATCTCGGTCCTGGCGCTGGGGTGCATGGTGGTAAAGTGATTGCGATGGGTTCTCCGCGGGAGCTGCGTCGGAATCCGGACTCCGTCACTGGTCGGTTCTTGGATTCGACTCATCCGCGGCTGGGTCCGTTGCGTCCTTTAGAGGACCGGCCCCGGTTGTCGATCCTCGGCGCTCGTGAACACAATCTACGTGATGTGGACGTACATATCCCCGTCGGAACATGGACCTGTGTGACCGGCGTGTCCGGTTCAGGCAAGAGTTCACTTGTACAAGAAGTTTTAGTCAAAGGGCTCAAGAAAAAGCTCGGCTTGTTCCCAGGCCGAGCCGGGTTGCATGAGCGCATCGAAGGCGCCGATCCGATCGAACGAGTTGTCGAAGTTGATCAGACGCCGATCGGGAAAACGCCGCGCTCCGTGCCCGCCTCGTATGTGGGCTTCTGGGATGAGATGCGCAAGTTGTTTGCTATGCTGCCGGAAGCGCGCGCACGTGGTTATCAACCTGGACGTTTCTCGTTCAACGTCAAAGGCGGACGGTGTGAAACCTGCGCCGGTCAGGGCCAGATCAAGATGGAGATGAGTTTCCTGCCGGATGTGTATGTCGCCTGCGAAGTCTGCGAGGGTAATCGATATAATAGCGAAACGCTAGAAGTAGCGTACAACGGTAAGAATATCGCTGACGTGCTCAAGATGACTATAGAAGAAGCGGCGACATTCTTTCATGGCGTGCCGAAGATCGCGCGTCCGTTACGGCTGCTAGATGATATCGGCATGGGGTACATTACTCTTGGTCAAGCCAGTAACACTTTGTCCGGCGGCGAAGCGCAGCGGATCAAGCTTGCTTATGAGCTTGCGAAGGAATCGCGAGGAAAAACGCTCTATGTGTTGGATGAGCCAACGACGGGACTGCATTTTGCCGATATCGAGAAATTGATTCGTACGCTCCACCTGCTTGTTGACAAAGGCAACACCGTAGTAACGATCGAGCACAACCTTGATATTGTCAAAGAAGCCGACTATGTGATTGACCTTGGACCCGAGGGAGGCGCTGGCGGCGGGCAGATCGTTGCGTGCGGCCCGCCGGCGGAACTCATCAAGAATGGCAGGCATTCATACACGGCGCAATGCTTGAAGGAGTACTTGCAGGCATAAGAAACTCGCGAAAATTCTTTGCTCGGCGCGGGTCTCCTGACCCCGCCGATGGCGCGCCACATGGCTGTGGCGCGGTCGGGAGACCGACCACAGCCGCGCAAAAAGGTTTTGTGTATATACGGTGTGACGTGCAGACGAGTTCCGTTTCTCGAAGCGATATGGTACAACCCGCGACTAGAGCAGGAAGGCGATGCTGCACTGCAGGGAATCTCGTTTTCATCAGGAGGAATAAGCAATGGCGACAGAAGAAGGCAATAACCACGCAATGAAAATGACGAATCTGGAAGAAGAAGCTGAGGCCTGTTTTCTCAAGGCGATTGAAATTGCCCGTCGTCAGCAAGCCAAATCCCTGGAACTACGTGCTACCATGAGTCTCGCACGGCTGTGGCAACGCCAGGGCAAAAGCAAAGAGGCTCGCAAAATGCTAGCAGAGATCTACGGCTGGTTTACCGAAGGGTTTGATACGGCGGATCTCAAAGACGCGAAGGCGATGTTGGAGGAACTGGGCAGAAATTAAGTTCAACCTTAAACCTTGAACCTTAAACCTTGAACCTTGACGTTCAACTGTTTACCATCTTACCGTCTCTGGCTTCCCTTTATAGAGAGAACGAACAAAGGCAATCAGTTTCCAAACCTGATCATCAGTCAGTAAACTTTTGAAGGGCGGCATGTTGCCCTTGCCTTCTTTGATTTGCGCTTGGAGATTGGCGTCGGAGCCATCGCCGGTCTGCCAGGTTTCGTCTGTTAAGTTTGGTCCCATGCCGCCCCCGCCAGCCATGCCGTGGCAGCCGTAACAGTTGAATTTTTTGTATAGCTCTTGTCCTTCGGTTATTGCATCGGCTTTGCCCGTGTAGGGATTTAGCTTCTGCGGCTCGGCGCCGTTTTGTTGGGCGTAGACAGAAAGCATCGCTATCAGGTTGAACGCCATCACGCAGAACCCAATGAGCAGGAAAGATTGAAGAAGAAAGGCCACGCGTCCGAATTGTTGCCTGTTGTCTGTTGTCTGTTGTCTGTTGCCTGTTGCCGTCATTACTCAGTCCTCTAAAAGCGGTACTCCGTATTCTTCTAGTATTTTATGGATCTCAGCCGTCTTTCTCTGAAGCGCCTCATCCAGTTTCGCTTTTAACGCACCATCTGTCTTTCGCACCCCGAGAGCAATGCTATACGTCAAGGGCAAATTGGGAGAGCTTTCGTTAGTTGGCGCCGCCACTAGGGCAAGTGGTCGTGTTTGTTTCTTGACAAAATAACCGGCGATAGGCCCCCAGACAATGGCGATCTCGATTTCACCGTCCGCAACTGCTTGGATCAGTTTTCCGGGAGGACTGTCTTCTCCATAATTACCAAAGACGCTATATCCAACCACATTGTTGACAATTCCTTTTTCAGCCAGGATATGTGCGGGCGGACTGTTAGCGTAGTCGTCTCCGATCAGATGAACGCCGATTTTCATGTGTTGCAAGGCGGGATCATCAAAAGAAGCAATCTGACGCCCTTCGGTTTTCGGAGCGACAAAAACGTAGGTTGAGCGATAATAGGACTGTGTTGTCAGAAGTGAATCCACATTTACTGGCATGCCCATGACGACATCACAGACCCCAGCGTTTAACGTGCTGCGGAGAAAGCCGCGTCGTTGCGGCCACCAGGTGTATTGTGGTTCGCTGTGGAACTCATGGGCGAGCAGCGCGGCGATTTTGTTTTCGAAGCCTTCTTGTTTACTGTTGGAAAAGGGCAGATTGTTCGGATCGGCGCAGACGCGGAAAGGGGTGGGGCTACCCTGAGGATCAGCACTCACGGAACGCATGGTTATGAAGAGGATGATAACCAAGGACAGAAGAAAAAGTGTGCGGAGCATCGGTGCTGGGCTGCAGAGGCGTAATATTCCGTCTCGTTGAATTCGAGGGGTAACTGAGAGCAACCTCATTCCCGCGAAAGCAGGAATCTAGACAAAATAGCCGGAGGTTTGCGCCAAATCTCTCTGGCTGCCCGCCCCACGCCTTTGCGGGGGCAGGCTCTGCACAGGCATGGAGGTCTGCTGTCCACCAGATTCATCGTGGTGATCTTCTCTGCACCCCTCCATAGGAGATCTTTACTGCTTCGCCACCTCCTTTGTGGCTCCGTCGAGTGCAAACACATAAAGCATACCGCCCTTGTTTGTATCTTTACCAAGATCAGCAAATGCGCCAACCGCGCCAAGAGCTGCGGTGGGATCGTCGGTGGCGAGATCGGCTGCCACCACAGCGCCGGACCAGCCCCCTATGCCGGACAAGATAGCGACATATTGCTTTCCGTCTGGACCAATATAGGTCATCGGTGCGCCAATAATGCCAGAGCCGACCTTAAACTTCCACAACTCCTTGCCGTCTTTTGCATCAACTGCTCTGAACCATCCATCCATGGTGCCGTAGAAGACAACGTCGCTAGCAGTAGATAATGCGCCTCCCCACGCGGACCATTTTTCTTTGATGCCCCATTTCTTCGTGCCGGTGGTTGGATCCCATGCGATGAATTCGCCGCGATGACCGCCAGAGCCTGGGGACATTTTGACAATGGCCCCGACATACGGCACCCCAGCCATGTAGTTCGCTTCTGTGCCTTCATATTCCATACACAAGTGATTAGTTGGAACGTAGAATAGTTTCGTGTGTGGCGAGTACGATACCGGCTGTTGGTCCTTCGCCCCCATGGCCGCGGGACAGATGTCTTTAACGTTCTCGCCTTGTTTGGTGCGCTTCTCGGGATTCTCTACTGGCAACCCGGTTTGGAGGTCGATTTCTTTTGCCCAGTTCACCTCTCCAAAGGGTTTGGCCACCAGCACTTTGCCATTGGTGCGATCAATCGTATAGCCAAAGCCGTTCCGATCGAAGTGCACGAGTGTTTTGTATGGTTTGCCGTCGATAGTGAGATCAACGAGTACGCTTTCATTGATGCCGTCGTAGTCCCAGGCGTCGTGAGGAGTCATTTGATACGCCCACTTTGCTTCCCCAGTCTCCGGGTTGCGGGCAAAGATCGTCATGGACCATTTGTTTTCCCCAGGGCGCTGGTCAGCATTCCACGCGCCTGGGTTTCCGGTGCCGTAATAGAGCAGGTTGAGTTCTGGATCGTAGCTGTACCACCCCCAGGTAGTGCCGCCGCCTTTCTTCCATTCCTCGCCTTTCCAAGTCGAGACTCCCAAATCTTTTCCCTGGTGCGACGGGTAAGGGGACGAGAAGTCTTTTCCGATCAACACCTCATCATCTGGTCCGGTGCTGTAGGCGCGCCAGACCTGTTTACCCGTGTTGATGTCATTAGCGGTGACAAAACCGCGCACGCCGTACTCACCGCCGCTAATACCAGAGATAACTTTATCTTTGATCACCAGCGGCGCCATCGTGATGGTTTGCCCCTGTTTGGGATCGCCTTGCTGGACTTTCCACAGTTCTTTGCCTGTCTTGGCGTCTAATGCCACTGTGTGGGCGTCAAGTTGGTTAAAAAAGATCTTCCCATCCGCATAGGCGGCTCCGCGATTCACCACATCACAACATGCGATAGGAATAGTGGTTGGATCTTGCTTAGGCTCGTACTTCCATTTCACCGGGGCTCCAGGTTGTGTGAGGTCAAGAGCGTACACAATATTCGGGAACGGCGTAACGAGATACATGGTGTCGCCGACGACCAGCGGCGCGCCTTCATGTCCGCGCAAGACGCCGGTGGAAAAGGTCCAAGCCGGCTTGAGATTCTTCACGTTTGCGGCGGTGATCTGCGTCAGCTCACTGTAGCGGGTGAGCGAGTAGTTCTTACCAGCCAACGCCCACTGGTGAGGATCGTTTTGGAGCTGGGTGAGATCCTCTGCTTGCAACCTTGTGGTAGAGAGGAAAAAGACCAAAGGTAAGAAAAAAACCAATTGAAAGATTGCCGAAAACCTTAGCTGCCGCTGTACGTCCATATACACCTCCTTTTTGCATCCTCAAGCAATGCGAGCACTAATGAGCACTCGCTCTGTGTCCCTCTCAACCCACCTTCCCTCAAGGTAGGTTCCCCTCTTAAGCCCTCGCTGTGATCGGCAGAAGAAAACTACTCCCGACACAAGTAGTTTGTCAATCGGAAGGGGAAGGGAGGCGCACGACCTGTCTGTGACTTTGTTCGTTAACCCTATTTCCTAAAAAATTGTCTAGGGTTATGGTGCAATCCGTTCTACTTGGAGATAATGTTAGTTGTAAGGAGCGAGATATGTACGAAGCTTACTTCGGCTTACATCTTTCGCCATTTGCTCAAACTGTTGATTCTCGACTTTTTTACCCCAGTCCACACTATAACAATATTTTCACCAGTCTTCTTTCCGCCATTCGGGCTCACAAAGGGCTTATCGTCCTTACCGGTGAAATGGGAACAGGAAAGACCTCCTTATTGCACTTTGTTGCCGACTCCTTGGAAGAAACAGCCTATAGTATTCCTTTCCACGCCGCCCCTCCGACTTTTGAGTCGCTTCTCTGGTCTCTCTGTCACTACCTAGACTTGCGTGTGGACGTCCATAATACGACTGCTGCACTTGAAGAAGTTATCGCGTCACTGCGGGCGCGGTCGTTCGCTGGGGAAACGATCGTCCTTTTCATTGACGAAGCGCAGAATCTCGATCAGGAAAGCTTCGCGTGTCTGGCGCATATTCTTGCCTCGGAGGGTTTGCGAGGGAAGCTTTTGCAAATTGTTCTCTTCGGCACTTCTGAGCTTACAAAGCTCTTGGCGCAGCCTGAGTTACAACCTCTGCGACAGCGTCTTGCCGTACAGTTGCGGCTGGCCCCTCTTGTGTTAGAAGAAGTGGAATTGTTTATTCGCCACCGGCTCCGAGTGGCGGGCTGGACAAGACCGGATCTCTTTTCCCCCGAAGCGATTCAGAAAATCATAGAATACTCAGACGCCATTCCGTATCGTGTGAACGCCCTCTGCCATGGCGCTCTGGCAGTGGCGTTCACCAGGCATCAACCAAACGTTTCTGCTGGTATGATTGAAGAGATTGCACAAGCCCAGGAACAACAACCTGATGATCAGGGCAGTGCGGCCTCGACGACGGCTTCACTCTTGGAATCTGTTGGTCAGCGACCAAAGCCTTTCGTTCTTGATTTGCCCTCTCCGCAGACGCCTCCTCACCGCTATCCCTTCAAGCCAATAAGCGCCAGTTTGCTTGCGGCTAGCTTCTTGGTTCTCTTAGTGCTTTCTTCTAGGTATTCCTGGTTTGGAGTAGAAGGCGCCTCCCGATCAGAGCTAGAGGCAGACAAGCCAACCTCTCAGACTGACTTATCTGAGCGCTTTACAGAGCCATCGAGGATTAGCAAGTTGTTCGGGTCGATGGGGGAAGTCTTTGCTTTAATCAACCCTCTAGCTCCACCGCAAACAGCGAAAGTGGGATTGGAAACGAGACAAGCGCCCACAATGACGACCCAGCCGGCGCAGGGGAAGAAGGGCGAGTCGAGGAAGCTGAACGCTGCAGAACGGGCTAGGCGACGACGTAACGCCCGTGCCCAACTTGCGCGCTTGGGGATTTCAGTGAATCCACAAGCACTGGTCAACAGCGTCGAGGAAGGGGATACTCATCTCACAAGTCTCTTACTCCGAGCTGGCGTCTCGCCGAATACCAGCGGAGAACAAGGGTGGACCGCGCTCATGCTCGCCGCGCAGAGAGATCTAGCTGACTCCGTGGGTAAACTCCTGGCCCGCGGCGCCAAAGTCGACGTGAAGGACGAGGAGGGAAGGACTGCTTTGATGCATGCGGCCAGGACTGGCAGTCGCGCTTCCGTGGAAACGTTGCTCCAGAAAGGGGCTGATCCCAATGCGATAGATAACGCCGGTCGAACAGCGCTTACCTATGCGTTGCGACCAACGGAAGACACTGAGAAAAGGCAGACCAACGTGCAGCCCACCGCCAGTAAAGAGCAGATCAACAAGCAGCCCACCGCCAGTGCGGACGATTATCGAGCAACTATTGATCTGTTGCGACGGGCCGGCGCCATTGAGTTAGGAGGACAGTAATGGTGGGGATCTCTAGGCGAGGATGAGCTGAATATCCTTACCGGTCTGCCAAACGGATCACCGAGGCCTGACCTTAAGGAGGGAGAAGAGAGCAAGAGCCCCTTCGGAACGCCGCCTATTCCACATCTAGTTCATGCAGCTGCTGCGTCCAGTGTTCCACGAGTTTTGGATCTTTATAGGGAAGAATCGCTTTCAGCCGTGCGAAGGAGAATGTAGGACTGATCTTGCCCGCTTCACGTAACGCCTCGCGGGCTTCTTCTTTACGTCCCTGTTCATTATGAATTATGGCCACGAAGAAGTAGGTCCGGAGATGCGCGGGATTGCGGGTTAGCACACGCTTGAAAGCTGCAAGCGCCTCCTCATGGTGTGCGAGCAGGTAATGCGCCTGCCCAAGCGCAAAAAGAAAAGACGGAGGATAATGCGGATCGAGCAGCAACGCCTTTTCGATGTAGCCAAGAGCTTCCGCTGGTCGATCTGCGCAGCTCAAGATTTCTCCTAAAGTCACACAGGCGTCAGCATCGTTAGGATCAAGCCGTACGGCTTCTTCTGCTTCAACAATAGCCTGGTCGAACTGTTTCCGCATGAGATACACATACGCCAACGTTTGATGCGCGCCTGGAAGCAAGGGGTCGAGCGAGACGGCTTGCTGCGCAAGCGCCACTGCGCGTTCGGGCAGGCTCGGGTCGTCGCTCCACTGAAACGACCAGTCGAGAAGGTATGCTCTTCCTAATCGTGCATATGCGGAGGCAAAATTCGCATCGAGCTGAATTGCCCGCTCGAAGAGCGTTTGCGCCTGCGCATTCGCTTTTGGGGATCGTTGGGAGAAAAACTCTAACCCACGCAGGAAACATTCGTAGGCTTCCATATTCGTCGTCGGCGTGCGCCCGAAACAACATTGTTGTTCACTTTCCGTGAGTTTGACCTGAAGCGCATTGACGATATGACGGTTCACTTCGTCTTGCACGGCGAAGATGTCTTGCATCTCCCGATCATATCGTTCCGCCCACAGATGATAACCAGTAGTGACATCAATGAGCTGGGCGGTGATGCGCACGCGATTGCCCGCTTTCCGGACGCTCCCTTCCAGCAGATAGCGAACGCCAAGGTCTTGTCCTACTTGGTCCGGCCTGACGGCTTTTCCTTTGTAGAGAAAAACGGAATTGCGCGAGATCACGAACAAGCCGGAGAGCTTTGATAAGTCAGTGATGAGGTCTTCGGTGATGCCGTCGCTAAAGTATTCTTGTTCAGGATCGCCGCTCAGGTTGGCGAACGGAAGGACGGCGATAGAAGGTTTCTCTAGGACTATCGGGACTAACGGTTGTTTGGAAGACGCTACGAGAAGGGACGCAGAAGCTTCGTTCTTGCTCTCGTCAAGTCGAGGCTCCAAAGTCACTCGATACGCCATCACCGGCTTCGCGATATTTTTGACCGTTTGCTCTCCTAGAGAGATGTAGCTTAACCCCAGCTCTGTCAGTTTGTTTTCGACTTGGTCATAGACGACCCCGGATATGCAGAGCCCACCTGGCTCCGCCAGGCCTTCGAGTCGCGCCGCGATGTTGACGCCGTCTCCGTAAATACGCTCGCCTTCGACGATCACATCCCCAACGTTGATGCCGATGCGAAACTCCATTTTTCTAGAAGCCGGAAGGTCAGCGTTACGCGTTTTCAGCACTTTCTGGGTCTCGACCGCGCATTGCACCGCGTCTACGACACTGGCGAACTCCGCCAGCAGGTTATCGCCCGGTGAATCAACGACACGACCGCGATACTGTCGGATAAGAGAAAACATCACTTCTCGATACGCCGTCAGCGTTCGAATCGTGGCGACTTCGTCTTCACCCATGAGGCGGCTATAGCCTTTGACGTCGGCGCTAAAGATCGCAGCGAGCTTGCGTTGAACGTTTGATGCTTCCATAACTGTCTTCAATCTTTGCGTTTGGAGCGCCCAAGCATTTTTTCTGCTGCCGCGAATTACCTTATTCCTGCTGTCAGGGAGAGGGAAGCCAAGGCAAAAAAAACCTTTCGCAGGAAAAAATCGCCGCCTGACTGTCCCCCTAATAAGGGACAAAGACGCTCGGGCCCAATACCGATTCAAAGTCTCTGAAGAAAGCGTAAGATCAGCGCGGTTGTTTCCTTTGGTTTTTCCATCTGCACCCAATGTCCTGCGCCTTCTACAATTTCAATAAAGCGCAAATCATCGAACGCTTTGGGAAATCTGTCGCGCCAATTGGGGTCGTAGAGCAGCACGTCATCCTCCGCGCCAGCGGTGAAGGCGGCGGGCTGCGTGAATCGTTTTGATGCTAGTTCAGGAGTGATGCCGTCGTTGGTCGGAATGTTGCGGTACCAATTGATCGGCCCCCGGAAGCCGCTCATTCGATACTGCTCGACATAATATGAAAGATCCTCTTGCGTGAGCCAGGGCGGCAGCTGCTTTGGCGTCAACATTGTATCGAGGAGGCCGCTCGTTTTTGGGTGCTCTAGCTGTTTCATGAAGCTTGCCGGCGGCGCGTCTGCAGAAATAGTGTAATAGATCGAGAGCAGGCTGCGCTCCAGGTCACGCTCAAGCTCGGCTTCTGCGACGCCCGGTTGTTGGAAATAACGGATGTACCAGAAGCGATCGTCCATGCCTGGCGGATCCATCGCCTCTGGCGACATGCGCCAAAAGGGCACGGACAACCCCATGACTGCTTTACAAGTCTTTTCATGCAACAGCGCCGTGTTCCAAGCGACGACACAGCCCCAGTCGTGGCCAATCAGTTTGAACGTGTCATGGCCAAGGGCCGGGGCAATCCCTGCGATGTCAGCCGCAAGGGTGCGAATGTTATAGTCGGCGATAGCGGGCGGACAATCGCTGCCGCCGAACCCGCGCTGATCGGGGACCGCAACCTGAAACCCCGCTTCCACCAAGGGATCGATCTGATGACGCCACAGATACCAACATTGTGGGAAGCCATGCAACAAAATGACTAACGGCCCTTTGCCTTCGACGACCGTGCGCAAACGTACGCCATTGGTTTCAATCATCTGAAAGTTTCGCTGTTTCATATTGCATCTCCTTGTTCTTCTTCTGTCTGCGAATGAAGAAGAACGCAAGCCCTCATTTCCCCCTCTCCGTTGACGCCGAGACGCTGAACCTTTAGTTTGCCCTGTCGTTGCGACGTGACTGGATGTGTCCTCATACGACGGATGAACTATGACCACAACACGATTGCCTGAGAGCATTGCCAAACGTTTACACTTACCCTTAATTGCAGCGCCGATGCTGTCTGTGTCGGGGCCTGAATTAGTAATAGCTGCTTGTTGTAACGGTGTGATTGGCGCATTTCCCGTCGCCAACGCCCGTACGGTCGAAGGGGTACAAGCGTGGCTGCAGCAGATCGAAACTGTACTCAATGCTGTGGCTGAAGCGCATCCTGAGCAGCCGCCTGCTCCATTCTGCCCTAACCTGATTATCAAACGCGCGGAACTGAAGGACGAGCTGGCTTGCCTGGTGCAGCATCGTATCGAGATGGTGATTACCAGCGTGGGGTCGCCGGCGGAAGTGATCGGTCCTCTGCACGACATCGGCTGTCTGGTATTTGCGGATGTCGCCACCTTACGGCACGCCGAGAAAGCGATTGCTGTAGGGGTGGACGGTCTTGTGCTCTTAACCGCAGGCGCGGGCGGACAGACTGGGTGGATGAATCCCCTCGCTTTCGTTCGCGCTGTTCGCCAGATGTATGACGGTCCGATCATGCTCGCGGGTGGTATTGCGGATGGATATGCGTTATGGACGGCGCAGGTGCTGGGATGTGATCTTGCGTACATGGGCACGAAATTCATCGCCACCAAGGAAAGTTTGGCGGCTCCCGATTATAAACAGATGTTGGTCGATACAAGCATGGACGATGTGCTGCTGACCCAAGCGTTTACAGGCTTGGATACGAACATGTTGCGCCCCTCCATTATTGCTGCCGGACTGGACCCGGCTAGCCTTCCGGCGCGTGTTTCCGCCGAAGAGGCAGCGAAGAACTTCAGTCACGAAGCCTTACGTCCTGGACCACGACGTTACAAAGACATCTGGAGCGCTGGGCATTCGGTCTCCGGCGTGGCGCGGATACAAAGCGCCGCCGACCTCATTGCGCAAACGCGGCAAGAGTATCAAGACGCCCGTGCTCAGACGGCTCGTCTGTTGCAGTGATAATTGTCTCACTGCGGTGTTGCTATCACCTGATCTATGGGCGTTAAGAAGATTATGCCTCGCTTAGCGCTCTACTTACTATACGATAGTGCTGCTGACATGCTTGATGTACTCTCGGATCACACAGACAGGTGAGAACCCAAGCGCAGCATAGAGTCGTTTGGGCGGCTCGCTTGCGAGGGCCCCGATCAGGATTTGTTCTGCGCCTTGATCGCGAGCAAAGGCCGTTGCCCGGGCGATAATGGCCGTGGCGATGCCGCGTTTGCGAAAGCTGGGTAGGGTGAATAGGTCCTCGACGATGCCCATGCCGTTGGCGCAAAACACACCGGCTCCGTAGGCGCAGTCCACTCCATCCTCACAGGCGAGGAAGAACTGATAGGTAGGCCATTTTTTGCGGTAACTGGCGACTATTCCATGCGTGACTTCCTCTGGAATAGTTGCGTCTGGAGTACGCGCTCCTTCAGCATGGTCATGCCGGACGAGCGTATAGAGAGACTGCCAGTCGGCTTCGGTCACCACCGGACGGAGATTAATGTGCTGAGGGGTGACCCGAAGCGAGCCTTCTAATACAAGTTGAATCGTGGGGGTTAGCTCCTGATAGTCATCTAGTGCTAGCCGCGCCACGAACTCCGGTGAGGTTAGTGGACCGACGACAAAGAGGCGGTGGCTGCAATGTTGGAAAGCCTCGTCTGCACGCTGGAGCACCTGGTTGATTTCTGCCGTCGTGCTCGCGCGCACGCTGCTAACGTGATTTGCATCCCACACATCAGGATGCGCCGGATCTCGCACAATGCAGCAAAGGGCATCCTGTACGATCTCGTGCCCCAGCGCACGCTGCCATGCATAGGCCGTGCTGACACGCTTGATGATGTCCACTGTTTCCCTCCTCCGGAATTTCTATCAGACGACGTTGCAGCCGCCCAGCGCTATGAATATAGAGGCTGTGGTCGTGAGCGAAAATTCTCCGGTCTATTTTCCTGCCGCCATAATACATTCTCCCTTCGTCGGTGCATTTCTTCATTTGCCTACAAAGCCGGCGGCATTGTAGACTGAACGAATTGTTCAATCTGTCGGAACAGACAATTATACTGACAGATTTTTTCTTGCTTCATGATCCACACGGCTGCTGGACAGTCTGGATTCGAGCGTCTAGAGTCCGACATCAAAGGGAGTGCAATTCGATAAGGGGGTTCGCCATGCAAAAAATTAGTAAGGAACACATCGTCCGCACGTTCGACGCCAAGCATGCTCCTGCCGCACGGGTGCAACCGGGAGAAGTGTTCGTGATGGAAACGAATGATCGTTTCCGCGATTGGAACGACGGGAAGACGTGGCCAAAGGAGCAACTTTCAGTGATGACCGGTCCGGTCTTCGTCGAGGGAGCGAAGCCCGGTCAAGTGTTGGCGATCGACGTGTTAGATATTCGTCCGGCCCAAGGGTTCGGCTATGTGATTGCCATTCCTGGTTTCGGCGCCTTCAAAGACCGCGTGGAGTTTCGTAAAAAAATCGTACCCATCGAAGGCAATCAGATCCGTTACAGCGAACAGCTCTCACTGCCCTATGTCCCGAATATCAGCAAGATCGGCCTAGCGCCGGCGGATAGTGCTAAACCGAGTGGAGCCTGTGGGGCTTTTGGCGGGCAACTGAGTAATGGTCAACTTGGTCCTGGCGCTACCGTTTATTTGCCGGTATTTGTCGAAGGCGGTTTGCTGACGATCGAAGACGTCCACGCGAAAATGGGTGATGGTGAAGTTGCGGCTTCTGCTGTAGAGATTGCAGCGGAAGTGACCCTGCGTTGTCGGATCGCAAGTGAATTGCAGCTTACGCAACCTCTAGTGATTACGCAGAAGGAAGTGCAAACCATGGGTGAAGGAGAAACGGTCGAAGCTGCGGTGCGTATGGCTTTGGACGACCTCGCGCATTTGTTGATGAACCACACTGGGGCGGACATCACCGAGGCGGCCATGTTGGTCAGCATTGCTGCGGATCTACGCATTTCCGAAATGGCGGGAAGTCCTTGCCATGTTCGTGCAGCGATGGCGAGAGAGATTATGGGTCTATGACAAGGTTCAAAGTTCAAGGTTCAAGGTTCAAGGTTCCAAGTCTTGGGCAAAAAAGAGCAGCAAACTGCCGTTTCGTTCCTGTCGTTCTTCTCTGTCTCACTTCTTTGTTTCTGTCGGCTTGCGCTCCTGAACCGGAAAAAAGCAAAGCCCTGGTGAAAATCTCCAACGTGAAACTTTGGCGCTCGGATGATCAAACGCTGAAAGTATTTCTTGATTATGACTTGGAGATGGGAGTGCGCTTGCCTCTGCCCTACAAAGAAATCCTGGTGTCGCCGTTAGAGCCCCAGGTCAAACTTGTTGGCGACTTGGAGCCGTTCGACCTTTCGGTTGGATCAGTGGGGGTGACGATTCCGCTTCCTAAGGACGCTGTCAATTGGGACAAGCTTAATGACAAAGATGCCTGTTGCATCGTCTCGCTCAAAGGGGTGGTGGAAGATAAAGCGACGAAGAAGGTGAGCTATGAGCGCATCAGTAACGAAGTGCGTGTGCTGCCGCCGCAATTATCCGAGGAAGCTTCAGGTTGACAACTTCGCGTCGTCGCGCCTAGAGTCGGTACAAAAAGCGAGGTGCTGAGTAAAGTAGAAAGAATGGATTAATCGCCGGTTGAAGGTCCAATGCCTAAAAAATAAGGAGGGCGTCATGTACTTTTGCCGAGTCTTGGAAGGGAAACTGAAACCAGAGCGAGTTTCCGCCGCCATTCATCTCGTGAGCGATCGCCTTGAACGTATTAGGAAAGTGTCTGGCTTCCTTTTCGTCCAGGTGATGCGCCAGGGGAACGAGTTTATTGCCGTGAGTTCCTGGAAGACGCTGAAAGACCTGCGAGGCTATGCTGAAAGTCCTCTTGCTCAGGATCTCCTCAAAGACCTCACTCCCTTGTGCATTGAGCCGCCGCAAGCGCGCAGCTTCGAACTGTTGCTAATGGAAGAAAGCGAAGAAGGGTTCTTTGTAAAAGATGAAGGCGGGGAAGGGTAAAACGCTAATGGCTCGCTCCCTGCGGTCGCTCGATGGCTTATGGCAGATAGCAGTAAACATCTTACCATACAGTGAGCGCAGCGAACGAGCTATCAGCTATAGAACGAGCGTAGCGAGTGAGCCATACGCCATAGAGTGAGCGTAGCGAACGAGCCATAGGCCATCGAGCGACCGCAGGGAGCGGGCTATCTGCCAAACAAGGAGGGGACGCCATGACGACTATCATTGATGCCGATGGGCACATTCTTGAGCCGCGTGCGGTTTGGGAAGAGTATACTGAGTCGGCGTATCGTGATCGTGTCATTCAGATTGCGCGTGATCATGAAGGGATTGATCGGTTGAAGATCAACGGCGAAATTCGCGCCGACCGCAATATGTCTATTGCCGCGGCATGTACGCCGGGAGGTTTGTCCGACCCTCATAGAGCACGAACGATGGGGTGGGACGAAATTCCGCGCGGTGGGTACGATCCTCACACGCGTGCGAAAGACATGGATCTCGAAGCCATTGAGGTTGCTTTTTTCTATCCGAGTTTATGGCTCATCTACGGTGATCTCGAGGATCCTCAACTCGCGGCTGCCGCGTGTCGCGCGTACAACAACTGGATAGCGGACTTTTGCAAAGCCTATCCCACACGTTTCTTTGGCGTCGCGCCGCTGCCGCTGCAAGATGTGGATGAAGCGGTCAAAGAAATGCGCCGCGTGGTGAAAGACTTGGGCATGCGCGCCGTGTTTGTGCGCCCCAATCCGTTCAATGGTCGGCGGTTGTGTGATCCCGCGTATGATGTGTTTTGGCGTGAAGCACAGGAGTTGGGCATTCCTGTCGCCATCCACGGCAGCTTCGGCACCAAGATGCCTACGTTGGGCCAGGATCGATACAAAGATCCCTTCTTTTTTCACATGGTGTGTCATCCGTGGGAGATGCAAGGCGCGTGTTTAGATATCGTCTGTGGTGGTGTGCTGAGCAAATTCTCCAAGCTCAAAGTTGCTTTCTTAGAAGCGGGCCTAGGATGGATCGGCCATTGGTTGGATCGTATGGACGGTCACTTCGACAAGATGGGTCATTACGTTCCCTGGCTCACACGTAAACCCAGCGAGATGTTCAAGGAGCAATGCTTTATCTCCATGGATCCGGACGAGCATAGCATCGGCGTGGTGGCTGAGATGGGGCTAGAGGACTGCGTGATTTGGGGCTCCGACTATCCGCACTTTGACTGCACCTTTCCTGGAGTAGTTGATGAAGTCAAGGAAGCTTGCGCTGGTCTCAAAAAACGCGCCCAGAAAAAGATCATCGGAGAGAATACGAAGCGTTTGTATAATTTGTAGACTTTTACGGGGAGACAACCATGTCCACTATCATCGATGCCGACGGCCATATCGTGGAACCCCGCTCTTTTTGGCAGGACTATGTGGAGCTACCCTTTCGCGATCGCGTTCCCCAAATCGTCAAAGATGATGAAGGTACGGATCGTGTGAAATATAACGGAGAGTATTTTGCGAAAAGCGTTATTGCGCCAGCCGCTATGTGTATTCCTGGCGGTCTCAGTGAACCGCATCGCGCACGCACGCTCTCGTGGGACGACCTCCGTCCCGGCAGTTTCGATCCCCATGAACGCATCAAAGATATGGATACTGAAGGCATTGATGTGTCTATTCTGTATCCTTCAATTGGCATGTTCTTTACCGGCATGAAGGATCCACAGTTGGCCGCCGCCGCGTGTCGCGCGTACAACAACTGGATGGCTGATTTTTGCCGACCTTATCCGAAACGCCTCTACAATGTCGCTCCTATAACGCTCCAAGATATCAGCGAAGGCGTCAAAGAAATGCGGCGAGTTGTCAAAGAGCACGGCGTGAAAGCTGTCTCTATTCGTCCTAATCCATATAATGATCGTCGCTTGAACGATCACGCCTACGGTCCGTTCTGGTCGGCAGCGCAAGAGCTGGACTGCACTGTGGCCATCCATAGCGCAGTCTTAGGAGACATGCCTACTGCCGGGTTCGATCGCTATCCGCATTTTTTTCAGCGGATGATTATCGCTCATCCTTTCGAGCAACAGATGGCGTGCATGGACCTCACGTGTGGCGGGGTGCTTGAGCAGTATCCTAAATTACGGATCGCCATCTTAGAGTCTGGCGGCGGTTGGCTAGCCTATTGGCTTTCTCGACTTGACGAATTCTCCGAGAAAATCGGCCACATGCTCCCGTCACTTTCGTTAAAACCTAGCGAGTATTTTCATCGACAATGCTTTCTCTCATGCGAACCCGACGATGTCGCGTTGAAAACTGCTGCGACGCTAGGAATTGAAGATGTGTTGATGTGGGCTTCCGATTATCCCCATTATGATTGTGTCTTTCCCGGTGTGGTGGATGAGCTGAAAGAACATTGTGAACCGTTGCCCGAGAGCGCACGGCGCAAAATCATGGGCGAGAATGCCGCGCGATGCTACCGACTGGATGCGCAGTGAAGCAATCTGGTTCGTTGTCCCACGCCCTCAAAGAGTCTCTAGCACCGAGATGCTGACAGTGGACCCAAAAAAGGCGCTACTATGAAACAACAATTTCCCACAGACCGTCAAGAGAAACGGCAAGCGCTGCTGCAATCTGTTGACAATGTACGAGAGATTCTGGCCGCGCACGCAGACGAAGCAGAAACGCTACGGACACTCCCGCCGGCTTCAGTCTCGGCGCTCCGCGAGTCGGGCCTCTTTGCGCTGAAGCTGGCAGCCGTACTAGGCGGGGCCGAGGCCGACCCGGTGACGCAAATCGAAGTCATCGAGGCTGTGTCATATATCGACCCCTCGGCTGGATGGAATTTATCTATCGGGGCCGGTGGACTATGTCTCTGCGCCTTCTTCCCGGACGAAGCGATTGACCGGATGTTTCATGGGGGTCATAGACCGACAATCGCTGGCTCATTTACGCCTAGTGGTAAAGCTGCTGCGGTAGACGGGGGTTATCGCGTTAATGGCCGATGGTCCTGGGCCAGCGGTATTCGTCACGCCGAGTGGGTAGGGGCTCACGTGTTAGTCGAGAGCAAGGAGGAAAGTGCTCCAGAGTCCCGTCTAATGATGATGCCTGTTGCCGACGTTGAGATTCACGATATCTGGCATGTGTCAGGGCTCAAGGGAACAGGAAGTTGCGATTTTTCAGCCGCTGATCTGTTTGTCCCTAAGGGATTCACCTTCGGCTTGCAAACCATGCAGCCCCAGCGCGGTGGACCGCTGTACCGGCTCGGCTTACCCGGTCTGCTTGTTAACGAACTTGCAGGGGTCGCACTGGGGGTTGGACGCCGAGCGCTTGACGCTATCATTGAGCTAGCGCAGACGAAACGTCGAGGCTACGGGAAACAAATGCCCCTGGCTGAACGTGCGGTGTTTCAGCGCACGATAGGGGAAAGTGATTTGCGGTTACGGGCAGCGCGCGGACTTGTCCTTGAGATTTTTGAGCAAGCGTGGAGGACCGTGTGTGAAGGCAGGACGCCGGAGCCGCCATTGCAGGTCGAAATGAGTAGTGCGACGACGTTGGCTATGGAGGTGGCTCTTGATGTCGCCACCCAGGCGTTTCGCTATGGTGGAGGGACGGCCATTTACCTGAATCATATCTTGCAGCGGTGTTTGCGCGACCTGCAGGTCGAAGCCTCACATTTAATGGTCAGCGACGTGACGTACGAGCGGCATGGACAGTGTCTCCTGGGGTTTCCGGGAGTGAACCCGATGGGATGAGGCAAATTCCTGACTAGGCGGTGGTTGATAAGAGCTTGATAATAGAAAGTCGAAACAGAGAACTGAAACAGAGGGGATAGGGTATGGAGCTCGCGTACTCCAAAGAGGATGAAGCGTTTCGCAAAGAAGTTCGCAGCTGGCTGAAGAAGAATCTTCCCAAGAAGGACAAAACGGTCAGCGATTTGATGCCGCACGATCCTGAACGCGTCAGACGCGCGAAGGAATGGCAACGGAAACTGTACGAGGCTGGCTACGTTGCCATGAACTGGCCGAAAGAGTATGGCGGCCAGGATGCGGACATCATGCGTCAGACCATTGTCAATGAAGAGCTGGTCCTGGCGCGCGCCCCGGGACTCGTGGGCGCTTCAGGGTTAGGCATGCTTGGCCCCACGCTCATTCAAGTTGGTACGGAAGAGCAGCGTCGCCGTTACCTTCCTAAAATTCTCACTGCTGAAGAAATTTGGTGCCAAGGCTATTCGGAACCAGGGTCAGGCTCTGATCTCGCCTCCCTTCGCACGCGCGCGGAGTTGGTCGGCGATGAATTTGTAGTCAACGGTCAAAAAGTGTGGACCTCGAATGCGCAGTTTTCGGACTGGATGTTCTGTTTAGTGCGCACGGACCCTGACGCGCCCAAGCATCG
>JACXTT010003128.1_pt1 | contig 25812 bp, 17 predicted proteins | sample 9270951 | NCBI WGS metagenome assembly JACXTT01 (sample SAMN15532306, study PRJNA645909) | rock metagenome | isolation source: weathered quartz diorite | place: Puerto Rico | collected 2017-06-21
AATGCCACATCCTGAGGGTCAGCAGATCTTGACCTTTAGCTCTCCTGAGAGGGTCGTCACCAGCCGGATACCACGAAAAACGCCGGACGGCAAGTAAACACCCATTCCCCGGATGAGCCGAAAAACGATTCCTTGCCTAATATCTAACCAGAACGCAGAGCGAAAATGAAGAGGGAAAATTCCAAAAAGGAGCGAAAGATGAACCCACTCCCGCGCCGTGAATTTCTGCTCGGCACTCTTGCCGCCGCGGGCGCCGTCGGCACAGGCGCCGTTCAGGCCATCGAGCCGATCCGCCGGCAGGGGCGTCCGCTCATGCGGCTCAGCCTGGCGGCGTACAGCTTTCGCCAGGTGCTCAACTTGAGCCGCAGGCCGCCGACCATGACCTACGACGGCTTCATCGACCTGACCGCGTCGCTGCCGTTCGACGCCGTCGAGTTGACCGAGTATTACTTCCCGGAAACGTCGCCGCGCTATCTCGCCGGCCTCAAGGGACGCTGCACCCGGCTCGGACTCGACGTCAGCGGCACGGCGATCCGCACCGACTTCTGCGTCAACAACGCCACCCACCTCAAGGAGCAGATCGATCACTGCAAGCGCTGGGTCGAGCATACCAGCCGGCTCGGCGGCAAGACCATCCGCATCTTCGGCGGGACTGTCGCCAAGGACGACAAGGAGGACCGCGCCCGCCGGCAGTGCATCGACGCCATGCAAGAATGCTGCGACTTCGCGGGCCAGTTCGGCATCTATCTTGCCCTCGAAAATCACGGCGGCATCACCGGCACCGCCGAGCAAATGCTCGCCCTCGTTCGCGCCGTCAAGAGCGACTGGTTTGGCGTCAACCTCGATACCGGCAACTTCCGCACCAAGAACCCTTATGCCGACCTGGAGCGCCTGGCCCCCTACGCCGTCGTCGTGCAGATCAAGACCGAAATAAAGCGCGAAGGCCGTAAACCGGAAGAGGCCGACCTGAAGCGCAAGATCCAGATGTTGCGAACGGTGAATTTTCGCGGCTACATCGCCCTCGAATATGAAGCCGCCGAAGACCCGAAAACCGCGGTGCCGCGCTATGCCCGCCAATTGCGCGAGATGTGTGGTTGACTGGTCTTTGTCTAGCGCCCGCAACGCAGTCCGTTTGGTGTCTTGATCGATGCGACACGCTTGCCGACGATTCGTTGCGAGCGCTAAACGAAGTCAATCAACAACACCCGCCGCCGCGCGCATGCCACGTCGGCCCCGTCACCACGATCGCCGGATGCCGCGCCAGACGCAGGGCCGCCGCGTCCGACACCGGCACCGGAATGCCGCACGGCAACACCGCGCCGGAGGCATCCGTGAATACGTCGTCCGGCCCAGTGTACAACGCGGTGCGGCCCGTGAAGATCGCCGACCCATCGAAATTATCGGGCACTTTGTGTGCGACCACTTCGATGCTTTCGAGCAACACGGCCTCCGTCAAACTCGGATACTCCGCCGGCGTCACCAGCCGATACGGGAAGCGAGCACGCACCTCGATCCGCCCAAAACCCGCCCGGACCATCGTCGCCAGATATTCGTCCAGCGTCTGGCAGCCCGACAGGCAGCGGGCCCGCGCGACCGCATCGTCGCGAAAAGCGTCCGGCAACGGCGTCGGCGTGATCGGGTCCGAGGTCGCGAAAAATCCGCCGGGCTTCAGCACGCGCACCACCTCGGCCAACGCGGCTGCCAGATCGGCCTCTTTGAACACATTGAACAGGCAATTCTGGGCCAGAACGCTGGCGCTGGAGGAAGCGACGGGAAGCGCCAGCGCGTTCCCATCGAGAATCTGCACGAATTCAGGCCGGAACCACGGATTGAGCCGGGTGGCTTCGACGAAGTTGGCGCGCGCCTTCTCGCGCATGGCCGCCACCGGATCGATGGCGACGACACCGCCAGGCCGCCGCGTGAAGTAGGCGAATTGCAGCGCCTCCAGTCCGCCGCCGACGCCGACGTAGAGTATCGTGTCGCTCGGCTTCAAATCGCGCGGGTTGACGGTCGAGCCGCAGCCGTAGTTCATCTGGAGCATGATCGGCGGAATGCGCAGGTCCGGCAAGTTCCACACGGGGGCCTGCGTGCAGCACAAGCTCGCATCGGGCTGCCTGGCAGCTTGCTCGTAGACTTGCTCGATTGTTTGCAAATAGGTGGACATGGGGCCGGCCTCTTGGAAAATCGCCGATCATTAGTTTTCGAAGCGCTTGCCGGACACCTTCACGTCCGCCCAGTGCCCCGAATCGTCGAATGATCCAATGCCGACCTGGCCCCAAGTGAACGTCTTGTCGGTCGCCGTCATGATCGGCGTTTTCATATCGTCCCAGAACACTTCGATGCTGCCGTCGGCGATAGTGCGCGTGAGTTTCACATGGTGCCACTTGTCGTCCCAAGGCGTTCCCTTCGTCGTCTTCGTCGAGATCTTTTTGCGATCGGCGCCGTCCACGAGAAAGATCTGGTTGGCTCGGTCGTCGGTCTTTTTGGCCATGTGAACATAGTAGAAATAGGCCGGATCCTGGTAGCCGAAGAAGAGGCACATGTCGCGATGATCGCCGTCCTTGGCGGTAGAGAGGACCTTGGCCTCGAAGACGAAGTCGGTCACCTTGAGGTCCTTGATGAGCGCAATGTTGTGCGGGCTGCGAAACCTTGGCTTGTACATGCTCATCTGAAACTGGCTGTAATAGTGCCCCTTGTCACTCTTGACGACCTTCCATGCTTCGGCATCGGTTGGCTGCCAGCGCGCGGCGCCGTTGGCGAAATCGTCCTTGAAGAGGAGCGGCAGATCTGGTTCGCCGCCATGCGCACATGGAATGAACAGGAACGTAACAGAGACAACGAAGTGTTTCATGGGATCTCCATAGCTCCGCTAGCGGTTTAGCATTCGCCACGCGAACGCTAAACGCAAGCCAGGGATCATTTGCCCAGGTCCCGCATATACGCGTACAGATCGACGATCTCGCGATCGCTCAGCGGATCGAGCAGGCCCGCGGGCATCAGCGATTGAGCGCTGACGTGCCGGCTAACGACGCTGGCGCCGTCCATGCGCACGGTCATGGCGGCGCCGGTTTGCAAAATCAAGCTATCGACGGCGTCGTAGATGACGATGCCCTGATAGGTTTTGCCGTCTTTGGTTTCGACGATGGTCGTCTGATAACGCGCTGGCACATCCTTGCTTGGCTGGAGGATCGCGGTGAAGAGATCGGCCCGCGAGAAGCGCGCCGCGACGCCGGCGAGATCGGGGCCGATGGCTTGCGCGCCGGAATGGCAGTGGACGCAGCTCGCCTTGGCATAGACCGTCTTGCCGACGTCGGCGTTGCCCGCGTTCCAGTCGAGCTTGGCGAGCCGGGCGTCCCACTTGGCGACATCGACGCCATCGGGATTGGCGAGCCGCTTGCCGAATTCGGGGTGCTGCTTTTTGAGCCAGGCGATCCAGCGTTTGCTGTCGGCGCCGAATGCTTGTCCCGTCGTCTTCGCGAGCCGATCCTCGAGCAACTTGGCGAGCCGAGCCTCGTAAGGGGCCGGTCTAAGCGTATCCGACGTGCGCTGCAACGCCCGAATGAGCGCAAACGTTTCGTCCGCATCAGTCTTCCCGTCGAGTTTGTCCAGGCCATCCACGCAGGCGACGAGCACAGCCGTTTGCATCGCGTTCAGCCCATCGAGGAACTTGCGGCGATCGCCCGCCGCTGGCATGCGCGCCAACAGCGGCAACAGCGTATTCTCTTGTCCCGTCTCGCCCCAATGCTTGCGAACTGTTGGCAGCACGTCGCCGGCCGGAAGCGTGTCCAAGAGCTGCACGATGTTCCCCGACAACACAAATTTCGCATCGAGTCTCCAACGCTCGAGAAAAATACGTGCCGCCTGTTCCTTGGGAAAGCCGAACGTGTTCGCGAACAGCGCATGATCGGCCCGGCCAAAGGCCGGCTGCTGGATCATGCTCTGGTGCAGAGCCGCGTCCCTATCGCTCAGGCCGACGTACAGCTCGCGCACGCGTAGCGGCCAGTTGGAATCGCGATTCAGGTTGTGTGCGGCAATCTTGCGATCGAGGTCGAGCAGCGCCGCGGCAACCAGTGCCGTTTCCTTGTCGAAGCGCTTGCCGCCGAGCCTGGCGTAACAGGCGAGATAGTGAATATCGTCAGCCGGATGCGAGTTGTCGCCGCACTTGGCGAGCATGCGTTGACGGAGTTCGTCGTCACCGGCGCCGAGCAGCGCCAGCGTGCGGGCGAGCTCGCGGTCGAGATCGCCGTGCCCGGTCGGAAAAAGCCCTGCCAGCGTCGTTGTTGTCTTGACGTTTGTGATTTCGAGGCGCGGCGAGTAGCCTTCCCAGATGGTGCCGATCGCCTTCTTGGAGCCGATATCGCCGAGCGCAAGCTGCACGAGGCGGACGCCCTCGAGACGTCGCTCCGGGAACTTGCTGCGTCGCAACAGAAACATGCCGCGATCGAGAGCGATCGCAGGATCGGCATTCAAGATGCCGAGACCCGAACCGAGCGCCTGCGACAACTCGTCGTTTCTCTTGATGGCGTTCTTGAGCGCCTCCGCATGCCGGGCAGGCACCAGGCGCAAAAGGTCGTCCATCAAGTCGGCTTGCGCTTGCCGGACAGCCAGGTCTTCAAAGTAGGTGCGGTTGTCGAACGGGCTGGTGACGTCGGATTCGCCCAGAAACGACTGCTGGCGGCGGGCGATCTGCAGCGCGCGGAGTTGATCGACACTCGATTTGGACTGGATCTTCTGCTCATACTCCTTCTTGACGGCGGCATTCCATGCCAAAGATCGTTTGGCCATCGGCAGCGGCATGAGCGCGCCATTCAGCTTCGCGAATCGATTGGTGTGGCGGATGCGATAGACGGCGCCGCGCGTGCCACGGCCGCCGATCGAGACGTAGAGGTCGCCGGTCCGACCATCGACGGCGCAAGCGGTCGGGGCGAAGCCGTTGTCGCCGAGCGATTCGAGAAAGACGCGCGATTTGGCGGTGTAGCTGGCGCCCATTCGCTTCAGGTCGACGAAGTGAATCTTGCCAAAGGTCCAGTCGGCAAGGAAAAAACCGCCGTGATATTCGTCCGGGAACTGGCTGTGCCGATAACAGGCAACGCCGGTTGGCGAACCGCGGCCGAGCGTGGCGATCGGGGCGACGACGTCGCAGAAGTACGGCGGGCGGCGCCAGAACGCGGCGTGCTGCGGATTGAGCCAGCCATAGTGCCGGCCTTCGATCACGTGATAGAATCGCGTCGGCTCGTACCAAGGCAGGCTGACGCAACGTTCGTTGTCGGCATCGAAGGTGAAGAGGTCGCCGTCGAGATTGAAGTCCATGCAGTACGGATTGCGAAACCCATGGGCGACGATCTCGCACTTCTTGAGATCGGGTTGCAATCGCAGCACGCAGCCGGCGGTCGGCTCCTTGATCGGTGAAGTCGTCAGGTCGGCGTACGATTTGTCGATGCCGGCGGTGTTGCCGCACAGGACGTAGAGCCAGCCGTCCGGCCCGCGGCGAATCGCGTGAGAGGTGTGCTCGCCGCCGGTCTTCATGGCGCGGATCAGCTCGGACGGTCCGTCGGCCTTGTCGCCGGTCCTTGATTTGAAGCGGCGCAGGCCACCATCGCCCATGACGTAGAGCGTGTCGCCTTCCCACAGCAGGCCCATCGCGCCGTCCTTGGGCGTGGACGCGAAGTCGAGAGCGCGGTCGGACCTGCCGTCGCCGTCGTCATCGACGAGGATGCGGATGTAGCCGCGGCCCGCGACGATGACGCGACCCTTCGGATCGATGGTCATGCAATGGATATCGTTGGCGAGCTTGCCGTCGGCGAATTCGACGACTTCGAAGCCGGGCGGGACCTTGAGGCCTTGGGCAGGGAGGGGGGCAGGAACCAGGAACAGGAGCAGCACGGTGGCAGCGATCGATCGCATGGGTGATTCCAGAATTCACTTCGCGTTCGCGCGGCGCCTTGCGGGCGCTAAACGAATATCGGCTGCACATCACACTTGCGCGCGACAATTTTCCATGCCTAGCCGCTGGCAGTAATCGCCGAATCCCTCGCCGTCCTGGCGATTCTTCTTGAAATCCGCGAAGAGCGGCAGCAGCGTCGGCACGATCTCGTTCATCGGCACCAGGTCCTTCAGGATGAAGTTCAGGCGTGAACCGACCAGGTTGCCGCCGACGAACAGCGTGTACTTGTCGCCCGATCGGCCGACGATGCCGATATCGCTTTGATATGGCCGCACGCAGCCGTTGGGGCAGCCAGTCATGCGGACGCCGATCTTGTCCTTGTCGAGGCCGATACGCGCCAGTTCTGCCTCAAGCTGATCGATGATCGATGGCAGCACGCGCTCCGCCTCGGAGAGGGCCAGACCGCAGGTCGGGATCGCCGGGCAAGCCAGGCTGTGGAGTTGTACGAGTGAAATCCTGTCGGGCTTGGCGACGCCGTAGACTGTCAACATCCGGTTGATGAGCGGCTTCGCAGATTTCGGCAGGTCGCATAGCAGAATATCTTGCATCGGCGTCAGGCGGATGTTGGGCTGGAATTTCTCGACCAGAGTGTGGAGTGCGGTGCGCAGGCGAAAGTCGCCATCGTCCTTGATGCGGCCATTCTCGATGGAGATGCCGAAGAAGTAGTTGCCATCGCCTTGCGCGTGCCAGCCAAGGTGGAGCGGAAAGCCAGTGACAGCGATGGCGCGCGGCAAGACGAGTGGGAACGGCAAGTATGATTGCAGGACCGCGCGGAACTTCTCGACGCCCCAATCATGGAGCACGTACTTGAGGCGAGCGCGTTTGCGGTCGGCCCGATTGCCGTGATCGCGGAAGAGCTTGATGACGCCTTCCGCGGCGGCGACCATTTGCTCGGGAGCGACATAGCAGATCGCCTTGGCGATGTACGGGAACGTGTTGGCGTTGCCGTGGGTCATGCCCATGCCGCCGCCGGCGTGGACGTTGTACCCGGCTAAGGTGTCGTTCTCGACGTGGGCGAGAAAGCCGAGGTCTTGGGCGTAGAGGTCGGTCGAGTTGTCGTCGGCAAGAGCGAAGGCGACCTTGAACTTGCGCGGCAAGTATTGCTTGCCGTAGATCGGCTCGTCCACCAGTTCGGGGGCTCCATTCGGCACCGGTTTGCCGTTCAGCCAGATGTCGTGATACGCTTTCGAGCGCGGCGCGAAGTGCTGGGCAATGGAGTCGGCATGGCGCTGCAGGTCGCGATATACCGGCGTGGCGAACGGAGCAGGGGGGGCCATCACGTTGCGCGACACGTCGCCGCAGGCGCCGAGCGTTGTCAGCAAGGTCTCGTTGATCTCGCGAATCGTCTGCTTGAGGTTCGATTTCAAGACGCCGTGGATCTGGAAGCCCTGACGGCTGGTGATGCGAATGGTGGCGTTCGCGTATTGCTCGGCAATGCGGTCGATGGCGAGGTACTGGCTCGCGGTGACCTTGCCGCCGGGGATCTTGCAGCGGACCATGAACTGGAACGCCTTGCCAGATCCTTCGCGATGCCGGTCCTTGCGGGCGTCGCGGTTGTCCTGCTGATAGCTGCCGTGGAACTTGATGAGTTGCTTGTCCTGATCGTTGAAGCGTTCGGAGTCCTTGGCCAACTCCTCGGCGAGGGTGCCGCGCAGTTGCGTGCTATTTTCCTTGATCAATTCAACTGCGGACCGCTTGGCGGGAGCAGGGATTTGTGCCGGATGTTGTTCGCTCGACATTTTCTTGATCTCAGCATGCGATGTTCACTAAACCAATCAGAATACTGTTAATTTACGCAAGATTTGCCGAAAAATCCAGCATAGATTCCATTACGCCCTCATCACACTCGAAAAGTGGAAGCTGGGCAAACGAGCGAATATGTCCCTGTTCTTCGCACGCGGACAGTGCTGACGATTGCTGCCGGCGGCAATGCACGCCCCCGCGCGGCAAACGCCTGAATCAGCGTTAAGACGCTTCGGTGTCGAGACGACTTTTACCTTGTCGATGCGCACACTGGATTCGCGCCCCCGTCAACTGGTTCTGCCCGAAGAAAGGATGCATGGTGGCCTTACCCACGCCGAGTAATCTGGGCTTTCTGTCGGTTTTCCAGGAGCAAGGCGGCTTCGTCGGCGGCTACCTGATCACCAATCCGTGGGGCCGGCCTCTTGAATTCCGCCTCTCCAGCGCCGTGCAGCCCAACAAGGTGCAAGCCATCCTCTATGGCGACACCCTGCAAAGTTACCTGTGCGGCGAGGTGATCGGCAAGACACTGATCGACAAGGCAGCCACGCCAGTGCAGTCGGTGCTCGTGGACAACCCGATGGCGCTCGACCTGCGGCTGCGCGTCGAGGCGCCGGTCGGCTTGTGGTACAACATCGTCGATCCCGATCAGCCGATGCCCGGTTTGATCGTGCAATCACGTCTCTACTGCCATGTGCAATTTCCCGACGACGTGGCGGTACTGCGGCAGCAAATGGAGAAGCTGAGCCAGTTTGATTTCGGCGAACCGTTCGCGCGCATCCGCGAGGCGATCAACGAGGCGCGCAAAATGGGGCTGACACGCAGTGCGGCAGCTTAGGGCTCATCCCGCTTGGCAGGGGCTCAGTTTGCCTGCTTCGTGGCGGCAAGATTCCGATCTTGCCGATGAACCTGCGGGATACGGCAAGATCGGAATCTTGCCGCCACGATACGGAGTCACTATCTCCCGCTTCACTCCTCCCGGCGTTCTCACCACAGGAGCACTTCTTGTCTCGATGCTCTCAGTCTTTCCCTCATGGGCAGCTTCTGCTGATCCACAAAAAAATCGCTGCAAACTGCTGTGGACAGATCGGCCAACTCTTGGCATAAGGCGGCAGGGTATCGCCATCGATCTTGAATTTCGTTGGACGGGCTTCCAATCCGTCCTCTTAGCGCCGTGAGCCTGGGAAGGATTGCCAATCCAGCCCGCACGCTCGCGCGCGAACAGGGAGGTTCCGCCATGTCCCTCGTTGATATGGTATTGCAACGGCGCTCCAGGTCGCACGCAACCTGGAGGCCTACCGTGGAGCTGCTCGAAGAACGCCAGTGTCTATCCGTGGCAGTTCCAGCCAATTTGCACCTGGCAGCGTTGTCGCCGACACAGGTCAAGGTGATGTGGAACGACGTTCCCGGCGAACTCGGCTTCGACGTCTTTCGCTGGGACGGCACCAAGTCGGTCCTGCTCACCAATGTTCCCAAGGGAACCTTGACCCTGACCGTCGGCAGCTTGCAACCCAACACGACGCAATGGTTCAGCGTCGCGGCCTTCGATCGCAGCACCTCCGCGCGCACCGGCTGGGTCTCCATCATGACTCCCGCCGAGGCGATTGGCGGCCCGACCAACCTCCGCGTCGTCGGTGTCACGCAGACGCAGGTCAACCTCGCCTGGAACAACGCCGCCGGCGCGACCGGCTATCGCATCTATAGCTGGGATGGCACGCGCTCCATCCTGCTCGGGGCCACCACGCCCAACGTTCCGTCCTTTACGGTCAGCAACCTGGCGCCCGGCGTCGGCTATTACTTCTACGTGCAAGCCTTCAACAACACCAACACTGCGAACAGCGATTGGGTCCAGGCCACCACCAATGCCGCCGGCATCTCGCCGCCGGCCAGCGTCAAGGCCAACGTGCTTGGACCCAGCACCATCGCCTTGTCGTGGAGCGACGGCGCCAATGAGACTGGCTACCGCATCTACCGCTGGGACGGCAACTCCGGGACCGCGCCGACCGTGATCGCCAGCTTGGCCGTCAACACGACTGGTTACCAGGTGCTCGGCCTGTTGCCGGGCAGGACTTACCAGTTCTACGTGCAAGCCTTTAACGCCACGGCCTTCGCGAATTCGATCTGGGTGACGGCCTCCACGCCGGTGGCGCTGCCGTTGCAGCCGCCCACGCAATTGATGGTGCAGATCACGGGGCCGAACAGCGTCAACTTGTCGTGGGTGGAGCCGGCCCGCGCGGTCGGCTATCGCGTGGCCGTTTGGACGGGAACATCCTGGAGCGTGGTTTTGACGGTGCCGGCGGGAACGCACACGGCGCCGATCAACGGCTTGGGCGCGAACCTGACGCACTGGTTTATCGTGCAATCGTTCACGGACAACAACGCGGAGACCGCCTATAGCTCGGCGGTGTTCGTGAACTTGTGAGCGAATCAAGCCCGCTGGTGAGCGCAGCGAGCCTGCGGGGTATGATGTGCGAAACCCCGCAGGTTCGCTGCGCTCACCTGCGGGCTTGATGTCCGCGCCTATCACTTCAAGCTGCGCCGCGTCGTATTGGTATCGTCGCGGCCTTCGACGAAGCCGATGTCGTTGCGATCGACGCCGACGACGACGCGTGTGTTTCCATCGGTCCCCATGATGTCGAGCAGACCGCCGCCGCCGATGGCGTTGCTGCCGAGGTAGAGGCGCTGCTTGGCGTCGGGGCCGTACATCCAGACGGAGCCGCCGTCCTTGTTGATGCCGAGACCGATGCGGCGTGTGCCGTCGGGCCCATTGAGATTGAGGTAGCCGCCTTTGTCGTCGGAGGAGAGGACGACGGTGTGCTTGTTCTCTTCGCCGAGAGCGCTGATGAGGCCATTCTTGCCGCCTTTGCCGACCCAGAGGTAGCAGCGATCCTTTTCGTCATGGTTGTTGACGCGGACGAGTCCGCCTTCCTTATCGTGGCCGACACCGACGAGCCGTTTGCCTGCCGGGCTGAAGAAGCTGGCGACGCCGCCGCTGGTATCGGTGGCGGTGCCGATGTAGACCTGGGTCTTGCCGTCGTTGTTGAGCATTTCGCAGGAGCCGCCGTTCTTGTTGGCGCCGATCCAGATGCGGTTCTTGCCTTCCTCGCCGGCGAGAGTCAGGAGGCCGGACTTGGCGCCCTGGGTGACCCAGAGCATGGCTCGTTGCTTCTCGTCGTGTCCATTGACGCGGACGTAGCCGCCCTCGGAGTCTTGAGCGGCAGTGAGCACCCGTTTGCCCTGGAGATCGAAGACGTTGACAATACCGCCGCCGACATCGGCGGCCGTGCCGACGTATAGTTGAGTCTTGCCGTCGGTGCCGAAAAATTCGCAGCTGCCGCCTTGCTTGTTGGCGGTGATCTTGGTCCGCGCGGTCCCGTCGGCGCTGTTGATCTGCACGAGCCCGCCGTCAGCGCCGACCTGCAGGGTCAGTCGCTCCTTGCCGTCGGGACCGACGATCTTGAGGGACTTGCAGACGAGTTCCGGAACTTCTTTGTCCTTCTTCTCATCCTGTGCGAAAGCGACCGATTCGGGCAGGAAGAACCGCCCGACGAAGACGCCCATTAGCAGCACGGCCACGAGTACGGGCATCTTGCCCAACTTGCGCGCAGGCGCGGAGTTTTTTTTCTCCAGCGTTGCCAGACGCTGCTGCAATTGTTCCACCAGCAACATCAGATTGTCGGGTTCGGCGCTCATCGAAGTGACTCCTCAGGGGTTGAACTGGATTCGCTGGGGAAAAAACTACCGCGCCTGGTTTCATTTGTCCAACGAATTGTCGCCGCTCGCGTTTAGCGCTCGCGTGGCGCCACGCGGGTGTCAAACCGCAAGCGGCTTGGACTGGACGTTCGCGCCCGCATTACTGACAATAACACCATACCCGCCTGAATCTACCCACCTGATTTCCCTTCATGAGGTTGACGCTCGATGAGACGAATTCTGATCGCCGCGCTCTGCGCGTCTTGCTGCTCGGCGCCAACGTTGATGGCTGCCCCCTATGACGACATGGACTACGGTCCGTTCGTCTCGCACACGTTCCAGATGCCGAACAACAATATCACGTTGCGCGGCATCGCGGTGCCGTTCAATGCCTCCATCGACGGCGACAAGATCACGCTCGATCCGAAGGGGAAGCCCGCGTTCGATCCCGCCAAGTGCGGCATTATCTTCGACACCGAGCTGCTGCGCTATTCGGGATACTGGAACGGCGGATTCATCACCTGGAACGGCGTCGTCTTCAACGGCAGCCACGGCGGGAACCCGGGGCCGGCGGGCAAGGTGCTCGCAGCTACCAAGGCGATGCCCGGCTGGGCGAAGGACGGCAAATTCGAGGACCCGCGCCCGATTCCGCACGGGCCGCTGCCACGCGACTGGGCACGTTACAAGGGACTCTATCGAAGCGACAAGGGGGTCGTCTTCTCGTACACGGTCGGCGATTCGCAAATCCTGGACACGCCCTCCGTCGAGGTGGCGAATAACCAGCGCATTTTCTGCCGGACACTTAATATCGATGCAGCCAAGAGTGCGATGCGCACCATTGTCGCCGAGACGCAAAAGCCGGTGAAGGCGACGACCTCTGGCGATTGGGCCAACTTCGAGGAGGGCGACTCCATAACGATTGTGCGCGTTCTCGGTGGCGCCAAGGGCGTCGCGCTCAAATTCGAGACGGACACGCGGCTCGTGCTTGACCTTCACGCGGGCCTGCCGTCCACGCTCAAGTTGTGCATCTGGCACGGGCCGAAGGCGATCCTTCAAGAGGGCGTTGATGCCATCGGCAAGCTCGCTGGCCCCGTCGATCTCGCCCCGCTTACCAAAGGCGGCAAGGCCCGCTTCAACGAAACCGTCACCACCAAGGGCGTCCGCGGCGACGACAAGACCGCTTACACCGTCGATTCGCTCACGCCGCCCTTCAAGAACCCCTACAAGTCGTGGATGCGCTTCGGCGGCTTCGACTTCTTCTCCGACGGTCGCGCCGCCATCTCAACCTGGTCGGGCGACGTCTGGATTGTCTCCGGCATCGACGACGGCCTCGAAAAGGTCACCTGGAAACGCTACGCTGCCGGCCTCTTTCACGCCCTCGGCTTGAAGATCGTGGACGACAAGGTCTACGTCCTTGGCCGCGATCAGATCACGCGTCTGCACGATCTCAACGGCGACGGCGAAGCCGACTTCTACGAGTGCTTCAATAACGATGCCATGATCACTACCAACTTCCACGAGTTCACCTTCGACCTGCACACCGATCCGCAAGGCAACTTCTACTTCATCAAGGGGGGGCCGGTGCGACCCGGCGGCAGCGGCTGGGACAAGATCACGCCCCACCACGGCTGTATCTTCAAGATCTCCAAGGACGGCTCCAAGCTCGATGTGGTGGCGCGCGGCTTCCGTGCCCCCAACGGCATGGGCGTCGGACCCAACGGCGAGATCACTTGCGGCGACAACGAAGGCACCTGGACCCCGCAATGCCCGATCAACTGGATCAAGCCCGGCGGCTTCTATGGCGTCCCCGATTTTGCCGGTAAACCGAAGGCAGACTTGCCGAAGGTGCGCGACAACCCCCTCTGCTGGCTGCCGCACGGCGACACCGACAATTCCAACGGCGGCCAGGGCTGGATCACCAGCAAGAACTTCGGCCCGCTGTCGGGTTCGCTCTTGCACTCGTCCTACGGCAAGTGCAAGCTCTACGCCGTCCTGAAGGAAGAGGTTGCCGGCCAGATGCAAGGCGGCGTGGTGCCGATCGCGATCGCGCTTAACAAGGACAACAACCCGCGCTACGATTTCGACAGCGGCGTCTGCCGGCTGCGCTTCAACGACAAGCAAAACGCTCTCTTCCTCACCGGCCTGCGCGGCTGGCAGACCACTGCCCAGAAGGACGCCGGCTTCTACCGTATGCGCTACACCGGCAAGAAGGCGAATCTCCCCGTCGATCTGAAAGTGCGCGACGGCGAGATCGACATCACGTTCAGCGAGCCGCTCTCCGAAAAATCCGCCAACGATCCCGACAACTTCAACGTGCGCCGCTGGAACTACAAGTGGACCAGCAACTACGGTTCCCGCCAATTCAAGGTTTCCGACCCGAAGAAGGAAGGCCAGGACGACATGGAGGTGCAGTCGGCCGGCCTGTCGCCGGACGGGCGAACCGTGACGCTCAAGTTCGACGACCTCAAGCCCGTGATGCAGATGCGCATCCAGTACAACCTGAAAGCCGCCGACGGCGCGCCGGTCCGCAATGTGCTGCACCATTCGATCAACGTGGTCGGCAACCTACGCGGCGAGGTACATGTGGGGGAATTTCGAATTGTCGAGACGAAAAAGTGATAGGATCCCGCTTGCCGTTTAGCGCTCGCGCGGCAGCGCCCGAGAGCAAAGCCGCAAGCGGCAGCACGTGGTAGTCATTTATGCACCGCAAGTTCATGCTGTTGATGATCGCGCTCGCCCTTTGCTCCGCCGCCGCCTTCCAGCCCGCCGAGTCGTTCAAGCCCGGCAAGCTGCCGCCGGCGGAGGTCGCTGCCCTTGCGCCAGGGCTGACGCTGCGATTCTACGCCAAGCCGACCGACACCGCACCGCTCGATGCGCGCCGCATTCGGCTCCCCGCGTTACTTGTGTCCAAGGATTCATCTCCGAGTCCGTTTGTTCCCGCGGGGCCGTTTCATGTCAAGATTAGCGGCTATCTGAAGAACCCGCTGAAAGGGGATTACCGATTTCGCCTCACCGGAACCGGCACAATCGTTCTGCGCATCAATGACAAGGAAGTGCTGAAGAACGACGCCAAAGAGCCGGTCGAAATCGAGCTGGCCAAGAACTACAACAAAGTCGAGATCGTCTACGCCAGTCCCGCAACGGGCGATGCCATGCTGCGGCTCGACTGGTCGGGCGAGAAGTTCGGCTTCGAGCCGCTGCCGCCGGAGGTGCTGTTCTCCCGCAAGGACGATGCCGATCTCGTCAAACAGACGGAACTGCGCGAGGGGCGGGAGTTGTTTGCGAACCTCCACTGCGCGAGCTGTCACGATGCTTGGCCGCGCATTGCCTCCGGCATGCCGAAGATGCCGGAACTGAAGAGCAAGCCGCCGCGCCTCGACGACGCGGGGCATCGCTACCGGTACGATTGGCTCGTCGCCTGGATTCTGAACCCGCGCGAGTTGCGTCCCGAGGCGACCATGCCGCGGACGCTGTCCGGCGCCGGCGCCGAGGCGAGCGCGGCAGACATCGCCGCCTATCTCGTGGCGCTCAAGACCGACGCTGCTCTGAAGGCGCTGAACCCGAACGCTAAGCCCGCCGAGGGCGCTGCGCTCGCCAAGAAGCTCGGTTGCAGCACTTGCCATCGGCCCGATGATCCAAGGATGCCGGATGAACTGGGCCGACTGTCGCACTTCTATACGGCCGCCAAGTATGCGCCGCATGCGCTGGCTCACTATCTCAAGGAGCCGCACCAGCGTTACGCCTGGACGCGCATGCCCGATTTTCATCTGTCGGACATCGAGGCCGGTCAACTGGAAGCGCATCTCCGCGATCGCTCCAAGGGAACCGTGGCCGCGCGACCGAAGGGTGATCCGGGGCGCGGCGAGAAGTTGTTCCGCAGCGTCGGCTGTATCCGCTGTCACGAAGTCCAGCCCGACAAGCAAGCGGAGCCGTTCACGCTCATTAAACTGGAATCGGGCGAGCGCGGCTGCCTTGCCGACAAGGATCGCGGCACAGCGCCGGACTTTGGACTTTCGGCGCGGCAGCGTGCCAGTCTCGCGGCGATTATCAGGGCCGACGGCTCCTCCTTCATGCGCGAAACCCCCGCTGAGTTTTCGATGCGTCAAGTGAAGTTGCTACGCTGCGACTCGTGCCATCGCCGCGACGGCGAGGTGACGCGCTGGCATACGGTGCTTGAAGAGGAAGGCAAATTGCCGGAGAACCTACCGAGCTTGACGTGGGTAGGCGAGAAACTCAAGCCGAACTGGACCAAGACACTGTTCCTCGGCAAGTCCGATCACGGCGCCCGGCCATGGATCAAGGCACGCATGCCGGCGTTTCCCGCGCGGGCCGAGATGCTCGCCGTCGGCCTGTCGCACGAGCACGGCTTCGGCATCGACGAGGATGATCGGCCCAAGCCAGACGCCAAGCTGGCCGCCGTCGGCGCCAAACTCATCCCGCAGCAAGGCGGGTTCAACTGCAACAACTGCCACGGCATCGGCAACCAGAAAGCGGTCCAGCCATTCGAGGCCCCCGGCATCAACCTGCTCGACGCCGCGATGCGCCTGCGCTACGGCTACTACCAGCGCTGGATGCTTGCCCCGGACCGAGTCGATGTGTCGATGCGTATGCCGGTGTTTGCGCCCGACGGCAAGACGACGCAACTCCGCGAGGTCTTCGACGGCGACGCGCGCAAACAATACGACGCGCTGTGGCACTACATTCAGACATTGCCGAACAAGAAGTGATTTCATTCTTCGTTCAGAGTTCGCGCGGCGCCGCGTGAGCGCTAAACGAATCCATGCATCTCGCGCGCGATTGCCTCGATCAGCACCTCCAGCGATCCCGCTGCCACGCAGGCAATCGTGTCCTGATAGATGCCGTACCCATACGCCCACGCCGCCGGCAGGTAGCCCGGCTGCCAGTCCCCGGTGAGGGTCGCCACGATCACCGGATACATCGGGAAGCGATAGCGCAGCGTCATCTGAAAGGTCTGATACAGCTCGCCCGGAACCATCACCCACAGCGAATCGCCGAAGCGCGCGGCCGTCACGCGATACGGGAATACCTTGCCCGGCGGCAGCACGCTGAGCCGCGTGATCTGCCGATTCGCCTGCTCGACGAGCGCCCGGCAATCGCGCGCCTTCTGCATGTCGCCGGCGCTGTTCGCCTTCACCTCTTCTTGCTGCCATTTGGCGTGAGCGGCCTTCGTCTCGTCCAGCGTGTGCAGGTCGTGGCGATACGGCAGTTCAACGGTCCATTGCTTGACGGCCCAGGTCTCCTGCTGCTTGAGCGTGCCAAAATCGAGCGGCACATGCTTCCAGGTGCCGATCGTGGTCCCGGAGACGACCGGGCCCGCGTAGACGAAGCGCGTGCTAGCGGGCGGCATTGACGTCAACGCGCTCAAAGCTGCGTAACCGAGCTGCCGGCCGTTTCGGTCGGCAACGGCCCAGTCGCCGACGAAGCCCTCGCGCGGTCCCAGATCGCCGGACGCCCCTTGCAAGAACAGGCACGGCGCGCTGGTCGCTTGCTCGATGACTTCACGCATGGCGCCGACGTAATCGGGGCTGATTGCGGTGTTGTCCCATGCCAGCGTCGTCGGATGGCACGCGTAGTTGACCAGCGTTGCCAGGCAGGTACCCTTCTCATTCGTGACACGGCCAACGAAGACGAGGTCGTCCGCGGCGCCGGCCGGATTGAACCCACACACATATTGCTGATGATCGGCGTCGAAATAATCGCGATGTGCCGCCAAGCTGCAACGGCCCTGCCCATAAACGATGGTCGCCGGCTGAATCGCCTGTTTTGCTTGCGCGGCGAGCTGGGCGATCTTCTTGATGACGTCGTCGAGATATGGCCCAATCAACTCGCCGCCAGGGAAATGGGCGCGCGACCGGGACATCCAGCCGGAGCCGTGCGTGTGCGAGAGCGAGATTTGCACCTGGGTCGTTTGCAAACCGGTGGTCTGCGCGGCGGCCTCGCGCAAGGGCGTCATCTCGGCGCCGTCGATGACGCAGTGATCGAGCGCGACGATGAGTTGCGCCAGTTTGACGTCGCCGAGCAACGGCTCCAGCCAGAGCAGCGTCGCCAGCAGCGGCCGATGGACGCCGGTCGCCTGGTCGTGCAGCGCCGCACCCCACATGCGATGATAGATGCCGACCGGCGGCGTGATGTCGCCGCGCGCAGCGCCGGCCCGGCAGCGCGTTTGCGGTGTGTTAACGTGGTTCATGTTCTTGGAAATCTCCTCGGCGCGCGGGCGGTTCGCCGGCGCGGATGCTTATCTCTAGTTCTATCAGGGCGCCGTCCGTGCTGCGATACGCCTCTTCCTCGAATAGCGGCCCATGCGGATTAAGCAGCGCCCAGCAAATTGCATCGATAGCAAAAACGCCGGCGATCAAGAAGAGAGCCGCATCCCAGCTTTTGGTGCGCTGCGTCAGCGAGCCGGCGAGGTAGTTGACGATGGCCCCGCCGAAATTGCCGCTCATGTTCATCATGCTGAAAACGACGCCGATGCGCTTGCCGCCGAATTCGATGGCGACCGTGTAGCCGGAGACGCCGCCGAATGAGGCGATGAAGGCGCCGATTGCGAAGATGACGACAGCGGCAAAATTGTCCGCGATGAAATAGGTGACGATGACGAGCACGCCGGCGCTGGTCATGCCGACGATGGCGATCCCCTGGCGGCTCAGGCGGCGCTGACCGGTGACGCGAAAGAGGAAGTCCGAGAAGAACCCGCCCAGGATGCCGCCAGTCATGGCCGCGATGCCGACCACGCTGGCGTAGACGCCGGCGTCGTATTCGGGGAAGCCACGTGATTCCTTGAGGAAGGCGGGAAACCAGTTGATGAAGAAGATCATGGCGCCGGCGCGGAAGAACTGTTGCCCGCACAGAAGCCACAGCGGCGCGCTGCGGATCAGCCGGCTCCAGTCGGCGCGCGACATCGGCGTCGTCGGTGTTGCGGAGGCATGTCGTTCTGGTATCATCGCAAGGTAAGCAACGGCCCAGACCGCGCCGGCGCCGCCGTAAAGAGCATACGTGATCTGCCACGAGAGCCCTTCGTCAAACACCAGCTGCACCGTCAAAAAGCTGGACGCCGCTAGCCCCAGCATCGTCGCGCTGCCGAGCAGGCCCGACGCCATGGCCTTTTCCGTATCGGGAAACCAGGCTCCGATCGACTTGGCGGCACAAGGAAAAATTCCCGCCAGCGCCAGCCCCATGAGGAACCAAATCGCCAGCATGACCTCGAAGTTGTGCCAGACGCCCAGCACGCCGGTCAACACCGACCAGAGCAGCGCCAGGCCGGCCAGGACGATGCGGCCGCCGAAGCGATCCGCCAACCAGCCCGCGGGAACCTGCATGAGCGCATAGCCGATGAGTAGGGCGGTGCCGAGCGTGCCGAAATCTTCGGTATTGATGCCGACGTCGTTGCAGATCGATTGCTTGACCGCGTTGATGCCGGAGCGCTGAACGTAGGAAATGACGGCGACCAAGCACAGGAACATCAGAACAAGATAGCGCATGAGTGAACCATCGGCCTCATTCCCAATCTCCAGCTTTGATGATTGACTTGTAACGTCAATCCTGGTAAATGTCGAGTACTATCCAGAATGTTTGTTTTGCCTGCGTCCGGCTAACGAATCGTCACACCATCATGAATTGCACGCCAACAACTTTCTTGATCGCCGCCTTGCTATTCAGCGCGTCCGCTGCCCAGGGGCAAACCGTCGATTATCTGCGTGAGGTCAAACCGGTCCTCGCGGCCAGTTGTTACACCTGCCACGGCCCCATCAAACAGAAGGGGGGCCTGCGCCTCGACACGGTTACGCAGATGACGACGGGGGGCGACCACGGCGCGGTGATCGCGCCGGGCAAGGCCGACGATGGTCTGCTGTTGAAACACCTGCGCGGCGACACGGGCTTCCGGCGCATGCCGCCCGAGGGGGAAGGTGAAGCGCTCAAGCCGGCCCAGATCGCCGCGATCAAGCGTTGGATCGAGCAAGGCGCCGCCCATCCGACAGACGAAAAGCCCGAAGCCGACCCGCGCGACCATTGGGCGTTCCGCCCGCCGGTGCAGCCCGGGGTGCCCAAGGTGAAGAACGCCGGCTGGGTGCGCAATCCGGTCGATGCGTTCATCGCGGCCGAGCACGAGAAGCGCGGTCTGACGCCGCAAGGGTCCGCCGAGCGCAGCTTGTTGTTGCGGCGCGTCCATCTCGATCTGACCGGCCTGCCGCCGACGCGCGAGGAGATGCAGACGTTTCTCGCGGACAGAACACCGGACGCTTACGAGAAGGTCGTCGATCGCCTGCTTGCCAGCCCGCAATACGGCGAGCGCTGGGGCCGGCACTGGATGGACATCTGGCGCTACAGCGACTGGTGGGGCCTCGGCGCCGAGCTGCGCAACAGCCAGCGGCACATCTGGCACTGGCGCGATTGGATCGTCGAATCGCTCAACAAAGACAAGGGCTACGATCAGATGCTGCGCGAGATGCTCGCCGCCGACGAACTGTACCCGACCGACATGGACGCCCTGCGCGGCACCGGCTTTCTGGCGCGCCATTACTTCCTGTTTAATCGCACGACCTGGCTCGATGAAACGATCGAGCACACGTCGAAGGCGTTCATGGGCCTGACGTTCAACTGCTGCAAGTGCCACGATCACAAGTACGACGCGATCGCGCAGGCCGATTACTATCGCTTCCGCGCCATCTTCGAGCCGTACCAGATTCGCAACGACCGCGTGCCAGGCGAACTTGACGTGGAGAAGAACGGCCTGCCGCGCGTCTATGATGCGTACCTCGATCCGGTGACGTACCTGCACATTCGCGGCAACGAGTACGCTCCCGACAAGGGGCGCACGATCAAGCCCGGCTTGCCGGGCTTGCTGCTGCCGGGCGGGTTGCAGGTCAAGCCGATCAAGCTCCCCGCGGAGGCGCATCAGCCGGGCCTGCGCGCGTTCGTGTTGCAGGACCATCTGCGCGTTGCCGAGAAGCAATTGAAGGACGGCCAGTATGAGCTGGCCAACGCGAAAACCCGTTTAGCTCTCGCCGAGAAAGAGCAGCGGCAGAATCCAGAAATCGATAAGCATGCGCAAATCCGTGTCGCTGAGGCCAAGATCGCACATGCCGAGGCGACCATCACCGCGTTGAAAGCGCGGGCGGCGGCCGAGCGCGCGGTCGCGGACGAGCCGAGTTCGCATGCGGCCGCCATGTTGACGCAGGGCGCTGCGCTGGCCGAGAAGATGCAAGCCTTCGAGCTGGCACAGTGGATTCTGGCCCGCGTCGAAGCCGGCCAGGCGGAGGTGAAGCTGACGATGGCCCAGGCAAGAATGAGTGTTGATGCTGCCCGCAAGGCGCTGGCGAAGCCGGGCGATGCGTACACGCCGCTGGTCGGGGCGGTCAAGACGCGCGAATCGAACCTGGAAACCGACGCCAATCGCCTGAAACCGTTTCCGAAGGAAAGCACCGGCCGCCGTGCCGCGCTCGCCAACTGGATCGCCGACCGCAAGAACCCGTTGACGGCGCGCGTTGCCGTCAATCACATCTGGGCGCGGCACTTCGGCCGGCCGCTCGTCGCCACCGTTTTCGACTTCGGCCGCAAGGGGGCGGCGCCGACGCATCCCGAGTTGCTTGATTGGCTCGCCGTCGAACTCATGGTGAGCCGGGAGCGTGAGCGACCGGAGGGTTGGTCGATGAAGCACGTGCATCGCTTGCTGGTCACGTCGAATGCGTATCGCATGGCGTCGTCGTCGCTCGGCGCAGCCAATAAGAATCTCCAGGAGGATGCCGACAATCGCCATTACTGGCGCATGAATTCAATGCGTATGGAATCGCAGGCGGTGCGCGACAGCCTGCTCTACCTCGCCGGCGAACTCGATCTGACGCGCGGCGGGCCCCCCGTCGAGACGCCGATGCAGGAGGCGTCGAAACGCCGCAGTCTGTACTTCTTCCATTCGGCCATCGAACGCAACAAGTTCCTGATGACCTTCGACGAGGCCGACCCGCTCGATTGCTACCGCCGCCGCGATAGCGTCATCCCACAGCAAGCGTTGGCGCTGTTCAATAGCAAGCTGGCCGCGAGCATGGCGGAGAAGATCGCGGCGCGGCTGGAGAAATCGGTTACGCCCAAGGAATTTGCGCGCGCATCGTTCACGTGGATCCTGGGCTACGAGCCGAATGCCAACGAACTTGACGCTTGCGATCAAGCGACGAAACGCTGGCTCGACCTGAATAAATTGCGCCCGGATGCTGCGCATCGAGCGCGGACGCAGTTGATCCAGGCGCTGCTGAACCATAATGATTTCATCACGATACGATAGCCGCTTGTCGTTTGTCGCTCGCGCGGCGCCGCGCGAGCGCTAGACGACAAGCGGGTTTGAGATCGAAACATGGACTCCTGTAACTGCACTCGTCGATCCTTCCTTACCCAATCGGCCACCGGCCTGTTTGGCGTCGCGCTTGCATCGATGCTCCGGCGCGAGGCTGCATCATCGGAACCTCACGGGGCTCCCGACGGCCGGCCGCACTTCACGCCGAAGGCCAAGAGCGTCATCTGGCTGTTCATGAACGGCGGCATGAGCCATCTCGAATCGTTCGATCCGAAGCCGATGCTCAATCGCTACGCGGGCCGATCGATCGCCGAGACGCCCTATCGCGGGGTGCTCGACCCGGAACTGCTCAATCGCAACAATCGCGTCGTCGTCGTCAACGATGCCAACGGGCAGCAGCGATCTAACGTTTATCCGATGCAGGTCGGCTGGCGCAAGCACGGCGCGAGTGGCATCGAGGTGAGCGACTGGTTTCCGCACGTCGCCGGCTGCATCGACGACATTGCCGTGGTCCGCTCGATGTGGACCTCCGACAACAACCACGGCGCTCAGACGCAATTTCATTCCGGCCGGCACATGCTCGACGGCAATTATCCGACGGTCGGCGCCTGGGTCAACTACGGCCTCGCCTCGCTCAACGACAACTTGCCGCAGTATATCTCGATGGGCGTCCGTCCTTACTGGAACGAGCGCGATGGCCATTACCTCGGCCCAGCTCACGACGCGATTCCGCTGCGCGTCGATCCGGCCCGCCCGGTCGATTTCATTCGCGCGGAAGGCGACGCGGGCCCCGATGAGCAAGCGATCGGCTTCGACCTCGTCAATTGCCTCAATCGCGCGAGCGCCCTGCGCCATCCCAACGATCAGGCGCTCCAGGCGCGCATCCGTTCCTATGAACTCGCCTTTCGCATGCAGACATCGCTGCCGGAGGTGCTCGATACACGTGGCGAATCGCCGGAAACACAGCGGCTTTACGGGCTCGACAATCCGACGACGGCCGAGTTTGGCCGGCAGTTGCTGGTGTCGCGCCATCTGGTCGAGCGCGGCGTGCGTTTCATCCAGATTCAGCACGGCGGCGGCGGCGCGGGCGCCTGGGACGCACACGGCGGCTTGCGCGCCAACCATAGCCGCAACTGTGCGCTGGTCGATAAGCCGACCGCCGGCCTCTTGATCGATTTGAAACGCCGCGGCATGCTCGACGACACGATCGTCGTCTTCGGCACCGAGTTCGGCCGAACGCCGGGCGCGCAGGGCGGCGACGGGCGCGATCATCACATCTATGGCTTCTCCGTCTGGCTCGCGGGCGGCGGCATCAAAGCGGGCGTCGTCCACGGCGCTACCGATGAGCTGGGATTCCACGCCGTCGAACATCGCCATTACGTCACCGACATCCACGCGACGCTGCTGCACCAGCTTGGCCTCGATTCGCACCGCCTCGTGGTGCCGGGCCGGCAGCGGTTGGCGATCGATCATGGAGCGCCGATTCACGAGATCATTGCCTGACTGTCTTCGTTTAGTAACGTTTGGAAATTAACTTCCCTACCCTGTTTGCCGCTTGCGGCTTAGCGTCCGCAAGGCGCTATGCGGACGCTAAGCCGCAAGCGGCAAACAGGGAAGTTGTTTTTCGAGCGTTACTTAACGCCCGCGTGACGCGATGGGCGCGCATAACGAAATCTGATTGGCCCTTGGCACGATGCCGCCGTAGAATCCTCATCGCCACCGCAATTGCCGTGGGGCGATTGCTCGGCGTTTCATCCCACCAAGGAGTCCCTCAATGTTCCGCACTTTCCGCATGGCGTTTGTCGCGGCCATGGCCGCCAGCCTCGGTGTGCTAGTGTCCCAGGCGTCCGCCGGCGACGACAAGGGTTTCAAGGACCTCTTCAACGGCAAGGACCTCGCCGGCTGGAAGTACATCCCGGGGAAGGCCGTCAAGACCTACACCGTCGAGGATGGCTACATCAAGGTCAGCGGCAATCCCGACGGTTACTTCTACACCGACAAAAGCTACAAGAACTACGTTCTCAAATTCGACTGGCGCTACAAACGGCCCGCCAACCTCGACGACGATGGAAAGTTCAACGGCAACAGCGGCTGCCTCGTTCACATCACCGGCGATCACAAGGTGTGGCCCACCTCGCTCGAAGTCCAGGGCATGAACAAAACGCATGGCTCCTTCATCCCGATCGGCGGCAAGGCCGTCGGCATGACCAACAGCAAGTTCGACCAGAAAACCCTTGAATCCGTCCGCAAAAAGGTCGGCGAATGGAACACCACCGAGGTCGCCATCAACAACGGCGATGTCGTCGTCAAGGTCAACGGTACCCAGGTTTCCTCCTGCAAGATTACGCTCGTTGAAGGCCCGATCGGTTTCCAGTCCGAGGGCGCCGAACTCCATTTCAAGAACCTCAAGATCAAGCTGCTCGCGGCCGGCCCGGCGACCAAGACCGAGAACCCGAAGACCGAGAATCCGAAAAGCAAGACGGAAGAGAAGAAGACGCCGAAGACCACTGATACACCGAAGACGACTGATACGCCCAAAAGCAAGGTGGACACGAAGCCTGAGAAGCTGGCGCCCCCTTTGACAACTACGCCACAGCCGACGACACCCCAGCCGGAAGTCGACTACGTTCCCGAACGGCGCGGCATTCTTTTCAACCTGCGTGCGCGGCTGCGCGGCGCGATCCGTTAATTCCGCAGCACGCGAGGCTTGGTCGAAGCGTGGCTAACCGAAAGCCCGGGGGGCTGGATGTGCCAGCCCCTCGTTTTTCAATTCACACGACACTGCACTCAAGGAATCAAGTCATGTTGCAAAGAATGATTTGCTCAATGGTCGCTTGCGCGATCCTGCTTGGCTTCGCTGCGGCCGTCGAATCGAACGCGCGCGTCGTCGAGGTCGCCGCCAAGAAGAAAAAAAAGAACGACGCCGTGGACAAGGACGGCTTTACGCCGCTCTTCGACGGCACGAGCCTGAAGGGCTGGAAGACCATGTTTCGTGAAAAGGACAAGGGAGATCCGAAGACCTGTATCACGGTCAAGGACGGCGAAATTCAGGTCGCCGGCGATCCGTGGGGCTACTTCTACACCGAGAAGTCGTACAAGAATTACGTTATCCGCTACTCGTGGACCTATCCGAAAGATCAGCCGGAAAAGACGACCATGAACAGCGGCTTGCTCCTGCACATCCAGGAGCCGCACACCGTCTGGCCGAAGTCGGTCGAGCCGCAGGGACGCTACAAGGACCACGGCAAGATCTATTTCCCCGGCTGGTCGAAGGAAGACAAGAGCGCCAAGGAGACAACCTTCGACGAGGAGGCCCAGAAGAAGGCATTGAAGCCGAGCCACGAGTGGAACACCACGGAAGCCACCGTGCGCGGCGACGGTTCGATCGCCGTTTCCATCAACGGCATGCCCGTGAGCACCGGCAAAACGACGCTCACCAGCGGCCCGATTGGCTTCCAGTCCGAAGGGGCACGCATCCATTTCAAGGACATCAAGATCAAGTTGCTTGATTGATGGCCGATTGCTCGATGGTGCGAACGGCTCGCCTGCCCGGATATCGCTTGCGGAAACCTGTGCGGGCGGGCCGGCCGCGCTACGGAGACTTGTCCCGGATGATTTGCGTGATCTTCTTGGTGAGCCACTTCAGCCCCAACTCGACCTCCTCCAGCGCATCCTGGTGTTTGGTACTCGTATTTTTCTTTTTGCTCTCGACGAGATGAGACGACGCGCGATCAATCGCTTCGGCAGCTTTCTTGAGGTCCTCGATCATGGTACTTCCTCCCTCGCAAAAGGTCGTGATACCACAAAACGAAAATCGGCTCCAATGCGGAACCGTTGGATTGTCGGGAGACTGTAGTTCACAAAGGAATAACTCGGGCAACCGCAAGGGAGAGTGGATGAACGCCCGCGTGCCCGTGGATTTTCGCAAGCCGTTTATCTTGGCTGCTGGCTCTATTATACGCAATTCTCGTTGGCGGCGCTGCGATTTCTGGAATAAACCAGTCCTGGACGCTCCTAGTGCGTCGTCCAGGCTAAATCTTCGGGCAGGGAGGTCGGGAGGGCGAGGCTCCTGCCGAGCCGTGAACTCGAGAAACGCCAAGTGTAAAACGCCGACGCCGATGCTTCCGGCTCG
>JACXTT010003129.1_pt1 | contig 25811 bp, 23 predicted proteins | sample 9270951 | NCBI WGS metagenome assembly JACXTT01 (sample SAMN15532306, study PRJNA645909) | rock metagenome | isolation source: weathered quartz diorite | place: Puerto Rico | collected 2017-06-21
ATCTATGCTTATCGTTCGTCTAGCAGACATAGTGGCTCATGTTATTCGGGCTCGATCTACTCGCCGTGACGCGGTCAGCAGCGCACTCAAGATGATAGGCGAGGAGAGACCCGTCGCAGTAGTGCTGAATGGGGTTGAATCGAAGGACGTGCCGTACTCATACTACACCTATGGCAGTGGGGTCTATGAGTCTCACCATAAACAGATTCGATAGGTCCGATCCTGGCAAGATCGTGTCCTTTCCGCTAGCGCACTCCGCTAAGGCGATCTTTCGCATCCCGGGCTCGCGAAGACGTATCTTGATCTTGGGTGTTGGATCGTTGGCCCAGGGGCTTTCTCAGGTGCTTTGCTCACGCAACAAAATGTTTACTGATGTGGTGGGCCTTCTGTCGAAGGACAGCGACCAGGTTGGCGAAGAGATAGTTGGCATGAAAATTGTGGGATCAATGGACCAACTGCTTGCTGTTGTTGAGAAACACAGCGTCGATACAATCGCGGTCTGCCTGGAAGACCGACGTGCTGTTCTGCCTGTCCAGACTCTTCTTGATTTAAAGGGTATGGGCATAGATATTTGGGATGGGCATCATCTGTATGAGGAAGAGTCCGGGCGGCTTCCCATTGATGAACTAAAGCCTAGTGCCATTATCTTCTCAAGAGCCTTCAAGAGAGGACTTGTCGTTAGGACGACGAAGCGCTCGATAGACTTCTTTGTCGCATTGGCAGGCCTGATTTTCACCCTGCCTGTTCTGGGGTTGATCGGACTTCTTATTAAGTTGGATTCGCCTGGGCCTGTATTTTATCGGCAGGTTAGAGTTGGACTTCAGGCGCAACCCTATATGATTTGGAAGTTTCGTTCCATGTTCATTGACGCGGAAAAGGGAGGCGCCAGATGGACGTCGGTCGAGGACCCGCGCATTTCCCGCCTAGGGTGGTATTTGAGGAAATGGAGACTCGACGAAATCCCCCAGCTCATTAATGTAATCAAAGGAGAAATGAGCTTGGTCGGCCCTCGTCCGGAGCGCCCGATTTTCGTCCAGGAGCTCAGAAGAGTCATTCCATTCTACGACCTTCGGCATGCAGTCAGGCCTGGGATTACCGGGTGGGCACAAACGCAGTTTCGGTATGGGGCTTCGGCAGAAGATTCTCATGTGAAACTGCAGTACGATCTTTACTATGTGAAGAATATGTCGATACGGCTCGATATGCGCATTTTGCTTCATACGATACGGGTCATTCTTCTTGGAGAAGGGGCTCGATGAATAGTGTTGGTGAGAGACCCATGCATTGCCTCTCCTTCGATGTGGAGGAGCACTTCCAGGTTTCGACGTTTTGGTCGGAGACGAGAAGGCAGCAATGGGGGCAACTCGAAAGCCGTGTCTCTAGCAATACGGAAAAAATACTCGAATTGCTGGCGCAGCGGAACGTGTGCGCCACGTTCTTTGTATTAGGATGGGTGGCGGAACGTTGCCCTGGGCTTGTTCGAACCATAGTGACACAAGGACACGAGCTGGCCTCTCACGGCTATGGACACGAATTAATTACGACTCAGACTCCGGCAAGGTTTCGAGACGACGTTCGAAAGGCCAAACAAATACTGGAGGATGTAAGTGGGAAGCGTGTGTACGGGTATCGAGCGCCGAGCTTTTCAATTACCAAAGATACGAAGTGGGCCATCTCAATTCTTATTGAAGAAGGATACACATATGACTCCAGTATTTTTCCGGTCTTGCACGATCGATATGGAATGCCAGATGCCACTCCCACGATTCATCTCCTTCGTGGCGAGGCAGGCTGCATATGGGAGGTTCCTCCCTCCTCTGTGAGTGTTTTAGGGATGCAAGTGCCAGTGGCCGGGGGCGGGTATTTCCGTCTGTACCCGTATCCGTTGCTGCGTTTAATGTTGAAACGCGTAGAAAGAACGGGTCGTCCATTGGTCATGTATTTGCATCCTTGGGAACTGGACCCTGACCAGCCTAGGATGGATGGGTCCTGGCTATCCCGGTTCCGGCATTATCTGAATTTGCGTAAGACGGAAGACCGCCTCCGTTCTCTTCTTGAAGACTTTAGTTTTAACTCAATTCATGAAACCCTAGAATCAGCAGTTGGAGAATTTTCGATTAACGGGACTTGGTGTGGGACAACACACGAGGTTTCGTCGAGATCGGCCAGTTGTTGGCTCTGACAAGCCCACCCCGCTTCTAGCGATCTGCTGTAAAGTCTGCATCGGGTGTGACCGTTATAAAAGTGGGGATGCCCCAATAGGGGATAACCTTGGACAAGTATGAAACTCGCTTCATCGACCTCGCAAGCGCGAATGCGCGCGCGAGTCTCGTGGACGAATTTCGTAAAAGACATGATAACAGAGACAAGTGCATAAACGGGAAAAGGCCGGTTCGTAAATGGATACCATGATGAGTGAGGAATGCCCAGTCAATAGCACTGCAGTCGAGGCACATGCCGTGATGCAGCCGACCGTTGTAATTGAAGCTAACCGAAGCTGGTGGAAGCTGGATCTCTGCGAGCTGTGGAAATATCACGAACTCTTCTACACGCTAGCCTGGCGCGACATCAGGGCACGATATGCACAATCAATTATTGGTGTTGGGTGGGCCATCATCAACCCCCTCATCACCATCTCTATTATGACGCTGATTTTCAGTTATTGGGCCAAGATACCATCGGATGGATTGCCGTATCCTCTCTTCGTCTACACGGCTCTTCTTCCGTGGGGATACTTCACAAAGAGTCTGGAGCGTAGCGGCACCAGTGTGGCCTCTGAGACCAGTCTTGTCACAAAGGTCTATTTTCCACGAGTAATTATCCCAATCGCTTCAACATTAGGGGGCCTGGTCGATTTTGCCGTGGGTTTTGTCGTCGTGCTGGCAATGGCGCTGTGGTATGGGATTTCTCCCACATGGGGGATTCTAGCGCTTCCGTTCTTCTTGTTTCTGGTACTTTCGACCGCCTTAGCTGTAGGCCTGTGGTTCGCAGCCATTCATGTTCGTTACCGTGATATTGGCGCAATCATGCCGTTGCTTACTCAATTGTGGATGTATGCGTCGCCGGTTGTATATCCCCTCAGCATCGTACCTGAGCAGTGGCGTGTATTCTATAGCTTGAACCCGATGGTAGGTGTCATCGAAGGGTTTCGTTGGGCTCTATTGGGGAAGGCCAGCCCTGACTTCTTTCTGATGAGTATTAGTACCACCATCGTCTTCACGCTCCTCTGCGGGGGATACCTATTCTTTAAGAAGATGGAGCGAACATTCGCGGATGTGATCTGATGAGCGACATTGCGATAAAGGCGGAACATCTCTCCAAGCGGTATGTGATCGGTGCAAGTCGCCAACGTTTCAATAGGGTTGGCGAAATCCTCGCCCACAAGCTATCGGGTGTTTTTACGACCAAGAGTGCTCCGGCGGATCAGGATGCTACTCTCCTGAAGGCGTTGGACGATGTATCGTTTGAGGTTAAGAAGGGAGAAGCATTTGCGATTGTTGGACATAATGGATCGGGAAAGAGCACATTGCTCAAGATCCTATCTCGAGTCACCATACCCTCTGCCGGAAGGGCGAAGATCTATGGACGTATCGGCTCGCTCCTTGAAGTAGGAACAGGCTTCCATCCCGAATTAACAGGTCGAGAAAACATTTACCTAAATGGTGCCATTTTGGGTATGCGTAAGGCGGAGATTGCAGCTAAGTTCGATGAGATTGTCGACTTTTCTGGTGTAGAACAATTTCTGGATACTCCTGTCAAGCGATACTCCAGCGGTATGTATGTTCGTTTGGCTTTTGCCGTTGCAGCCCATCTGGAGCCCGAGATTCTTATCGTCGACGAAGTGCTGGCAGTGGGTGATGCGGCGTTCCAGTCAAAATGTCTCAGTAAGATGGGCGACGTGGCGAAACGGGGACAAACCGTATTGCTTGTGACCCACAACCTTGGATTTATTACCACTTTGGCGGCTCGCGCTATGGTTTTGCAGCGTGGCCAGATAAAGTTTATAGGAAATAGTTCAGCAGCGATCAGCGCCTATCTGCTCTCAGCAGCAGGAAATAAGGGGAGCTGTGACTTGAAAGGACATGCTGGTCGTCAACCCGGTTCAACGTCGTCCATGACGAGTGTAAGGCTAACTGATAAAGACGGGCTTGATAAACAATCGTTTTCTGTTGGAAGGGAGTGGTTACTAGAACTTGAGTATGCTTGTAGGAGCGATGTGCGGCTGAGAGGTGCAGGAATTTTTATTACTACCGCGGCGGGGATTAGCGTTGGCTCATTCGAGACGATGATGTGTTTCCCTCCTCCACATCGTATTCCTTCAAGCGGGATGCTTCGTTTCTGTATGCCCGAACTCCAATTGTGCCCAGGAGAATACTTTGTCAGCGTGTATCTTCGTCTTGACGAGCAGAGCCTCCATGACTGGGTTATGCGCGCAATTTCTTTCTCAGTTGAAACAACTGATCTGTACGGCACGAGTTATTTGTTAACATCTGACCATGGAATCTGTGTGTTCAAGGGCACCTGCGAGATCGTAACATAGGCATGAACGCTACTCCTCTACGAAGAAGGCTGAGGGCATTCACCTGTCGAGACTGGCGAGTTTTTCATCGCCTGTTCTCTGTGTGGCGTATCTGTGATGCGCTGAGGTATCCAATTGTAGAGGTTAAGGAAGTAGATTTTGTGCCAATGAGATGACGAGAGAGTATTTCTCTCAATGTTCCAATAACGGGCTGTGTGTGGATTGTTCTCCTCAAGGCATGAGGCGTTTTACTTCGTTTCCGATTTATCTGCAGAGGTTTCGAGTTAAATCTATGAATGACATAGAATCTACAGGATCTCCATTGATTACAGTGATCGTGCCCGCTTATAACCGGGCAGCGACGATTACTGACTGTGTGCGAAGTGTTCAGGCTCAAACCTATACTAACTGGGAATTACTCGTCGTCGATGACGGATCGTCCGATGGCACACCCGAAGTCGTAGCCAAGTTGGCGCAGGATGATCCCCGTATACGACTGATTCAGCAGTCGCGTAACGGTGGAGCGCAGGCTGCCAGAAACGCTGGGATCCGTGCGGCCATGGGCACATGGGTCGCGTTTCTTGATTCCGATGACCAGTATCTCCCTCAGAGCCTGGAGAAGCGAGTTGCCCTCGCACAAAAAGAAAACGTGAGCGTGGTGCATTCAGAATGTCATGTAATTGAACCTAGTGGTAGCAGGAAAATATATGGTGTCCCACCAATCTCAGGTCATGCTTATTCCACACTGCTTGCGCACGAAGGCCCTCTCTACCAGGGGCTCTTGGTTGCAAAGGAAGCTCTTCAGCGCATTAATTATTTGGACGAGCGCATTGTGGCCTTTCAAGAGTGGGATACGTCCATTCGCCTTGCTCGATACTATCGAATTGCGTTTGAAAAAACCCCAACTTTTGTCTACGATTGCCGCTATGCTGATGCAATGTCGAAGGATTTGCTACGAGGGGGGCGAGGTTATGAGCAAGTGTTTCGGAAACACTTGCTCGCTATCTTGAGACAGGTAGGTCCTCGAGGACTGGCCTATCACTATCAGGTCGCTGAGCGGTGGTATGAGGGTGGGAAGGACCAGCGAGCTGCCAGGCGCTGTGCCAGGTTGTCACGCCTCTGGTCGATATGTGAACTCAGATCCATTCCCGGAAGGCTTCGCAGACGCCTCACGACGTTTCCATGAGGCGTGCCCGAATGTACTCGACCGTTGTACCGTACGGCGGGACTCTTGGGCGTTGCATTAGAGGACAAGTCAATCCTGCTCCCGCAATCCCAGAAATTCTTGCAGATGCGCGCGCACTCTTTTGCGTATTTGAACGTATTTGAAAATCAGCACACACGCCGTTTGGGTAACCCTTCACCACGCAGCCCTCCCTTAAATCCCGCAACACTCTGTCTTCACGCGCGGAGCCACCAGTGAGGCGCACGACTACGCAAATGCGAGCTAACCAATGATGATCGCGCTACCAAGGAAACTACTGAATATCGCTGGCGTGCTTGAATCTCTGTTGGATCGATTAGATCGGGAGAGTAAAGTCAGCGGTCTTCTCTTAGCGCTACTGCCGATGCTTTTCATGCTTCTTTTGCCGATCTCATGGCATGAGGGTGAAGAGACTTATTTCCTGACGGCGCATCGACGGGTAGCACCTGAGGCCTTCTCGACCTTCCATGCCGCCTTTGACCATTCTAACGCCCGTTTTCTTTTTGAATATCTGATTGGAACGCTGATCAATCAGTTTGGATATGAAGCAGCTCATTCGATAGCGCGTATTTCGTTGGCTGTACTTTACGCAAGTAGTCTCAGTATTTTGTTCTCCGCGCTTGGCGTATCTGTCTTGAGAGCAGTTGCAGTGGTAGCACTGTTTTGTATCGCGGGGGAAGGGATACTCGGTGGAGAATGGCTTTTCCGAGGCGTTGAAAGTAAAACGGTTGCCTATCCTGCAGTGATTGCCGCCCTCGGATTTGGAATTCGTGGCCGCTGGTGGCCTGCCACATTCTTTGTTGTTATAGCGACGTACCTTCATTTCTTGGTCGGTGGATTCTGGGGGATCGGGCTTGCTTTCCTGGCTTTCCTCCAAACAAGGAGTATCTCCATATCATTGCGGGTTCTGTCTACTTTCCTGATTTGTATTTCTCCCTTACTGGTTATTGTTGCCTCAGAACAGCTGGTGCAACACACACAGCTTTCTAGCCATCAGTTAAATCACATCTATGCACTGCGCGTTCCACATCATATTGGGCCGTTCATTAACAAGAGGCTATTGTGGGAGTGGTCTAATGGGATAGTTGCAACTGTCTTGATGGCTTTAGCGTTTCTTGTGCTCGCTAAGCGTGAAGAAAAACAGATACTCCCATTGTTCATATTTTTCCTTTTATTGTATCTTTGTGCGGCGGTGGCAATTAGCTTTCTTGATCGGCATACGCTCGTATTCGGTAAGTTCTACCTATTTCGCCCATCGTCGATTATTTTGCTGTTAGCCCTTTCAGCTATATTCTCTGTGATGCTCAAAGATCGATTGGATGATACAAATATTACACTACGCCTCGCGCTCGGATTGGTTATTGCAGCATTTCTATGGGCACAGGTTACAATGGACGTAGAAAAGTATCTAAACAATCAAACTTTGCCCGACATTTCAAGTCTCGTCAATGCAGTGGAGAGAGAAAGCAAACCGGGTGAAATTGTTCTTATTGAACCGATGTTGGAAACAGATTTCCCATATGTAGGTTTGCCCCGCCGTATCTCCCGCCCCACACTTGTCTCATGGAAATTTCTTCCTACAAATCCCCAGGACTTGGAGCGGTGGTATGACCTGCTTGAGTTTAGAAAGGCGGTATTTAAAGATGGTTGTAATAAGTCTCTTGGTTATCCCGTTCGACTTCTATTGGTGTTCAAGCGTGATACACTTAACGCGATAAAGAATTGCGGCAAAGTGGTGTGGGAGGGAGAAAGCGGCTACTTGATTCGTATAGATAATTTTTAGAAAAGGTGCGGAGCTTCTTTTCAATCCTGCAAAGCTTGTTCTTCGCTGGCGGAGCGGCCTCGTGGCGCGAGGATAGTCTCAACGTTGGTAAGGGTAACGAGAAGAATGCGTAAGTTAAGAGGTTCGACATGTCGAACCTAAAAAAAAATTCCCAACTTGTTGTCATCGTTCCTACCTATAAAGAAGCTGACAATTTAGCTGAGTTGACCCGACGCATCTTCCTAGCCGTGTCCAAGGCCGGTATTGAGACTGAACTGCTGATCGTTGATGATAATTCGCTGGATGGGACAGAGCAGGTTTGCAAAACGTTGGCGAATCAACATCCGGTTCGATTAATCACGCGGACACTCGAACGGGGCTTAGCGACGGCGGTACTTCATGGTATTAGGGAGTCTGAGCATGACTACATTTTAGTCATGGATGCTGATTTGTCACATCCACCCGAGGACATTCCTCGGATTGTTCATCTGTTAAATGAAGGTTATGATTTTGTTGTTGGTTCTCGTTATGTGAAAGGCGGTAGTACTGACGCGGAATGGGGTTTATTTCGATGGGTGAATTCAAAGGTGGCTACCCTTTTGGCTTGTGGGCTTACTACCCTTAACGATCCTATGGCGGGCTTCTTTGGTTTTCCTCGGAGAATCTTAGCCGGTTCTCCGCAGCTTACCCCCGTTGGGTACAAGATTGGCCTTGAGATTTTAGTGAAAGCGAGATGTCAAAAGGTCATAGAGGTACCCATCGCTTTCACCGAGCGTGTAAGGGGTGAAAGCAAGTTAACGTTGCAGCAACAGCTGTTGTACCTACGGCATCTCCGGAGACTCTACCGTTTCTGTTTTCCACAAACTGCGGAAATCATTCAATTTGCCATCGTGGGAAGCAGTGGGGTGATTGTTGATCTTTTTTTATATTTAGGGCTGACCTACGGTGTAAGGATTGATCACCAGCTCTCTAGGGCCATAAGTTTTGTTGCCGCGGCGTCATGGAATTGGTTTTTTAACCGATGGTTTACGTTCGTAAATGGACGTGGAAAAAAATGGGGGAAGCAGTGGCTCCAGTTCTTAACGTCGGCCTCCGTGGGGTTTACTGTCAATTGGGGGAGTTATAAATTGTTGACAGACTACGTGCCTTATCTGGGGCAGCATCATATCGTGGCTTTCTTTATCGGAATCTTGCTTGGCATGGGATCCAACTATACGTTGAGTCGATGGTTTGTGTTTAGGCCGTTCAATGAGTCCATCGAAGGCGCGAGGCCCTAGCCTTGGATCAGCTCTCACAACAGATCACATCGCCATATGAGTCAATCCACATTTAACCGGTGACCTCGTCAAGACAATGTCTGAAGTATGCTGGATCGAATCTGTCACTCGAAGGCTTGCATCAGCATGCACTCAAAGCTGCTGATTCTCCTCATTGTGGGGATCGTACTCATGACGGCATCTCTCGGCTGGTTTGGCTACCAGTCTTTTAAGACCGGCTTCAACGCAAAGGCTGAGCCCCATATGTTAGAAGTGTTCATAGCCAGGCAATTACGGCATCTGGCCATTCCCGTTGGGCAACGCACCACGACCAATGCTGTGCCTCTCAGCCCTGAAGTCCTCGCAGATGCCCGAGCACGCTTCGCGGACCACTGTGCCACTTGCCATGCCAATGACGGTAAGGGGAAGACCTCGATCGGGCAGAATGTCTATCCGAAGCTGCCAGAGCTTCGATTTCGAGACGCGCAGTCGATGTCAGACGGTGAGATCATCTCTGCTATCACAATGGAATACGCTCCACCGACATGCCTGCGTTTGGAGAAGGAAAACCAGAAGAGGATCTCGATAGTGTAGAGTTGGTGCATTTTATCAGGCATCTTCCAAACCTGAAGGCTGCTGAACTCGAGCAAATGATAGCATTAAATCCAAAAACGAAGCATCAATTGGACGAAGAGGCTATAAGAGCACGATTTCTTCATGGAGACGATTCCGCTGCATCTGAAATGGCCCTCAGGCATTATCACTAAACTTTTACGTTGGAAGGAGAATACTGATGATCAATTGCGTTGCAAGACTCGTCGTATTATTCTTAATTCTTTTCACGTCGGCAGTGTGGGCTCACGGTGGCAATGATCACGTTATGGGTACTGTCACTGTGATCGATGCCACTCACATGGAATTAAAAACATCAGAAGGTGTGGTGGTGTCAGTCGTGCTGACGGATAAAACAGAATATGCTTCGAAAAACAATCCTCCCACGGCAAAGCCACGCGTGGGGGATCGCGTTGCTGCGGATGTCGTTAAGGATGGGAAAGTGTTGAGGGCTGTTGAAATAGGGTTTTCTACCCCTGCTGGGAAGGCGAAGTCGTCCAAGTAACAAATCTGAATATCAGGTCGGCGGGGCTCCTGTACCTCACCGCGCGATTGTCAACGGAGAAAGAGATGCTGACAGTGCTCAGCGTGATCGGCACGAGGCCGGAGGCTATCAAAATGGCGCCGGTGGTCAAGGAGTTTTCCAGGGATACGGGCCGTGTACGGTCGGTCCTCTGTTCTACCGGCCAGCACCGGGAAATGCTGGATCAGGTGTTTCATCTGTTTGGGATCAAGCCGGACTGCGATTTGAACCTGATGCGGCCGAATCAAAGCTTGTCTTTCTTGACGGCGAGCGTGTTTACAGCCTTAGACCATGTCGTTGAGGAGGTAAGGCCGGATTGGGTGCTTGCCCAGGGTGATACCACAACGGCTTTCGTAGCCGCTATGGTCGCGTTCTACCACAAAGTATCGTTTGGGCATGTCGAGGCTGGGCTCCGGACCGGTGATAAGTTCAGGCCGTTTCCTGAGGAGATCAATCGCCGGATTGCTGATCTCGTGGCTGATGTGTATTTTGCCCCAACTGAACGGGCGCGCCAGGCGTTGCTGCGAGAGGGATGTTTAGAAACTGACGTGCACGTAACGGGAAATACGGTGATTGATGCAGTGAACGATGTCGCGGCACGTGATTATAACTGGCAGTCCAGCCCTTTAGCAGGATTGCCCCTCGATCAACGGATCGTACTGATCACTGCGCACCGGCGGGAGAGTTTTGGCGAGCCATTTCAAGAACTGTGTTTGGCGATCCGAGATCTTGCTCATCGGTTCGCGGGCGAAGGAGTGCATTTCGTCTACCCGGTCCATCTAAACCCCAATGTTCGCCAACCCGTGACTGATATCCTCTCCGGCCTCTCTAATGTCAGTCTGATCGAGCCATTGGACTATCTTTCGATGGTCCATCTGCTTAAGCGAGCCATCATCGTCCTGACTGATTCCGGCGGGATTCAGGAAGAGGCGCCAGGACTACGAGTGCCGGTACTGGTGATGAGAGATACGACGGAACGTCCCGAGGGGATCGAAGCAGGAGTTGTCAAGCTAGTGGGTACTCAACGTGGTCGAATTGTGACGGAAACGACAAATTTACTGAAGGATCCCATTGCCCATGCAGCTATGGCAAACGGTGCTAATCCCTACGGTGATGGAAAGGCTGCTTCAAGAATCGTTTCTATTATCCTCGCTCGCTCCGAGTTCTAAGCGATCGCGAATTAGTTCGATCCCCCATCCCATGGGTCCACAGCCCACGGAATGCCAGTCGGTATGATCCTGTTCTCTGTTCACGTAAGGAAGCAGATGATGCGAGGCAAATTAGTATTTAATGTACTCATTGCATTCGCCGTAGTGACGGCAAGCGGTTGTGCAACGCCGATCTTGACTCGTCCTCAGTTTACTGTAACTGTTTCGCAAAATCAGATCGGCGCGATCACGCTAGGTACAGGCTGGAATACGTGGGATCATTGGTGGCAAAAATATATTCCACGATATCAACTTACTTGGACCGATGCTCAATGGACCAGCTATTTAAATTTGCTAAAAGAAAGTGGGGCTGACTGGGTGAGGCTAGACTACAACTATGCGGAGACCGAACCTCGTAACGACAACACCGATCCCACTATCATCAATTGGGATGCCTTTACGTTCGATTCGTACGGACTTAAAAGCCTCTACACAATGCTCGATTTCTGCCAGGCGCGCGGGATCAATGTCTACCTGACCCACACATACCTCCGCAGCAATCATGTCTATAACGCTGATAGGCTCACGGGTTGGCTGAGTAAAGAAGCCGTGTCGAAAGGCTTCCCTTTCTTATGGACAAGTCCAAAAGATGAGCCTGTGGACAGGCGTGAGCTAGCTGAGAATCTGGCAGCCACAACCTACTTTTTGATCAAGGAGCGCAAGTACACGGTGATCAAGCAAGTAGCGCTCTATGTAGAACCCGATACCCAATGGATCAACGTTGATGGCTTTCAAGACACGATATTTTTAGGGGAGCTGTTGACCAAACTTGGGATTCGTGAGGATGTTGCGATTCTTGCTCCTCATACTGGCACCTATCTCTCTCCTTCCCAGGCCGACTACAATATTTATGCCATTGAAGACTATGCTGCCGTGGTGAATTGGAATGCTCCCGAACAGGGATTGCAGAATTTATCCCCAATTTACCAGTCATTGACAAAACGACTCAAGAGTGAAAACCCCGCGAGGGAAGTGGCTCTTATGGAATATGGGAACATGTTGAATGAAGGTGCAACAGGCCCGTTGCCGTCTTACTTGAGCACTCTTTCAGGTGCATGCCTCGTTTTTCAGCTCTACAACTCTGGGGTTGCAGGGACGCAGCGGTGGGTTTTCTCCCCCCTATATCATCCCTTTCTTGGTTTTGGAGTCATAACAGTTGATGGCAGCTCCTTCCCATTTCCTGCTACTGAGGTGACGGAAGAAAGCATCATGCCAGTTATTGAGGCGATGTCGAAGGGTGCCACCATGAGAAAAGTGCCGCATACATTTGAGCCTCAGAGGCTAGTGAACGCTAATCTCAAGCGAGGAGCGAAGGTATATCAGACAACTGTTATCGATCCCATTGCGCCGGGTAAAGGTGTGTGCGCAACCGCAGTAGAGACTCAGGAAGGTAAGTTGAGGGTTGGCCTCATCAATCTCTATCCCCATGTAGTTGACGTCTCACTGATCTTCCCAAAGGATGTGAGGTTTGGTCGGATCCACTGGGATTACTATGATGACAGCCTTCCTCAGCAAATTATTCATAAAGAGTTCGTAGGGATTCCCAGCGATGATCGCTTGTATTTTCAGTTGTCGCCCCATAGCCTCAACTTTCTGGCTGAATAGTGGATATATCAATGTGTCGGGTAAGAATGCGTGAGCTCCTGACGATGCTATTCCTCGGCAAGGATTTAAGGCGGTATTAGTTGACTAGGCCAAATTATGTACTACTCAAGTGCTAGCTATCTTGTGACTTAACAGGGGGGGTATGAACCCGCTAACTCGTAAGGCGATTGGCGTTTTTGTGTTAGGTGGTATCAGCGTGCTCATTTTCGCCGAATTAGTTGTTCCCTGGGTTATTGAGCAGGCTTACCAAGGGAAAAGCCTGGGTTTCCTGAATGCATTCATTACAGGCCAGGCCAGTCACCCCGTGAGCTTTTACTTGAATGAGTGGGCCGAGGTATCTTGGCGATTGATCTGGGCCTACATAATCGGGGGACTACTGGCAGTTCTCTTGTTTGACGTGCTGATCCGGCCAACGTTTTATAACCGATTTGTCGGAGATGCCACCCCAAGCGCATTGGGGGCAATTCGAATACTTGTTTGCAGCATTTTGTTTCTGAATCTCGCATGGGAGGATATTCCAAGCACAATACTTGTTCCCCCAGAACTTCGCCAGCCTACTGGCATTATGCAGCTATTCTATTTGCTGCCGTTCTTCGAGGATTTTGTGGAGAGCGGAGGAGCCCTGCGAGTGGCTGTTTTTCTTACTGAAGGGCTGCTGCTTTGCGGGGTAATCGGGTGGAATACTCGCCTCATTCTTCCACTAGCAGCTTTAGGCTGGTTTATATTAGGCGGAATTATTCGTCAATCCATGTGGTTTTTTCATCAGGGCCTCGTCTCATGGTATGTGCTTCTCGCACTTTCCTTTATGCCTGCAGGGGATGGATTGTCTGTTGATAGGATGCTCAAGGTCGTCAGAGGTGTGATGCCAGTTGCTCAGTCTGCGTCGCCATCCTACGGGTGGGCTCGATATGTGTGTTGGAGCATCCCGGCGGGTGCATACGTTGTCGCGGGCCTGTCAAAAGTTCTGAACGGTGGGATGCTTTGGTGGCAAGGGTCTAATCTTCGGTCAATTATATATGAACAGACGCTCAATCCGAATGATTTCCATTTCGAGTTTGCATTAATGCTTAAGGACGCCCCTGATGCGCTTCTGAGCATGTTAGCACTTACAGCGTTGCTCGGGGAAATATTTTACGGCGCAGTTCTGTTTTGGAAGTGGGCAAGGATCCTATTTCCTGTCACGATGTTTCTTATGCATGCCGGGATTTTCCTATTACAAAACATACTATTCTTTGATCTCATGTTGATTCAGCTTGTTTTTGTTAACTGGTCGTGGGTTCGACAAGTGGTCACGAAGTGGGCACGATCGCGTTGGGAGGCTACGGAAATACTATATGATGGGCATTGCCCGCTGTGCTTGCGCACCGTGCGCGTCCTCAGCTGTCTGGATCTATTTGCGCGACTGGAGTTTACAAATTTCCGGCATCTAGATATCGGCCGATATAACCGAGACCATAACTTAGGTCTCACGCTTGAGGATCTAGACCGAGAAATGTACGTGGTTTTCCGGTCTCAGCCATACATTGGATTTTACGGTTATCGGCTTCTGGCACTCCGTCTCCCTGCTCTGTGGCCATTGGTGCCTTTCTTATATCTTCCTGGAGTGACACATTGTGGTGTCCTCGTGTACAGATTTATTGCCCACGAGCGCCTCAAGCTCGTTCGGTGCGATGATAGCTGTGCCTTGCCAGTCCAAGATCAAAAAGATGTCAGTGATGCCGCTGCCATTGCAGGATTTAGCTTGTTCAAAGCCACCGCGATGATCTTGGTTATATGTACAGTCTTTACAGGGGCGATTGTAACTAAGCTTGAACGCTATCCGATCACTGCTTTCCCCATGTTTTCGGAGCTCTATGCGTCTGGGACGGGCGTGGCCAAGTATTACAAAGTGTGGGCGAACGAGAGTTCAGGAGATATTCGCCAGGCTCGACTTGAGAACGCAATTGGCGCACTCGCGCATAACCGTTACCGCGAACGATTCCAGTATTGTTTTCATGAAGAGCTACTCGGTAAGTGCGAGAAACTTTTCGTGGCGCTGGGCGAAGCCTATAACAAGAAAGTCACGCCTCAGGAGCGCGTAGTCACTTACACAGTTGAAGGATGGAAATGGGATTTCATAGCGGATCCTCGCTCGCCAACATTTGGCCAGATGGAATATCGTACAATAGTTGATCTGCGAAGCAAGTCAGCCACTATTCTCTACCCTTCGTCCGGTATTCATTGATTCGGAGTGCGGCTTGATCTGGCTCGTCGCATCCAGCTGAATGGTCGTAACCGCGTAGGCCTCACCAAAGCAATAGGGGGCGTGGAAGTCACGTAGCTGATGTAAACGTCATATCTCCATTGAAGCGACATTTGCCGTGTTGCCTAAGATGAGCACGGATAGCCACAGAAACAGCTTCTTTGATGGACAAACGTTGTTTCGATAGTAAAATGCATTGGCATAGAACTTAAGAGGACGACCATGATTCGCCGTATCTTGAGAAAAGTGCAGGGAATGGTGAGCCAATCCGCTACCGGCTATCTGTGGGATTTCCTTATGGACCCTGGCCCGTACCGGCGGGGCCGCATACCGTTTGGAGCAGAAGAACTCAAATTGGTGCGCCAGGCCCTGGCCTCTCAAAACCTCTGTTGTGTAGACGGGCAGATGGTTCCTAAGTTCGAGAAAGAGTTTGCGATGGCGTACGGAGCACCGTATGCCGTTGCCTCAACGTCGGGCACAGCCGCGATTCATCTGGCCTTGGGAGCATTGGATTCTGATCCGGGATCGGAAATCATTACTGCTCCCATTACAGACTTGGGAACCATCATTCCTATTATCTCGCAGAATTGTATTCCAGTCTTTGCCGACATTGACGAAACCTACAACATGAACCCTGCGGACGTGGAGCGAAAAATCACGCCAAAAACAAAGGCGATCCTCGTCGTGCACCTCTTCGGCAATCCTTGCAACATGGATGCGATGGTTCAGATTGCCAAACGCCATGGACTTCCGCTGATCGAGGATTGTGCACAGGCGCATATGACCATGTACAAGGGCCGGTATCTCGGAACGATCGGCGATATCGGCTGTTTCAGTTTCCAGCAGTCCAAGCATATGACTACGGGTGATGGAGGGATGACGATAACCTCCAACAGGCAATATTACGAGCGGATGAAGCTCTTTGCAGATAAAGGGTATGCCAGGAAAGGGTTTGGTGCCAGGGCGTACCTCTTCCATGCACCCAACTATCGCATGACCGAGCTTGTGGGTGCGGTAGGGTTGGCGCAACTTAAGAAGGTTGCTGGAGTGGTGGCCAAGAGACGTGAGCTTGGGGCATACATGACCCAGGTGCTGGCTTCAGTGAAAGGTGTTCAACCAGTGCCGGTTACGGAGGGTGGAACATCTTCCTATTGGCTGTACCCAATGACCATTCCCGGGGTTGACGTGAGTGCCTTGGCTCTGCAGATGAGGAAGAGTAATGCGTTCGCAATTCCCGGCTATACCGGTAAGCCGATTTACTTGTGCAGCGAATCCTTAACTGCCAAGAAGACATTTGGCTCCTCTCAATGGCCCTTTACAGGACCCTGGGTGAGCAAGACGTACGAGTATTGTGAGGGATTATGTCCCCGAGCGGAACAGGCCTTGGAACACCTGCTGTGTGTACCGTTTGACGAGAGTTGGGACAAGGGGCAGGTTGATCATGTGGTTCGAGCGCTAGATGCCGCATTGAAAAGTTCCGGTTCTGCTCAGGCCGAGTATCGAGAGGCAGCGCGCGAACAGCCGGTTATCGCGCCTTTTCGATCCAATGAGCAGAAAATTGTGAGGATTGGCATTGTGGGTTGTGGGCAAATGGGCAGATGGCATCTCGATGCGTTCAAGAAAAACTCGCAGGTCGAGATTGTCGCATTCGCTGACACTAATATTGAAAGTGCGGAGAAGTTTGCTGCTGAGGTCAAGGGGCGTGCCTATCGCTCTATTAAAGACTTAATTGCGCGGGAGGCTCTAGACGGTGTGAGTGTGTGCACCCTTCCCTCGACGCATCGCGACATTGTTCTCGACCTCTTGGAAAGGGGTGTGAATGTGCTATGCGAAAAGCCTCTCGCCATTTCCTTCGAGCAGGCCAGAGAGATGACGGCCAAGGCACAGGAGAGGAAGCTGGTGTTGTTGACCGCCTTCAAGTTCCGCTTCTTTGATGAAGTTCAGAAGGCGAAAGAAATCATTGCGAGCGGTGGGCTCGGCAAGATTGCCAATTTCCGGCTCATGTTCGGTGGACAGCTGGAACTGGATGGTACCTGGTTTTGTCAGAAGCACCTCTCCGGTGGAGGCGTCGTCATGGACAACGGTCCGCATGCGATTGACCTCATCCGCTACCTCTTCGGCGAAATTGCAGCTATCTCGGCTGCTATGAAAAATGTGCGTCAGGCAGCGGTTGAGGATACTGGACGAATAGAGGTGACGTTGATGAGCGGTGCATCAGGTACGGTTGACATCAGTTGGTCAACAGCGATTCCACCGCGCACATACTTGGAGATCTATGGTGAGGATGGGACCGCTCTCCTAGATTTTGAAGGGATCAGTTACAAGTTCAAAGCATGGAGTGACTGGAAGAGAGTAGCGAATACGATCAGCGTACAGGAGGCGTTTGCACGTCAAATTGAACATTTTGTCAAAGCAATCGGCGATAAAAGGCCAGTAATCATTCAAAACGAGGACGGGCTGAAGGCCCAGGCAATAATTGAAGCAGCGTATGAGTCGGCCAGGCAGAGAACACCAATTTCGACTATGTGAATACAGGAGGGCTAGATGGGCTTATCACTGACGAGAAGTCTTAGAAAGCATCGCGGAGATTCCACTGACTACACACAATCGATAGGTAAGGCGATTCAATGGGTGAAGAACCATCGAGTTCCGGGCGGCGGCATTCTTCCTCATAACTGTCATACTGTCGCAACACAAGAGGTGACAGGATACTTCATTCCCACCCTGCTACAACTGGGAGAGGTGAAGTTGGCAAAAGAACTGGCAAGATGGGAAGCATCTATTCAGCGGTCTGATGGAGCATTTGAGGCACCGGACGGAGGTGCCTATACATTTGACACCGCTCAAGTGATCAGGGGATTTCTGTCGGTGTTGGATGAGATGCCGGAATTGGAGATCAACCTGAGGCGGGCGTGCGATTATGTCGCGAACAATGTTACTCCAGAGGGAAAAGTTACCACTCCCTCCTATAGCACCTGGGAATGTTCCGATGGAACCAGATTTTCAGAATATACGGATCTGTACGTATTGCACCCCTTGGTGGAAGCGGGGAAAAGACTCTCTGAGCCAAGATATTCGGAGGCTGCGCACCGAGCCCTCGCTTTCTTCAGGGGCAAGCCTGACCTGGTTGAATTCAAGCCGAACATTGGGACTCTCTCCCATATTTTCGGCTATATGATGGAAGGGCTGGCTCAGGTGGGCGAATACGCGTTGGCTCAACAGGGCCTTAAGCAAGCGGCGGCAATACAGCAATCAAATGGAGCAATTCCAGCCTATCCTGGTGCATCGTGGATTTGTTCAACCGGTATAGCTCAGTTGGCCCTTGCCTGGTATCGGATCGGCAAGAGCGAACCTGCCGAGAAGGCTGTGAATTACTTGTCGCAAATACAGAACGAGTCGGGCGGCTTCTATGGAAGTTATGGTCCCAACGGACAATACTTCGCGAATGAAGAGATTAGCTGGGCCGTGAAGTTTTATCTCGACTGTCATCTCGTGAGAGAAGGTTTGCGTAAATAGAGCCACAGATGCCGGCATGACACACTGGAGTTAGCTATGGCGGAAAGATGGAATTTGACGACGTCCGAATGGTCTAGCGTGTTGCTAAAGGATTCGGATCCTGCGGTGGTCGCCAAAACACTATCCAAGGGCTGTATACTCCCATGGAGCAAGACGCTAGAGAAACTGACAACGCAATCCAAGTCCACGTTGGATTTGGGTAGCGGGAGGGGCGATCACTCGGCTCTTCTAGCGCTGTGCGGGAAAGCGACGACACTGGTCGATTGGTCGGCACAAAATATCACCTTCAGCAAACAACTCTATGCTGAAATGCGTCTAAAGGGTGAATTCTATCAGGCCGACATCACGAAACCGCTCCCGTTCGAAAGCAATTCTTTTGATACGGTCTTCAGTTGCGGAGTTCTCGAATATTTCACGAATGAGACGATACAAAACATCATTCATGAAGCATTCAGAGTCTCCTCGAAGCAAGTGATCATCATGGTCCCCAATGCTACCTCCTGGGCATATCGGATCGGAAAGTGGTATCTCGAAAAAGCGAAGAAGTGGGAGTGGGGAGGAGAAATTCCCTTTTACACACTAAAACCATATTTCCTAAATGCTGGTGGCAGCAATATTCGTGAATTTTCGGTTGGGGGGAAAGTGGCCGTAAGCTTCCTCTCGCCGTTACCGATGGGACAAGTTATCGTAAAGAGCCTTACCAAAGCGTTCAATTTGCGGGATCACACGGAACGCTCGATCTTCAGGCAAGGCTATTTACTGGTAACCGTCGCGGACAAAGTAGCTGGAGGGTCTAGGAATTGAGGATTTGCATTTTCAGCCAAGATCCCAAGTTTAGCTGGACCAAGAAGCTGCTATTAGACGAACTTCCCAGCCTTCCCCAGGATTCTGAAGTCCTATTTCTGACTTCCTATCCTTGGTTCAAGCAGAGCCGAAGCCCCGAGGACCCGTACGTGATCTACGGCTCCGACACAATCAAGATGAGAGTCTGTCGCAAAGTTCTTCTCCGGAATGCTCCTACAATGTTTGGATATCTTAGCGTAAGATTATGTAAACACCAGGTCCTCGAAGCACTTCTTGCATGTGATCCGGACGTGATTGTTTCGATGGACAAGAAGTGGGGAGTCCAGTTAAAGAGGCTGATCCAGTGGGACTATCCGCAGTGGTCATGCGTGATCAAGGGCCAAGACCCTATACATTTCCCTTCGAGCCGGACATGGAGCCGGTATGACCAAGGCGTCAAGGTGAGCATCATCCTGCCCACATACAATGGCTCGCGGTTTATTGCAAAATCCATCCAGAGTTGCCTGAATCAAACTCATACAAACATAGAATTGATCATCGTGGATGACGGATCTCAAGACGATATATCGGGCATAGTAAGCGAATTCGGCGATCGGCGAATCAAGTTAATAAAGCATGCCACTAATAAGGGATTGCCGCAGGCCCTCAATACGGGATTTCGAAACTCGACGGGCGAATATTTAACATGGACGTCGGACGACAACTACTACGCGGTGAATGCCATCGAAGAACTTCTTCGCTTTATGCATACCTATCCTCATATTGATCTGGCGTATGCGGAAAGCTTTATCATTGATGAAGAAGATTCGTGCCTCAGTCACAATATTTTGCGGACTCATCCTCCTGAATGGTTAAAAATAGACGACGGAATCGGAGCCTGTTTCTTATACAAACGAAAGATCTATGAAGCCGTCGGTGATTACAACCCCGCGTTTTTTAAAGTGGAGGATTATGAGTACTGGGTGCGTGTGTGGAAGAACAAATTTGCAATGCAGCGATTGTTCAAACCCCTGTATTACTATAGGTTTCACTCCAATACGCTGACGGCGAAGTATCGTCGCGAAATAGAGGAAAAATTGAAAGCTGTGAAACGCCTGCACGGCATTCGCGAGTATGAGTTGATCCGTACCTGAAGCCACCCGATTCTTCCTTGAACCGCTTCTCCTGTTTGCTCGTATGAAAATCTTAATTGTGTCGAATTTGTATCCGCCCCATTATATCGGGGGCTATGAGCTGAGATGCGCACAGGTGGCAGAAGCCTTGTCCGGAGCCGGACACCAAGTCAAGGTGCTAACCAGTCGCTATGGCTGCGATTCAGAGAATGTATATGAAGAAGAAATAAACGGGGTGCGGATTGAAAGAAGCCTGGGACAATACGTCTATGGGTGCCAGCGGCCAATCTCACGACCATACTTTATCGGCTTTGTCAAACGCCAATTGCGCGATGCGCGCCATTTGATAAGAAATCTCAACGCTTTTAAGCCGGATGTCGTCAACTGGTGGAGCATAAGCGGTCTCACCAAAGCGATACTTTCAATTCCAAAGATGCGAGGTATCCCGGATATCTTCTGTATTGACGATATCTGGATGATCGAGGAGCAGGACAGATATCCCGGCGGTGTAGATCCTTGGACGAGTGCCTGGAGGGAAGAAAACAAGCCTTGGTACTGGCGTCCGATGTTCGTATGGGCAATGGCAGCATGGAAGCGACGTATCCTCAAGGAGGGAATCGACCTCACCGGGCGACCGTTCGAGCCCGTTCACGCTTGTTTCGTGAGTAAATTCCTTCGCGCCGAATATGAAAAGCATGGCATAAAGTTTCCTTCAGCCGAAGTCATTTATGGAGGTATTTCCATCGAGAAGTTCTATTGCCGACGCGAATTCGAAGGCGGTGCTCAGCGTCCGGTTCGACTGTTATATGCCGGACAAATCATTAGTCAAAAAGGGCTGGACACGGTAGTGAAAGCCTTATGTCTGTTGCCAAGCTCGTTGCGTGAGATGACTGTGTTGACTGTGGTAGGCGAAGATCACACGATCGGGTCGCAGTACCTTGAAAAAATCAAAAACTCTGTTCGTGACTTACAGTTGGAGCAACATGTGCAGTTCATCGGCCCCCGAATGTATGACGAAATGCCCGCCATTTATCGGAACCATGATGTGTTCGTCGCTCCAACAATGCTTCAAGAGGGGCAGGGCAGGACGTTGATCGAAGCGATGCTTGCGGGATGTGCCATAGTAACCACCGGGAGCGGAGCCACGCTGGAAACGGCGAAGTTGGCCGATCTCCCGCTTTTTGAAAAAGGAGATCCGAAGGCTCTTGCGCGAGTGCTGGAACAGTTGATCGCAGATCCATCGATACTGAGAGCAATAGCCGAACGGGGACAGAACGTGGCAGTCCGTGAGTTTTCCTTTGATCGGATGATAAAACAGTTTTGTGAGACGTTGGAACAATTGCGGTCGCGAGGGCATCGAAATGTCGGGCCACATCCGCCGATGCCTACCTAAGATACCTGATTCAGTTTAGAGAGAAGCCAATGGTCCGTCAATTCATAAAACGCAAAATGACATATGGCTTACGCTCCGCGATACGGAATGTGCTGAATGAAATTAGGATTTTTCGAAGTCATCGATTAGGCGTATGTCGGGCTCGCCAAATATCAAATCAAGAACATCTACGATTGCATATCGGCTGTGGCCCAAAACCGAAAAAAGGGTGGATCAACATAGATCTTTCTCCCCATGCAGATCTCACCCTCGACATGAGAGAGGCGCTTCCATTTCGTGACAATTCTTGCTCAATGGTCTATTCCGAACACTTTTTTGAGCATCTAGACTACCCATTGCACGCCAAATCATTTCTCAAAGAATACTATCGCGTTTTGGAACCAGGCGGGCTCTTCAGTGTGGGAGTTCCCGATACAGCATGGCCGATAGATGAATATGCTGGTATCAGGCAGGACAACTTTTTCAAGATTGGGAAGGAACGTCATTGGCATCCCGAGTGGTGTCGGACGAAAATGGAGCAGATCAATTACCATTTTCGCCAGAACGGCGAGCATCGGTTTGCCTATGATCTGGTCACACTCGTACAGATGATGCGTGATGCAGGGTTCCAGGAGATCAAGCAACGAGATTTTGATCCGCAGCTTGACAGCGCTGACAGAGAATTGGGCACGCTGTATGTCAACGCCATCAAGCCGGCGATAAGGTAGTGGTTACGATGAAGATTGTCCACATCAGTCCCACCTATGCTCCGGTGCTCGGCGGCGGTGAGCTACATGTGAAAGAATTATCGGAGGGCCTTGCCGCGCGTGGGCACGATGTGACGGTATTAACCGTAAATGTGCGAAACTCCTGGGATCTCGTTCACGGGGTGCATGGAAAACTTCCAGAAACTGAAATCATCAATGGAGTAAGGGTTATCCGATTTGATCCAAAGGGAAAGACTCTTGGCAAATGGTTGCAACGGTGTTTGGAGCTTCCCGGAGGATGGCGCAGCTTCGAAATGGCTTTCGGTAAAGACGGCTTGGAAATGTTGGCAGCGCATCCGCTGACAGTGCAACTGATCCCATATCTCCTTCGCGCTGAGGCCGATGTGGTCATGGCGATGAATTGGTATTGGCCTCCGGCGTACCACACCTACTTGGCAAGAATGTTGAAGCGCTTTGTCTTTGTGGGGATCCCCTTGTTTCACACGGTGGAATCTTGGTGCCAAAGAAAAGTCTATGACAGAATGCTCGGGAGTTGTTCGGCGGTAATTGCGAATACTCAGCATGAAGCTGAATTTATCTCTGCGAGAGGTGGGCGCCGCGTCGAGGTTGGCGGGGTCGGCGTACATCTCTCTTCGTTCGCTTCTCTGGAAGGAGCAGGAATCCGAGCGCGATATGGTATCGGAGATAAGCCTGTCGTAGGCTTCGTTGGGAGACCGCAGGCCAGCAAGGGTATCATTCAACTTGTTGAGGCGATGAAACTCGTGTGGCAGTGGAATCCTGACGTTCGTTTTCTGTGCGCGGGCCATCGATCAACTGAATACAAAGATGTGCAAGTTGAAGCCGCTCTCGAAGGTCTCTCACTGATAGAACCAGAGCGATTCGTACGTGTCGGTCAGTTCGAGGACAATGAAAAGGCCTCGCTCTACGATGCGTTTGATGTCTTTGTGCTGCCCTCGACAGAAGAGTCCTTCGGGCTCGCATATCTCGAAGCCTGGGCCTGTCGCAAGCCCGTGATTGGGGCCAGTATTGGGTCAACCCGGTGCGTCATCGAGGACAATATTGATGGCTTGCTCGTCGATCCTTTGGATCCAAAAGACATCGCTGGCAAAATTATCGAATTGCTTTCAGATCATGCCAGACGAGAAAGTATGGGCGCAAAAGGTTACGCCAAAGCTCTGGCCCGCTACACTTGGCCGAAAGTAGTTGACCGAGTCGAGACACTCTATAAAGAGCTGTGCACTCCATAGGCCCCATGATTAGGCGCATTGTGTTCGTCGTTCAGACTCCTGAATTCGGAGGCGCGGAAAAGCATCTCAGCGATCTTGTCTGGCGAATCGACGGTTCAATACAATGTAAAATTCTCTGTTTTGGCGAGGATTTCTATAGCGAGGTGATGCGGAATAGGCCGAACGTTGAGGTTATCAAGCTGCCTCAGATCAAGACTCACAAGCTGATGTCCTTCTGGCAGGTCTTTTCTCAGTATCCTGCGGACGTGATCGTTCTAGTCAAGGGAGTCTTCGAGCAATATCCACTCTCAGCCTATGTGGCCGCGAGGTTGTCGAGAACCGGCCGGCTCATCGCATTTGAGCATAACATGCCCAATGCACTTCCTGATCTAGTGATGGATCGTGGTCTCTGGGGAGCGATCAGGAAACTAATCGGGTGGCGAACCCGTTATATTTTTGCCAAAAGATTACAAGGTCGCCTCAGCCACATTACGGTATGTGTCAGCGAAGCGATCCGACGCTGTTTGACGCAGGATTTCGGCTATCCGAATGACCGCACAGTCACAATTCGAAATGGTATTGATCTCGGGTACTACCACTCGACTGGTAGGGCAAACGAAATTCGGCTGGAACGACCTGGTCAAGACGGCAAGCCGAAGACTATCGTATGTGCTGCCAGGCTATCTCCCGCGAAACGCCTCGACCTCTTACTCGAAGCATTGGCGATCTTGGGTAGGTCACAATCGGGCTGGCGCTGTTTGATCCTGGGAACCGGACCTTTAGAAAAGGAATTACGTGACCAGGCAGGGCAATTGGGGCTGGATCAACTCGTCACGTTTGTCGGCCACGTAGACGACGTCCGGCCCTATTTGCGAACCGCCGATCTCTTCGTCTTGTCGTCAGAAAAGGAAGGATTACCACTCGCGCTTCTGGAGGCCATGGCTTTCGGTGTGCCTCCTGTGGTGACTGACGTAGGAGGAACTGGAGAAGTCGTCATTCATGGTCAGAATGGACTGCTCGTGAAAGCAAAATCGGTTGCGGAGCTCGAACGAGCTATCAGCTATCTCCTCACCCGTCATGAGGAACGCATACGAATGGGGGAGGCGGCTCGACTCCACATTCAACAACACTTCAACATTGAAGCGTCCATGGGAAGGCTTAGCCAAGTACTGTGCTCTGCCGTATAGAATGAACTGCCATGATGAGTACCTTGATGACACCATCAGAATCGCAACCGGTGACACCAATTGCCTCCACGATAAGGTGGAAGCAACGCTCTGGTCTTGGAGCATAAACTAATGAAGCCAAGTTTCATCCTTGGAATCTCCGCCTATTACCATGATAGCGCCGCGTGCTTGGTCCGCGACGGAGCAATTGTGGCGGCTGCCCAAGAAGAGCGCTTTACGCGGAAAAAGCACGATCCGGGATTTCCGCACAACGCCGTCGATTATTGTCTGCGTGAAGGCGGAATTCGTCTTGCTGACGTGAGCTATCTCGTGTTCTATGACAAACCATTGGTAAAGTTTGAGCGTTTGTTAGAAACGTATTTGGCCTTCGCGCCGATAGGCCTGCGCTCGTTTCTTGCTGCCATGCCGATCTGGATGAAGGAAAAACTGTTGCTGAAGAGCCTTCTCCAAGACGAATTTTTCAAGCACGGAGAAGGGATGACGAAGAAAGAGCTGCCGCAGCTGCTCTTCTCTGAGCACCATGAGTCGCACGCCGCGTCGGCATTCTTTGCTTCTCCGTATGAGTCCGCGGCCGTCCTGTGTATGGATGGAGTTGGCGAATGGGCGACGACCTCCACCTGGCGAGGCGAAGGGAACACGCTCACACCTTTGTGGGAAATCCCGTTCCCGCACTCGCTCGGCCTCCTGTACTCGGCATTTACCTACTACACTGGTTTCAAGGTGAATTCTGGAGAGTATAAGGTCATGGGGCTCGCACCCTATGGCGAGCCCAAGTATGTGAAGGCCATCTATGATCACTTAATCGATCTGAAGCCGGATGGAACGTTTCGCCTGAACATGGAGTACTTCAACTATTGCACCGGTCTCACGATGACCGGACGAAAGTTTGATGATGTGTTCGGGGGGCCGCCGCGCAAGCCCGAATCGAAGTTAGG
>JACXTT010003130.1_pt1 | contig 25807 bp, 26 predicted proteins | sample 9270951 | NCBI WGS metagenome assembly JACXTT01 (sample SAMN15532306, study PRJNA645909) | rock metagenome | isolation source: weathered quartz diorite | place: Puerto Rico | collected 2017-06-21
CAACTGAGGCAAAGAGTCGCTCATCGTGGGCCTCCTCTTCTTAGCGTACAGCAACGCTAAGATTTGTGCTCCAAAAAAAGAAATCCACCACCTTCGCACTTTTGATGTCGCGCACCCCCGGCGCAGGCCGAGCTTGACAAGAAGTTCGCCGCGATGATGAATGGCGTAACGCTCGTGGGCCGGTCTTCGCGGACCAACAGCGACAGGATCAGCAGCGAAGAGCGTTATGTAATCGAAAGTGTCACAAAGATCGGAAGCGAGACGTGGCTGTTCCAGTCCAGATTCTTGTATGAGGGGCACGATATCCCGATCCCGATTCCAGTGACGATCAAGTGGGCGGGCGACACTCCGGTCATCACGCTGACCGATCTCGCGATTCCGGGGATGGGTTCCTATACGGCGCGGGTGGTCTTATCCGGGGATCAGTATGCCGGGACCTGGAGGAGTGGCGCCGAGAAGGGTGAGGGTGGACAGATGTTTGGCAAGATCGTCAAGACAGCAGCCAATAAGTGAAGCGCCCCACGAATCCGGGCTGAGTTCGTGGGGCGTCACGGTGAGGTGAGTGACTTACTTCGGCGTCACATGGATCAGGGCGCCGGGATTTGAATCTTCGAGCATCCAGAGCGACCCGTCCGGGCCTTGCTCCACATCGCGGATGCGTTTGCCGACATCCCAACGCTCGGCGGTTTTGGCGCCGCCTTTGCCGTCGAAGACGATGCGATTGAGCGTATGAGTCCCGAGGCCGCTGATGAAGCCGCTGCCGTCCCATTGCGGGAAGGTTTTATTGCCCTTGTAGAACATCAGGTTGCCCGGGGCGATGACGGGAGTCCAATAGAGGACGGGCTTGGCAAACTCGGGATGCGAATCGTGACTGGGGATGGGCACCTCGTTATAGTTCATGCCGAAGGAAACGACTGGCCAGCCGTAGTTCTTGCCCTTCTCGATCAGGTTCAGTTCGTCGCCGCCGCGGGGGCCATGTTCGACCTCCCACAATTCGCCCGTCGGCGAAAACGCCAACCCATACGGCGCCCGGAAGCCGCTCGCCCAGGTTTCCGAGGGCGTCAGGTTGGGACCGGGAAACGTATAGGTGCTCACCGTCTTCGCGGTCTTGGCGACTTCGGTGTCCTGCGGCGGATCGATGAGTTGAATCGTGGCGGCGCCGGTCTTGCCAAAATTCGGATTGCCTGGGGCGGGTTTCCCATCGAGCGTCAGGCGCACGATCTTGCCGACGGGCTGGTTCGGATCCTGGGCCGGAGTCATGCGCTGGCGGTCGCCAACTGTCATATAGATAAACTGACCATCCGGCGAGAACGCGATCTGCCCGCCTGCCTGGCCGCCCTTACCCTTGGGCATCTGCCGCCACAACACCTCGAGATTTTGCAGCCTGGGTCCACGTCCGGTGTTCAACTTGGCGCGCGCCAGCACCTGGCCGCCGCCATAGTCGCCCGGTTCGATGTAGGTGAGATAGATGCTCTCATCGGTGGCGAATTTGGGCGAGACGTAGACGCCCAGCATGCCGTTCTGGCCTTGCCAATAGACAGCGGGCGTATTGCCCAATGGAGCGATCTTTTCCCCATCCGCAGACACCAGCCAGACTGGACCGATCTTTTCGGTCACCAACATGCGGCCATCGGGCAGGAAGGCGATGCGCCAAGGCAGTCCAAAGGTGGCGACCGTGGTCATCTTGAAGGGCAGGGTGGCTTCGGGTTTTTGCGCGCCCACATTGACTTGGGCCCAGGCTGCCACTGACGCCAGGATGCATAGCAACGGCTGTTTCGCCAATCTCATCGTCAATTTCTCTCCTTGTTGTTGTTGGTTCGATTGTTCCTATCCATCGTACCGTCCGAGAAGGTGATCCCGTCAATACTCGCGTTTGCCGACTTAACGGAAAAGACCGCCTGTCCTGATTTCAACAGGCCGGGCGGTCTTCCCTTTTCGGATTCCAGTAGATGGCGCGAAGCTCAGTGCTTCTTGAGCCGCTCGCAGGCCAGCAACGCCCCTTCGGGGTTGATGGCTCCGTTGCCTTCTTCGATGTGGACGATCTTGCCTTCCATGTCGACGAGGAACGTGGCGCGATTGGCAATTCCCATGGCTTCGATCAGGACGCCGTATTTCTTCGATACGTCACGCATGTGATCGGAAAGCAGGGGGATGTTGGTTTTGAGGTCTTCCGCAAACCGCTTCAGTGAGGGGGTGAAGTCGGTGCTGATGCCGTAAACTTGGGTGTCTGCTTCTGTGAACTTTGCGATACCAGCCTGGTATGCAGTGAATTCCTTCGTTCAACCACCGGTGAACGCGGCCGGAAAGAACGCGAGTACGACGTTCTTCTTGCCGCGCTGGTCGGACAGCTTCACTTTGCCGCCGGCCGAGGAGGGGAGTTCGAAATCCGGGGCTTGGTCGCCGGATTTCAAGGTGGTTTTGGGCGGCGCCGTGCCCTGGCCCGAGGCGATGGATGCGCCCGCGAGACCAGCCACGGCGGCCGTTGCCGCCGCCATGAATGCTTTTCTTCGATTCATTGTGTCAACCTCTGCGTGTTACGTGATTGCGGAAGACCCCGCTAGTGTCGAGACGTAAACGTCCTGCTTAACGTAACATAGTGCGCCGAAGGTCGAGGATGAGCCTCATGACCAGCCCCTCGATCTCGTCGCGAACCTGCTCGTAAACGGCCTGCTTCTGGCCAATGGGGTCGCGAACCGTCCAGACTATGGTTTCTATGGAGCGGTATGCCTTGGGCAGGCCCGAACCGCTGATGTTGACGATGAGATCGAGGCCGCCGGGCGAGAATTCCACAATCCCGCGCGGAACCGGATCGACGAGCGCGATGTTCTTGTCGAGCATCACCTGCTTCGTCATTTCCGACACGGTCATCGCCGGGGCCATGCCGGCGCTCATGGGTTCCATCACGTCGCTGCCATACGTGCGCGCGAACCATTCCGCCATCTGGCTGCGGCATGAATTCCCGATGCAGAGAAACAAAACCCGTTTCTTCATCCGATCTTTTCGAGGAACAGCTCGTGAACTCCGGAGTCGGCAGTCAATTCGGGATGGAAAGTCGCGACCATATGCTTGCCTTGTTCGGCCAGCACTGCAGTGCCGTTGTAACTCTTGATCACCTTCACTTCCGGACCTGTTTTGCGGATAATCGGCGCGCGAATGAACACAGCCTCCACATCGCCCTCCAGCTTGACGATACGGCTATCCAACTGGCGGCCGTAAGCGTTGCGTTCGACCTCGATATCCATCAGGCCGAAAGAATCCTGCACGGGGTTCGTCACGTGGCGCGCGAGCAATATGGCGCCCGCGCAGGTTCCGAAGATCGGCTTGATTTTGCCAAACTCGACGATCGGTTCGAAAAGATTTTCGAGGCGCAGCAGCTTCAGCATGGTCGTGCTTTCGCCGCCCGGAATGATGAGGCCGTCGACCGAATCGAGGTCCGCTTGGGTTCGGACCTCCACGGCCTCGGCGCCAGCGCGCTCCAGGGCTTTGTGATGGGCTTCGAAATCGCCCTGCAGGGCGAGGACGCCGACACGTTTCTTCATTTATCCCGCCCTGTTCGCTTGTGATTCATTACCAGCCCCGCGTCTGCATGAGTTCCGATTCCGGCAGCTTCGAGATTTCGAGGCCGGGCATCGCTTCGCCGAGTTCTTCGCTCGCTTCGAGCACCTTCATCGGGTCCTTGTAATAGGTCGCGGCCTTGACGATGGCCTTGGCGCGCGCTTCGGGATCCGAGCTCTTGAAGATGCCGGAACCGACGAACACCGCTTCCGCGCCCAACTGCATGACGAGCGCCGCATCCGCCGGAGTAGCGATGCCTCCAGCCGAGAAGTTCGGCACAGGCAACTTGCCGTGTTCGGCGACCCACTCGATGAGTTCCAGGGGCGACTGGTGCTTCTTGGATTCATGCACCAGCTCTTCTTTGCCGAGCACCGTGAGCTGCTTCATTTCCTTGACGATGGTGCGCATGTGGCGGACGGCTTCGACAATGTTGCCGGAACCCGCTTCGCCCTTGGTGCGGATCATCGCCGCGCCTTCGGCAATGCGCCGCAGCGCTTCGCCAAGGTTGCGGGCGCCGCACACGAACGGAACCTTGAATCCGCGCTTGTCGATGTGGTGCTCTTCGTCGGCAGGCGTCAGCACTTCGCTTTCGTCGATGTAGTCGACGCCCAGCGCTTCGAGTACGCGCGCTTCGGTGAAATGGCCGATGCGGGCCTTGGCCATCACCGGGATGGTGACCGTCGCCATGATTTCGCGGATGATGCTGATCTTCGCCATGCGCGCCACGCCGCCTTCTTTGCGGATGTCGGACGGAACGCGTTCGAGCGCCATCACGGCGCACGCGCCGGCCTTTTCGGCGATTTGCGCCTGTTCCGCGTTGGTGACGTCCATGATCACTCCGCCTTTGAGCATCTCTGCCAGGCCGGTGTTCAAGCGAAATTGTTCGGTCAGGAACATGTTGTGTTTGCCTCCAATAGTAGTGAAATCTAAACGAGCGCTGGTTGCGGCGCGTCGAGCCGTCTCACGGCTTCCACGCGCTGCCACTCGCTGCGATACATCGAACCCAATACATCGAGACCCTGCCGGATCTTGTCCGGCGCAAGCCCCGCAAAACTGATGCGGAAACAGTTGGAATGGTCCCGCGAGACGGAAAAATACCGGCCCGGCAAGTACGAAACGCCCTCGCGTTGCGCGCGCGGCAGCATTTCGCCGGCGTCGAGGCCCTCGGGGAGTTCCACCCACAAGTTCATGCCGCCCTCGGGGCGGGTGAACTTCGAACCCGCGGGCAGATAGCGCTCGCAGGCCTGCAGCGCGGCGTCCAGGCGCAAGCCTCCTGCTTCGATCATTCGCTTGCGATGCTCGGCGAGACGCCCGGAATCCACAAATCGCAGCAGCACCGCCTGCGACAGTTGGTCGGTGTGCAGGTCGCACGACTGCTTCGCCTCGGTAAGGCGGCGCGTAAACGCCTTGGGGCCGATCACCCAGCCGACGCGCAGGCCCGGAAACGCGAGCTTCGAAAAGCTGCGCAGAAGGATCGTGTCGCCTGTGTCGTCGAGTTGCTTGATGGTCGGCAGCGGTTCGCCGCGATAGCGCAGTTCTCCGTAAATATCGTGTTCGATGAGGACGACGCCTGCTTCGCGCGTCAGCCTCAAAATGGCATGTCTGGCAGCGAGCGGTAGAGTCGCGCCGGTTGGATTCTGAAAGCTCGAGGTGACGACGAGAGCGCGCGGACGTTCGCGCTGAATGGACTTGGCGAGGGCTTCGGGATCCATCCCTGAGGGGCCGACGGGCACGCCGACCACGCGTGTGCCTCCGGTTTGAAAGACATTTTTGAGGCCGGAATAGACGGGGTCTTCAATCAGCACCGTCGAACCATTGTTGGTGCAGAGAATCCGCTGGATGAGGTCGAGCGATTGCTGGCAGCCGTTGGTGATGACGATGTCGTCGGTTTCGCGCGCCGCGCCCTCTTTGATCGCGGCGCCGAGCAGCTTGGCGCGCAGCGGCGCGTAGCCGGAGGGCGAACCGAGTTGCAAGATCGACGAGGCGCTCGAATCGCGGATCACCTCTTCACAAGTGGCGCGGAAATGCTCGAGTGGGAATAGCAGTTCGGATGGCCGGGAGTTGGCGAAGCTGATTGGCACGGGCGAGAGAGCCGGTGGGGCGTCCATGCGAGGTCCGGAACTCAACAGATCGCTCCAATTCAGCGCGCTGACCGCAGGGGTCGCATAGATGACAAAGCTGCCCCGGCCCACTTCGCCGCGAACCAGCGCGTCCGCCTCCAGGAGTTCGTAGGCGGTGGAAATGGTCTGACGGTTCAGGCCAAGTTGGCCAGCCAATTCACGAGTGGCGGGTAGGCGCTCGCCCGATTCCAGCGTCCGCGCGAGGATCGCGGAGCGCAACTGGACGTAAATCTGCCGGTAGATTGGCTGATCGGACGTCTCGTCGATCTGGATTCGTGGAAGCATGCCAATTGAAAGACTAGCGTACCATATTGGCTTGGTCCACTCCACTACGGGTCATTTTGTTAGAATTGCATTTCCCATGAAGGTCCTTGCGATTCTCCTCCTGTTCAGTTTCGTGGCGTTGGGCCAGATCGGCGGCCCGGACGACGAGCGAAAGAAGAAAAAGAAGAAGAGCAACAAGAAAGACGTCGAACCGGCCACGCAGGTGCTGCCCCTGCCGAAGGATCTGCCGAACGCGATCACTGCCGAGACGCACCGCCTCGTGTTTCACGTTTCGCCGCTGTCGAACAAAGGCCTGTTGTCGCAGCAGACGCGCGATGCGTTGAAGGCCCTGTGGACCTCGGTGCGCGGCGCCAATATCGTCAAATTGCGGGCGTTTGTGGCAGGCAGCGGCGACACGCGCCGCGTGCAAACCATCGTCAGCGAGATGTTCACTGAAAAGCATTTGCCGCTGCCTGTGTTGAGCACGGTGCTGGTGGGTTCGCTTGGAATGGAAGGCGCGCAGATCCTCATTGAAGCGACGTCCGTGGACCGCAAAACGACCAGTCCGAACGGGCTGCTGTTTATCTCGGGCAAGGCCGGCAAAAACTTTTCGGAAACGATGAACCAGGTCCGGCTGGCGGTGAGGTCGATGGGCGGCGAAGATGGCGATCTCATGCGCGTGACTTGTTTCGTGAACGCGTTCGAGACCGCGTCGCCCGACCGGCAATTGGCTGGGTCGCCGGCGGCGTATACAGTGGTTCAAATGCGGCGGGAATCGTCGCCGATGGTTGCGGAATGCGAAGCGATTGCGCGGTTGCCGAAGCCGCAGACGGAGCCGGTGAAGCTGGTGAATCCCGCAGGGTTCCCGACCTCGCCGAACTTTTCGCAGCTCGCGGCGGTGAGTGCGCCGAAGATCGTGTTTTCGGGGCTGCAATTGGCGTTTCACACGACGGATGCGGACGTAAAGCTGGCGTTCGAGCGGCTGGGAAAAACGCTCGAAGGCCAGGGTGTGGGCTTCAAGGATGTGTTTATGGCGTCGATCTATGCGCTGACGCAGGAAGCGATCGATCGGGTGCGGGCGGCGAGGTTCAATTACCTGGATAAGTCGCGTCCGCCGGCGAGCACGCTGTTGCCGTTTGAAGGTCTGCCTTCGCTGGACGCGACGCTGGGGCTCGAAGTGGTGGCTGCGATTCCCGGCGGGCAATAGGTTTAGAACCGCTCGCGATCGGGTGAACCGAGTTCCCAGAATGGCCCGTTAAAACCGGCATCGTGAAAGATGCGCTGCGCTTCCGCGATGGTCCATTTTCGCCAATCCGGATCGGCGTGGCGGCCGTACCAGACCTTGGCGAGCTTCGCTACCTGCCGGATCGGAACCGCCTGGCCTTTCGGCTGGCGGTAGTGTTGGCGCCACTGTTCGATGTGCTGCGGCGAATGAAACGGCAGCACGAGCGAGCAATGTTGGTGGACATTCGCCCAAGCCTTCGACGGCGGGATCGCGAAGTGGATCCAGAGGTCGGTGTGATCGACCGGTTCGCCGTTTTCCACGTGGATCGAAACCGCTTCGCTTTCGGCCGCGATCTTCGAATGAATGAGAACCTCGCCTCCGGCAAGGGCAGCCACACCGAACGCGCACCAGATGCAAGGCGCCCAGCAGGAGGTGGTGGGACCTTCGATCCAATTGAGCGTGGGCGTGATGGAGAAGGGATGGATGATCCAGGGTTCGCAAACGTGAGGATGCAGCACGACGCCGTGGACATCCGAAAGCTCGCGGAGCAGGGTTTCCACTTGTGGCGCGGTCAACCCAAGCGTGGCGGCCAGTTCATCGTTCGACGGGCAGGCGCCGCGCTGCAGCAGACCGCGGATCATCTCGTGGTGAAGCGCGGCGATGGTCACCGGCGACTACCGTGGGACTCGTTGAACATTTTCATGAGTCCTGTATTCAGGATGTTGTCCACCGTGTCTTCCGGGATGTTCGCGTTCAGGCGAAGCCGGGTCTGTTCCTGCTTGAGGTCCACGGAATCGATCGTTTTCAGGATGTCTTTCTGATCGGTCGGCGTGCTCAGCCGCGCGAAGCCCAACAACGCGCGAGCCGCGCCGGTCAGGCTCTCCGCCATTTTCTCATCCTTGCAATTGGCCACCATTGACATGTTGAATCCGCGGCTGAGGTTGAGGCTCATCCAGCCGCTCTGCACCGAGTTCGCCACGCGGGCCAGGTTTTGCCAGTTGGGGTCTTTCAGTTCCGGTATCTGCATCGGGAGGCCGTCAAACACCGCGAAAATCTGCGTGCCAGGGGGCACGGCTTCAATCAGCGGCTGCAGCACGGCGGGGATCGACGGGTTGTTGTTGCGATCGACGATTTCCTTGAGCAGATCCGTGGATCCCACCAGAGCGGTGGATACATTGATGAACGCCCCAGACTTGATCTCGTCGCCAAAGAAGTTGTAGCTCTTGTAGCGGAACCTTCGCGCGCCTTCACGCTCGAGGCGGGGTTCCAGATCGGCGATGGCGAATTTACCGCGGCCCATCATGACGGTGCGCTTGCCGTCGGAACAGATGAGGATTTCCCACAGGTCCTTGCGCGGGTCGAGGCCGGTATTGCGGGTGAATTCTTCGAACTGTTCGCTAAAGCGATCCTTGACGTGGCGCTGGTAGACAGCCGAATCTTTGAGCTTGTCCACCTTGATGCCCATCAAATACTTGGTGCCGTTGGGAATGAGCGTGGCTAACGCCGGATCGATTCGCAACGAGATAGCCTGCGGCCTGGTGCAGGAGGATGATGTCAGGCACAGAAATGTTACAGCAGCAGCAGCCAGTGAAAGTACGCGCAAAAGAAAATTGCCCCTCTGATCGAAAGGGACGTAAAGCGTCCCTCTCTTATTACAGCAGGCGCAGGCTATGCGGCGGGGTTTTGGCTTTTGCCAGAGCGAAGAGGCGCGTTGCGGCGGCCCTGGCCATTTCTAGGCCGCAGCGCTTCGAGGTCGTTCTGCAGCGTCGTGCGATCCTCCGGTTGAAACGCTTCAGACGCCGCGAGACCGCGCAGCACTTTCATCGAGGCGCGAAACGCTTCGCGATCCATCGCTTCGCCGTTCCGGCGCCGGTCGAACTGCTGTTGCAGCGTGGCGCGCGCGGAGGCGAGATCCCGCTTCTGCACGTCGGTCAATTTGGCTCGCGACACAGCCTGGTCCAGATCGGCCTGGAGTTTGCGCAGCGCTGCCTTTCGCTTCTGCGGCGCCGGTTGCTGTTGCGGTTGAGTATTGATACTGGTAGTACTAGGGTTCGTTTGTGCGGTCGCAGTCATCGACGATGTCGCCGCGGCAACCAAAGCCAGCGAGAGGAGGAGGATCCTTAGTTTCATTTTAGTTGCTTCCCTTCATTCTTATTAACTCGCCGGGTGCGGGTTGGTTGCGCGATCGGAAAATGAAGTTTTTGAAACGGGGCGATTCTATGGTGCGCATCCTGGTCATCTCACAAAACGAACACCTAGTCGGCGAACTTGGCGAATTGTTGCGGGGACAGGGCTTTTATGTCGATGCCGCCGCGAGCGATTCCGGGATCGAGGCCGATGAGGCGGATCTCGTGATTCTGGACGAAAACCTTGCGCCGGACGGGGGGTTCGAGACGCTGCGCCGCATCCGGATGAAGTCGAGCGTTCCGTTGCTGATGCTGCTCAGGGGCGGCTCGGCCGAAGAGCGCATTGCGAGCCTCGAAGCTGGCGCTGATGACTGCCTCGCCATGCCGTTCGAGGGCAGGGAACTGACGGCGAAAGTTCGATCTCTATTGCGCCGTATTCCCGTAAAACCTTCGGAATCCGGCGAACAATACCAGTTTCTCGAGGCAAATGGCGTGCGCCTTTCGACCGCGGCGCGCGAGGTAGTTTGCGACGGCCAGCCGGTCTTCACCACAACGATCGAGTTCGAGATTCTTGCCGCTCTGATTCGCGCTGCCGGCCAGCCGGTTTCGCGCGACCAGTTGATGGACAATCTCTACAATCGCAAGGCGACCGCGTTCGACCGCTCGATCGACATGCACATCAGCCATCTGCGCAGGAAATTGCCGCGCGGACAATCGCTCATCAAAACGGTTCGCGGCGCGGGTTACCAATTCTGCCTGGCTGGAGATAGCGCGGGAGCCCTTACTATTTCGAATCGATGACTGCGTAGTCTTTGAACAAGCTGGTGCTGTCCGTTTTCGTCCAGAGCCCGACCTTGCCCGCGACCGGCGGGCGCAACACCGGATTGTTCTTCGGATAAAGATCCTCGTGCGGCGGACCTCTGCGTCCCGCAACCGGTTCGCTGCCCAACGTGTACTGCAGTCCGGGCTTGCCGTCGATGAAGACTTCGAGCCTGGCGCCGTCGATGGTGAGCTTCAACTCATGCCACGTAGCGCGATCGAGCAGGAATGGCGTCGCCCGGTCGCTAAACTTCACATTGCGGCGGATGCCGTTGTGGAACTCCCACAGCGCCAGGTTGTTTTCGGTGTCGTTGTAGCGAACGGCAAGCCAGTCGCCATTGGGCTTGACGTTGAAGAGGATTCCGGAACAGCGGTCCGCATCACCGGCGACGGTCTTGAACTTGACGCTGATCGTCCCGCTGGAAAAATTGTCGACGCCATTCAACACCGCGACGGGAAAGTACGCGAACTGCTTCGCGTTGTCCATCAATTCCTCGTTCGAAGTCCCGTAAAGCTTACGCGCGCTCTGCAGCAGCAGTTTCGTCGGATTGTCCTTGCTCGCCACCCAGGGCCGGCCGTCCACCATGATCACTTTGTCGGATCCATCCTGGGCGACAACCCAAGTTCCGACCATGGGCGTGAAAGTGGCAGGCGGCTTGCCGGGAGTTTCTTTCGAAAGATCGACCTTGGTTTCCGCGGCTAGGAGCGGAAGTGCGAGCAAAAGTAGAGCGGTCAATGCTGTGTTCATGAAAACCTTCTTTAAGATCGGAATTTCCGGCGCACCAGGATGCCGCAGAGCAGAATCGAACCGGGCCACAAACCGTAGAATATCGCAGCGGCTCCGTTCGGCGGAACTGCGAGCGGATGCCCGCGAAAAACGGCGTCGCTCACATCTTTCGGCGGCTCGATCCCGGCCGTTTCGTAAATGGATTCGAGTACGCCTTCTGCTGTGGTCACGCGGCTCATCGTGCTTTTGCCACCGGCGCGGTACCAGATCTCGCCATAGCCTTCTCGAGTTTGCTCGAACAACCCCGTCGAGGTGGCAGATTCATAACGGATTTCGAACTTGGGCACGATGCGGCGGAGTTTCGAAAATGCACGGCGCTCGAGGTCGGACCGGCGCGGATCTTCAGGCGCAAGATGCACGACGATTTCGAGCGGCGTTTGCAATCGCCGCAAGGCCAGTTCATCTGCAAGGGGAAATGAATTGCCCCGGCTTTCGGAAACATCCCAAGTGGCGCGCGCGAACGAACTCGCAAACATCGCTGATGCTGCGATCGCCACGAGCAACGCGGATTCGCTCATCCTGCGCGACGGCTGCACGCCGAGGCGCTGCCAGATCGCGGCGAGCCCCAGGCCAGTCAGAATCAGCAGCAGCCCGATGAGCACCGTATCCAGACGGATGAGCCCGTGCTGAAAGTCTCCCGTGATTGCGGCTGGCGTGAAGGCCGCGGCGCGTTCCCACAGGCCTCCCTGAATCGCCGCGAAGAAGTTGAGAATCCAGGTTCCCACGGTCACGCTGAGGGTGACGATGGCGGCGGTGGAGGGATGCTCTGTGATTGCCGCTGCCGCAAATCCAAGGGCTATCGTGAGGCCGGCGTTGAGGACGTGGCCGCCGATCACGGCCGCGAGTTCCTGCGGCTGGACGTTGCCTCCGTAGCTTTTCCACAGCAGGATCGCAAGAGCGGCGGGCAGCATGGCGAGCAACCATCCGGCAAGAGCGATGGCCGCTTTGGCGCCGGTTCGCGCGAATGGCGAAATTTGGCTGCGCTGCAGTTCGAGCTTCAGAGCGCCGCTTTGGCGGTCGGCCCCGATGATGCGGATGGCTACGAAGGGCAGCAGAAACACGGCCGCGAGCTCGCATGCGCTAAAGGTCGGCGCCCAGACGCCCACGAGCGGCGACAGCGCTTCGCCCACTCCGGCGGACGTGCCGTTGAGTCCCGAGACTTCGGCATACGTGCGAACCGCGCCGATGAACGAAAGGCCGGTAAGCGGTCCTATGAGCAGAAGCAGCAGCCACCAGGAGCGCGACACCAGTAGTTCCCGCCATTCCTTTTCGAGCAGCCAGCGGAACGGCTCAAGTGAGCGCAAGAAACACCTCTTCGAGATCGTTGCTGCCTGGAACATTGGCGAGCGCGGCGAGTTCGTGAATCGCGCCCTCGCCGCGAACTGCGCCTTCGCTCAACAGCACGAAGCGGTCGCAAAACCGGGCCGCGTCGCCGATCTGGTGGATGGACAGAAAGAGCGTGCGTCCACGCGCTGCGTGCGATCGCAGAGAGGCTGCAATGTCGCGCATCTGGCGCAGGTCGAGTCCATCAAGCGGTTCGTCGATCAACAGCGCAGGCTGGGGCGCAAGGACTCCAGCAGCGAGCAGGGCGCGCTTTCGCTGGCCTTTGGACAACGTTCCGATGGGCTGCCGCAAAATGGCTTCCAGGCCGAACTGGGCGACCACTTCCTCGCGAAGTTCCGCGCGCCCGCCAAAGTATCCGATAGTGAAGTCGAGCATCCACGATACGGATTGGGCCGGCCACGGCGCGATGCCGTCGGGGACGAAGAAGAGCAAGTCGCTTGGTTCTGGGATTGCCTTACCCGCGGCATCGCGGATTTCGCCGCTGTCGAAGGGAAGAAGTCCAGCGAGGCATTCGAAGAGCGTGGACTTGCCGGCGCCGTTCGGCCCGATCAAGCCGAGAACCTCGCCTTCGCGGACCTCGAAACTGACGCTGGTAAGCGCGGCAATCTTTCCAAATTGCTTGGAGAGCCGTTCGACCTGAAGAAGCAGGGGATGTCCGTTCACGTCTTCCCGCGGGTCAGAATCTGTTCGCCATCGGCGCCTTCGACGATGACCTCATGCGCGATTCCGAGAAACAGCCCGTGTTCGACCACTCCGGAGGTCCCGTCCAGTTTGGCTTGCAGTTCCGCGGCGTTCGCGATCGGCTCTTCGAACCTGCAATCCAAAATGTAGTTGCCGCCATCCGTGACGAACGCTTGCCCGTTGGAACCGAGGCGAAGCGCCGGATGAGCGCCTGTGCGTTCCACGATCCGGCGCTCGGTCGTGTGCCAGCCAAATGATGCAACCTCGACCGGGATTCCGGTGTGGTGTCCGAGCCGGCGGACCAGTTTGCGGTCATCCACCATAATCACCACGCGCTTGCTGGCGAGAGCCACGAGTTTCTCGCGGAGCAGAAATCCCCCAAGGCCTTTGATCAGGTTGAGCGTGCCGAGTTCCACCTCGTCGGCCCCGTCGATGGTCACGTCAATGGAGCCGTGCTCTTCGAGAGTCGAGAGCGGAATTCCGAGGTTCCGCGCCTGGGCCGCAGTAGTTTCCGATGTCGGAATTCCGGTGATTTGCAGGCCTTCGTCGTGGACGCGCCGGCCGATCGCTGCAACGGCCAACGCCGCTGTGGATCCGGATCCAAGGCCCACGATCATTCCGTTCTGGATCCGCGAAACGGCCGCCTCCGCCGCGGCTTGCTTCAGGCGGTTCGCTGCTGCTGCTGCATTGGGATCCGGAGGCGCCATGGATCTTTATATTCTAAGCCTGCCGGCTCGACACCTCATGGAATCTTAAGGTTTGAGGCGTATGCTTGCTTTGACGACGTGCTTTGACAACGTTTGAATTCAAGGAGATTTCGATGCCGAAAATACAACATGTGGTTCTGGGAGCGCTGGCCGTGGCGTCCCTGCTTTGCGCGGAGACCGGTTACAAAGTCGTCGCCCGCCATCCGGTTCCGGGAAACGGCGGGTTCGACTACGTCACGTTTGACTCGGAATCGCGCCGCGTTTTCTTTTCGCACGGAACGCAAGTGGATGTGGTCGAGGCCGACAGCGGCAAGCACGCCGGAACCATTGCCGATACGCCGGGAGTCCACGGGATCGCCCTCGCGAATGCCTTCAAACACGGGTTCACCAGCAACGGCGCGGAACATAAGGTTTCGATGTTCGACCCGGCGACGCTGAAATTGATCAAGAAGATCGACGTGGGTAAGGGGCCGGATGGAATCTACTATCACGCCGGGACGAAACGCGTCTTCACAAACAACCACGGGTCGCACGACATCACAGCGATTGATGCGGCCACCGGAAATGTCGCCGGTACGGTCAAGCTCGAAGGAGATGGCGAACAGGCCATCAACGGCGCCGATGGCATGATCTACGTCAACAGCGAGGATACGAACGAGGTGGTGGTGTTCGATCCGAAGTCGCTTAAAGTCGTGAAGCGCTTTCCCATAGGCGTGGCCGAAACGCCCACGGGCCTCGCCTATGACGCGAAGACCAAGCGCCTGTTCATCGCCTGCCGTAAGGAACCGAAGATGGTGGTGATGGATGCGGCGTCAGGTAAAGTGATCACGAGCTTTCCGATCGGGTCCGGCGCGGATTGGGCGGAGTTCGACCCGTCGGCCAACCTGGTGTTCGTTTCCACTCGCGAAGGCATCCTCAATATCTTCCACGAGAAATCCGCGGACACCTACGAAGACGCAGGCGCAGTGAAGACGCAGCCGAGCGCCAAAACCATGGCGTTCGACGCAAAGACGAAGAAGATCTACCTTCCGGCCGTGGAGTATGAAACAAAGCCCGCGACCGAACCCGGAAAGCAGCCTCGCCAAACGATCAAGCCGGGTTCGTTCGTCATGCTGGTGGTAGCTAAGTAGAGCACCTTCGACCTGAGGCAGGGCGAGTAGGTCGCGTTGGGCACGGGCGTGAGGACGACCGGGTCGAGACCAGCTCCGACTGACATCGTGGGCAACCGCACAAAATGCCATGCACTGAATAGTTATTATAGTGCATACTAGAGGTGTGACCTGGGAAGTGGACTTGCACGACGATTTTGTCGCGGAGTTCCGTGACCTACACCCGGACGTGCAAGATGAGTTATTGGCTTGCATCGTTCTGCTGGAACAGTTCGGTCCACAACTTGGACGGCCCCGTGCGGATACACTCAACGCTTCGCGTTACGCCAACATGAAGGAACTGCGGTTCGACGCTGCTGACGGTGTGGCGTGTGGCCTTCGCGTTCGACACAAGCCGCAAGGCGATTTTGCTGGTGGCCGGAGACAAGTCCGGCGGCGGCGAAAAGCGGTTCTACCGCGAATTGATCAACAAAGCCGATGCCCGTTTTGAGAGTCACTTGGCCAGGATCAAGAAGAGGCAGAAGGAAAGGGAAAGGAAGGGAAATAGAGGACCATGACCAACCTGGAACGGATAAGGAAGGAACTGAGCCCTGCCCGCCGCAAGAAGGTGGAGGCTCGCGCCGCTCAACTCATTGCCGAGGAAATGACCTTGCAAGAGCTTCGCCGAGCCCGCAAGATCACACAGGTGCGCATGGCTAAGGAACTTGGCATCGGACAAGACGGCGTTTCCAAGCTCGAAAAGCGCGCTGACCTGATGATTTCAACCTTGCGCAAAACCGTCCAGGCAATGGGTGGAAACCTGTCTTTAGTAGCCGAATTCCCCGACCGTCTGCCTGTCGTCCTCTCCGGAATTGCCGAAGACCAGCCAGTGCGTAAGCCCCACAGGCGAGAATAGCGCCAGACCCTACAGTATGGGCTCAGTACGCACCGCTCACCTTCAAGTCCGCGCGTATTGCGACGCCTTCGGAGCTTTGTAGTGGACGTCGAGGTGTGGGGTAGCAAGAAGCTTTTTGCCTTGAACCTTCGACGTGAGACAGGCTTCGAGCATGCCGCTTACAATCAGAGTCCGCTCCACCGGGTACGGCGCCACGCCGGTCAGGATCATCTCCTCGATCTTGCTGATGAGGCAGGCCGAGTAGGTCACGTTGGGCACGGGCGTGAGAAAGAACTGGGTCGAGACCGGTTCCTTCACTCCCTTCAGCCGCGCGGCGAACATATAGTCTTTGACCGCCCCGTCGACCATCAATAGCGTGGCCTTGAAACCGTCGCGGTATTCGATAAAGTACGCGCCGGGCTTGGCCGCCAGCTTGCGGATCTCGCCGTTCGCGACCATGTCCTGCGTGCGTCCGTCGGTGACAGTCGCGCCTAGCGGCGAGTCGCTGCGGGAAAGAGCGCAAGTCAGCAATTCCTTCGACCAGCGGCCTTCTTCGCCAGCCTTCCACACGGCGTCGCCCTCGATCAATTGCACGGACTTCACCCCGGTTTCGCCGCCCTTCCGCCGCTCGACCATGCACTGCATGGCTTCGAGAGCGTGGTAATCCATAGGGTCCGAACCGCCGTAGCCAACCATCAGCGCATCCGAGATTTCGCAGTTCATCGGCAGTTCGACATCGGGCAGCCGCCACGTGACGGGCAGGGAAGATCCCGCGAGAAACGGGAACTTCATGCGGTGCGACGTCGCCACCATCTTCTGCGCCTTCTCGAAGCTGTACGAGAGATGCTTGTCGTTGTAGACCGGCACGGCGCGGCCGTCTTCTTCAAAAACCTTCGCGCACTGCTCGAAGAATTCGTATCGCGGGTAGAGAATTTGCCCCTTATCGTTCCTCGGATAGTCGCCGTGTTCGCCGATGATGAGGACGGCATCGACCGAGATCTTCGACTGTCCGGCGCGCAGGGTTTCGGCGATTGTGGGATAGACCTTGAAGCCGAACTCCTGGGCGCGCTCCTGGCTCAGGTCGCCATCCGGGTGCTGGTCGACGTAAAGCGAGACCACCTGCACGTTGGGTTTGTGCCATGCGCCATGAATCGGGTATCCGATCAGGAACCGGTCGCCCATGTGCTGCGCATGCGAGAGGTAGCGGTAGATCGTAGTGACGATGGCGATCCGCTTGGGAGGCTGCTGCTGCGCCTGCGCCATCAGAGGTGTGGCGGCTGCGGCAGCAGCCGTGGCTTCGATGAAATTGCGGCGTGTGATCGGCATCTTCTTCTTCAGCTTCTCCAGAACGTGGACTCTTTGGCGGGCTGGTATTTGACGGCGGAAAGGTGTGGCGTCTCGATGCGAACCTGCTTTTGGAACAGGCTATCGACTCCCGCGGCGGTGAGGCCCGTCGTCAGCAGGGTTCGCTCGAGTGGATAGGTCTCTTTGCCCGTGAGATACATCTGTTCGAAGTTGTTGACGAGAGGGCTGAAGAAGTTCGCGAGCGTGGTGCGCCCGTCGGGCATGGGCAAATACATCTGTGTCGACAGCGGCTCGCGCTGGCCATCGACGCGGGCGGCAAAGTTGAAGTCCGAAACCAGACCGCTCATCAGGATCATGGTCGAAAAGAGCCCATCATTGTGCTCGTAGCGATAGGCGACGGGTTTCTTCACGAGGCGCCGCATGTCGTCATCGGTTGGAAAGATATCGTTGAAGCCGGGTCGCGACGGTGTGAGCGTATGGCTGCGGCACAGGGCGGCGTTGAACAGGTCGCGAGGCCAGACGCCTTCTTTGTGCGCCTTCCAGAATGCCTCGCCTTCGTACGCCTGCAACCACTTCACGCCCGACTCGCCGCCTTTGCGACGCTCCACCATGCACTGCAGCGTTTCGAGACCGTGGTAGTCGTAGCTGTCGACGCCGCCGTAGCAAACGCAAAGAGCTTCGCGAACCCGGGCCCCAAGCGGCATTTCGATGGACGGAATGCGCCACGTCACAGCCAGGCTCGAGCCGGCCATCATTGGAAACTTTATGGGGGGGAACTTCATGCCGCGCGACGTGTCGTACATCTCCTTGGCCCAATCCCAGCGATACGAAAGGTGCTTGTCGTTGAAAATCGGCGCCACGCGGCCGCTGGCCTTGTACACCTTCACGATTTCGTTGAAGAACTGGTAACGCGGATAGGTAACTTGCCCCTTTTCGGTGCGAGGATAACTGCCATGCTCGCCGACCAGGACCACGCCGTCGACCGCCAGCTTCGAACCGCCTTGCGTCAGCGCCTCTGCGATGGTTGGGTAGACCCTCATGCCTGGGAAGCGCTTGGCGCGATCCGGCGTGAGGTCGTCCTTCGGATGCTGGTCGACGTAGATCGAAACCAGGTCCATCGCGGGATGGTGGTGGCGGCCATTCCAGCCATAGCCTTCGAGGAAGCGATCGACGATGTGTTGTGTGTGCGAGTACTTGCGGTATACCGTACAGATAGCCGCAAGTTTGGGTCGGAAAGAGGTTTCAGCCATGATGGGGCAGAGGAGTAGTCGTTGGTCACAGATTAGCGCGTCCGTCATCGCCAGCGCCGTTGCACTGCTGGCGCAGACGAATGATCGGGCGAGGCAGATTCATGCTTCCGCGCTGGTGTTCGACGGCCATGTTCATGCGATCGACCGCGAGTTGTATCACGGCGGGGATATCGGCGAACGCAAGGCCGACGGCATGTGGGATCTGTCGCGAGCGAAAGAAGGCGGTCTGAAAGCGCTGTTTTTTTCCACTTATGTCCCGGAGGACTATTATCCCGGCCGGCTCGAAACCAAACAGGCCCTGCGGCAGATGGATCTCGCCCTCACCCAGATCGCGAAGAACAAGGACAAGATCGAGGTGGCGCTGAACGCCTCCGATATCGAGCGGATCGCCAAATCCGGAAAGATCGCTGCGGTGCTCGACCTCGAAGGCAGCTTCGACCTCGATGGCGATCTCGGGTTGCTGCGGCAGTTCTACCGCCTCGGATTGCGGAGCTACCAGCTTTCCGCGCACAACTGGGACAACGCCTACGCCGACGCCTGCTGCGCCAAACACCCGTGGAAAGGCCTCACGCCGCATGGACGCGAATTGATCCGGGAGATGAACCGTCTCGGCATGGTGATCAATGTCTCGCACTCCTCGGATGAAGCGATGGCGCAGGCGATCGAGGAATCGAAGCATCCGGTGATCGCGACGCACCACGGGTTGCGGTCCTTCAATGACATCCCGCGGAACATTTCCGATGAACTTCTGAAGAAGCTGGCGGCCAAAGGCGGAGTGATGGGCTTTCAGATCGGCAACGACTTTCACAACCGCAAGATGTTCGACTGGAAGACCAATCACGCCGGCAAGCCATTCTGGGACCGCGGAGACATCGCATCCCGGCCAGTCAATATGCCACTCGCCGAAATCGACAAGTTGATTGCCCCGCAATATCCGATGATGGGCGCCGCCGATGCGCCCGCCGATGTTCTCTTCACGGTGGATGACTGGGTCGCCGTCGTCGATCGCGCCATCAACCTGGTTGGAGAAGACCACGTCGCTCTGGGCACGGACTTCGATGGCGGACCCACACTACCGCGCAACTTCAGGGACGTTCGCGACCTGCCGATGATCACCGAAGCCATGGTCCGCCGCGGCTATTCGGAAGCCCGGATCCGTAAATTTCTCGGAGGCAACCTGCTGCGGGTGTTCCGCGAAGTAACGAGTCAGCCCGAAAAGCCTCGGTAGGTCAACCCTAACGCGAGTTACGACTTGGTGGGCGGCGCCGCCGCCCGAGCGCATGCCGATCGCTTAATGCGCATGGCTGCGTTTACTGTCCCGGAAGACGTGTGGGTCGGGAACCGCCTCGGCGCCGCCGCGAAACAATTGCGCTGTCACTTGGGGAAGACGAAGATCTCAACGTTCCGGTTTTTCGCTCGTCCAACGGCTGTCTTGTTATCGTAGACGTCGCTTATGCCCTCACCTGTGGGTTTCACCTCGGAAGCGTTCACGTACGAGTTGCTGATCAGCCAATCCTTGACTGCTTTCGCGCGCCGTTCTGACAGGAGCTGGTTGTATCCTTCTCCTCCGATCGAGTCGGTGCTGCCTCTGACGATGACCCAGACCTCGATGTATCCCTTCGCGCTTCGAATCTTGTAGCCGGCTTGCCTTAATTCCTCCGCCCCTGCCGCCGTAATCTCACTCTTGTCGAAATCGAATTTGACGTCGCCTACCTGGACAAGTTTTGGTGTCGAGGTTGTTCGGCCGGTAACATCCTCGTCGAAATCGTATTGGAGTTGTAGGGTCGTTTTCAGGCCGCCTACCCATCCCCATCCGCTCGATACGCCAATCGAGGTTCCTATGGCCCGCCCGCCAAATAGGAGCAGCGCGTTTGCCCGGGTTAAGAACGGAAGCCAATTCGACTCCGAATCATTCACCAAATCGATGAACTTGCTGGCCCACCATGAATTCGCCCATAACACAGGATTTGAGCGGACCCATGCGCTGTACCCCACTTCTTTCGCGATGCTCTTCCACCCCTGTATGCCGAGAAACAGCGCTGTTGTGGACCCGATCGGAAAGCTGACGTCTGCAAAGGTGCACAATCCGCTCATATCCTCCGCTTCCAGCTCGTTTCCCTCGAAATTGTCAAGAATCCAAAGGGTTCCCGTGCTGTACCAATCCGCTTTCGAAACACTGCCGCCAAAACTAACCCTCTCGTGGTCGCCTGGCAATTTGATCCCCAGGCTCTCGCCGGCGCCGACCGAAGTATAGTTGAATGCAGTCACTGCTTTCTGGCCAGGACGGTTCAGGTAGAATGTGCCGCTCGTCAGTGACACAACGCCGGCGCCTAAACCGCCGCTCTCGGACGTCTGGAAAGTCCAGCCGCTTTTCTTTTTGATTCTCATATTTCTTCCTTTCTTCTTTGCAATACCCATCACTGCAGCCCACGAAGCCGAGGCAAGGCTGCTTTGTTTCGACCCACGCTTTGATTCCAGGCAGGGTTCCGATCAAATCTCTTCGTATGGCTCGATTTCTGCAGCAATCAGCTGAAACGAATGCACTGGGAAATTCGCTAACCAAAGACAGGCTTTGTCCCGCGAACTTCCAGTTCTCACCGTCCGGACTACGAGTCACACTTTGGCTGGCGTTTCTTCGATTGGCATTTCTAACCTCGTGATGGTTTAGTCAGCGACTTTTGCACCGCTATCCAATACATCGAAAAGACTAGAGGAAAGCCGACACAAGAAATGCACTACCTACCGCGGAGCAGGGAATGCGAGCCGTCTGGCGGCGGTCGTTTCGGAATGGTTCGGGCCCATCGCATTCTCGAAATGCTGCAACGCGGACTGGAACGCGACTCGGGCCTTCTCGCCTTCTCCCTGATCTTGCAGGGCGCGACCCAACGCCATGTAGCCGAGTCCGACTCTCCTCGAGAACCCTCTTCCATGGCCGCCGGGCTCGAGCAATGCCAAGGCAGCATTGGCGTCAACCACCGCTGGATCCGGGCGGTGAGACAGCCGATGGATCTCCGATCGCGTCAACAAGACGTCCGGCATCAAGCTTTCTCCATCCTTCCCGATCTTGACCGTCATCGCGAAAGATAGTCCCACCCATTCCAGAGCCTTGGATAGATGCCCGGCGTCTTGCGCCAGGCCCGCCCTCTGCAGTGCGATGCCTGCGAATGCAATATGACCGGCGGGAAGCGCTCGCCGGAGCCGTGGCTCTACGGTATCGAGGCATTGAGTTGCTCGCTGCAAATCCCCGAGATGCCGGTAAATGTTCGACAGTGTCAGCAGCGTCTGGTTGGTCACCACATCGTCGCCCGCGGTTCGCGCCCCGGCAAGGGCGCGCTCCGCGAACTCGCGGGACTCCTGCCACCGATCGAGCTTGCTGATCGCGGAGGCGTAATTCAGCATGAGCATGGGGGAGTAGCGTACGACCAAGCCCTTCTTGCTCGATATTTGGATGGCTTTCTCGAGCGTCGCCGCCGCCTCCATTGTCTTGCCGAGTTGCAGCAGCGCCATCCCCAGATTGTTGTAAAGGGTGCTGGCGGTCTCCGTATCGTCCCGTCCAAGGGCGGATAGCTGCACGGCCGCCTCCCGGAATGAAGTCACGGCATTTTCAGTCTCTCCGGCCGAACGGTGCGCTTCGGCAAGATTCATCAACGCCCTCAGTTCGGCAATTCTGGACCGGGTGGGTGACCGGCGCAACAGCTGTTGCGCTTCGCGGCTCCGTGCGACCGCTTCCGCTCCATCGCCCCTTTGGCCCGCAACCTCGCTGGCCCGCGACAGGCATGCGATGCGGCCCTGCAGGAAATGCGTTTGGTCTGGCAGCAAACTCATGCCTTCTTTGATCAACGCATCAGCGCGCGGGAGTTCGCCTTGCCGGGCGAGTGTGCCCGCTAACATGCAGGCGGCCGTTGCGCGAGTCGAGGGCTCGGCCAACCCTTGGGCCAGTTGATACGCCTGTTCCAACACTCGCCGGGAATTGGCGTCCTCATCGAGTTCGTAGTAGTTTCGCCCAATCGAAAACAGCAGTTCTGTGCGGTTCGGATCATCCGGACGCATCCGTCCCGCAATATATTCACCTCTCTTGAGGAGGTCCGTAATGGTAATTGGAGTGTCCGGCGGCCCGGTATCGGCCAGTAGCGTATGGTTGAAATCATTGACGGCTTCTGCGCGCGACAACTGCCGCAGTCCGAAGTCGCGTTGCTCGCGCAAGTCGCTGGCTTGCACCAGAATCGCGGCAACACCGGCCATGGACAACGCGGCGGCAAGCGCAGCCAGCCCGGCCGCGAGACGGTTGCGCCGAACGAATTTACGCACCCGGTATGCGAGCGAATCGGGCCGCGCCGCGATCGGCTCGTGATTCAGAAATCGTCGCAAGTCTTCGCTGAAGGCCGCGACCGATGCATAACGCTCTTCCGGCGCCTTCTTCATTGCTTTGTCCAGAATGACGCCTAGATCCCCGGGAGGCAGACCTCGCGGGCTTGCCTCGACGATCGAATGAATCAGCCCGGCGGGCGTCGGGGCCTCCAGGCCAGCCGGGTGCTTGCCGGTCACCAAATAGTGGAGGAGTACGCCGAGGCCATAAAGGTCCGTCGCAATGGTGATCGGCGCACCCGTCACCTGCTCCGGAGCGGCGTATTCCAGCGTGAATGGACCATGATGCCCGTCAGCAGTGAGCGCATGGCTCGGCGAGCTTTCCGTATCGTCCAGCAATTTTGCGATTCCAAAATCCAGCAGCTTGACCTGTCCGTCTTTTCGCACCAGAACGTTCGATGGCTTAATGTCGCGATGCACAATCAAGTTGGCGTGGGCGTAGGAGACCGCGTTCAAGACCTGGCGGAAGAGCCTCAGTTTCGATTCCGTGCCGAACCCGAGCTGATTGCAGTACTGATCAATAGGCTCGCCGTCGACGTATTCCAGAACCAGAAAGGACTGCCCGCTCGCAGTAACGCCGGCGTCGATCAATTCCGCGATGTTGGGATGGGAGATTCGTCCTAAGACCGCGCCTTCCCTCTGGAACCGCAGCGTGCCGTTGCGTCCGATCATCGACAAGTGGACGAACTTGACCGCTACGCGCCGCTCAAACCTGCCGTCGTTGCGCTCCGCCAGCCAAACGCTGCCCATCCCGCCCTGACCGATGGGTGACAACAGGGTGTAGGGCCCGATGGTCTTTCCGGCAATCGCCGCTCTCGGGTCGACAACTGCCGACGAAAGGGCCGGATGCACTGCAAGGAAGCCCTCTTGATCCAATTTCGACTGTAAATGGAGGAGTTCCCGAAGCTGCTCGGCCGTTGTTGAATTCTGCTGGCGCAGAAAAACCTCTCGCTCGCCCTCAGGGAGGTCCAGCAGTTGGTCGAGTAGCGGGTTCAAGTCCCGCCAAAGTTGCGCATTCAGGTTCAAAGCAGATCGCCAGGGCCAACGTCCTCAGAAAAGATCGCAACCGGGAGGCAAAACATGACATCGCGACGCGGACGTTTTGCGCGTTTCGCTCAACTCCCGTTCAGGCTGTGGTAAAGATAGATCCGGGCCTTCTCCCACTGCCGCTGTACGGTGCGTTCGGAAAGGTTCCGCATCTGAGCGATTTCCGCAAACGAAAAACCACAGAAAAACTTCAGATCCACCAGTTCGGCGAGTTCCGGATCGCCCTTCGCCAACTCGTCCAGGGCTTCGCTGATGAGAGTAAGCTCGCGGTCATCGGCCGGATTGTCCGGACTTTCCGCACCAAGCGACGTGATGTGGAATTCCCCACCGCGCTTGTGCGCCTGCCTGACCCTGGCGTGATCGATGATCACACCCCGCATCGCCCGGGAGGCGTACTTCATGAATCTGGCCTTGTCCGGAAACGCCTCGCCCTCTTTCTGCGCCATGCTCAGGTAGGTTTCGTGCAACAACGTTGTCGCGCCCAGGCTGACCTGTCCCCGGCCGAGTTCCCACTTGGCAAGCCGGTGCAATTCCGCATACAGCACGGAGAACAACGATCCCATCGCGTCGCCGTTGCGATGAGCCGCCGCTTCAATAAGTTCTGAAATCGACTCGTTGGTCGGCATAAAACAAACTGGAACAGGCTTTCGAGAACGGCTGATCGCGCTGCCCGTGCTTCGAAAACCATTATGGAACAGAATTCTCATGGAACCGGCTGTCAGGTCAGATACCGCTTCGGATCGCTGCCAGGCCGTCTCAGAACAAACTCCTGGAGCGCTACGACCGAGATGGCTACACTGCCGATATGAAGCATAGCGATTTCGGACATTCACTCGTGCATTTGCCCACGCCGGCGAGGCTGGTCAAAGCAGTTTCTGTGTGGATGTTACTGGCGAGTGCGATTGGTCCACTGACGGCGCAGCAACTCTTCGTGAACGCCGCTTCCGGCGTGGACACGAACCCCGGGACGCGGGAACGGCCGTTGCGGTCGGTGACCGAAGCCGCCCGGCGGATCAACGGCGACGCGACGAGTAGGTCGTCGGAAGTGATTGTGGCTCCCGGCCTGTATGTACTGTCCCAAACGGCGCTTTTCAAGAACAGCAAGTCTTATACAGCGACGGACCGGTTAGTCATTCGCGCCGAGGTCCTGCCGGACGACCCTGCATGGCATCCGCAGCAGATGCCAACTGTGGTGACCTCCGTACCGCTGGTGGCCGACGAAGCAGGTGAGTTCGGCGCCGGAATTCAGATCGAGGTGAATCACGCAACGGTTCAGGGTCTGCGATTCACGGGCGGCCTGGACTTCTACTACAAGAGTCCGAAGCAGATCCGGCGGACCTATCCAATCTCGCGCGGAGGCAAGAATCTGGATGACCTGTTGGTGAAGCAGTGCGTATTCATGGGAGACGAGCAGGCCATGCCGCTCCATGTAGGAGTGATTGCGAATGGGCACGGTCTGGTGCTGGAGCACGACGTGTTTTACAACGTCAGGAACGCTGTGGTGTTCTGGGCCGCGGAGGGCGGGACGAGCCATCGGAACGCCATGCGCAACTGCCTGGTATATGGAGCCAGCACGAGCGGCATATGGACGGTGGAAACCGATGGCGATGATTTTGATTTTCGCAACAACGTTATTGCGAACAGTCGAATTGCCTGGATGCGTGAGCGTGGCGGGACACGCCGTTACAAAGCGGTTGCCTCTGTTTTCACTGATAATGCGAATATGGCTGCGTATGGAGCAGGGGCCGCCGGTTCGATCATCCTTACGGATTCCACTTTCCTCAGCTTGCAAGAGATGCAACTCGCCGGCAGAGTGGACCTCGTCATGGATCGCAGCGAACGCAACTACCTGCACATTCGCAAAGGTTCCGCGGGCTCCGAGGTGAAGGCCGGCCTCTTCACACAAGACTGAATGCGTGGGCGCCGCCGGGCTACTCCGAAGTTCGCATTCGTAAAGACCGGGCAGTCTGAGAGGCGTCCACAACGTTAGGTTGCCAGGGAAGCGAACTGGTTGATTTTGAGGATCTGGGCCCTCGACAGATGAGTGCCACCGGCGGCGGTCTTAAACATTAGGTTCGCGCGATCCGTCTCATTATGGGTGAAAAGTCCGAAGCCGTGTCCGATCTCGTGGGCAAGAATGATCTCCGGATTGGCTGTGTCTTTAATGAGGCAGGTGGCCCCATTCGTTGCTCCCAGCGGCCTCATGCCGATCTGGCCCAATGCGGCGTG
>JACXTT010003131.1_pt1 | contig 25793 bp, 21 predicted proteins | sample 9270951 | NCBI WGS metagenome assembly JACXTT01 (sample SAMN15532306, study PRJNA645909) | rock metagenome | isolation source: weathered quartz diorite | place: Puerto Rico | collected 2017-06-21
GCGGGGTGCGGCGGGGTGGCGGGTGCGTCTGTGGGTCACGGGGTTGTCCCCCGTGCGTGCAATCCCGCACAGGCGGGAGACTATCTAGCGGAGTGCGTGGCGATGCGTGGGCTCGCCGCCGGTGACCCGCACGCGCCGGAAGCCGGCTGCGCTCGCCGGGCGCCCGACGAGCTCGATCTCGGCGGCGGTCAGCAGCTCGGCCGGGGGGGCGAACGTCAACCCCGCAAGCGGCATGCAGTACACGCAGCGCAGGTTGCAGTGATCGATCAGCGATATCCGCAGGTAATCGATCTCGCGGCCGAATCCGTCTACCGGCATTTCCGCCCCGTGCGGTGCTCGCGCGCCGAACGCGCTCCGCTGCTCCGATGGCCGTCGCGTGCCGACCTGAATTCGGCACGCGCGCGGCATTCCGTCGCCGTGTGCTTTGTCACTGACTACCGCCTTCTCAGAAGACCCGATCGCGCATCTCGCCGATCAGGGCTTCCAGGAAGTCACGGTAGGGAGACTCGGGAAGTGAAGCAAGGGACGCGGCCGCCGAGCGCGTGTACCCGAGCGCTTCCTCGCGGACCAGAGGCAGCACGCCGCTCGCGCGGATCTCGCTGAGTCCGTCGGCCACGTCGTCGTCCGTCGGATTCTCCAGCATCCAGGTGCGGAGCAGGGCGGGGCGCGAGGGCAGCGCGAGCACGATCGGCAGCGACGGGTTGCCGTCGCGGAGATCGATGCCGACGGGCTTGCCGGTCTGCTCCGGGTCGCCCTCGATGTCCAGCAGGTCGTCGATGAGCTGGAACGCGAGACCGATCGCCGACCCGCAGCGGGCGAGCTCGTCGACGGCGTCGCGCGGCGCTCCCGCGACGTGGGCAGCGATGCGCGCTCCGGCTTGGAACAGGCAAGCCGTCTTCCGGCGGATGATCTCGCGGTAGTCCTCGACCGTCACTTGCGTGTTGCGGCGCAGGCGTCCCTGCAGGATCTCGCCCTCGGTCAGCGCGATGCAGGCCTCGGAGGCCCAGCGGACGATCGTCTCCTCGAAGCGACCGCAGATCTCGAACGCCCGCGAGAACAGGAAATCGCCGGCGACCAGCGTGTCGGCGGGGCCGAACTTCAGGTAGGCCGAAGCCTTGCCGCGCCGCACTTCCCCGCCGTCGATGATGTCGTCGTGGAGCAGCGTCGCCGAGTGGATGAGCTCGAGCGCCGCCCCGAGGTCGATCATGTCGCGCGGGTCGCCGCCGCCGCAGGCCCGGAAGACCGACATCGCGACCAGTGGACGGATGCGCTTGCCGCCGGCGCCGATCAGGTAGAGTGCGATGTCGGTCAGGCGGGATTCGCGCGAGCCGATCGCCTCACGGATGCGACGTTCCACGCCGGCCATGTCGCTCGAGAGGAGGTCGGTGGCGACGTGGGACTCGGCGACGGACGATTTGTGGACGCTGCTCACCAGGTCTTCCGTGGAAGGCGGAGATATTCGTCAAAGGGCGGTCGAAGTCAACGAAGCCTCGGCGCGCGACACGGCGCGAAGCCCGTTCCACGTTGAGTTTCGTGAGCACGCACGATAAGGCTGGGCGTTCGATCGTGACCTCCCGCGAAGAGATCCTGAAACGCATCGACGCCGTACGTTTCCCTGGGTTCCGGCACGGGGTCGTGCGCTACGGTGTGGTGCGGGACCTGCGGATCAGCGCGGGTGAGGTGGTGGTCGAGCTGGCGCCGTCGACGCGGAAGCAGGACGTGCTGCGCGAGATCGGCCGAGCCGTCGAGGCGGTGGTGCGTGGGCTCGAGGGCGTCCAATCGGTGAAGATCGTCGCTCCGGGCGGCGGCCCCGAGGCTCCCGCCCCGAAAGCAGACGGCATCCCGGGGGTGCGCAGGATCATCGCGGTTTCGAGCGCGAAGGGCGGTGTCGGCAAGTCGACCGTCGCGGTCAACCTCGCAATCGCGCTGCAGCGCGCCGGGGCGAAGGTCGCGCTCATGGACGCGGACATCTACGGGCCGTCGGCCCCGCTGATGTTCGGGGCCGACGAACGCCCGCACGCGGCGAACCAGCGCATCACTCCGATCCGCCGCCACGGCATCGATCTCATGTCGATGGGGTTCTTCCTCGACGACAGCTCGCCGGTCATCTGGCGCGGACCGATGGTGATGGGGCTCATCCGGCAGTTCGTGCGCGACGTGGATTGGGGCGAGCAGGATTACCTCGTCGTCGACATGCCTCCGGGCACTGGCGACGCCGCCCTCACCCTCGCGCAGCAGGTACCGCTCAGTGGGGCGGTGATCGTGACGACGCCGCAAGAGGTGGCGCTCGCCGACGTCGAGCGCGGCATCGGCATGTTCCGCCAGCTGCACGTCCCCGTCCTCGGCGTGGTCGAGAACATGAGCTACTACGAGTGCCCGGATTGCGGAGAGCGGGAGTCGATCTTCGGCAGTGGCGGAGGGGAGAAGCTGGCTGCCGAGTTCGGAACTCGGCTGCTCGCCGCGCTGCCGCTCGTCGTCGAGGTGCGCCAGGGGGGCGACGCCGGGACGCCGATCGTCGTGGAACATCCGGACCATCCGGTCAGTCTGGCGTTCGCGAAGCTCGCTCGCGAAGTCGGGCAGGCAGTGGAAGCTGCGGCGCGGTCGGGGTGAGCCGCGGGCGTGACGGGTTTCGCGGCCGCGCTTTACAAGAGGCCGGCCGTCTCCTATAAGTTCTGTCTTTAACTACGTTTTATCCATACCTGGTGGGGTAGCCCAAATGGCGAAAGTGCGTCTTGGAATCGTGGGGGTGGGGAACTGCGCCTCGAGCTTGCTCCAGGGGATCGAGTTCTACGGGGACGGCGAGGGCCCGACGCACAGCACGACCGGCGGGCTCATGCACCTCGACCTCGGCGGCTATCGCCCGGGCGACATCCAGGTCGTCTGCGCCTTCGACATCGACGAGCGGAAGGTCGGAAAGCCCCTCGAGGTGGCCGCGATGGCACCCCCGAACTGCACCCAGCAGCTCTACCCGAAGCTCCCGAACTACAAGATCCGGGTCGAGATGGCTCCAATCCTCGACGGCTTCTCCGAGCACATGCTGCAGTATCCACCCGAGAACCGCTTCGTGCCGTCCTCGGCTCCGGCGGTGGACGTAGTCCAGGTCCTGCGGGCGACCAAGCCCGACGTGCTGGTGAGCTATCTCCCGGTCGGCAGCCAGAAGGCGGCGGAACACTATGCCCGGGCGTGCCTCGACGAGGGTGTGAGCTTCATCAATTGCATGCCGACGTTAATCGTCTCCGACCCGCAGTGGGGGGCTGAGTTCGCGAAGAAGAAGATCCCCGTCGTCGGCGACGACATCAAGTCGCAGCTCGGCGCGACGATCGTGCACCGCTCGCTCGCCAAGCTGTTCGCCGACCGCGGCATCAAGCTCGAGCGCATGTACCAGCTGAACACCGGCGGCAACACCGACTTCCTGAACATGCTGAATCGCGACCGCCTCGGCTTCAAGAAGGTCTCCAAGACCGAGGCCGTGCAGTCGAACCTCCCCGAGCGGATGGAGGCCGAGAACGTCCACATCGGCCCGAGCGACTACGTGCCTTGGCAGAAGGACAACAAGGTCTGCTTCCTGCGCATCGAGGGGAAGGGCTTCGGCGGTGCCAAGATCGAGCTCGAGGCGCGGCTCTCCGTGGAGGACAGCCCGAACTCCGCGGGTGTGGCGATCGATGCCATCCGCTGCTGCAAGGTGGCGCGCGACCGCGGCATCGGCGGGCCGCTGCTCGGCGTGTCGTCGTACTTCATGAAGCACCCGCCGCGGCAAGTGCCCGACGACGTGGCGCGCGACGAGGTCGAGCGCTTCATCCGCGGCGAAGGCCAGGGCTGAGCTCTCCTCGGCTTTTCGCCTCTTGAAGAACGCTCTTCGGATCGCGCTCAGCTTCGCGCTGTCGGCGGTCTTCCTGTGGATCGCGGTGCGCGGCGTGTCGTGGTCGGAGACGGCCGCGGCGCTCCGCCAAGCACGTCTGGTCTACGTGCTGCCGATCGCCGGAATCGGCATCTTCTCGCTCTACCTGCGGGCGCTTCGCTGGGGGGTACTGCTGGCGCCGTTCGCGAACATCGACTCGCGCTCGCTCTTCTCGGCCACGGCGATGGGCTTCGCGGCGAACATGCTGCTGCCGCTCCGCGCGGGCGAGGTGCTGCGGCCGTGGTTCCTCTGCCGAAAGCATCCGCTGCCGCTCGCACAAGCGCTCGCCACGGTGGCCATCGAGCGGCTCTTCGACATGGCGATCCTGCTCCTCTTCTTCGGCATCGCGACGCTCACGCTGCCGCTGCCGCCGGAGTGGAAGCGCTACGGCTGGGTCTTCCTCGGCACCTTCCTCGCATTCCTGGCGCTGCTCGTGGCGCTGCAGAGCGCTCCCGAGCGCACGCTCGGGGTGATCTCGACGCTGCTGCGGCCGGCGCCGGCGCGGCTCTCGGAGCTCGTGCTGCGCATCGTCCGGCAATTCGCGGACGGTCTCGCGAGCCTACGCAGCGCCTCGGCGATCGGGCTCGCGGTCGGATATTCCGTGGCGATCTGGGGAACGCTCGCGCTCTCGTTCGGCTTCGGTCTGACGGCGTTCGATCTTCCGGTGCCGTTCCTGCGCGGCGCGCTCTCGCTCACGGCGATCGTCGCCATCGCGGTGTCGATCCCCGGTGGCCCGGGCTTCATCGGCATGTTCCAAGTGGGCTGCGAGGTCGGCCTCGGGGTCTACGGGATCGGCAAGAGCCTCGCGTTCAGTTACTCCGTGCTCGTCCACGTCCTGCAATTCGCGAGCACCGTCCTGGTTGGCTTCTACTTCTTCATGAGGGAGAATCTCTCGCTCAGCGACTTGCGCGAGGCGGAGGTGCCCGCCTCTTCCAACCACGAGTAGATCGATGCCTCTCCTCCAGGACAAATCCATCGTGCTCGGGCTGTCGGGTGGGATCGCCTGTTACAAGGCCGCCGAGCTCGTCCGCGCCCTCGTCAAGCAACAGGCCAAGGTCCGCGTGATGATGACGCGGAACGCCTGCGAGTTCATCACGCCGCTGACGCTCCAGACGCTCTCGGGGAATCCGGTCGCGACCGAGACGTTCGACCTCACGCAGGAGTCGGAGATCGGGCACATCCGGCTCGCCGACTCGGCCGACGTGCTGCTGATCGCGCCCGCGACGGCGAACGTCATCGCCAAGCTCGCGCACGGCATCGCCGACGACCTGCTGACGACGGTCGCGCTGGCCACGCGCGCGCCGATCGTGGTCGCACCGGCGATGAACGTGAACATGTTCCGCAATCCGGTCGTGCAGGCGAACCTGACGCGTCTTCGCGATCTCGGCTTCCGGATCGTCGATCCGGAATCGGGCTTCCTCGCCTGCGGCTGGCAGGGCGAGGGCAGGCTCGCCTCCGAGGAGCTGATCGTCGAGGGCATCAAGTCCGCGCTGACGCCGCAGACCATGGTCCGTGAGCGCGTGCTGGTGAGCGCCGGGCCGACGCGCGAGGCGATCGATCCCGTTCGCTTCATCTCGAACCGATCGTCCGGGAAGATGGGCTTCGCGGTCGCCGCCGCCGCCCGGCGCCGCGGCGCCTCGGTCGTGCTGGTCGCCGGTCCGACGTCGGTCGCACCGCCGCCCGGGGTCGAGCACATTCCGGTGACGACGGCCGCCGAGATGCGCGATGCGGTCATGGAGCGCGAGCCGTGGGCCTCGGTCGTGGTCATGACCGCCGCCGTCGCGGACTATCGCGCCGCCAAGCCCGCGCAGCAGAAGATCAAGAAGCGCGACGGGTCGCTCGCGCTCACGCTCGAGCAGACGAGCGACATCTTGGCCGAGGTCGGGTCGCGCCGGCGTCCGGACCGGCTGCTGGTCGGCTTCGCGGCCGAGACCGAGCATGGCATCGAGCACGCACGGCGGAAGCTCCGCGAGAAACGGCTCGATCTCATCGTGCTGAACGACGTGAGCCAGGCCGATGCCGGCTTCGACGTCGACACGAACCGCGTGTGGCTGATCGGCGCCGAGGGCGAGGCCGAAGGTTGGCCGCTGCTGGACAAGGAAGAAGTCGCGGATCGTCTGATGAACGAGATCGCGACCATGCGCTCCGCGAACGGCGCCGGCTGACGCACGGGCCGTTCGTCACGCGTCAGGTGGCGAGAAGAAGTCCTCGAAGTGGCGGCCGTCGCGGAGCGACGCCACGAACGACCGCTGCAGGGCCTCGATCGGCACGCGCCGGCGGCGGAGCACGCGGAGCTTGCGACGGACCTCGTTCGCACGCCGGAGCGTCTCGTGGCCGTTCGGGTCGTGGCGCAGCACGTCGGCTCCCCCGCCGTGCGCGAGTAGGTCGCGGATCGCCGCGATGCAGAGCCCGTTGTAGTGCTCCATCGCCGGAGGTGACAGCGTGAACCGCGAGAGCGCCGTCACCCGCCGGAGCGTCGTCTGCCACTGATGGAGGCGCTGCAGGGTGACCATCGAACGGAAGATCCGCTTGTTGGTGCGGAACGAGAACAGCGTGCGTCCGACCACGCGCTCCACCAGGTCGTCGCACTCCGGGAAGGTGCGCTCGGAGACGCCGACGAGCAGGTCGCGGTGCGTCTCTTCGAGGTTCGCGTCGAAGCGCGCCTCCCAGTAGACGTGGCGGTGCGCGTTGCTCGGGAAGCTCACCACGAGCTGCGCAGGGACGAAGTAGTTGTGGGAGTACGTGTCGGAGGCGAGGTGTGCGAGATAGCCCTGCGCGAACGCGCGCTCCGGAGCGGAGTTCGCTTCGTCGAGCATCTGCCAACCGATCCGCCAGTTGTGGCAGTGCGTGTAGATCGAGCGCGTGTAGCGCTTGACCTGGACGATGTCGGCCGCGATGCAGCCGTAGAGGTATTCCCAGCGAAACGTCTCCAGCAGTTGTTGTAGATGCGCCGGCAGGTTGGTAGCCTGACGGACCGCCTCGGAGGCGTGGTAGAGGTGCGTGATCGGTCCCCAGGCCCACGCGGAATCGGGGACGATCAACAGCAGCGCCCAGGCGGCGCCGAGCGCGGTCCAGATCACCTCGAAAACTGTACGATGCGCGATCCGTCCCCTCAAGACCGCCTGCGATCCGTGGTGGCCGGGCTCCGCGCCTACGTCGAGCACGCGGGGGAGACGCTCGCGGAGGGGTTTCCCGTCGAGCGCGCGCGTGCGGCGGAAACGCCGCCGGTACGCATGACCGCGCAGAACCCGCCGCCTCGAATGCTCGAGCCCGCTGCGAGCGCCGCCGGGCCGGTGCACGCGGCGGAAGGGGAGCGGACGATGACGCTCGAAGAGATTCGCGTCGACCTCGGCGACTGCCGCCGCTGCAAGCTTTGCGAGAAGCGCACGCAGATCGTGTTCGGGGTGGGCGATCCGAAGGCCGCCCTGGTGTTCGTCGGCGAGGGGCCGGGCGAAGACGAAGACCGCAAGGGCGAACCGTTCGTCGGTCGGGCCGGCCAGCTCCTGACCGACATCATCACGCGTGGCATGGGGCTCGCGCGCTCCGACGTCTACATCGCGAACGTCGTGAAGTGTCGCCCGCCCGGAAACCGCAATCCCGAGCCCGACGAGATCGCGGCCTGCGAACCGTTCCTGTTCCGTCAGATCGACGCCATCGACCCGAAGGTCGTCGTCGCGCTCGGCAAGTTCGCGGCGCAGACTCTGCTGCGGACGACGATGCCGATCAGCAAGATGCGCGGCCGCTGGGCGGAGTTCCGCGGACGGAAGCTGATGCCGACGTTCCATCCGTCGTACCTGCTGCGCAATCCGGCGGACAAGAAGCTCGTCTGGGAAGACATCCAGCTCGTCATGCAGGAGCTCGGCCTGGCTCGGCCGGCGCGGGCGGCGAAGCCGAATGCTTGATCGGCGAACCGCGCGGCGATGAACGTCGCCGACTTCGACTACGACCTGCCGCCCGACCGGATCGCACAGCACCCGTTGCCACGCGGCGCTTCGAAGTTGCTGATCCTCGCGCGCGACGGCGGTGCGGTCGAGCACGAGACGTTCGCGGCGATCGTGCCGCGCTTTCGCGCGGGCGACGTGCTCGTCGTCAACGACACCAAGGTGATGCCGGCCCGGCTGCGCGGCCGCCGCGCTGGCGGTGGGGAGCTCGAGGTCTTGCTGCTCCGCCGAGACCCCGACGATCTCGATGCGGAGGTCTGGACGTGTCTCGCGCGCCCCGGACGGCGCCTCCGCATCGGCGAGTCCGCGGAGCTCTGCGGAGGCATCGCCGCGACCTGGCTCGACGAGCCCGATGACATCGGCATCCGCCGCGTCCGCCTTCGTGCGTCGCGCCCGATCGTCGAGATCCTCGACGAAGCCGGCGAAGTGCCGTTGCCGCCGTACATCGCGCGCGGCACCGATGCGTCGGACCGCGAGGCGTACCAGACGGTGTACGCCGCGAGCCCGGGAGCCGTCGCGGCGCCGACGGCGGGGCTCCACTTCACGCCCGAGCTGCTGGGCGAGATCCGCGGGCGCGGCGTCCAGATCGTGCCGCTCACGCTCCACGTCGGGCCGGGCACGTTCCTGCCGCTGCGGTCCGATACGGTCGAAGACCATCGCATGACCTCGGAATGGATCGAGATCCCGACGACGTCCGCCGAGCGTATCGCGGAGGCGAAGCGCTCGCGGAAGCGAGTCGTGGCGGTGGGAACCACGACGGTGCGTGCGCTCGAGGGTGCCGCCGCCGACGTGCTCGAGGGCCGGGGCACGGCGCGCGACGTATCGCTCTTCATCGTCCCCGGTCATCGCTTCCGCGTCGTCGACGGCCTGATCACGAACTTCCACTTGCCGCGCTCGACGCTGCTCATGCTGGTCGCGGCGTTCGCCGGACGCGAGCGAATCCTCGCCGCCTATCGCGAGGCCGTCGACCGCGGCTACCGCTTCTACAGCTACGGCGACGCGATGATGATCGCATGAGCGCGCCGGAGCCGTTCTTCGAGGTCCTGAAGACCGCCGGGCGTGCCCGACGTGGGCGTATTCGCACCGCGCGCGGCGACGTCCAGACGCCGGCCTTCATGCCGGTCGCCACGGTCGGGGCGATCAAGGGCGCGACGGCCGACGACCTGCGCCGCATGGGAGCGGAGATCGTGCTGGCGAACGCCTATCATCTCTCGCTCCGGCCGGGCGCGGACGTGATCCGCGAGCTCGGGGGGTTGTCGCGGTTCATGGGCTGGGACGGGCCCGTGCTGACGGACAGCGGCGGGTTCCAGGTGTTCAGCTTGGGCGAGCTGGTTCGCTTCGGGGAAGACGGGGTACGCATCCGCTCCCACCTCGACGGATCGCTGCGCGAGCTCACGCCCGAAAGCGTGATCGCGGTGGAGGAGGCGCTCGGAGTCGACATCCTGATGCCGCTCGACGATTGCCCGCCGTATCCGGCGGAGCCTGCGCGCGTCACCGACGCGATCGAGCGGACCGCGCGGTGGCTCGGCCGTGCGAAGGCCGCATGGTCGGGACGCGGCGCGCTGTTCGGCATCGTCCAGGGTGGCGTCGACCCCGTGCTGCGGGCACGCAGCGCCGAGCAGGTGCTGTCGCTCGACCTGCCGGGGAACGCGGTCGGCGGGTTGTCGGTCGGAGAGCCACGGCCGGAGTTCTACGAGACGGCCTCGTTCACGGCCGATCGGCTGCCGCGCGACAAGCCGCGCTATCTGATGGGAACGGGCACGCCGCAGGACCTGATCCATCTCGTGGGCATGGGCTACGACATGTTCGACTGTGTGATGCCGACGCGGAACGCCCGCAATGGGTCGCTGTTCACGTCCCGCGGCAAGATCAACGTGCGCAACGCCCGATTCGCCCGGGACCCGAGCCCCCCCGACCCGGATTGCGGCTGTGTGGTGTGCGCCCGGTACTCGCTCGGCTACCTCCGCCACCTCGCGGTCAGCGGCGAGATCCTGTCCTCGGTGCTGAACACCCTCCACAACCTCAGCTACTACCTCTCGCTGATGCGCGGCATGCGGCAAGCCCTTGAGCAGGAATGCTTTCCGGATTACACATCGCGGATCCTCGAGAGGCTCGGCGGGGAAGAAGGAACGACAGCATGAATCATCTCGTACTCGCCCAGCTGGCGGGTTCCGACGGGCCGTCGCCGTTCGGCCCGCTGCTGATGATGTCCGCGATCTTCGGCATCTTTTACGTGCTGGTGATCCGTCCGCAGCAGAACCGGGAGCGCGAGAAGGACGACTTTCGCGCCAAGCTGAAGAAGGGCGACGAGGTGCTCGCCGCGGGCGGGATCTTCGGCCGCGTGGTCGACATCAAAGGGCCGGTCGTCACCGTCGACGTGGCCCAGAACATCCGCATCCGGGTCGAGCGCCGTAGCATCGAGCCGCTACGCATGCTGAAGCCGGACAAGGCCGAGAAGACGGACGAAAAGGAAGCTTCGAGCTCATGAACCGAAACCTGCTCTATCGGGTCCTCACGGTCGTCGCGGCGACGCTGATCGCCGCGCTGTACCTGGTGCCGACCCTCGCGTCCGGCTTGCCCGGCTGGTGGAAGGCCGTCCTGCCGTCGCAGGCGATCCGGCTCGGGCTGGATCTGCAAGGCGGCATGCACTTGGTACTCGAGGTGCAGACCGAGAAGGCGATCGAGTTCAGCGTCGAGCGCACGATCGAGGACGTCAAGCGCGAGCTGCAGACCGATCACCTCACCGTGGGCGGCATCGCGCGCGACGGCAGCCGCGCGCTCGCGATCACGCTCGGCGAGGGCGGCAAGTCCTCCGAGGTCGGCGACCTCATGAAGTCGCGGTTCCCGACGCTCGAGCGCGTCACCTCCGACGTGCCCGACGGCACGCTCAAGTATCAGGTGACGAAGAAGGAAGCGGAGCGCATCGAGGAATTCGCCGTCGAGCAGTCGCTGGAAACGGTGCGGAACCGCATCGACCAGCTCGGCCTTTCCGAGCCGATCATCCAGCGGAGCGGCAACGATTCGATCCTGGTCCAGCTCCCCGGCGAGACCGATCCCGACCGCGCGAAGAGCATCATCGGCAAGACCGCGATCCTCGAGTTCAAGGTGCTCGCGGAAGGGAAGACCGTCGAAAGCGTGGTCGGCAACGAAGATCCCTGTCGCTTGCGCGATCCCGAGCGCTCGCAGGCGCTCGCCCGCGCCAGCACGCGCGCCGGCGCCGGGCAGGAGGTCCTCTGCGGCACCGAGACCGAGCCGCTCTCCGGCCGCAGCCGCTCCGTCGCCTACCTGCTCGAGAAGCGGACGCTGATGACGGGCGAGGTCATCGCCGATGCCCGGCCGCGGCCCGACTCGAACGCTCCCGGCAACTACCTGGTCGAGCTCACGTTCAATGCCCGCGGCGCGAACCTGTTCGAGGACATCACCGCCAAGAACGTCGGCCGGCGCATGGCGATCGTGCTCGACAACTCGGTCTATTCCGCGCCGCGCATCCAAGAGAGGATCGCCGGCGGCCGCGCGGTCATCACCGGGAGCTTCGATATCAGGGAGGCACGCGATCTGACGATCATTCTCCGCGCCGGCGCGCTGCCTGCGCCGGTGACGATCGCCGAGGAACGGACGGTCGGCCCCTCGCTCGGCCGTGACTCGATCCGCGACGGCATGTTCTCGTTTGCCGTCGGCGCCGTGCTGGTCGTTCTGTTCATGGGCGTCTATTACCGCGGCGCCGGCGTCCTCGCCGACGTCGCGATGCTCGTCAACGTCGTCTACATGCTCGCCGGTCTCGCGGCGTTCGGCGCCACCCTCACGCTGCCGGGCATCGCCGGCATCGTGCTCACCATGGGCATGGCGGTCGACTCGAACGTGCTGATCAACGAGCGCATCCGCGAGGAGCTCCGCGCCGGCAAGACCGTGCGCGCCGCGATCGACGCAGGGTACGAGCGCGCATTTCCTGCGATCGTCGACACCCACGTGACGACGTTCCTCTCGGGGCTGATCCTCTTCCAGTTCGGCTCCGGCCCCGTGAAGGGGTTCGCCGTGACGCTCTGCATCGGCCTCGTCACCACGATCTTCACCGCCTACTTCTGCACGCGCGTATGGCACGACATCCGGGTGCAGATGCACCGGATCCAGACGGTCAGCATCTGAGGGCATTCGATGTTCGAGCTCATCAAGCCAGGCACCAAATTCGATTTCGTCGGCTACCGTTTCTACGCGGTGACCGCCTCGTTCGTGCTGATCGCCCTCGGCCTGCTTTCGCTGCTCGTCCACGGGCTCAACTACGGGATCGACTTCGCGGGCGGCACGCTCGTGCACGTCAAGTTCCAGCAGGCGGTCTCCGTCCACGAGATCCGTGACGCGCTCGCCACCATCAAGGCCCAGGACGTGACGGTGCAGGACTTCGGCGCCACGGGCTCGAACGAGTTCATCATCCGCATGGTCGAATCCGACCCCGAGCTGAAGCAGGGCCTCGCGCAGCAGATCAGCAAGACGCTCGGCGAGAGCCTGAAGGACAAGAGCGGCTTCGAGGTCATGCGCGTCGAGAGCGTCGGGCCTCGCGTCGGCAAGGACCTGCGGCAGAAGGCGGTGCTCGCGGTGCTCGCCGCCACGGCGGTGATGGGCGCGTACATCGCGGTGCGCTTCGAGCCGCGCTTCGGCATCGGAGCGGCCGTCGCGCTACTCCACGACGTCGCGGTCGCGGTCGGGGCGCTGTCGCTCACTCGCATCGAGTTCGACCTGACGATCGTGGCCGCGTTGCTGACGATCGTCGGGTATTCGGTGAACGACACGGTGATCGTCTCCGACCGCATCCGCGAGAACATGAAGAAGAACCGCCGCGAGTCGATGGCGGTGGTGATGAACCGGAGCATCAACGAGACGCTCAGCCGAACGATCCTCACGGCGTCCACCGTGCTGCTCGTGTTGCTCGCGCTCTACATCCTCGGCGGCGAGATCATCCACGGCTTCGCGTTCACGCTGCTGGTCGGCATCGTCGTCGGCACGTATTCGTCGATCTTCGTGGCGAGTCCGATCGTGCTGTACCTCGACTTCAAGCCGAAGCCGCGCGCGAAGGCCGCGGCCTAGCCGCTTCCTTGAAGCGAACGGCTGGCTCGGATGGCGGCGACGGTCCGGCGCTGGCGAGTCCAGGAGCCCGCGGAGGACGCCTGCGCGCGCCTGCGCGGAGAGCTCGGCGTGAGCCCGCTGCTCGCGCGGCTGCTCGCGAACCGCGGCTTCGACGATCCCGCCGCCGCCGAGCGGTTCCTGACGCCGACGCTGTCGAAGAGCCTGCGTTCGCCGGATCTGTTCGAGGAAATGGGGACCGCGGCGTCGCGGATCCTCGCGGCCGTGCGGGGCGGCGAGCGAATCGCCGTCTACGGCGACTACGACGTGGACGGCATCACCGCGAGCACGGAGCTCCTGCTCTTCCTCCGTGAGATCGGCTGCGAGCCGATCGTCCACATCCCGCACCGCATGAAGGACGGCTACGGCCTGCGCGTCGAATCGATCCGCGAGCTCGCCGCGCGGGGCGCGCGCGTGTTGATCACCGCGGACTGCGGCGCGGCCTCGCACGCCGAGATCGCCGAGGCCAATCGCCTCGGTCTCGACGTCATCGTCTGCGACCACCATCAGAACCCCGCCACCCGGCCGCCCGCGCTCGCGGTGCTGAACCCGGTCGTTCGCACAGCGGGGTTTCCGTTCGCCGGGCTCTGTGCCGCGGGCGTGGTCTTCTATCTGCTGATGGGCACGCGCATGCGACTTCGCGAGTCCGGAGCCGCCGTGCCCGACCTGCGGCCGTATCTCGACCTGGCGGCGCTCGGAACGGTCGCGGATCTCGTCCCGCTCCTCGAAGAGAATCGCGTGCTCGTGAAGTACGGTCTCCGCGAGATCGCGCGGGCACGGCGGATCGGCCTGAAGGCGTTGCTCGACGTGTCCGGCGCGGGGACCGTGAACGTCGAGACGTTGGGCTTCCGCCTCGGACCGAGGTTGAACGCGAGCGGGAGGCTGGCCGATGCGTCGCGCGCGGTCGAGCTGCTGGTGTCGGCCAGCGTCGACGACGCGCGCCGGATCGCGCAGGAGCTCGATGGCCACAATCGCTCCCGGCGCGAGATCGAAGATGCGACGCTCGCCGAGGCCGAAGCCATGATCCAGGCGCTCGACGGCGAGAAACCGCGCCGGAGCTACGTGCTCGCATCCGAGGGCTGGCATCCCGGAGTGGTCGGCATCGTCGCGTCGCGGCTCGTCGATCGGCACTTCCGGCCCGTCGTGCTGCTCGCGATCGAGGGCGAGAAGGCGAGGGGATCGGCACGCGGCATCCCCGCCGTGCATCTCTACGAAGCCCTCGGCGGCTGCGTGGACTGGCTCGAGCGCTTCGGCGGTCATCGCATGGCCGCCGGTCTCAGTCTCCGCGCCGAGAACGTCGGCCGGTTCGCCGAGCGGTTCGAAGAAGTCGTGACCGGCGTGACGACGGACGATTCGTTCACGGCCGAGCTCCGCATCGACGCGCGCATCGCCCTCGACGCCGTGACGGACGGGGCACTCGAAGATCTCGAGCGCCTCGAGCCTTGCGGACAGCAGAATCCGCGCCCGAGCTTCCTCGCGGAAGGAGTCCGCGTGCTGGAGAGCCGAGTGGTCGGAGAACAGCACCTCAAGCTGACGCTCCGGGATGCTGGAGGCAAAGACGTTCGTCGCGCGATCGCGTTCCGGCAAGGCGGGGATCCGCCGGCCGTCGGGAGCGCGGTCGACATCGTCTTCACGCCCGAGATCGACGTCTGGGAGGGGCGGGAGCGGCTTCAGCTGAACGTCCGGGCGCTTCGCAAAACGTCTTAGAAAATCATCGTTTGAACTCTTTTCAGAAGCGAGCCGAGAGTTTCTTGACCGCAGTAATACGCGGTGTTAGAAAACCGGGTCGAAGACGAGGACGATGCGGCGTAGATCAGTCACGACTTTGTCCGTCGCGGAGATACGCGAATGACGGAAAAAGACGATGTTCTTTTGAACAGCAAGGAGGTCGCACGGTACCTGGATCTCAGCCCGGATACCGTGAACGAGTACGCCCGCAAGAGCATCCTTCCGGCGTTCAAGAAGGGCAGGCAGTGGCGGTTTCGTCGCCGTGACGTCGCGTCGTTCAAGCGACAGCTCCACGGCATGACGGCGGCCTGAGCAACGGCCGTCGCGCGGGACCTTGGAAACCGACGAAGACGGTTTCCTCCTCCGCGAGTTTGTGCGAAACAGACCACGCGAGGCTCGGAGAACGACGATGGCGTTAGCGGGAGCAGCTCCTCACGAGAGCAAGATCTATTACGAGTTCTCGCATCTCTACGATCGCATCTTCACCCGCTTCTTCTTCCCCCGCATCGTCTCGACGATCCGTGGTCTGAACGTACCGCCCGGCGCCAAGGTTCTCGAGGTCGGCGTCGGCACGGGATTATCGCTCTCGGCCTATCCCGAGCACGCCGACGTCACCGGGATCGATCTCGCCCCCGAGATGCTCGAGCAGGCGCAGCGCAAGATCAATCGCGAAGGCTGGACGCATTTCCGCCTGCTGCAGATGAACGCGCTCGATCTGCAGTTTCCGGACGGCGAGTTCGACTACGTGACGGCCTTCCACGTCGTGAGCGTGGTGCCGGATCACGCGGGGCTGATGCGGGAGATGGTGCGCGTCTGCAAGCCCGGCGGTACGATCGTCGTGATCAACCACTTTCGCAGCAACCGGAAGTGGCTGGCCACCCTCGTCGACTGCTTGGACCCGATCACCCGGAAGCTCGGCTGGCGGACCACGCTCCGCTCCGCGGACCTGCTCGCGGGTAGCCCGCTCCGCGTCGAGCGTCAGTTCAAGACGTCCGAGTCGTCGCTGTTCACCGTCCTGATCGCGCAGAAGCCGAAGTAGGCCCCGCGCCTCGGCGCCTCAGCGCGCGAACGACGTCCAGCTCTTCGGGATCACCCGCCAGCCGATCGCGGCGAGCGGCGCACCGATGAAGCTACCGACCAGGATCGCGCCGACCAGCGACTTGAGCTGCGGATGCGGCGAGCCCCAGCGCTCGTATTGGTCGACGACGAAGAACGTGACGGCAACCGCCATGAGCGCCGTTCCGTCGCCTTCCAGCCAATGCTCGAGCACGAGCGTCGCCACGATGCCGACCAATCCGAACAGCGAGAGAACCCAAGGGCTGAGCGCCGGGTAGACCATCACGCTGAGCACGGGCTCGAGCGTCTTGTCGACGTCCGTCGCCGTGAGCGTCGTGTGCTCGCCCACTCGCACCAGGTGGCGCTGCGCGGTGTGCTGGATTTCGACCGTCGCGCTGCCCCGGCGGCCGACGCGCTGGTGCGCGAAGCTATCCTCGAAGTCACCCTCGACGATCTGGGGCGAACCGGAGGGATCCGATGCCTGCAAGCGGTAATGGCCGAGCCGGTTTCCCTGGCCTTCCGCGGCCACGAACTTTCCGTCGACGACGATCGATCGGAGCCCGGGCCCCGGTACGTCGATCGAGCCGGATCCCAGCTTCAGCACGCCTGCCGCGACCGGATTTCCCGGGAAGATGTGCAGGAAGAGGCTCGCGAACAAGCCGAGGAACCATACGCCGCAGAACGCCAGCGACACGTTCCGGCGCTTCTCGTCGCTGGAAAAGAAGAAGTCGCGGAACGCGGAGAAGAGCACGAGGAACATGAGGGCGCCCGCGATGCCGACGACGGCGACCGAGTCGGGCCAGACGTCCAGCGCGGAAAGCGCCCAGAAGACGGCGATCGCCGCGACCGAGACCGCGGGTACGACCCAGGTCTCCACGGCCTCGCGGGCCATCGCTCTTCGAATCGCGGGAGCCTGGGACGGCTTCGCAGCTGCGGCGGATTTGCCGGGGGGACGAGGCTTCGCGGTGCGGGGCTTCGGGCTCGACATGCGCGCGGTGGCTCGGCGCTATCCGATGTGCCCCGGAGTGTCAACGAACGCCGGCGCCGGTCCCGGAGGGTGACGGTGCTACGCCGGCGCCGGGTCGCGGCGTCGGACCGGGCGCGACGGGAGGTGGCGTCTGTCCGGGAAGCGGCGGCTCCGTCGGCAGCGACGGATAAACCGCGAAGAGCTCGTTCGGGCGGACGAATGCCCGGAAGAGGATCGCCATGATGTCCATCTGCGAAGTGTATTCGTCGAGCGCGCGACCCTTTCCGTCGAGCTCCGGCGCGGTGAGATCGAGGAATCTCCAGGTGGCGCCCTCCGGGTGAACTCCGGGGGGCGGCAGCAGCAGGCCACCCTCGCTGATACCGGGCCAGTCCGGGCGGTGAACGGTGTAGGCGAGCACCTGGATCGAGGCGAACTCGCGGTTCGCGTGCGCCAGGCGCCGCAGTGCTCGCACCAGGAAGTGAAAGGCCGCGGCGTGATCGGGATGGATGTCCCACGGAGCGGTCACCGCGATCCACTTCGGGTTCAGCTGGGTGATCAGCCGGACGAGCCCGCGCTCGAGCGCCACGCCGGAGTAGGTGGCATTCGAATCCAGGCTGTCGGGGTAGGGGGAGCGATCGTCCTGAGTGTACGGGGAGATGAACGGATCCGCGGAGCTCCAGTGGGACGTGAGCAGGTTCATCAGACCGCCGTCGGGAAAGCCGAAGATCAGCGGATTCTTCGTCTGCAGCGACATCGCATGCAGCGCCCGCAGCGCCTCCCGGAGGCGCCGCTCGCCGTAATCGACGAAGTCCTCGGGACGCGGCTTCGGCCGTCCGGTCTCGAGCTCCACCGCGTCGAGATAGCCGTCACCGCTCGTCAGGTAGGCGACCGAGACGCGCCCGCCGAGGCTCCGCACCCGTTGCATGAGGCCCGCCGCCCCGAGGCTCTCGTCGTCGGGGTGAGGGGCGATCACGAGCAAGCGGAGATGCGAGGGTACCTCGAGCAACGGACGGTCGCCCGCCTGGGCGACGCCGCGGATGGCCGCGACCAGCAGCGCCCCCAGCACTGCCGCGGCGATCCGCGAGCATGGCACGGCCTGCGCCGCCCGGTCCGAACTCAGGCGAGCGGCTCCGCCAGGCGCGCCGGGCCTCGCGCGGCGAAGAGCAGACTGCGAAAGAACGCCAGGGTCACGAGCAGCGGCAGCACGTAGTAGCTCATCCGGAAGATCACGGTCGCGACCACCGCGGGCTCGAGTGGGACTCCGAACGCCGCGAACACGGCCGCCATCGATCCCTCCATGATGCCGAGGCCGCCCGGCACGAGGTTGATCAGGGCCAGGAACACGCCGGTCGAGAACCCGATTACCACGACGTGCATGGGGATCGGCCGGTCGACGCAGTAGAACGCCGCATACAACGTGAGCAGCATCAGGAACCAGTCGAGCGCGATGTAGGCGAGCGGGGCGATCATGCGAGTGCCGCGGCCGATCAGGAAATCGACGCCCTCGTTGAGCTCCGCCTCGAAGATCTCGAGCCGCGCGCGGAGCGCCGCCTGTCCGCCCGGATTGAAGCGCGACAGCAGTTCCGGCAGGCGGGTCAACAACCCGAACAGGCGGATGCGGACCGCGCGCGAGCTGACGACGGCCACCGCGGCGCAGGACACCACGACGGACAGCACGAAGAGCAGGGCGACGATCAACTCGGAGGGGCCGTGCAGCTGGCCATCGAGGAGCAGATTCAGCAGGCCCCAGAACAGGAACGCGAGCAGCACGAAGTTCGTCAGGAACGTCTGGGCGAGCGAGATGCTGACGGCGCTCCCCGACCGCAGGCCGTGCTGGCGCGAGAAGAAGTAGCTCCGCAGCGCCAGCCCGGAGAGCCCTCCCGTCGAGAACACGTAATTGGCCGCCGTGGAGGCGAGCGTGATCTTCAGCATCTCCGGGAATCCGAGCCGGAGTCCCGCCGTCGCGGCGATCCGCTGATACGAGACGGCCATCGCCGAGTAGCTCCCGGCGGTGCAGAGGAGCGGCACGAGCAGCGTCACCGGACGGACGCTGGTGATGGCGCGGATCATGGCTCCGGCGTCGCTCGCGAGGACGAGCAGGCCGACCGCGACGACGGCCAGCGTAATCCCCAAGGCGAGCCAGCGGCGAGAGCCGGGGGCGGAGAGATCTTCAGGAGCGAGCCGCGGTTCGGTCATGAGCATGCGCGCCCGAGCTCGAGCGTCGATCGGTCAGCGTAACACGCGCCCTCCGGAGTGACAATTCGACGCTTCGACCGCGTTGGAACGCGCCGCGAATTTGTCTATTGCGACGGCTGGCGAGCGCGATGACGAGCCGGCGAGCGAGATGGGCGATCGCTCTTGCGATCCTGCTCGCCGCCACAGTGGCGGCGGGCGCGGCGCTCCGCGCCTACGGGGCCCGGTTCGCCCGCGGCGTGATCGTCGTCGAGGTGAGGAACCTGCTCGGTGCCGAGGTCGAGATCGACCGACTGGAGCTTTCCTTTCTACCGATGCGTGCCATCGCGACCGGGGTCGGGCTGCAAAGCGGTGGAACGAAGTGGATCGGCGCCGACGAGGTCGCGTTCCAGCTCGCGGTGATGCCATCGCTCTGGGCGGGCGCCTGGGTCGGCGATCTGACCGTCGTCTCGCCGGTCGTCCGGTTCGACGACCGTGCGGACATCTGGAGGCGCCTGATCGCCTCGGCCCGGTCGGCCGGGACCAAGCCCGGGCGCAGCGAAGCTCCCTTCCTGCCACGGCGGATCGAGGTGCGAGCGGCCAGCGTCGGCATCGAATGGTCGGAGCCCGCGATCTCGGCGAAGCTCTCGAACGGATCGTTCGAGCTCCACTCGCACGGGCTCGTCACGCCCGAGATCGACTTCCAGCTGCATGCCGACGGCGAGGTCTCGCGGGCCGGGCATCTGCTCGCCGTGCGCGAGGTGGCGGCCGCCGGCTCGCTCGCCGGCGCGCGCCTGCGGCTCGACTCGTTCGCGCTGCGCAGCGATGCGGCGACTCTCGGCGGGTCGCTTTCGCTCGACGGCGACGCCGTCGATGCCGCATTCGACGGTTCGGTCGGGCTCGAGGCGCTGTCGCCGCTCGTCCATCCGGGCCTCTCTCTGGCGGGTGCCGCGCGCATCCGCGGAACGATCGGCGGCGCATTGCAACAGCCGTCCGCGGGCGCCGAGCTCACGATCGACCACGTCCGCATCCGCGCGATGGACCTGTCCGCCACGGGCCGCCTCGCCCTGGCGAACGGCGCCTGGTCGCTCTCGGGCGTGCGCGCCACGGCGTTCGGCGGCAAGGTCGAAGGTGATGCCCGGGGAACACTCCACGATCGATGGCCGTTCGAAGCGGATGCCCGCGTCTCGGATTGGCGAGCGGCCGAATTCATCGAGATGTTCGGGCCGCGAACCCCGATCCGAGGCGCGATCTCCGGCAAGGTGCGGCTCGACGGCGCGATCTTGGCAGCCGAGCTTCGCGGCAGCGCCACCGCGGCGCTCGTCGAGGGAAGCGATCGCGTCGAAGGGCCGATCACGTTCGCGGTCGACCCGGGACGGGCGACGGTCGAGGGAACGATCGGCGCGGGGCCGAAGGACACGGTCCGCACCCGCTTCGAGACGCGCCACGGCGCGCTGTCGGGCGAGCTGACCGGCGAGATCGAGTCGCTCGATCGCATCGCGCGGCTCGTCGGTGAGCAGTTCGCAGGAGCGGGCTCGATCCGCGCGAAGTTCGCTGGGACCGAGGAGCGTCCGGTCTTCGAGGGAAGCGCCGATCTCTCGGGCCTCGTGGTGCGCGGTCTCGACCTCGGTCCCGCACGGGGGCCGTTTTCCCTCGGCCCCAACGGTGGGTCGTCCAGCGGGGTGGTGCTTGCCGGCGGCGCGGTCACGGTGAGCGGCCGCCTCGCGCTGACGGGCTCGCAGTCGAGCGATCTCGCCGTCGTCGCGAAGGATCTCGACATGGGCCGGGTCGAGCACTTGCTGCTTCCTTGGATGGCCCCGTTCGGCGGGACCGTGGCCGGCGAAACGCGATTGAGAGGCGGATGGCACGCCCCCACGCTCGACGTGGGAGGCACGTTCACGGACGCCGTGTTCGCCGGTGAGCGCGTCGGGGACGGCAAGGTCGAAGTGCGGTCCGACGGCGGTGTCTGGCAGGCGAAGCTCGAGGCGCACCGTTCGCCGAAGGAATCGCTCTCGCTTCAGGTGCAGCGCCGAGCGAACGGCGAGATCGAGGGATCTGGGCGTGCCAGCGGCCTACACCTTGAGGAGATCCATGCCGTTCGCAGCCGGCAAGACGACCTGCGCGGACGCCTCGACGTGCAGGCGACGCTTCGCGGGACCGAAGCGCACCCGCTCGGCGAGGTCACGATCGCGGCGAGCTCGCTCGCGATCGGCGAGCGCTCCCTCGGCAGCGCCGGAGTGAAGGGTCGCGCCACGGCCGATGGCATCGTGCTCGAAGGCCAAGCGATGGGTGCGGTCTCGGCGACCGCGACGGTGCGGCCGAACACCCCGCATGCGTTCCGGGCGGAGATCTCGGCACGCGATCTCGATCTGGTCCCGCTACTGCCGAAGTCCGCTGCGGACTGGAATGCCCGGACGACCGCGCGAGCCGTCATCACCGGAGACGCGGACGAGCCGCTCGGCGGCGGGTCTGCCACGATCGAGACGCTGACGCTCGGCTGGCAGGGAAAGTCGCTGCGCAACCGCGGACCGATCGGATTTCGGATCGCGAACGGAGCGATCGAGCTGCCGGACGCCGCGATGGACGGCGACGGGCAGTCGCTGCGCGCGAGCGGGCACTGGAGCCGAGACGCGGCCGACGTTCGGCTCGTGGGCCGCGCGGATCTCGGCATCGCGGAGACGCTGAGCGAGCAAGTCGCGTCGGCCCGTGGCCAGGTCGACTTCGATCTCGCGGCGGCTCGGCGCGGCGAAGAAGGATGGCGCTCGCGCGGACAGCTCACGCTCCGCGAAGGGACGCTCGATCTCGGTCTGCTGATCGGCATCACGCGCATCAACGCCGCGGTCGAGCTCGTGGAACGTACGGTCGAGGTGCGCGAGATCAGCGGGCGCGTCGGAGGAGGCGACTTCCGCATCGCCGGCACCGTCTCGCTCGATCGTGGCTGGAACCTCGGCTGGACGGTGCGGCAAGCGAGCCTGGAGGTACCGAGCTGGCTCGACTATCGGGCGAGCGGGAACGGCTGGCTCGCGGGAGATCTGCACCGCCCGATGCTCTCGGGCGACATCGAGGTCGATCAGGCCGTCTACGATCAGAACGTCGACTGGGCGGAGTTCCTGCCGTGGTTCCGCCAGCGGACGCGCCCCGTTCCCGGCAAGCGCGACGTCCCGCTCGAGCTCGACCTCCACGTGACCGCAGACGGCGGCATCTACGTCGACAACGATCTCGTCCAGGCCGAGCTTCGCGGCGACCTCGCGTTCTCCGGCGGGGCGAGCTCCCCGGTGTGGTCCGGCAGCATCGACGTGACGAGCGGCGAGTTCGTGTTCCGTCGCCGGCGTTTCACCATCACGTCCGGTGAGATCGTGTTCCCGCGCGAGCGCTCGACCAATCCCGACTTGCACTTCCACGGCGAGACGCACGTGTCGACGCGCGACGCCGAGTACCAGATCGACGTCGACGTGAGCGGCACCGCCGACCGGCCGAGGATCGAGTTCACGGCCGATGATCCGAGCCTCACCGAAAACGACGTGCTCGCGCTCGTCACGTTCGGTCGAACGGTCAGCCAGCTGCAATCGCAAGGCGCGAGCATCGAGCTCGGCGAGGTCTTGAAGGTGACGGCCGGCAGCGAAGGCAGCGCGTTCGAGAAGGGCATCTACTCGCTGCTGCCGATCGACCGGATCGAGATCGAGCCGTCGTTCTCGCGCGGCAGCGGCGCGAGCGAGCCGCGGCTCAGCCTCGCGAAGGATCTGACGGGCCGCTTCAGCGCCGTGCTCGGAGCCGGGCTCGGCAGCGAGCGCAATCAGGACGTGGGAATCGAGTACCGGCTGACCCGCGGTCTCTCCGCACAGGCGGTGTGGCAGTCGCAGACCAAGAGCCAGGCAGGCGCCATCGGCGCGAACCTCAAGTTCCGCGTGCCGTTCCGGACGCTCCGTACGTTCTCGCTGTTGCCATCGCTGAGGCCACCGGGCTCGTGAGAGCAATCGTGCTGTTGTGGCTGGCGTTGCTCGGCGCCTCGGTCGCTCGCGCGGCCGAGTGGCCGTCGCAGGCGGTGGGCGCGATCGTCGAGGACGTTCGCTTCGAGTCCCCCGCGCCGCTCGATCTGCGCGACCTCCGCCAGCACTGTCCGCTCCGTCCGGGGATGACGCTGACCGCCGAGCGGGCACGCGACGCGGTTCGCTGGCTCGAGCTCAAAGAGACGTTTCGCGCGGTCGATCTCGTCGTCGAGATGGACGGCGATCGCGTGCTCGTGACCTTCCGCTTGTTGCCGAGCGTCTTCGTCACGGACGTGCAGGTGGAAGGCGTGCGGGCGCTCGGGTCAGAGACCGTGCTGAAGGCGGCGCGTGTGCGCGAAGACGAGGTGCTCTCGACGGAGAAGACTGAGAGTGCGGCAGCACGCGTGAAGCGGCTCTACGTCGACAAGGGATACCCGGACGCCGTCGTCAAGCTCGACGCGGAGGAGCGCGCGCCCGGTGAAGCTCGCCTCACCATTCGTGTGGACGAGGGTGTACCGCGACGCATCGGAAGCATCGACCTTCTCGGGCTCGGCGACCTCGAGCCGACCGCGGCACACGATCTGCCGATCCACGCCGGCGACACGGAAACGGCGGACGCACTCGCTCGCGGGCGTTCCGCGCTCCAGGCGTTCGCGCGAGAGCACGGCTTCTACGAGGCGACCGTCGAGAGTCGGGAGCGAACCGCGAACGCCGGGCCGGTCGAATACGTCTACGACGTCGCGCTCGGGCCGCGCTTCACGATCGACATCCGCGGCAACCACGCGATCGGCGACACGGAGCTGCTCGCGCTGATCGACCTCTCGAAGCGGCCGATCGTCACGGAAGGCACGTGGAAAGTGCTCGCCGCGCGAATGCTCGAGCACTATCAGGACGAAGGGTTCCGCTTCGCGAAGGTCGAGGTCGCGACGGCGGGAGCGAATCCGAAGATCGTCACGTTCGCGATCGACGAAGGCCCGCGCGTGAGGGTGGCGGCGGTGGAGTTCAGTGGCAACGCGTCGATCTCGTCGCGAACGCTGCTCGCGGCGATGCAGACGAGCCCGCGGAGCACGCAGCACCTGGCATGGCTGCCGGGCCGTGGACGCCCGGATCACCTGCGCGAGTCGTGGGTGACGGACGATCTCGAGCGGATAGCGGCGCTCTATCGGGAGGCGGGATTTCCCGATGCCCAGGCTCGCGAGGAAGAACGCGTGTATTCGGCGGATCGCTCCGAGGTGACGCTCCGCTTCCACGTCGACGAGGGCAACCGACGCATCGTGGACTCCGTCGAGGTGCTCGGCGCCGACGACGCGGTGCCGAGGCTCGGGCGGGGGCTCGCGCTCGCGCCGGGTGAACCGCTCGTTCCGGCGAGCCTGGCCGGCGACCGCGAGACGATCGCGCAGCGGCTCGGCCGCCGAGGTTACGTCGAGGCGAAGATCGAGACCGAGCAGCGCGATGCCACGTCGGCAGACGGCGTGACGCGGGTCCGGATCGTTCACCGCGTCACCCCGGGGAACGTGGTCCGCGTGCGGCGGGTGATCATCCAAGGCAATCACTACACGCACGACTCGGTCGTGCGCAGAACCTTCGGGGTCCGCGCCGGCGACCCGTTCGACCCGGAGCGTCTGAAGGACGGACAGACCGACGTGTATCGGCTCGGCATCTTCCGGAGCGTTTCGGTCCAAGCGGATGCGTTGCCCGACGGGTCGCGCGACGTTCGCGTGCGCGTGTCCGAACGGCCTGCCGGAGAGCTCCAGTACGGGTTCGGCTACGACACGCGCGCCGGCGTCCACAACTTCCTGCAGATCGGGCACCGCAACGTCGGCGGACGCGGGCAGCAGCTCACGCTCCGCGGCGATCTCAACCTTTCGTCCACGGATCTCGTGCCGGACGAGTACATCGTGGCTCTCGAGGGCAAGCAGCCGCGCTTTCTCGGCTCGCGCTACGACCTCAAGGCGAGCGTCGCGCGGCAGCAGAGCGAGCGCTCGGTCGACGAGTTCTCGATCCGCGAGACGAGCGTGTCGCTCGGCTTCGAGCGAGAGTTCCTGCGCGGGCTCCGCGGCACGCTGCTCGTCGAATTCGAAGACAGCGACATCTTCGACGTGAAGCCCGATGCCGTGCTCACCGGAAAGGACGTGGGCAAGCTCCGCACCGTGAGCCTCGATCCCGTGATCCTGTACGACGGTCGGGACGACCCGTTCGCGCCGAAGCGCGGCGTGTTCGAGTCACTCCGCCTGCGCTACGCGACCCCCTATCTCGGATCGGACACCGAGTTCTTCAAGCTCGTGGCGCAGCACTCGCAGTACGTTCCGATCGGCGGGTCTCTCACCTGGATCTACGCCGGGCGCGTCGGCTGGGCGAAACCACTGCGCCGGTCGGAGATCGTCCCGATCCGCGACCGCTTCTTCCTCGGCGGCAGGACGAGCGTTCGCGGCTACGACGAGAACGAGATCGGACCACGAGGCGCGAACGGGCACCCGATCGGCGGCGACTTCCTCGTGAACGTGCAGACCGAGATGCGCTTCCCGTTCCTGTATGGCCTGAACGCGGCGGTCTTCTTCGACGCCGGGGGGCTTTATCTGCAAGATCGTTCGATCGCGCTCGGAGACGCCCGCGCGGGTGCAGGCCCGGGGCTTCGTTACGAGACGCCCGTCGGATCGATCAGCCTCGATTACGGCTTCAAGGTGCCGCGGCGAAACGGCGAGTCGATCGGGGAGGTGCACTTCACGATCGGCAACATCTTCTGAACCGGGACGCCGAGTGCGGCGGCTCGTCAGATTCCGGCGATCCAGCGAAGCGTGCGCTCACGAAACGCGTACAGGGCCGCAGGGCGATGCGCGCCGCGGCGGAGGCGGCGGAGCGGTGCCAGCAGGCCGGAGGCGAGGATCTTCTTCCGGAAGTTTCGTCGGTCGAAACGCTTGTCGAGCGCGAGT